>Ga0129308_1001169_pt1 | contig 29668 bp, 28 predicted proteins | sample L827metagenome_FD_94440 | JGI IMG/M metagenome (GOLD analysis project Ga0129308, IMG submission 94440) | Ring-tailed lemur group fecal microbial communities from Wisconsin, USA - L827 metagenome | ecosystem: Host-associated > Mammals > Digestive system > Large intestine > Fecal | place: USA...
CTCATGTTTAAGTTTTGATTCTTGGTTTAAGACTACTTAGCTTGGCTAATTCTTCTTTAACCGTTCTACTGTTGTTTGGTTTGTTCGCAGAACTTCGTTCTGCTTATCGCGTTCGACATCCCCCATGTCTGCAAGCAGCCATGCTTCTGTCTTTATCGCGAATGTTCTGAATGTTCTCACAATCAAGGCTTAACCAAAAGCCCTCATTTTATAAGAATTTTCAGGGTTTTACATACTGTTCAGTTTTCAAGGTTCTTTGTTGTTGTTTTCAGCAGCAACTCTCATATATTATCATAAGTGTTTCTGTTTGTCAACAACTTTTTAAAACTTTTTTATTTTCTTTTTAAGGATTGCTGCTGTTTTTCAGCAGCTTGAATATCATATCACAACTTTTTATCTGTGTCAACCACTTTTTTCAAGTTTTTCAAATTGATATTCGTTTGAAGGAAAATCCAAAAAAAGGAACGGAGAAAGAGGGATTTGAACCCTCGCGCCGGTTGCCCGACCTACACCCTTAGCAGGGGCGCCTCTTCGGCCTCTTGAGTATTTCTCCGCAGTAATGAATTACTTATTTAGTTATCCGAAATGGTTTCCCATCGCAGATGCATAAACGATTATACTAGACAAGTTCCGGCTTGTCAAGCATATTTTTAAATATATTTTCATCTATTTTTTTCTGTATTCTGTCATGTACTATATCTGCGATTTCTCTTGTTTTTAATCCCACATATTGTTCATACGGAATTGGTTCCAGAAAATGTACCTGTACGGTTTCTTTCTTTATAGAAGGAATATCAAACGGTTTATAGCAGTTGATAAGAGCGACGGGGACAATCGGACATTTGGCATTGACAGCACTTTTAAAGGTGCCTGCTTTAAAATCCAGGATCTGATTTTCCTTCTTGCTCCTGGTCCCTTCGGGGAAGATAATGTAATTCTTTCCATTCATTACATCCTCTGTCATCCGGTTAATAATTTTCATAGAGGCCCGGACATCGCTTCGATCCATAGCCATACCATTCATGACACGAATCAGCTGTTTTACCAGGATCACATTGGAAAGCTCTTTTTTGATCACAAAACGAATGGGATGAGGACATTTTTCAATTATTGCCAGCATGTCAAACAATCCCTGATGGTTCGGAAACAGGATAAAGCCCTGATCTGTCGGAATATTTTCTTCTCCGCTTCCCAGAACTGTAACACGTCCGGTATGGTTTACCTTTTTTACTATTTTTCTTATAAAATTATATTTTTCCTGCTCTGTATGAGTATCTGTTATTCGGCCCATACGGCACAGGCGGTAAAACCATACCGGTACATGAAAAAGATTCCGAATCACCATATAGGCAATACGGTTCATACTTATTCCTCTTCCCTATATTGTAAAATTGCTGTCTCGTAGAGGTTATTTCCCTCTGAATCTATCACAACGATTACAGGAAAATTTTCCACTCGCAGCTTACGGATAGCCTCTGTACCCAGATCATCATAGGCCACTACCTCTGATTCTTTGATACATTTAGAAAGAATCGCTCCGGCGCCTCCGACTGCTGCAAAGTAAACAGAACCATTTCTGATGATTCCATCAATTACGGCCTGGCTTCTTTTTCCTTTTCCGATCATGGCTCCCATGCCCATATTCAAAAGTGTGGGAGTATATTTATCCATACGGCTGGCTGTGGTGGGGCCGGCGGAACCGATAGGGCGGCCTTCCCGAGCCGGGGACGGTCCCATATAGTAGATAATGGTTCCCTCCATTTCAATTGGAAGGGATTCTCCCTTTTCCAGAGCTTCTATCATTCTTTTATGAGCAGCATCTCTTGCGGTATAAATGATTCCATCTATATATACGTAATCTCCGGCTCTTAAGCTTTTTGCTGTTTCTTTGTCAATCGGCGCCTTTATTCTTTTGTCCATGGCTTTTCTCCTCTTTCTTTTCATTATTTCCGAGTATTATCCTGCTGTATTAACAACAGGATATCGCCTGTATTATCTAATAGGAAACGCTTAGATCACACGGTGTGCATGACGATTTACATGACAGCAGATATTGACAGCTATAGGGAGTCCGGCAATATGGGTTGGATATGTTTCGATATTGACAGCCATGGCAGTTGTACTTCCGCCCAGGCCGCCCGGACCGATTCCCAGCTTGTTTATTTTCTCCAGCATTTCTTTTTCCAGTTCACGAACATAGGCAACCGGAGATTCTTCTCTTAAATCTCTGGTAAGAGCATGTTTGGCCATCAGAGCGCATTTTTCGAAGGTTCCTCCGATTCCAACTCCTACAACCATGGGAGGACAGGCATTGGGCCCTGCATCACGGACTGCGGTAAGAATGGCTTCTTTTACACCTTCCATACCATCCGCAGGCTTTAACATGAATATACGGCTCATATTTTCACTTCCGAATCCCTTGGGTGCTACCGTAATGTCTATCTGATCTCCTTCTGTGATTTCATAATGAATAATGGCAGGTGTATTATCTTTTGTATTTTCCCGGTAAATAGGATCTCTTACGACAGATTTGCGGAGATAGCCTTCTACATAGCCCTGGCGTACTCCCTCGTTGATGGCTTCTGTCAGAGAGCCTCCCTCCAGATGTACCTCCTGACCTACCTTAATAAAGATAACAGCCATGCCGGTATCCTGACAGATGGGAATCATATCCTCGCCGGCAATTTTTAAATTTTCCTTCAGCTGTCCCAAAACCTGACAACCCAGAGGAGATTTCTCCGAAGCAACAGCCTTTTCAAATACTTCCTTCATATCTTCCGAAAGAAAATGATTGGCCTCAATACACATCTCTTTGATGTTTTTTGTGATTTCACTTACATTTACATTTCTCATCTTTTTTCCCCGAATATTTTTCTTTTGGTTTAATTTTTTCGACTTCTTTGAACTTCTTTCATCATAATGTATTTTTCATTTTATGACAATATTTTTCTGTATTTTTATTTTAAGAAATATAAGGACTAAAATACTTATTGTTATTATCGGAGTTCTGATTGTACTTTGCATCCTTCCGATTGTTCACTAAGGGGATCTTTTCTATAAGCTTTTACACACGGTTTACTTTAACCGGCAGGATTTACTGAGATAATGCCTTTATAAATAAAACGATAAATACAACTATAAGCAGAACAGATATCCATTTTTATTTCTTTACAGAAAAGGGGAGTGCTGAAATATTCGGTTTTTCAGCACTCCCTCCGCTATTTATTTTAAAATAATTAACTCCTTCGAAGATTTATTTAAAATCTCGCGCTCTCCCTTTTCATTGATTACCACAATATCTTCAATACGGATTCCGATGTCTCCGGCAATATAAATACCCGGCTCGATGGAGAATGCCATTCCCTTTTCCAGTTTTCTCGGATTGCTGGCCTTAATCTCCGGCTGTTCATGAATCAGATATCCGATTCCATGACCCACACGGTTGATCAGAGTTTCGGCATAGCCGTATCTTCCTAATACCTCTCTCGCCGCTGCGTCAATATCCGGGATAAAGGCGCCTTCCTCAACCATAGCCTCTGCTGCCTCATTGGAATCTTTCACAATGCGGTACAGCTCTTTCTCCCGCTCTGTGGCATCTCCGATAAATACGGTTCTCGTCATATCGGCACACAGATTGTTTAAGGTACAGCCAAAGTCCATCAGAAGGATATCCTTCTCTGCGATGGTACGGCCGGAGCCTGTATAATGCGGATAGCTTCCGTTTGGTCCGCAGGCCACAATAGCCCACAGGTCATAGCCGCCTTTTTCTGTCATCTTTTCAAAGAGGAAATCCTTTACATCCTGTTCCGTCATACCCGGGCGGACAAATTCCAGCACCTCTTTAAATACTTCATCCACCAGATGAGCGGCAGCTCTTAATCCATCCAGCTCCTCGTGAGTTTTATGAATACGTACCTCCTCCAGAATCTTTTTTCCGCTTACAAAGGTAACTCCGGTCTGATACATTAAATCAAGTACATTAAAGGCCTGAGCAGAAGTATTTACACCAATGGTCTTTCCCTTCAGACCATATTTTTCAAGAACCTTTCCAACTACCTCGGTCATCACATCTCCGTCAAACCAGGTATAAACCGGAACCGTTTCCGGCAGGAAATTCTTCATTTCTCCGCCGTAGAGAAGGTTGCATACATAAAACATCTCTCCGTCTGTTTTAATAAAGAGTCCCTGAAAACGTTCGCAAAGCATCGGGCTTTCGCCGATAAAGAATTTCAGTTCCGCGGACGGGGAAATCAGCATGGCATCCATGTTGTTTTGTTTCATTGTTTCAATAAGCTTATCAATATAAACCTGATTCATCTGCACTTTCCTCCGTTTTTATAATTTAAAATACTGCCTTTATTCTTCTGAGGTATCTTCCATATCCTCCTGGTCCAGTAAGCCTTCCTCTTCCTCAGAATTCTTACTGTCATTCTCTCTTACCTTGGCAATACTTGCCACAGCGATGCCGGATTCCGGATCAATGCTCATCAGCTTCACACCTGAGGTATTCCGTCCGATAATAGATATATCGCTGACTGCCATTTTAATTATGATACCTTCATTCGTAATCAGCATAATTTCTCTGTTATTGTTCACCAGCTTCGCTCCCACCAGGCAGCCTGTCTTGTCAATGATCTTATAGCAGCGTACTCCCTTTCCGCCGCGGTTCTGAGCAGTAAATTCCTCAATCGGTGTCCTCTTTCCGTAGCCATTTTCCGATACCACCAGGAGGCACTCTCCCTGACTTGCCATCTGCATGCCGATGACTTCATCATCGTCATCAAACTTCATACCGATTACGCCCATGGAAACACGGCCGGTGATACGGACATCTGTTTCGTGGAACCGGATACACATGCCCTTCTTCGTAACAAGGAAAATATCCTCTGTATCATCCGTGGTCTTCACTTCGATCAATTCATCATTTTCACGCAGCACAATGGCCTGCAGGCCGGTTTTTCTGACATGCTCATATTCCCTTAAGGAGGTCTTCTTTACCATACCGTTTTTGGTAGCCATGAAAAGGAATTTGTCATTGTCTAACTCCTTCATGGTAACAATTGCGGTGATCTTTTCCCCTGGAAGAAGCTGCAGAAGATTTACAATCGCAGTTCCTCTGGCCGTTCTTCCGGCCTCCGGGATTTCATATCCCTTTAAGCGGTATACCCGTCCGGTATTGGTGAAAAACATCACATAGTGATGGGTAGTTGTCATAAGCAGATCTTCGATATAATCCTCATCTATGGTCTGCATTCCCTTAATGCCTTTTCCTCCTCGGTTCTGGCTCTTAAAGTTATCGCTGGACATACGCTTGATATATCCAAAATTAGTCATAGCCACTACAATATCTTCATCCGGAATCAGATCCTCTGCAGACATGTCATACTCATCGTAGCCGATGGATGTCTTTCTGTCATCCCCATATTTGTCGGAAATGACCATGATCTCTTCTTTGATAACGCCTAAAAGCTTCTTTTCATCCGCCAGAATTGCCTTTAATTCCGCAATTTTAGCCTGAAGCTCTTTATACTCGTTCTCCAGCTTCTCCCGTTCCAGACCAGTAAGAGCTCTCAGACGCATATCTACAATCGCCTGAGCCTGGACATCGCTTAAACCAAAGCGCTCCATTAACTGATTTTTCGCATCAGCCACATTGGCGGATCCGCGGATAATCCGGATTACCTCATCAATGTGATCTAAGGCTTTTAAGAGTCCTTCCAAGATGTGGGCGCGCTCTTCCGCTTTATTTAAGTCATATTTTGTTCTTCTTGTTACAACATCTTCCTGATGCTTTAAGTAATACTCCAGCATCTGCTGAAGATTTAAGATTCTCGGCTCATTGTTGACCAGGGCCAGCATAATCACGCCGAAGGTATCCTGAAGCTGGGTATGCTTCAAAAGCCGGTTCATGATGACATTGGCATTGACATCACGGCGCAGCTCAATGCAGATCCGCATACCCTCGCGATTCGATTCATCGCGTAGATCGGTAATTCCGTCTATTTTCTTTTCCTTGACCAGCTCCGCTATCTTTTCGATCAGACGGGCCTTATTAACCAGATAGGGAAGCTCTGTCACCAGAATACGGCTCTTTCCATTGGCCAGGGTCTCAATATTATAAACGGCACGTACCCGGATTTTGCCGCGTCCGGTACGGTATGCCTCCTCAATTCCAGCCCTTCCCAAAATCGTAGCGCCGGTGGGGAAGTCAGGCCCTTTTACAATCTCCATAATCTCCTCTAAGGAGGTAGGGCGATCCTCGTTGACCCGGTTATCAATGATCTTTACCACTGCCTGAATCACTTCTCTTAAATTGTGAGGCGGAATGTTGGTAGCCATGCCGACTGCAATGCCGGTGGCTCCGTTCACCAGAAGATTGGGATAACGGGCCGGCAGTACCGTAGGCTCTTTTTCCGTCTCATCAAAGTTAGGCATGAAATCAACCGTGTCTTTATTGATATCGGCCAGCATTTCCATGGAAATTTTGCTGAGTCTGGCCTCTGTATAACGCATGGCGGCCGCACCGTCACCGTCCACGGATCCAAAGTTTCCATGGCCGTCCACCAGAGGATAACGGGTTGCCCATTTCTGTGCCATATTTACCAAAGCTCCGTAAATGGAGCTGTCGCCATGGGGATGATATTTACCCATGGTATCGCCGACGATACGGGCCGACTTACGATGCGGCTTATCCGGACCGTTATTTAATTCGATCATTGAGTAGAGTACCCGCCGCTGCACCGGCTTTAAACCGTCCCTTACATCGGGAAGCGCTCTGGCAGCAATGACGCTCATGGCATAGTCGATATAAGACTTTTCCATGGTCTTTTTCAAGTCTATATCATGAATCTTGTCAAATACATTCGGTTCCATTTTTCTCTCCTTTAAAACGATACACTACTAGATGTCCAGATTCCTTACGTATTTTGCATTGGCTTCGATAAATTCACGCCTCGGTTCTACCTGATCTCCCATAAGAGTTGCAAAGGTTAAATCCACCTCCGATGCAGTCTCATTGTCAATCATAACACGCAGAAGGATACGGCGTTCCGGATCCATGGTGGTTTCCCAAAGCTGCTCGGCATCCATCTCACCCAGTCCCTTATACCTCTGAATCTTGTTATTATTGTCACGTCCGATCTCTTTTAAAATATCATTCAGCTCATCGTCATCATAAGCGTACCAGACCTTCTTATTCTTCTCGATCTTATAAAGAGGCGGCTGAGCCAGATACACATGGCCCTGACGGATTAACTCCGGCATAAAGCGGTACAAAAACGTCAGCAGCAGGGTACTGATATGAGCGCCGTCCACATCGGCATCCGTCATAATAATGATCTTGTTGTATCTTAATTTCGTAATATCGAAATCTTCATGAATTCCCGTTCCGAATGCAGTAATCATGGCGCGGATTTCCGCATTTCCATAGATTCGATCCAGTCTGGCCTTTTCTACGTTTAAGATCTTTCCTCTTAAGGGAAGAATCGCCTGATTCGATTTATTTCTGGCCTCTTTGGCCGAACCGCCCGCAGAGTCTCCCTCTACGATGTAAATCTCACAGTTCTCCGGATTTTTGTCTGAGCAGTCTGCTAATTTTCCGGGAAGTGCCATGCCGTCTAACGCAGATTTTCTTCTCGTCATCTCCCTGGCTTTTCTGGCCGCATCTCTGGCCCTTTTTGCCAGAATGGATTTTTCACAGATTACCTTTGCCACTGCCGGATTCTGCTCTAAGAAATACGTAAGCTGTTCGCTCACTATCATATCTACAGCTGTTCTGGCTTCACTGTTTCCCAGCTTCTGCTTGGTCTGGCCTTCAAACTGAGGTTCTTCGATTTTTACGCTGATAATGGCTGTAATTCCTTCGCGGATATCCTCGCCGCTTAAGGCCGGCTCATTTTCCTTTAACAGCTTATTTTTTCTGGCATAGTCATTAAAGGTCTTGGTCAATGCGCTCTTAAATCCGATTAAATGCGTGCCGCCCTCCGGCGTATTGATATTATTGACAAAGGTATAGATATTCTCTGTATAAGAGTCATTGTGCTGCATGGCTACTTCTACATACACACTTTCTCTTGTACCTTCACAATAAATAACCGGCTCATAGAGAGCTTCACTGCTCTTGTTTAAGTAAGTCACAAATTCTTTGATACCGCCTTCGTAATGAAAGGTCTTTTCTTTCTTATTTTCCCGATCGTCTTTCAATGTAATCTTTAAATTTTTTGTCAGGAAAGCAGTTTCTCTTAAACGAACCTTTAACGTATCGTAATCGTATATGGTTTCCTCAAAAATATCCTTATCCGGCAGGAAGGTTACTCTGGTTCCGTGCTTATCCGGCGCACAGTCGCCTTCGATCTTCAAAGGATACATGGTTTTGCCCCGTTCGTAGCGCTGCTTGTAGATCTTTCCGTCTTTGTAGATCTCCACCTCCAGCCACTCTGATAAGGCGTTTACAACGGATGCGCCCACGCCGTGAAGGCCGCCGGATACCTTGTATCCCCCTCCGCCGAATTTACCGCCGGCATGAAGAACCGTAAATACTACCTCTACAGCCGGAAGGCCCGCCTTCTTCTGGATATCCACCGGAATTCCCCGTCCGTCATCCTCCACGGTAATGGAATTATCTTCATTGACCGTAACTTCAATCTGATCGCAGAAGCCGGCTAAAGCCTCATCGACTGAGTTATCCACGATCTCATAAACCAGATGATGGAGGCCTCTTACGGATGTACTGCCTATATACATACCAGGCCTTTTTCTGACTGCCTCTAAACCCTCTAAAATTTGGATTTGCTCCGCGCTATATTCTGAACCCATAAGTTCCTCCTTCTTACCTGTTTGCGTCTTCTATCGTGCCGTTCACTACCTTAAATACCTTATCTATCTGAAAGCTGTGGTTGATAAAATCATCCAATCCCGTGCAGGTGATAATAGTCTGAATGTGGCTGATCCCGGATAATAAATGCTTTTGCCGCCCGGAATCCAGCTCTGACAGTACATCATCCAGCAGTAAAATAGGATAGTCCCTCACCAGTTTTTTTACCAGTTCAATCTCCGCCAGCTTCAGAGACAGTGCAGCCGTTCTCTGCTGTCCCTGGGAACCGAATTTTCGAATATCAATTTGGTTTACATAAAAACCTATATCATCCCTGTGAGGACCCACAAGGGTAGTTTTCTGTTTCTTATCCTGAAACCGGCTTCGTTTTAAAGCCTCTTCCAACTCTTCTTCCGCCGTATTGGGATCATAGCGGAGGAGCAGTTCTTCCCGTTCTCCGGACAGATGGTAGTGAATATCATGAATCAGCGCATTTAACTGATCGATGAAATCCCTGCGGTAACGGATGATCTCCCGGCCATAAGAAACAAGCTGCATATCCCATATATCCAGCATCTCTTCATATTCCGGCTGAAAGCTTAATTCTTTTAGAACCTTGTTTCTCTGCAGTACAATCTTATTGTACTGGGAAAGGGAATGTACATAAAGCTTATTTAACTGACACAGCTCCAGATCCACGAACCGGCGCCGTTCGGCCGGACCGTTCTTGATAAGATTTAAGTCCTCCGGAGAAAAAAATACCACATTAACTACACCGAACAGCTCACTGGCTCTTCGGATGGGGATGCCGTTGATGGCCACCCCCTTTGTTTTATTTTTCTTCAGATGCATATCGATCCGGTAGGGAACCCCATCCTTGACAAGATTCATCTTAATATGAGATTCATCCTCTCCGAATTCAATAATTTCACGATCCTTGCTGCCCCGGTGGGACTTGGTTGTCGCGCAGACGTAGATAGATTCCAGGATATTTGTCTTTCCCTGGGCATTATCTCCATACAGAACGTTGGTCCCCTGGTCAAAATCCATATGTAATTCTTTGTAATTCCGATAATTCTTCAGTTCAATTGATTTGATAACCATGGGATTACATCCTCTACTTTATAATTTTAATGGATGTGCCGTTATAAAGCACCTCATCTCCGTCATAAAGCTTTTTGCCTCTCTGGTATTCCACTTCTCCGTTTACCTTTACGAGGCCGTCCTGAATGGCAAATTTGGCATCCACGCCGCTCTCCACTAAGCCGGCGGCCTTTAAGGCCTGTCCCAGCTTAATGTATTCATCTCTTAATTTAATTTTCTCCATCTTTTTCTCCCATTGTTTGACTGCTTCCTGCTCCTGTATTAATTTCCGCAGAACCTTTTGATCCCGTCTTCAGCGGGTTCTCTCCTGCGTTTTGCCCTTTCTTAGATAGAGGCAGCATTAAAATTGACAGGAAGTATCAGATAGATATAGTTTTCTTCCTCATCCTTGATAAAGCAGGGGGACTTGGGATTCATCATATAAAGGGTTACTTCCTCGTCATCAATGATGCGCAGCGCATCGATCAGGAATTTCGGATTAAATCCAATCATCAGATCCTTACCGAATTTTGTAATTCCAATTTCGGCATTCATAGTTCCGAAGGTGGAATTCATCTTCAGCTCCATTCCGTCATCTGTAATATGAATGATGATCGGTTTTTTGTCGTTTTCACGGATCAAGATGCTGGCACGCTCAATGGCATCTAAAAAGGCCCGTTTGTTGACTACTACCTTTGTCTCATAATCGCTGGACAGCATCTGGCTGATTCGGAAGTATTCTCCTTCGATCAGGCGGGATACCACAACTGTGTTGTCAAACTCAAACATGACATGATTGGGGCTGAAGAACATCAGCACCTCTGATTCATTGTCTCCGTTTAATATCTTGCTGATCTCACTGAGAGTTTTGCCAGGAATGATCACTTTTATATCACTGTACTGATCTTTTAGGATCACTTTGCGGATGGACATGCGGTGTCCGTCCAGGGAAACGATCTTTAATTCATTATCCTTTACCTCTAAAAGCTCGCCTGTCATCATCTTGTTGCTGTCATTAGGAGAGATGGAAAAAATTGTCTGGCGGATCACTTCTTTTAAGGTGAACTGAGACAGACAGATGTATTTATCCCTCTCAATATGCGGGATATAGGAAAATTCGTCTCCGTCTTTTCCCTGAATCCGGAAAATAGATTTCTCACAGGTAATGGTGGTATTGAATTTTTCGTCAGATTCAATGGTAATGATAGAATCACCGCCCGACAGCTTCCGGATAATATCAGAAAAAAGCTTTGCGTCCAGAGCAATCTTTCCGCGTTCCAAAATCATGCCTTCTACCTGTGTTTCGATGCCCAGTTCCATGTCATTGCCGGTCAGTTTGATTTCATTGGAGGTTGCATCAATGAGAATACAGTCTAAGATCGGCATGGTTGTTTTAGAAGGAACTGCCTTCATAACGATATTGATACCGTTCAGTAAATTGTCTTTTTCGAATGAAAGCTTCATAATTGTTGATAACTCCTTTGCTAAAAATCAATGTGAAGGGAAAGATAAATATAAATAAAATCCGTAGCATTCGTAGTAGGGGCTGTGGATTGGTGAATAAGCCTGAAACGCCTTAAAAAATAAAGGGTTGTCCATGTAGAAAGCATTGTGTAAAAACGGATAAAATCGGAAGTATAACTTGAAATTTATCCACAACTTCAAAATGAACGTGAAGGCCTGATCAGTTATCCACAAATTTTAAGAGGGTTATCCACTGATTATTGTGGATTAATCTTCTTTTTCAAAATTTCGATGGTGTTGCGCAGGGATTCATTCTTTTCCATATCAGCAGATATCTTTTCATGACCGTGAATAATCGTGGTGTGGTCCCGTCCGCCTAAGTATTTTCCGATAGTCTGGAGCGGGGTTTCGGTCATGGTCCGGCACAGATACATAACAATCTGGCGCGGGAAGACGACTTCCTTGTTTCGCTTCTGGGAGGAGATATCAAGGGGCGTGATTCCGAAATGATCGGAGACTACCTGGATAATCAGCTCCGGGGTGACCTCTTTGGTCTCATTGGGTGAAATGAGATCCTTTAAGGCCTCTTCGGCCAGCTCAATGGTAATTTCCTGTTTGTTAAGCTTGGAAAGAGCCACGATCTTGGTTAAAGCACCTTCCAATTCACGGATATTGGATTTTACATTGGTGGCGATGTACTTGATGACTTCGTTGTCAATGTTGTAGCCTTCCAGTTCTTCTTTTTTTCGGAGGATGGCCATACGTGTTTCATAATCAGGAGACTGGATGTCCACAGTCAGACCCCACTCGAAACGGGAGCGGAGACGTTCCTCTAAGGTTTCAATTTCCTTGGGAGGCTTATCCGACGAAATGATGATCTGCTTTTTAGCCTCGTAAAGGGCATTGAAGGTGTGGAAGAATTCTTCCTGGGTACTTTCTTTTCCTATGATAAACTGAATATCATCGATCAGAAGAACGTCATTGTTTCTGTATTTTTCGCGGAATTCTGTAGTGGAAATATTATTTTTATTTCGGATGGCATCGATCAGTTCATTGGTAAACTTCTCACTGGTAACATAGAGCACCTTGGCTTTCTGGTTATTTTTAAGTATGAAATGACCGATGGAATGCATGAGGTGGGTTTTTCCAAGACCCACGCCTCCGTAAATAAAGAGCGGATTGTAAATTTCGCCCGGTGATTCTGCAACGGCTAAGGAAGCTGCATGGGCTAAGTTATTGTTTGCACCGACTACAAAGGTGTCAAAGGTATAGCGCGGATTTAAGTTTGCATTCTGGATCAGCTGATGGTTGACCTCCGGCTGGCGATCGATCAGCTGGCTTTTGTCTGTCTCTTCTTCTGGTTCTCCGACCTGTTCGATGGTGACGAATTCTACCTCGCACTCGATTCCGGTCAGCTCTTCAATGGTAATCTGAAGAAGAAATCCGTATTTTTTCTTAATATAGCCGAGAAAATGAACATCCGGCACGAGAATCTGAAGCGCGGCTCCCTTCATGGCGTAAGGTTTCGTCGGAAGCAGCCAGGTTTTGAAGGAAACATCGCTTAGCTCGTGCTCTTCTTTAATATGCAGTAGGATGTCATCCCATTTTTCCTTGATTTTTTCTAACATAGTAAGTCTCCTAATAGTAAAATAAAGAGCTTAAATTGCCATCGTCTTATATCGTATAAAAGCAAAACTGCAAATTTGCCCAATCTAATCATTATTTTACATGATTATAAATTTTTTTTCAATTAAAAGATCAAAAGTTATGTGGATAACTTTTTTTGAAGGGAGGAGAAAGGGGCTAAAATGTGTATAAGTGAATTTTAGAAATCCACAGAGGGAAAGTATTGTAAAATAGGCGAATTCGATCAAAACGTGTGAACAATAAACCGTTTATCCAGATAGTATTCAACTAATTATCCACAACTTATCCCCAAAATGTGGATAAACCAGGGAAATGGTGTGAATAAGCAGTGGAAATGCAGGAAATACAAGGGGTTTGCTAATCCACAGTGACTGACGAAAAAAAAATGGACAAATTGATAAAAATATTGATTTTCTTATTGACTAGGGCTGATTTCTTCTATATAATTGAGAAGATGTTTAATCTTAGAATAGTCTAACTATGTTGAGATGATTTCTCTTATATATTAGATGACGAGGAGGTGTTTGCGTTATGAAGATGACATTTCAGCCGAAGAAAAGACAGAGAGCGAAAGTTCACGGCTTCAGAGCTAGAATGAGCAGCGCAGGTGGAAGAAAAGTTCTGGCTGCCAGAAGAGCAAAAGGAAGAGCAAAATTATCTGCTTGATGAACCAGGGCCGCAATGAGAATTGTGGCCTTTTCTTTTCTCAAATCCGGGAAGTGAAGCTCAGGAATTGAAGGAGAATGGATGAAGCGTTTTAATTCGATCAAAAAGAACAGCGATTTTCAGAAAGTTTACAGAACAGGGAAATCGTATGCCAATAAGCTTCTCATTATGTATGTGCTGAAGACGGAGCGTGCCGATACGAGGATAGGGATTTCCGTCAGCAAAAAGGTGGGGAACAGCGTGGTGCGTCATCACGTTACCCGGTTAGTCAGAGAGAGCTTCCGGCTAAACGAAAGCATGGTAAAGGCAGGGTTAGACATCGTCGTTGTGGCAAGAGCCGCGGCAAAAGAAGCAGAATTAAAAAAAATCGAGAGTGCATATCTGCACTTATGCGGACTTCATAACATTTTAGAGAATCGAAGTGAGAATATTGGCTGAGAAAATCTTGATTAAGATGATAAGGGGATATCAGAAATATATTTCCCCATTGACAGGACCTCACTGTAAGTACACACCGACCTGCTCTCAATACGCCGTTGAGGCAGTCAAAAAGTACGGTGCTGTAAAAGGTATGATTTTGGCCTGCAAGCGGATTCTTCGCTGTCATCCCTTTGCAGAAGGCGGTTATGATCCAGTTCCGTAACGGATGGGAGGTAATTCATTGGAATTTGTAGTAGCAACGAAGGCAGGTTCTATTATGGGACCGATTGCCAGCATATTCGGATATATCATGGATTTCCTGTTCCGGATCACCAGTAATATGGGGATTATGAACATCGGTCTTTGCATTATCCTGTTTACCATTATTACGAAATTAATTTTGTTTCCGCTGACCATTAAGCAGCAGAAGTCATCGAAGTTAATGTCTGTCATGAACCCGGAGATTATGGCGGTTCAGAAAAAGTATAAGGGAAAGACAGATCAGACTTCCATGGCAAAGCAGAAAATGGAGATGGATGCTATTTATGAAAAATATGGTTCCAATCCGACTGCAGGCTGCCTGCCGACTCTGATCCAGCTGCCGATTATTTTAGCGCTGTACCGGGTAATTTATAATATTCCGGCGTATGTTCCGTCAGTAAGAGTATTTTTTGATAATGTGGCCAATCCTCTGATGGAGCAGCCTGACTTTGTAAATAAGATCGCAGAGCTTGCGAAAAGCGTGAATATGGCGGTCGATAAGGTGGATTTTACGAATATTGACAAGGTTGTCGATATGTTATATAAGTTCACACCGGATCAGTGGAATACATTAACGGATCTGTTCCCACAGATTTCCAATGTAATTGTCGAGAATGGGCAGATCATTGGGCATATGAATACTTTCTTTGGAATTAACCTGGCAACCCCTCCGTTTACCGGATTTACCACCATTACGGTTGCATGGGTAATCCCGATTCTTGCAGGTCTTTCTCAGTGGTTATCTGCAAAGATGATGAGCAGTACACAGACCATGGATCCGGATGCGCCGGGTGCAGCTATGATGAACAGCATGATGATTACCATGCCGCTCATGTCTGTATTTTTCTGTTTCTCTTTACCGGCCGCTATCGGTATTTACTGGGTAGGCCAGGGCGTTCTCCAGCTGATTCAGCAGCTGGCCGTAAATGCTTATATGGATAAAGTAGATCTGGATGAGCTGATTCAGAAGAATGTAGAAAAGATGAATAAAAAGAGGGCAAAGAAAGGTCTTCCTCCTACAAAAGTAAATCAGAATGCTACCACCAGCTTAAAGTCTATTCAGTCTCAGGAAGAGAAGGAAAAAGCGCTGATGGAAGAGAAGATGAATAAGAGGGACAAGCAGGTGAAGGAATCCAGCGAATTTTATAATAATTCGGATCCGAAGCCCGGAAGTCTGGCCTCAAAAGCCCGGATGGTGCAGAAGTATAATGAAAAGCACAAGTAAATAGGAGGATGCCAGGATGGATATGATTACAGTTACCGCAAAGACCGTAGATGAAGCAGTAACAAAGGCATTGATTGAATTAGGAATTACCAGCGATAAGCTGGAGTATGAGGTAGTGGAAAAGGGAAGTTCCGGATTCCTCGGAATCGGTTCCAAACCGGCTATTATTCGTGCAAAGAAAAAGGAAACTCTGCAGGATCGGGCGGTTGAGTTTCTTTCACAGGTATTTGAGGCCATGAACATGACTGTTGATATTGCAGTCGAATATAAGGAAGAGGAAAAAGAGTTCTGTATTAATCTTTCCGGTGAGGATATGGGTATTCTGATCGGTAAGAGAGGTCAGACCCTGGATTCCCTTCAGTATCTGGCCAGCCTGGTGGTAAACAAAGCCAGCAGCGACTATATCCGTGTGAAACTGGATACAGAGAATTATCGTGAGAGAAGAAAGGAAACCCTGGAAACTTTGGCAAAGAATATCGCTTATAAGGTAAAGAGAACGAAACGTTCCGTTTCTCTGGAGCCGATGAATCCTTATGAGAGACGGATTATCCATGCCGCACTTCAGAATGACAAATATGTAGTGACAAGAAGTGATGGGGAAGAGCCGTTCCGCCATGTGATTATCTCTTTAAAGAGAGAGGGAAGAAGAGAAAGAGCGGATCGCACAGACAGATAGAAAATAATGAATGAAACAGCGGGAATACTTTGGTATTCCTGCCGTTTTTTATGGAATGGAATTTTCGAAGATTTTTTATGTTCTGCTTCCATGTTATAAAAATCGGCAGGAATAAGCCTGGCTTTTTACGGATGAAAAAAGGCAATTAAATAAATAAAAAAGTGATAAAAGTAATTTAAAAAGGATTCAAAATATAATAAAAATGCTTTAAAAATTGATTCAGAAAATGCTTTAAAAAGTGATAAAAAAGACTCAAAAGTAAGAGGTGATTTCAGATGATGACAACGGATACCATTGCAGCTATTGCGACAGGGCTTACAAATTCGGGAATCGGGATTATCCGTATCAGCGGAGATCAGGCAGTTGAGATTGCAGATAAGGTGTTTCGTCCTAAAAAAGAGGGGAAGCGTTTAAGCGAGGAAAAAACATACACGGTTCATTACGGTCAGATCTGGGATGAGAAAGAAATGATCGATGAGGTGCTGGTGCTTGTGATGAGAGGGCCTCACAGCTTTACTGCAGAGGATACAGTGGAAATTGATTGTCACGGCGGCGTGCTGGTGATGAAGAAAATTCTGGAGACAGTGATAAAATACGGGGCCAGGATGGCAGAGCCGGGGGAATTTACAAAAAGAGCTTTTTTAAACGGAAGAATTGATTTATCTCAGGCGGAAGCCGTGATAGATGTGATCCAGTCAAAAAATAATTATGCGCTGAAGAGCTCTGTGGGCCAGTTAAACGGAGCTTTGTCAAAAAAGGTGAAGGGACTTCGGGATAAGCTGATTTATGAAATTGCCTTTATCGAGTCAGCTCTGGATGATCCGGAACATATTTCTCTGGACGGCTATCCAAAGCGGCTTGGTAAAGTAGTTGCCGGAATCAAGGCGGAGCTTGGAAAGACCCTGGATTCTTTTGAAAACGGAAGAGTGATTTCGGAAGGCATTAAAACTGTTATTTTAGGAAAGCCCAATGCGGGAAAATCTTCTCTGATGAATGTTTTGGTAGGAGAGGAGAGGGCTATTGTTACAGATATTGCTGGAACAACAAGGGATACGCTGGAGGAGCATGTGCGGCTTCAGGGAATCAGTCTGAACATTATTGACACGGCAGGGATCCGGAATACGGAAGATGTGGTGGAAAAAATCGGAGTAAGCAAGGCCAAAAGTATTGCCGATGAGGCTGATTTGATCCTGTATGTGGTAGACGGTTCACGGCCTCTGGATGAAAGCGATGAGCAGATTATGGATTTGATCCGGGGAAGAAAGGCGATTGTGCTGCTGAATAAAACGGATTTAAACGTGATTCTCAGTCAGAGGGAGTTGGAGGAGAAAACTAGGCTGGAGGTTATCCCGGTATCAGCCAAGGAGCAAAAGGGCATCGATCAGCTGGAAAACAGAATTAAAGAACTGTTTCTTCATGGGGAGATTGACTGGAATGATGAGGTGATGCTGACCAATGTGCGGCACAAAACAGCCATGAGCGAGGCCTGCAAAAGCCTGGAGCTGGTGGAACAGAGTATCGCGGATGGGATGCCGGAAGATTTTTATTCGATTGACCTGATGAATGCTTATGAGCAGCTGGGAACCATTATAGGAGAATCCCTGGAGGATGATCTGGTAAATGAGATTTTCAGCCGTTTCTGTATGGGAAAATAAGTGCTGGTTGACATAACATAGGAAAGAGGAAATTTAAGATGCCTTATTTAACAGAAGAATATGACGTAGTAGTTGTTGGAGCCGGACATGCAGGCTGCGAGGCAGCATTGGCTGCCGCCAGATTGGGCCTGGAAACCATTATGTTTACAGTCAGTGTAGACAGTATTGCCCTTATGCCCTGCAATCCCAATGTGGGAGGAAGTTCTAAAGGACATCTGGTTCGGGAATTGGATGCTCTGGGCGGAGAAATGGGAAAAAATATTGACAAGACGTTTATTCAGTCTAAAATGCTGAACCAGTCAAAGGGACCGGCCGTTCATTCTCTGCGCGCACAGGCTGATAAGCAGGCGTATACAAGACAGATGCGAAATACGCTGGAAAATACGGATCATCTTACGATACGGCAGGGAGAAGTATGTGAAATCTTAACAGAGGATAAGAGGGTAACGGGAGTCAGAACCTTTTCCGGCGCTGTTTACCGGTGCAAGGCTGTGGTTCTTGCCACGGGAACGTATTTAAGAGCCAGATGCATTTATGGAGATGTCAGCAATCCGACAGGACCTAATGGTCTGCAGGCTGCCAATCATCTGACAGATTCACTGAAGGCTCTGGGGATCCGAATGTATCGCTTTAAAACGGGAACTCCGGCGAGAGTAGATAAAAGAAGTATTGATTTCTCAAAAATGGAAGAGCAGTTCGGCGATGAGAGAGTAGTTCCGTTCTCTTTTTCAACAGATCCCGCGTCCGTGCAGAAAAAACAGGTTTCCTGCTGGCTTACCTATACGAATGAGAAGACACATGAGGTAATCCGGGCAAATCTGGATCGATCACCGCTTTTCTCGGGAGCAATTGAGGGAACAGGACCAAGATATTGTCCGTCTATTGAAGACAAAGTGGTGAAATTTCCGGATAAAGACAGGCATCAGGTTTTTGTAGAGCCGGAGGGATTATACACCAATGAAATGTATCTGGGCGGTATGTCCAGTTCTCTTCCTGAGGATGTTCAGTTCGCTATGTACCGCACAGTACCTGGATTGGAACATGTAAAAATTGTTCGAAATGCATATGCAATTGAATATGATTGTATCGATGCCAGGCAGCTGAAAACTTCTCTGGAATTCAAAGAGATTGAGGGATTATTCAGCGGCGGACAGTTTAATGGAAGTTCCGGTTACGAGGAGGCGGCTGTTCAGGGATTTATGGCAGGTGTCAATGCTGCGAGAAAAATAAAGGGGCTGGAACCGGTAATTCTGGATCGTTCCCAGGCCTATATTGGTGTTTTGATCGATGATTTGGTGACAAAAGAGAGCCATGAGCCCTACCGGATGATGACCTCCCGTGCAGAATATCGTCTGCTTCTTCGCCAGGATAATGCTGATTTGCGTCTGTCAGCCATTGGACATGAAATCGGTCTGGTCAGTGATGCGATGTTTGATCGTGTGATTTGGAAGGAAAGAGTGATTCAGGAGGAAATAAGGAGACTGGAGTCAAAGAATGTGGGAGCTTCTAAGGAAGTACAGGCATTTTTGGAAAGTCATGAAAGCACTCCGTTAAAAACAGGTACTACGATGGCGGAGCTGGTAAAAAGGCCGGAACTGAATTATATGGTGATAAAGGAACTGGATTCTGATCGTCCGGAGCTTCCGGAGGATGTGGCGGAGCAGGTAAATATCAATATCAAATACGAGGGATACATCCGGAGACAGATGCAGCAAGTAGCCCAGTTTAAGAAAATGGAAGGAAAAAAACTGGATGAAAAATTTGACTATTCTACTGTGAAAAGTTTACGGAAGGAAGCGATCCAGAAGCTGAACCTCTATAAGCCGGCTAATATAGGACAGGCATCCAGAATTTCAGGTGTTTCTCCGGCGGACATTTCTGTTTTGATGGTGCATTTAGAGCAGATGAAATACCAGAAGCAAAATAAAAATAATACAGAGGATAATCACGAGTAGGAATAATCATATTTAGTTTGACAGGAGAATGATGAAAGATAAATTTATTTCCCAAATGAAGGAAGAATTGGAACAGATTCATTTGACATTATCAGAATCACAATTGGATCAATTCTACCAGTATTATGAACTTTTAATTCATTGGAATACCATGATCAACCTGACTGCAATTACAGAGATGGGAGAGGTGATAACCAAGCATTTTGTGGACAGCCTTTCTTTAATAAAAGCGGTTCCAGATATTGATCAGAAGGTATACTCTCTGATCGATGTGGGGACAGGAGCCGGATTTCCCGGAATTCCATTGAAAATTGCTTTTCCCCAGATTAAGGTAACTCTTTTAGATTCTTTAAATAAAAGAGTGAAATTTTTAAATGAGGTAGCAGAGCAGCTCAATCTTACTGATATAAAATCTGTTCACGGAAGAGCAGAGGACTATGGAAGGGAAAATGTTTCACGTGAAACATTCGATTTGTGTGTTTCCCGGGCTGTCGCCAATCTTTCTACCTTATCAGAATATTGTATGCCCTTTGTGAAGCCCGGCGGATACTTTATTCCCTATAAATCCGGAAAATTGGAAGAAGAATTGAAGACAGGAACTGGAGCGGTTAAAAAATTATCCGGGGAGATAGAAACGATTATTTCTTTCCAGCTTCCCAATGAGGATGAGAGAAATTTAGTAAAGATTAAAAAAACGGCACCTATTAATAAGAAGTATCCGAGAAAAGCAGGACTTCCTTCTAAAGAACCATTAAAATAGATAATGGGGATGAATTAAAGTGGATGTCTGTTTCGGAATAGAGACGAGTAAAAGATATGAGGAAAATGGGCCTAAAATGGGGAGAATAGAGAGGAGATAAGAAAAAAAGTAAAGAATGAAAATAGAAGATAAAACAAAATGGAGAATGAAAAGGCAGAAGATAAAAAGGGTATAAGATAAAAAAGAATATTAGATAAAAGAATATTAGATAAAAGAATATAAGATAAAAAGAATATTAGATAAAATAGGGTGTAATTGAGATATAAATATAAATAAGATAGAAAATAAGAAGGAGATGCGGAATGACCTGTATCTCCTTCTTATTTTTCTGAAATATTTTCCCATAATCTTGCTATAACTTTTAGGCCTTTATTTAAAAATACTAGATATTTGTTTTAAGCAAAGAAAATGCGAATTCTCTCTAATACCTTATCCGGCATTTCCAACTGCGGCAAATGCTTTGTTTTCGCTACAATGGAAGATTCGATTGCTGAATTGTGAAGTTTATATTCCTCTATAATATCTTGAATATTTGGCTCTTCGCTTCCTCCAATAATAAAAATACTGTTATCAATCTTTTTAAGCGCATTGCTGATATTGCATTTCGTATATTTACATTCAATGCTGGAAAAGAATGCTTTTGGACAATCTCCTACATGGGCTGATTCGTAATAATGATCCACATACAGAGGCTTTACGGAATAAGGATTGTAAAAATATTTTTCTCCGAAGTTTTCCTCCAGCATCGTTCGGCTGCTGGCAATATGATAAAGAAGAGTGCCGACCAGAGGAAGGTCCAGAATGAACTTAAAAAGCTTTGCGTTCTTTCCGGGAATCTGGGCACAATTCATCAGGCTTTCCGGATTGATAAGCATAAGCTGATCGAAAAGCTCAGGTGAATGATTGCAGGCCATGATTACAAGAGAGGAGGACTCTCCGGTGGCAATTACATTGGTGCGGTGACCAATTTCTGATTTAACAAAATCACAGATTAACTGTACAAAGAGGTAATTTGTATAGGTAAGATTAGGTTTTTCAGAACGTCCGCATCCCAATAAATCAATGGTATAAACCGTATATCTTTGACTAAGCTTTTCTGTGAGAAGATGATATTCGAATCCACTGGAGGCAAAGTTTAAATCGTGAATTAACAGGAGAGGTTTTCCACTTCCTATTTTTGTGTAATGGATATTGCCAAGTCTCCATTTGTAGCAGAGAGGAGCAGAGTCTCCTGTGAAATTTTTCTTAAGAGCAGATATTTTGATATATTTATTTATAACTGCGATAGATGCTGCACCGCCGGACAGAAGAGCTAAAAGAGTCGTAAATTTATTTTTTTTGTTCATGTTGATGCCTTCCTCCTATTTTATAAAAAGTTTGCAGTTGATAATCAAAATCTGCAAAATCACAAAGCTTATTTCTTCTCAGTTATAGATATTATAGCATGTTTTTTTGAGACAATGCATTAAGATATTCTTACATTAAGAAAATCGTAAGCTATACAAATTTTATAAAAATTTCAATGTTTCACGTGAAACATTTTTCCGTTTTTTATGTTAAAAAAGTAGGAAATGAAGATTAAGTGTGATATACTTATTACCATAGTGCATTTTGTTACGATTTGGGGCTATATGGATTACAGGATAAAACGTAGGAATCGTAACCAATTTCAAAGCTTGATTTTGATGAAGAGAAAGGAAACATCATGGGACGTACAATTGCGATTGCAAATCAGAAGGGCGGAGTCGGAAAGACAACAACAGCGATTAATTTGTCTGCCTGTCTGGCAGAAGCGGGACAGAAGGTTTTGACAATTGATTTTGATCCGCAGGGAAATGCTACCAGCGGACTGGGCCTGGAGAAAGGGCAGATCGATGATACAGTCTATGAAATGATGTTGGGAGACTGCACTTTTGAAGAATGTCTTCAGAGAGAGGTTCAGGATAATCTGGATGTGCTGCCTTCCGATTCGAATTTATCAGGAGCGGAGATTGAGCTTCTGGATCTGGAAGAAAAGGAGTTCGTATTACGAAAAAATCTGGAAGAGGTTAGGGATCAATATGATTTTATTATTATTGACTGTCCGCCGTCCTTAAGTCTGCTGACAATCAATGCTCTGGTGGCTGCGGATACCGTATTAGTTCCAATCCAGTGTGAATATTATGCTCTGGAAGGTCTGAGCCAGGTGATGCGGACGATCAATCTGGTTAAAAAGAAAATGAATCCGGCTCTTGAAATGGAAGGCGTAGTATTTACGATGTATGATGCCAGAACCAATCTGTCTCTGGAAGTAGTGGAGAATGTAAAAAACAATTTGAATGAAAAGATATATAAGACAATTATTCCCAGAAATGTACGTCTTGCAGAGGCACCCAGTCATGGAATGCCGATCAATATCTATGATACAAAATCTGCAGGAGCTGAAAATTATCGGCTTTTAGCAGCTGAGGTGATCAGCAGAGAGTCAGAATTATAGAAAATGCGGGACAAAATAATAAAGTAATATTATATACAGATGATATTGACAAGAATGATTGATTTCATAAATGGAGGAAATAATGTCAAAGAGAACAGGTCTTGGAAGAGGACTGGGAGCTTTTTTCGGGGATGAGTATACAGAGAAAGCTTCTGTAAAGAAAGAGGAAGATACCGCAGTAAAACCGGAAGATGCAGGGACTGAGAAGAAAGCTGCAGCAATAAAAAAGGAAGAACCCAAGGTAAAGATTGTAGAGGTAGAGAAAGAAAAGTATTTAAATATTTCTTTGATTGAACCAAACAGCAGTCAGCCGAGAAAGATGTTTGATGAGGAGCAGTTAAATGAGCTGGCTTCTTCTATCAAATCTTATGGCGTGCTTCAGCCTATTTTGGTGAAAAAGAAAGACGATCATTACGAACTGATTGCCGGAGAAAGGCGTTGGCGGGCAGCAAAATTAGCAGGCTTGAAGGAAGTTCCCGTGATTATTAGGGAATATACAAAACAGCAGACCATGGAAATTGCCCTGATCGAGAATGTGCAGAGAGAGGATTTAAATCCGATCGAGGAAGCCAAGGCGTATCAAATGCTGATCCAGGAGTTTGGTTTAAAGCAGGAAGAAGTGGCAGAGCGTGTTTCCAAGAACCGTGCAACGGTGACAAACAGCATGCGTCTGTTAAAGCTGGATGAGCGGGTGCAGGAGCTGTTAATTCAAAACCGAATCACAGGCGGACATGCCAGAACCTTACTGGCCTTAGAAGATGGGGAACAGCAGTACCAAGTGGCCAATAAAATTATGAATAATAAGCTCAGTGTCCGGGAAACAGAAAAACTAGTTAAATTATTAACAAAACCTCCGGTAAAGAAAGAGCCGAAGGAGGAAGAAAGGGATCTGAGCATCTTTTACCATGATTTGGAGGATAAACTGAAAACAGTCATGGGGACAAAGGTAATTATTAATAAAAAGGATAAAAATAAGGGGAGAATTGAGATTGAATATTATTCCTCTGCAGAATTGGAGAGGATTGTAGAACTGCTTCAGTCAATCGAAAAATAGAATAGAAAGCTATGGAAATGAGGACAAAAGATGGAAAATAGCAGTATGTTGAGTATGCTGGGAATCGATCCCGGTTTCATTATTGTCGGATTAGCCGTCATCACGCTGATATCATTTATTACTACTTTGGTCTGCTTTTTACAGTATAAGAAGCTGTATCGAAGATATGATATTTTTATGAGAGGAAAGGATGCGGAAACGCTGGAGGATACGATTCTGGATTTGATGGATGAGGCGGTATATTTACGCTCCGAGGATAGAGAAAACCGCGATTTAATCAGAGACATGGAAAAGAGTGTCAAGGCCGGATATCAGAAAACGGGTATTGTAAAATACAATGCATTTAAAGGAATGGGAGGCAATCTGAGCTTTGTGATTGCACTGTTGGACGATAATAATTCCGGTTTTATTCTGAATTCCGTTCACAGCAGAGAGGGCTGCTATCTTTATATGAAAGATGTAGTGGAAGGAAAGACAGAGGTTCTTCTCGGAAATGAGGAGAAAGAGGCTTTGGAACAGGCACTTGGATATCACTAGAGATAGAAATATTGGAGCATGTTTTTTTAAGCCAGCGGAAATTGAAATACGAATTATGAAAGAAAACAGATCCAAATCAATGAGTAACATACAAAAATCAAAAAGCAATTTAATATTGAAAAAAGAACAAAAATGCAGTAAAAGTATATAATACAAAAAGATAATGTGCGAAATAATATGGAATTTTGAAGGAAGAGGGTGAGAAGAGAATGCATAAATTTTTGCGTGCTGCGGGTTTTAGCATGTATCAAAAAAAGAAGGATATTTCAGCACTGCTGCGGTGCCTGTCAAAGGAAGCGGATTGTTCCAAGTGCTTTCAGATTGATAGGGATACAAGTCTTTATGAGATAAAAACAGAAGTAGCGCCGGGAATTGGGATTGCCATGTATGGGGAGCTGAATGAAAGGGATGAGTTGGATGTAGATTATTATTATCCATATCTTTTGAACCCAGATATTACATCCAGAGCAGAATGTTCCATTCAGCGTCATACGGAAAAGGAAACGTATGCAGGACTCTTAGATGAATATAAGGTGGGAATTTCTCTTATTTTTTACCTTTTAAATCCTATGGAATATCGAGAGCGTCTGATGAAGGGCGAAAGCCGTGCAAAGGTGGAATCAGCCAGCCTGTCGGCTTTCTCTGTTTACGGTAAGGTTCTTCTGCCGATTAAGAAGACAGCTATGCAGATAGAAAAGGCAAAGGTAGCGGCCAGAAACCGAGACAGTTTGTTGGAGGCCGCAAAAAATGGGGATGAGGATGCAATGGAATCCCTGACTATTGAAGATATTGATTTGTATTCCCAGGCCTCCAGACGGGTGGTGAAGGAGGATATCTATTCTATTGTTGATACCTGCTTTATGCCCAGCGGAATTGAATGCGATCAATATTCTGTGGTGGGGGAAATTAAAGAGATTTCCCTCAAGAAAAACCGAATTACCGGGGAAGAAATCTATGATATGAAGCTGGAATGCAATGATTTAACCTTCCGGGTAGGAATTAACCGGATGGATCTTCTGGGAGAGCCTTTGCCGGGAAGAAGGTTTAAGGGGAAAATCTGGATGATGGGCAGTGTGAATTTCGAAAAGCCGGAGTTCTAATGGGGAGAGGATTCCCGGGTATAGAAGCTGCTTTATCATGGGAAATGGCAGGGATGGAAGAAAGTCGGATTTTATGCTTGCCTTATCAGGAAAAATGAATTATAATTATTTTTGTGTCTGTTTCATCTTTGGATAAAGAGAGAATGGATAGCAGTTCTGCAGATTGGCAGATCGCCAGAAATGGCGTAAAATTAAGAAAATTTCATAGATGTCTCTGTAGCTCAGTAGGATAGAGCGTTCGCCTCCTAAGCGAAAGGCCGCTGGTTCGACTCCAGTCAGGGACGCCAGACCGTTATCGCGGAAGATTAAAGAAAGAATCTTCCGCTTTTTTTTTCCATCTAATATTTTTCGAGGGTTATCGGACGTTTTCTAAAAAAAGGGGCTTTTTTCTAATGAGGTAAAACAGCCCTATACCGAGGTTTCTTCTAAAAATAGCAACAGTTACCGTGTAATTCTATGTATCTGCATGTATTTCTATGTATCTGCATGTATTTCTATGTAAAACACAGTATGTATTACGACGCAACTGAATTTATAACCTGCTTGAGCCCTCTTTGCAATGCCCATGTGCGATAAAGTAACACACAAGAACTTGATAGACAACCAACCCAGTTATTCCGTGAATTATCAAAAATACATTTTTCAATTTGATATGCGAACTCCATAAGAACATGTTATAATTTTTCGGGAAAATTCAGTAATGTTTACAACCTACAGAAATAAAACCGTACTTATAGAGTGAAAGCTGCTTTCACGAAACGATATGGGGAGGGAAAAGCATGTGGACGATAAAATAATTATAGAACTATACTGGAAACGAAAAGAAGAAGCAATCAAAGAAACAGCTTTGAAATACGGTAAGCTTTGCACTTATGTTGCCAAGAATATTCTTTCAAGCCACGAGGATAGCGAAGAATGTGTGAATGAAACATATTTTGCTGTTTGGAACGCAATTCCAAATGAACGTCCAAACATTTTTTCTGCCTTTATCAGCAGAATCACAAGAAATCTGGCATTGAAAAAATATGAATACCTTTCTGCGGCAAAAAGAAATCCCGGAACAATCACATCTTTAGAAGAATTAGGCGATTGTATATCCGGCACAGAAAGCATTGAATCCGAAATGGAAAAAAGACACATAGAAAGCACGATCGACAAATTTCTTTGGCAACAGGGCTATGAAAAAAGGAATATTTTTATCCGTCGATACTGGTATTTTGATTCTATCGAAAGCATTTGTAAAAGTACAGGATTTACGCAGAGCAAAGTAAAATCAATGCTATATGAAATGCGTCAAAAGTTAAGAAAAAAATTAGAGAGCGAGGGAATTGAAGTATGAATAAAAAGCAGCTTTCAGAGCATATCGGAAACATTGACGACAGGCTTATTCAGCAGGCAGAGAACATTCCCAATTATGCAGCACAGCACCGTAAGAAAAGAGTCCGACAGCTTTTAGCAACTGCGGCAGTTTTGGTTCTTATGGTTTCCAGTTTTAGCGTGGGAGCAATAGCCTTTGCTCGTGAAATCATTATAGAAGTGCCAGCGGAACAGGAAACTCTGGAATTAGAAGGAGTTAATCTCACTTTGATTTTGCCCGAAAGTTGGAAGGGGCAATATTCGATAGAAAAGAATGGGAATAACTTCATTGTTTATAATCCGCAGATTAGAGAAGCTACCAGTGACGGCGTCTTGTTTACCATCGTCAGTTACGAGGAGTCTATGACAGAGGAACAATTTATAGAAAATGGGCTTGATTTTACTGCATACCGCTATCTTCTAGCAACAAGTGATAAGACATATATTCTTCATTATGCCAGTGACGTGCAGTATGACCCAGCGGATAAAGAACAGGAAAAGATATATCAGAAAATGATGTCTGAAATTGAAGATATCCAAATTGTGGTCAATAATATATTTTCCCCAAAAGACATTGTGGTTGCACCAGAAGGAATGACAGAGGAAGTAGAACATGCGGCACAAGTGAAAGAGCCGGAAGGTGAAACTCCCGGATTTGCGATTTATTTTGATACAGAGCGATATTATATGGTGGAAAAAAACGAAAAATTTTATATTCGTCCCATTGGAGTAGCGGAAAATTCAAAATTGATATGCGAAATGGAAATTGAAGAAATACCGGATGTATTATGGGAGGAAGCAGCCCAGACAATAAGGAATCAGATGTGCGAAGAACAAGAAGCGGGAAAATGGGATTCTATTTCAGATATTTCACATGATACACATATAAAAAGGCTACATTTCTATGCGTCAGAAGGCACTGATTGGGATTCGACACAGGAAGAACACTATTTTTATCAAATGGATGGACAAGGAACATATCATATAGTATTGCGATATTTCTTAGAAGCTACAGAAGGAAATGGAACACGCTTTCATGCAATGTTAGATACTTTTACACTTGTTACCACACAAGATACATCGCAATCTATATCAAAATGAAAAGGGAAAAAAATGCCTTGACTACACAATTTTATGGAGATAATCAAATTATGAAAAAACAATTTAAAAATTCAAGGAAAAAGAATGGATTTCCTATTTTTATATGTGCAATCAGTGTTACCTTGATTTTAGGAATGTTAACTGGCTGTTCTATCATGGAATCGACTCTTACGGAAACGCAAATAGATACTCCACAAGAAGAAATAGCTGATAATACAAACGCTCAAACTGTTATAATAGAAACAGAAGAACTGGAAGAATCGTCACAAAATTATGTTCAAAATTCAGAACAAACTTTGTCAGCCGATGGGCAAGAAATTGAAAGCATTGTGGAAGAATTTGCAACAGCATACTTTAATGGAGATATAGATACTATTCAAAATTATTTAATAGTTCCTTATGAATGGGATATAGATGTTTACACAGGTACAGGTGTTATAAGCGAAGTTAATTTAAAAGGGTTGATAAATATAGGGGAAGAGGAAATAGGAAATATTAAGGTGGTTTCTTTAGAATATAGAGATAGCAGCATAGAAGAAACTCTTTTATATTTGACTTTAGAATTTATCAAGCAGGAAGAAGGCTGGAAAATCCAATTTTATGGAGTTGAAGGATAAAATCTGTCGAGTAGATAGCAAAACCAGTCGAGCCAGTCAACGGTCAAGATGAACTTCATTCTTTAGTGCACCCCTTTTTCGGGAGCATGGTCAGAAACGTACTGTGAGCAATAGTATCCTTTGCTCTTCCGCAGCAGGCGGAAAGGAAAACAGTATGTATTTTGACGCAACCGAATTCGCAGCTCGCCTTAGCACTCTTCGTAAGGCACAGGGAATGGCCCGGGAGGAAATGGCTGAAGCACTCAATATCAGTTTAGAGCATCTCAGCAAGATGGAGCGCGGTAAGAGAAAACCGTCTATCGACCTGATCATTGCCATGACCTGCTACTTCCATGTAAGTACCGACTATCTGCTCATGGGGAAAGATCATAACATGGTGGACAGCCGTACCAAGCTTCTGGATGTGGTGACTCAGCTAACGGAAATCGCAAAAGGTCTGTAAATCTGCATTCTGCGGTATTCCGTTTTTGGACACTGCAATCAAAAAAATTCAAAAGAATTATTCGACGGAATTACATAAAACCGTGCAGATGAACATAAAATGGGAGTAGATATTGAAATTCTGGTTGTTCTGTGATAGAATTTCATTACTAAAAAATGTGCAGATACACGAAAATAGGGAGTGTAATAATGGAAATTAAAAGAGACGCTTACCTGCAGCAACTGATTGAGCGAAAAGATAACGGAATGATAAAGGTGATTACCGGCATTCGTAGATGCGGAAAATCCTTCTTGCTGTTTACCATATTTAAGAGATATTTACTGGAGAACGGTGTTGATGCAGATCATATTATTGAAATTGC
>Ga0129308_1001171_pt1 | contig 29661 bp, 27 predicted proteins | sample L827metagenome_FD_94440 | JGI IMG/M metagenome (GOLD analysis project Ga0129308, IMG submission 94440) | Ring-tailed lemur group fecal microbial communities from Wisconsin, USA - L827 metagenome | ecosystem: Host-associated > Mammals > Digestive system > Large intestine > Fecal | place: USA...
CTCTTGTATGGATAAAGACATATTCACCCTCCTTGCTAGCTCAACGAAAGAGAAGCCGTTATGCTATGTACTATGCTCATAGCATAACGGCATAGGCATTTACAGTTTTATTTTACCATTTGCAGGCACTATAATCACTTGCTGAAACGTACATGCCGGAATAGCCGTTATTGTTAGATTGCTGTGCAATAGCTTCTCTCTGCGCATCCGTTATTCTCGCCAGGACCGCGCCTCCATCATAGATACTGTTCGTTTCATAAATAGCGTAGATTTTGTACTCAACACTATTCCCGCCAATGGTTAAAGAAACAGTATCGCCTATGTTTGCTGATGTATCTTGGCAGAATTGCCAATCGACCAATATAGGATTTTCATATTCGGTTTTCGACTGTTCTATTAGACGATTTGCATTGTACATCGTCATGCCGACGTTTTCAAAACGATCACTCAGTAAAATCGTTGTAGAACGAGAAGAGCCATTCACATTAACCTGAGTCTTTGTCAGGTAATACGGGAAGACTTTATCTATTCCATTTGTTCCTGGGAGATCATTCACCTGCTCAAAAGAAGGTTCCGGCGCAACAAAATCAATCTCGGAATTCTTATAGATGCTCTGAGTATTGTACAAGCTTGCTTCCTGCATGATAGAAGGGCATACAAACAGGAAGCTCGTAATCAATGCAATACCAGCACAGAGAATCAATGTCCATAACAGTCGGTGCCGAGTCCAATAACCTGTCATGATTAGTCCTCCTTAGGTTCTTCCTTTGCCTCTACAAACTCCAAAGTGCTCTGAATATCGTATGAAGAATCAATGTTATCATCGTACACAAGTGTCATGGTTACAGACCCCGGCGCATTAGGCACAAACTGAATAACGCATTCCTGCTCATTGGCATTTTTCGATGCATTAGCGGTAAACTCATACGTTGTCACGTTATTAACCGCATCGAAATTGGGGGTAATGACCTGTCCGTCCATGTACTTTGCGTCTACGTTCTGAACGTTCGGGATAGTCAGTACGACTTTTACCTGTGTGGTCTTCTTCTTGTCAGAAGTGACCTTAAACTTCACCTTCATGTATACGGTTTCGCCTACTTCATATTCTTTTGTTCCGTCACCGTAGCTATGGCCTTTATCACTGCTGTAAAAGAAGCCCGATGCCGCAGTATAGCTGGTTGAAAACAGGCTGCACGCTGTCAGCGACATTGTGGCGATCACCATAAGCAGTAATGCAAGTACTCTGTTGAATTTTTTCATGTTCTTGATCTCCCTATCTCTTATTTTTCCCACTGATATCATCAGTTGTTTTACAGGATCATATCCTGACTGCCGACAACAATGCTGCCATTTGATGAAAAAACAACAGCAAGCCCATGTTCCAGATCATAGCGGTATTTGCACATCATGATAACCCGCGGATCTTCTTCACGTTTTACAAACAGATACTCTGGCTTGACATAGCTGAAAACGTTATCTTTCTTTTCGTTTTCATCGTCCTCCAGCACCTTCTCTCTGCAATACGCTTCAACCTTGGCTTTGGACTTCTCTATCATTTTTCGCCGCTTCTTGAATCTATCCAAAGCCTTGATTTGTTCTGGAGTAACTTCTTCTCCTTGATAGCAATCGTATTTAACAGGCAGCGTAAAATCTCTTTCCCATATTTGTATTTCAAGCTCGTTAATCAAAATCGGACGCTCCTTTCTGGCCAACCATCGCATTATATTCTGCTACACCTCCATAATGAGTGAAAGTGTGGTTCACTTCGTAAGGCACAAGCTGCATGGATTCCATATTACTCATCTCATGCCATGTTAAATTATTACTGGTGCGATATGCCTCAACATCTCGTGGTGACCAACTCTTATTGTTATACTTGATCCTCGTCCAGTACTCGGCGAGGGCTGTGTCAGCCTGCTCGTAGTTGCCGCCCTCACCAAGCCTTTGGTTCGTCATCCTTGGGATTTTGACCTGAGCCACTTGGTATGGTGAAAAGTCGGGAACACCGTTCTTATACGTAACTTTTGTGATTTTTGTTCCATTGGGTAGCTGTATCGGTTCATCAAGTATAAAATCGGATTCTCCTCTTGTTCCGCTCCATTTTCCGCCATTCCCGTCTTTAGGAGTTTGCATTATACGATTGTTATAAGCGGTATAGGGAGTATTGTATTTCTGATAGAAATCGTATCCTTCAGCTCCGCCATAGACCGTTCCAACTATAGAACCCCACATATAGCCGTCAGCACCATTTTTGATAGCCTTTTGTGCTGCGGAGACTCCGACCTTTTCCCAATCGATGTTATCCCAGTCGATCTCAGAAGAATCTGTTGCGGTAAATGTTTTTACCGCATTATAGCCCGAGTAGGCAGTTGTTCCTGTTGCTGCTATAACAGACACTCCGGCAATGACAAGCTTGATGCCCTGGGCAAGAGTTATTGTTGTTGTGCCTCCAGACGGTATTTCTCCAACTAATGAAACGATAGATAGAATCAAACCCGCCGTTGCCATTGCAAAGCCAATAACAGCAGAGGTTCTTCCTGATTGATCAATTTCATTTGCGGCACCGGTTAATCCCCCAAACAGCGAACCTATCGCAGCACCACCTTCAGCAAACTGTAAGGACTTATCGGCTGCCGCGAATACTGCACTGGCAACTGGATCAGGAAGTCCAGCCTTTTTCACCACAGCAAGTGTGATGATAATGCCGGTACCTACCGCCACTTTCTTCAATACAGAAGAAATATCAACACCCTCGCCAAACAATCCGGCTAACTGGCTGTGCTCTGAGAACTCATCTATACTGTCTTGAGGAACATAAATGGTCTTACACAAGAGCACTTCATTTATTGTTTCTTCTTCAAGAAGCAGCTCTGTTATTTTGTCTTCAGCTAAGATAAGTTCCTCAAGGTATATCTCGCTTGTAATAAACTCTGTAAGAACATTTTCCGTCTCTATGTTCTCGGTTTCGATGTTTTCAACGATAACCTGTGGATTGGGATCTGATAAACCTGTGTCTACAGGTTTTTTGGAACAGGCAGTAGTTGACAATACCATCGATAAAGCTAATAAGACAGAAAGGGCTCTTTTAATCATACCTCTCAATTTCATTTCTCCTCCATTGTTGGTTCAGCAATGAATTCGACAATATCCTCAACATTACAGTCCAAGGCTATGCAGATCTTCTCAAGAATATTTACACGTACATCTTCATCCCGTCCCAGTTTCGCCATGGCATTCGTGCTGATTCCCGCGATATGAGTCAGTTCTGTTTTACTAAGTTTCTTGTCTATCATTAGCTTCCAAAGCTTGTTGTAGCTTACTGCCATAAGCAAACCTCCATTCTCAAATATTCCAACAAATATCAAATCAACGATTGCTGATAGCCGGTTTCATTTATACCATAAACCACAGCTAATTTCAAGGAAATCTTGCGTCTTGCAAGAACGAAGATGCGTTAATTGGGACAAGTTGTCCCACGGTTGTCCCACATTATTTTTCTCTCGGACGCTCGTCCCGTTCTTCCTGCTGCCTGCGTAAGATCATGTCCGCATTCTGCTTGGCTCTCAGGAAATCTTTCTTCTGATCCCGGAGCGGACGGTACTGCTCATACTCGGCTTTCCGTTCCTCGACCAGCCGCTTTCTCTCGGCGTTCAGTTCCTTGATGGTCGGGAGTTTTGTCCCCTCCGGCAGAGCGTCAAACGCGTTCTTCGCCGCCTCATGCAGTTCCAGTTCGGCGCGGTGCGCCTCATAAAAAGCATCTTTCTTTCCCTTTGGCAGCCGCTTGTATTCCAGATAAATTTGATGGGTCTTGCTGTAGTTGAAGATGTGCTGTTTCAGAGCATCGATCTCCTTGATCCGGGCATCCTTTTCGCGGATCGACGCCAACAGAGAATCCGAACCGTCCACCGTCATCTGAACCGCCTTTTCCAGTTCTTCGTAGCTGTGGATGTTGTGCTGTTGCAGGAAAAGAAGTGTCTTTGCCGTTTCCTTCAGATTATGTTTCTTCGCCCAGATTTCATAGCCGACGCCTTTGCCCAGAGCCCGATTCTGAATGTCGATAAGCAGATCGACCGCAGGAGAAGCAGCCTCTCTTTTTGTGTGCCGCGTACCAGCATGAATGACCTTTTCTCTCAGTTCACTTTCAGAGTAACCTTCGCCTAAAGAATCCAGACGGATGAACTTTTTCTGTGCTCTGCCTTTCAGTGCTAGGTGCTTCCCGCGCTTGATTTCATATCCTTCCTCACGGAGAAGACGTAGATAATCCTCCCAGTCCTTCGGCTTGTTCTGGATCAGATCATCCAGGACAGATCGCAACTCTTCCCGGATGGTATGTCGCTTGGGATAGACCGTGCGTTTCTCCCGTTCTGATAAAGGTTTTTTCTCAATGATTGAGTAGCCGTGTTCAAAGCAGATGATGTCGGAGAGCCTCTGCAAAGCCAGTCCGGAAAAGAAGAAGTTTTTGAATTTCCGGTCACAGGAAAGCGTCGTGGAGTTGAAAATGATGTGGTTATGGATATGGGCCTTGTCAGTATGGGTGGAGACAGTAAAGGCGTGCTGTCCCTTCGTGAAGCGCATAGCCAGTTCGTACCCCAGCCGGTTGGCATCCTCCGGCGTGATCTCGCCCGGCTTAAAGGACTGCCGTATCTGATAGGCGATGATATTTCCCTTGTATTCCTCGCCGGTGATCTGCTGGTACTGCCGTTTGGAAAGCAGAAACTCCGTCGCCGCTGTCTCCGGCTGGCAGGCGTAGGAAGTGATCAGTTCTCCCTGTTCGGTCTTGATGGGATTCTGCGAATAATCGAGCCGTTCCGAGAGGCATTGTGCCACCGTCTTGCCCTTGTTCACGTGTAATGCAATCAGTCTTGTCGCTGCCATAGTTTCCTCCATGCACGAAAAGGAGGGGGCTGCCCACAACATCCCTGCTGCGGACAGCCCCCTCGCGTCTATTCTTCTTTATGATCTTACAAACTGGAACAGCCCGTCACGGATATTGTCCAGGAATTCCAGCACCGCCGCCTGCCCGAACAGCACCGCCAGACAGCATCCTTCCAGCAGTGTCAGGATCAGCACATGCTGCCATGCCGTGTGAATCAGGAACCAGATATCAAAGCCCAGGATCAGAAGCATTGCCGGTCCGATCACATACCCGGACAGGTTCGTTGCCAGGTTGAAAATGAATCCCAGAACCGCCGCGATGACTGCCAGCGGCAGCGCTGCTATTTTGCCGATGAATCGAATGATCTTCATGTTGACAGCCTCCTTCGTCTCTTTCTGTCTTTATTGTATTCTCCCTCTGTCAATCCCTCAACGATGTCGAAAAGGATTATCAGGTGATGTATGGGCACCGGTCTCCCGATGCCTTTTGCGGTTCAAATGTCCTGCAAATGCGCCGTCATCTGATAGCGGCAAGCTTTGCCAGTATTTTTCCCTCCATGTCACAGAGAACGGCGAACTGCTCCCGCAGATAAGCGATATCCTGCGCGTAAATGCTGCCGGTAGTATTCGCCACCTTGGCATACTGGTTCAGGTTGTTTCCGATGCGGCTGACCTGCTCCGTGAAGTCCCGGATATCCTTCAGGTCAAGCTGCACGCACAGCCCGTCCAGAGACATTTTTCGGATATAGGCGCTCATGTTGCGGATACCCAGCTCCGCCATTTTAGCCTCGATGCGTTTCCGTTCTGCGGGCGTGACGCGGATCAGGATATCCGGGTTCATGCCGACGAAATGAATGTGCTGCCCGTCATACTCCCGCGGACGGGTGGAATTGAACAGTTCATTATACCGTCTGGTCAGGGCTTCCCGGCGCTGCGGGTCTTTCCATACCCAATCCCGGAAAGCATCCTTAATTGCCTGCTGTTTCTGCTGGGCAAGCGTAGTTTCCTTCTTGTTAAGGACACGGCGCTTTTTACCGTCCGCATCCTCCACCTGGTCATAGATTCGCATATCCTTCAGGTTCAGCGTATCCTCCAGAATCTTATAGGCATTGGCACGGGTGGTTCCGTAGGTCACATAGCAGTTCACGTCGCTGTAGCTGGGAGAGCTTTTTCCTTCGATGCGCCATTCCGCCGTAAGTTCGGAAAACTTTACCTGAATGCTCCGCTTCAGATAAAACGGCGTCCCGAAGGTCTCCCACATGAACTGATTGATATAATCAGGATCGATCCATGTCGCACCCAGACGAATGTCGATCTCCGAAGCGTCCAGGTCTTTGGGCTGCGCCTTTTTCAGCGCCTCCACATTCACCTGATACTCCGGGTGGCTCTCTGCCACATACGCCGCCGTCTGCAGCTTGCTGCGCACATCCCCGGAAAGGTATTCGTCTGCCGTTTCCCAGCCCTGCTCCGGACGGGTGGCAGAAGTCAGCGGATTGCGGAAGATCACTCCCCGAAGATCTGCTTCGATTTCGTCATACTCTCCGGGTGTTCCCAAAAGCTCCGCCATAAAGGGCAAATCCACCTTACCGCGCTCCCCAATGGAAACAGCCAGGGCTTCGCTCGGCGTCTCCACACTGGTTATGCGGGTCTCCGGCCGGATCGTCCGTTTCGTGAACATATCCGCTTTGCTTTCCAGCGTCCCGTCATCATTCAGGTTCTCCAGGGAGCAGAGCAGATAGTAGGAAGAATCCTCTTCAAATGCGCGGGCATTGGCACGGGAATTGATGATCCCGTAGGTTTCGGTAAAGCTGTCATAGGCAGCGTTCAGCTCCCGCTGTTTTGCTGTGATCATTTCCTCCGGATAATCTTCCAGCTGATACTCGATCAGCTCATTCATGATCTTCCGAAGGCTCAGAAGTCCGGTCATGCGTTCTTTTTCCTTGTCGGAAAGCTCTACATGGCGCATGAGGGAGTTTTCACGGAAATACACCTCGCCGCCGACCAGCGCATAGGAATAGTTCTTGACGGAAGGATCAGCCGGAATCGCGTCGATGGCTTCCGTTTCATCCTCCAGCGACATTTCCGGCACAGTGATCTCTCCATGGATATGGGAAATTGCTTCCTCCAGCTGATCAGCCAGGTTCGCGCCGGGGACAGGATTGACCGTCAGCGCTTCCTTTCCGTACTGCGTGCTTTCGGAACTGATCTCGCCCAGCACCATTTCCGGATGCTCGGCAAAATAGTTATTGATCGGAAGCCCGTCTGGTGTAAGCCCAAGGTGTACCCAGTCCGGCTCAATGTCGATAGGCCGGTCGCGCTTCTGAAGGAAGATAATATCCGACACAACATCCGTCCCGGCATTGGCACGGAAAGCATTGTTGGGCAGACGGATCGCCCCCAGCAGCTCCGCGCGTTCCGCCAGATACTTTCTGACATCCGGGGACTGCTGATCCATGGTGTAACGACTGGTGACGAAAGCCACGACGCCGCCCGGTCTCACCTGGTCCAGCGCTTTGGCAAAGAAGTAGTTGTGAATGGTAAATCCCAGCTTGTCATACGGCTTGTCCGCGACACGGTAGTTGCCGAACGGGACGTTGCCGATAGCAAGGTCATAAAAATCTCGGTGATCCGTGTTTTCAAAACCGCCAACTGTGATATCCGCGTTCGGATAGAGCTTTCTGGCAATTCGCCCGGAGATACTGTCCAGCTCTACGCCATACAGACGGCTTTCCTGCATTTCCTCCGGCAGCATACCAAAGAAGTTGCCGACGCCCATGGCAGGCTCCAGTATGTTTCCCTTCGCAAAGCCCATCTGGCCGACAGCCTCATAGATTGCGCGGATCACGGTCGGGCTGGTGTAGTGTGCATTCAGCGTGGAAGCCCGCGCCATTTCGTATTCTTCCGACGTCAGCAGCTCCTTCAGCTCGTCATACTCACGGCTCCAGTTATCCTTCCGGTCATCAAAAGCATCCGCAAGGCCGCCCCAGCCAACATACTGCGACAGGACAGACTGTTCCTCCGGCGTTGCGTTCCGGTTTTCTTCCTCCAGCGTCCGAAGCAGGCGGATCGCCGCCACATTCCTCTGGTATTTTTCCTTCGGGCCGCCTTCGCCCAGATGATCATCGGTAATACGGAAATTTTGCGCAGGAATCTCCGGTGCTTCGGCTTCTTCCAATACTTCTATCGCCCCGGCACCTTCCTCTGTCAGTTCACCCTGCATTTGCACGGGTTTCTCACCGGAAACAGGTTCCTGTGCTTCTTCATCGGCGGAAAGGCGCTCTACATCGGCCATGACCTGCCGTATAAACGGGTCTCGGTCCAGCGCATCCGGATCGACCAGTTCGCCGTTGACGATGCCCCGGCGGGCCAGCTCTTCACGAATAGCTGCCGGGTCAATATCGGAGAAATCATCTTCTTCGGCATCTATGTCCTCTGACGCCTGCTGCACAGGCTCCGCTCCGAGCTCCGGGAAAGCGTGCGCCGGGGAGGGAAGCGGGAGACCGCCGGCTGCTTCATAGCGTTCGGAAAGCTCCGCGTAGCCCAAGTAATGATGATCCGCTTCAGCCAAGCACGGGACTCGTCAACCGTCCGTCCGGATCTGGAGAAGTTCATCAGAAGAAGCGCAACTGCAGCCGTAACAACTGCGGCAATGGTGCTGATGCTGAGGATTTGCGTATACACATCCTGCATGATCGCACTCGCCTTTGTCCAAATGGTATCTGCGGCGAAAGCACGAGTGGAAAACATGGTCAGCATCGTGGGCATCACAAATGCCATATACAGTCCACGACCAACGCTTACATTTCTGAATCGCTCCTGCAGCTTCTTGACGACGGCAGGTTTGTTCTGATTCATACTGGGAAGTCCTCCTTTCAACTAGAGCCGAAAAGAAAAGCCAGGGGCTTGGGCAGTGCGACCCAAACTCCTGGCTTATGCATGAAAAAAGCCCCCTGCAGAGCAGAGGGCCGTCCATCGATGAAACTTTTCGACGCTATGAGAGCAGCGGCATACCTCGCATATTGGAGTAGTAGACAACTGGCATATACTCAGATCCTCGCACTTTGGGGTCGTTCAGGATCGTGTGGAGCCACATATCCATGATGGCGTCCAACTCACTGAATATAATTCCGACTTCCTTTCGTGCAGTCTTCAGAAGCAGTCTGCCGACAGGCAGCGGGAAGAAAAAGAATCCCGATCCTTTATAGCTGTAGTAGTTATACTGCAGGTGTGTGCAGTGCTCTTTCCAATCGGCAATCGTGAAGCGGAGAATTTCCTTTTCCTCGTCCAAGATCTCAAAGGTAAGGAATCCATGATCCTGGAAGTACTCCATCAGCTCAAGCGCCTGAGCCTTGGAGTGGACTCGAAGGATTCTGGGCAATGCCCCGAGCTTGCAGATCCACTGACCCGGTGCCTCCATATATCGATCGCCGTTGATCACGCGCTCATTGGAGCGAAAGTTTGCGTAGCTGAAGAGCGCCATGAGACTGAACAGATGGACAGTACCTTCGTTGCGGAACTCCTTGTGATCATTGAAGTGCCGGAACCACGGCTTATAAACTCTTACCTTCGGAAAGCACACCAACTGTTGCTTTTGTGTGCAGCTCATCTCATACACCTCCTTCCTGACAGAGTTATAAATAAAGTCGATTCCAAGTCCCCTGGTCAGGGGGACACAGGCATTTCAGCCTCGGCCCATGCTTGTGGGTGCGTCGTCCCTCGGTTTGAGGCCTAGCCGGACGAGTGTACCATTATTTTCCCGTGCTGTCGTCGCAATGGAGCTTGACCAGGCTCCTTTCACTTGCTCATAGTGGCTCGAACACGGTGATGTCTTGGAATCGTATTCGGTTTTCAAGGTACAGTGCTGTGGTAACAGGTTGAGAGTCTGCGGTCGGCAAGTCATAAAACACCTCGAATGCACCTCTCGTAATGAATGTAGAAATGGCACCCCTTTTGACCACCCTCGCAATCTTAAATTTGCAAAAAAATTTGCCACCGACGCTTTTGGGCGCCAGTGGCAATTTTCTTGATGTGATGGGTGGTCAATCCACCCCTGTTTTCTACATTCATTATGAAGAGCTCTTTAATCTATGTAGAAAGGGGTTTGAATGATGGGTAGCAAACCCGTGCAGAATAGTGGTGGAGGCGAAATCAACCAGATGAATGAAATCAAACTTGGTGAAGCAACTTATATGGTCCACCGCACCTTTTCGGATGACCGTTCTGTATCAGATCTGATTGTAGATCGGTTGCTCCAAGATAAAAAAGAAAAGTCTACCTTTGACGAAAGTACAGACGATGCCGTATAATACCCCTAGTGGGTCGGTTCGTCGAAGGAGGTTAATGTGAGAACCGACATTCGCAGAATTGCATTTGCCTACCTGCGACTTTCTAACGAAGAGGCTGCCGAGGGAGAATCCTCCAGCATCTCAAACCAGAGGATGATCATTCAGACTTTCTGTGAACGGAATGAAATTTTTCTGGCCCGCGTTTTTGTCGATGACGGTTGGTCTGGTGGAAACTTCGATCGTCCGGCATTCCAAGAGATGATTGCGCTGTTAGAGCAAGGGAAAGCAAATATCGTCATTACCAAAGACCTTTCGCGACTCGGCAGAGATATGCGAGAGGCAAGTTATTATGCTGAGCAGTATTTCCCCGAACGGGGCATTCGGTATCTGACAGTAGCTGATAACTTCGACACTGAACAAGAGAATATTATGGCTCCGTTCCAGTTCGCCATGAACGAGGTCTATCTTCGCGATGGTTCGAGAAAGGTTAAGGAGGTTCTGAAAGCCAAGAGAGAAAAAGGGCTTTACTGTGCCTGCGCTCCATATGGCTATGTAAAGGACGCTCGTAACAAAAACCGCCTTGTGCCAGATGAAGCAACTGCACCTGTCGTTCAAAGGATCTTTGAGGCAGCGGCACGAGGAGATTCGAGCAGAAAGATCGCTCTTGATCTTAACGAGGATGGCGTGATTCCGCCTCTGAAGTATAAGGTTCTCTACCAAGGAAACTTTTCCGAAGATGGAGCAGCCAGAGCGTCGGATTTGTGGAACTATACGACCGTCAAGCGGATCCTGAAGAACTCTGTTTATCTCGGGCATACGCTTCTTGGTAAGACCAAGAAAGCCAGTGTCAAGTCGAAGAAAAAGTTGCAGGTACCCAAGGATCAATGGGCTGTCACGGAGGACACTCATGATCCGTTGGTGACGCAGGAACTCTTTGATCTGGCCCAGTTCAATTTGGGCCGAGGCTCCTTTGATTACCGACAGTATGATCATGTGCGCCGCAGCATCTTCTCTGGTATCGCATTCTGTGCCAAGTGCGGCCATGCACTTTGCTCTTGCGGTACAGTCTATAAGGGGGAACGAGAGAAATACTGGTACCTGAGCTGTAACCGGCAGCGTCAAGATATTGCCGAGCCTTGTACCGGTGTTAGAATCAAGTATAGCGACATTGTTGAGGTGGTTCGCCAAGACTTGAATTCCCTGATCGACCTCAGGCCTGAAGAGAAGGAGGCCGTTGTCCGTGAAGCGATGCGTAGGGCTGGCGATGACAATCTCATTAAAGCCCGCCAAATCCAACTGCAGAAAGCCCAGACGCGTTTGACTACCATAGACAAAATCATCACCAAGCTCTATACTGATAATGCAGAGGGTAAGATTGATGACAATCGATTGGAGAGAATGCTGTCTGAGCTGCAGAGGGAGTCAGTTGGGTTGGAGAAAACCGTAGCTAGTTTAAGCGGCATCGATCCGGTCAGTGAAACTCAGCAAAGCTATCGAGCATTTTTTGATTTGGCAAGCAAGTACACTCACATAGAGGAGTTGGACAGGGATACACTGGTCACTTTCGTCAAACGGATTGAAGTTGGCCCGAAGGTCCTTCCTGATGGTGCCGTTAAAGCGACTCATCGCAATCAGCCCTTTCAGCAGAGTGTCCGCATTTTCTATAAGTTCATTGGTGAGCTGGATGTCATCCCGATCAGGGATTTCCCGGCAGTGGCCGAATTATAGAGACGCCTTGCCATTCGTAGCATACCCTCCCAGTTATCCGCAGGATCTCTCCTATATAGGCTGTCAAATCACTTTGATGTGATGGGAACATCCAGTTGCTTTGGTGTCCCTACAACATCTTAAACAAGTGCAAGAGAGGCCACTTTGAGATGCGGTGGGAACATCAAGGGAAGTCGGCGTGAACCTGAAGCAGGGCTATAACGGTGACCTGACCTCCCGTGAGGCCGGTTCCGTGGGTGGCCAGATGGTCAAGAAGATGTGTCCCGAACGAACTTTGACCTTTCCCCGGACGGACCGCACCGCGCCGGGGCATCAGGCGTCGGTCTCCTACATAGCTGTCCTGACCTTTTAGCCTCCCACCTGAAGCGACTATTGGGCGGAATCGCAGCAAGCGATTCTGCCCAATAGCCATCTGTCATACTTTCCCCTCTCAGATCCTCACGGATAGCTTTAGCGGCCTTTTTGCCGGCGCCCGTAGCTAGGATGACGGCAGCCGCGTCACCTCCGGCGCAAACGCCAACCTTGGAGGTCTTGCCCGTCTTTTCTTCCTACCTGCACTGGCGTGTCCGCCGTCGTGAGAGCATACGCCTTCATTCGGCTGATCCGGGTCAAAAATTTATTGGCCGAATACACCCTGTTCAGGTTCTCCCCGGTGATCTTCCGGAAGTTGGCAGACCCGCCCCAGGGCCCACGAACACCGTATCGTCCTCCCCCAGAAGCTTATCCACCGAAACCATGCGGCCCACTACACTGTTTATCCGCATCGCCACGCCGAGGGCCTCCACCGTGGCGCTCCCCAGCTGTACCAGCGCCTTGGGCAGACGAAGCTCCGGGATGCCGTATACCAGCACGCCACCGGGGTGTGCCGGGCTTCATAGATTGTCACCTGATAGCCCAGCGCGGCCAGATCGCCCGCGCAGGTCAATCCCGCGGGTCCTGAGCCCACCACCGCCACTTTTTTACCGTTGGCAGGCATAGCCTCCGCCTTCCGCAGTTCTTCCGCATGGACCATCCCCCATTCCTCCACATACTGTTCCAGGCGGCCAATGGCCACCGGACCGGCCTTGATTCCCCAAACACACTTACTCCCGCACTGGCTCTCCTGGGGGCGCACCCGCCCGTGGATGGCTGGCAGGTTGCTGGTAGACTTCAAAATGACGTGAGCCGCCGCCAAGTCGCCCTCTCTAATCTTCTGAAGAGTAGCCCACCCAGGCTCACCTTACAGAAGGTAGCGCTGCGGACCAAAGGGGCCTGCTCCCCGCCGGGGTCTTTTTCGGCTCCATATTAGGCACGTGAGGATTCCCCTTTCCGCAGTAGATTGCATCCGATATGACGGTTCATGTTCAGGGCCTCCTTCTGTTTATACATCCGGCTGTGGGCAATGGCCTTGTCAAAGTCCATCTGCGGCATCTAAAGTGGTCATACTTTCAGAGAGGGAATTCAGATTGAAACTGCAACTGGCAGCCGTCTATTAGGATTGCGATCGGGCAGGGGGATGTCCCGGGAAATTACCGTTCGATGGAGTCGATAAGCCCCATAGGCGTATCCCGAAAAATCCTTTTGTCCATAAGCCTGGGCCCTGCTGCTTCCATCTTGGGCACGAAGCCCATGAGATCGATGATCTGAGTACGAATATCTATACCCGGGGCCACCTCGATAAGATAGACGCCGTCAGAGCGCAATTCGAATACAGCCCGTTCTGTGATGTACATGACGGGCTGGTGCATCTGCCGGGCATACCGGCCGGAGAAGGTAATCTGTTCGACCTGTCCGATCAGTTTCTGTTCTCTGCCCTCCTGAAGGATCTGCAATTTCCCGGAGGCCGCCGCGATCTTCAGTCCGCCCGCCGTGAAGGTACCGCAAAAAAACACCTTTTTGGCGTTTTGTGTGATATTAATAAACCCGCCGCAACCAGCAATCCGCGGCCCAAATTTAGACACATTGATATTGCCTTCCTGATCGGCCTGCGCCAAGCCTAGAAACGCCATATCGAGGCCGCCGCCATCGTAGAAGTCAAACTGATATGGCTGGTCCAAAATGCACTCGGCATTGACGCATGCCCCAAAGCGCACTCCAGCCTGCGGGATACCTCCCACAGGTCCCCCCTCGACCGTCAGGGTAATGCAGTTGCTGATGCCCTCCTCGCCGGCTACTAAAGCAACGTATTCGGGGGCGCCAATGCCGAGGTTCACGACCTTTCCAGCGGACAATTCCATGGCGGCCCGGCGTCCAATGATCTTTTTGGCAGACAGGGGCACGGGATTCCCGTTTGATATTGTCGCTCGGAACTCCCCACACATGGAGCCATCATATTCGCAGCCCAGGCTCTGGGCGTGATCGTCCGGGACCTTACAGACAACGATGCCATCCACGTAGATACCTGGTATCTTCACCAACCTAGGGTCTAACGTGCCGTCCTGAACCAATCGCTCGACCTGCACAATCACTTTACCACCGCAGTTGTGTACGGCCTGTGCCATCGAGGTGGCCTCCAGAGATGCAACCTCGCGTTCCAAAGTGACATTACCGCTCTCATCGGCATAGGTACCTCGAATAAAGGCTATATCCAACGGAATAGCCTTAAAAAGCAGGCGCTCCTGGCCATTGATGTGGATGACCTCAATAAGGTCCTCTTGGGTCATGCGGTTCAATTTACCGCCCTCGATGCGGGGGTCGACAAACGTCCCAATCCCTACATGTGTGATGTGCCCGAGGGAGCGGCTCGCTATATCACGGTAAAGCTTGCACAGAACACCCTGGGGCAGGTTGTACCCCTCGATCTTGTTCTCCAGTACCATGCGGCCCAATTGGGGCGCCAGATTCCAATGCCCGCCTATCACCCTCCGGGTCATGCCCTCATGGGCAAAATGGTCGGCACCGCTCCCATCGTGGTTACCCTGTGCCGAAGAATAGACGAATGTCAGGTTTTGGGGGGAGTTTGTCGTCAAAAAGCGCTGTTCCAGCGCCTTGGTCAAAGCCTCGGGCATACAGCTGCCCACAAACCCGCTGGTCGTTATGGTCATGCCGTCCTTCACGAGAGCTGCGGCCTCCGAAGCAGTGAGGATTGGTTTTCTAGCCATACCTGTTGCGATCCTTTCTCTTTCTCATAGTCCCGCCATCATGCCCTTGATGTGCGGTGTATAGGTAAAAAAACGTGGGAGGGATCTTTCCGTAGATTTAATCACCGCCAGACGGGATCTACCCCCCTTCCACCCCCCCTACCCAGGCACATCGGGCATTTTATGGGTCCGGGCCGGGAACTTCGCTGCAACACCAGTCCCGGCCCAGATGGTCGTTACGGTGAAAACACAGAGTGGGATCAGAACTTGACCTTATCCTCGCCTTTGACCTTCAGGAGCCCTCTGGCCTCGTCGGGTGTGGCGATCTCCCGGCCCAGCTCTTTGGCAATCCGGATAATCTTGGTAACTTGTTCCGCGTTACTCTTCGCTTTTACGCCCTTCTCCAGCCACACGCTGTCCTCCAGACCTACCCGTACGTTCCCGCCCATGGCCAGAGCCACAGCACCGAGCTGCATCTGCATCTTACCGGCGCCTACGACGGACCACACGAAGTTGCCCTTGCCCAGCGCCTTCTCCGCCTGATCCACCATATGTACCAGATTCTCTACGGTAGCAGGCAGACCGCCCAGTACACCCAAGATGAACTGAATGTCCACAGGCATCTTAATCTTGCCGCCCTTGATCATGAAGGCTAGGTTACTGAGCTGTCCCATGTCATAGATCTCAAACTCAGGCTTGGTATCCTTCTCAGCAAACAGGTCCAGATATTCCCGCATGGACTTAAAAGTATTGTAGTGGATGTTGTCCTCGGATTTGAGTAGGTGGGGACGTTCCCATTCGTACTGAAATGTCTCAAATTTGTCCGCAATGGGGTGCATGGAGAAGTTAAAGGAGCCTCCGTTGAAGGATGCCAACTCTGGCTCCAGCTCACTAACAGGGCGGAGTCGCTGTTCCAAGGTCATGGTGGTGGGGTCGCCGCCGGTCGTAACGCAGATCAGAGCATTGCAGTTATCTTTAATCTTCTTGCAGACGGTCTTAAACATGTCAATATCGGCGGACGGATGTCCGTCCTTGGGATCACGGACGTGGATATGCACCACGGCTGCACCAGCTTGACAAGCCGCGATGGCCTCATCGGCGATTTGGTCGGGTGTGATGGGCAGGTACTCGGTCTGGGTAGGAACATGGATTGCGCCGGTAATGGCAGCGGTGATCAGAGCTTTGTTCATAACGGAAACCTCCTAAATTTTTTGCCGTTTTCTTAGGCTGTTCAGACACAAGGTCGCGTTGCTTCGGTGCTAGTTCAGTTCTTGAGCGCTCGTACATGTTATTTAGCAATTTTTGTGCCAAATATGCTTTCTGCCCAAAACAGGACAGGGCAGAGAGCCTCGCTCCCTGCCCTGTCCCGGACGATCACATATTATATTTCTTAATCTTTTTATACAGCATCCCTCTGGAAATCTGAAGCAGCTCCGCCGCCTTGCTCCGGTTACCTCCGGTGATCTCCAGCGCCTCTTTGATCGTCTCCTGCTCCAGCTCATATTTTTTTTTGCGAATCGACATCTTGTCGGCAATTCCCCAGAGTTCACCCTCAGGCTGCGATTTAAAATAGGGCTTCAGATGCTGCCAGGTAATGGTTTCACTCCATGCCACGTTCATGGCGCGCTCAATGACGTTTCGCAGTTCCCGCACGTTTCCCGGCCAGTCATACTGCTTCAAATGCTCCTTGGCATTGCTGGAAAGTCCTGGAACACACATGCCCATCTGCTTGTTCAGCCGTTCGAGAAGGCTGTCCGCCAAAAGAGGGATGTCCTCCTTGCGCTCCCGGAGCGGAGGCACCCGAATATTGACGACATTCAGCCGGTAATAAAGATCCTCACGGAAAACCCCGTTTAACATAAGCTCCTTTAGAGAGACATTGCTGGCCGCAACGATCCGGCAGTCCACCGGAATACTTTTCACACCGCCCACCCGCTCGATCTCGCGCTCTTGGATCGCACGAAGCAGCTTCGGCTGAAGCTCGATTGGAAGCTGATTGATTTCATCCAGAAACAGGGTCCCGCCGCTTGCCAGCTCAAATTTTCCTTTTTTCCCGTTCTTAGCGGCGCCAGTAAACGCCCCGGGATCATAGCCGAAAAACTCTGACTCCAACAGCTCTCTTGGGATCGCGGCGCAGTTCACCTTGACGAAAGCATTGGCTGAACGCTTGCTGTGGTAATGGATAGAACTTGCAACCAGTTCTTTGCCGCTCCCGGTCTCCCCCTCGATCAACACAGTGGATACTGTCCGGGCCGCCTGTAGAATCGCCTTCTTCATAGATTTGACCTGGTCGCTCTTTCCGATAATGCTGTTTACGGAATACTTGGCCCCGCGCATCTTTGTGAGGCTTTCCCGATAATAAGACAGTTCTTCCATAAGCTCGTTAATATTAGTAGACAATTCCATAACCTGCTCCATGTTACGGAGAACGATTAAAAAAATGCAGCCCTCTAATATACCGTCGATCCATATAGGATAGTAGGAACTGATGAGCTGGACCGTTTCCATATTTTTGTTCTGGATGCGATAGGGCACACTGACTAGGCTTTTACCCGTCACCAACACCTTATCCATCAGGTTGTCCGGAAAAAAGTCCCGTACATATCGCCCTTTCAGCTCTTCCAAGGAGTAACCGGTAATCTCTGAAAAGGGCTGATTGACATAGACATACCGGCCGTCTTTTCCAACCAATGATACTCCGCCAATCTGGTTAATGATGAGCTCAAACATATCTGACTTTTTTAGATTGGTCAAATAATTTTCCATGATATGACCTCCTCGCCGTACAGCACCTGCCACTGCGGCCATTCTTGCGTTGTACACTATTATACACATTGTTCTTTTTGTCCGCAATCGCATCTTAGGGCAGGTAAATGAGGAATATGGTCGCCCAAGATGCTATCCACGAAGAGTATCACAGATGTGGAAAAGGATCCTCTCCCGACAGGGTGGGAGAGGATCCTTTTCATTGGATGAATGCCGAATTTAACCGAAGGAATGTTTATTGATGACCCAACTGTCGTGACCCGTTAAATACCACTTAGGCTCAAACGTTTCGGGCAACAGCTTCAGTTTGTTAAAGCTGTCATATGCCGCGAAGTGATTGTAGATAACACTGTTGAATAGATAGGGCATCATATTGTCCGGTGCCGGCGTGATGTCAATCATCTCGCCGCCCAACAGTTCCATCTTGTCCATCTTTGGAAACAGACTGGTGATCATGTGTGGCAGGTCGCCGGTGATAACAAACCGGCCCTCGGCAGTGGGCACGACGATGGCCATCGAGCCCAGGGTGTGACCGGGAATCTTATAAAGCTCTAGACCGTTGGGCAGTATCAGGTCGCCGTCGAACATGTAAATATTTTTGAGTTGGGTGAGGTCGCCGGGGGTCCGCTTATCAAAGTCCGAGCGAATCATCTGCGTCGGGATTTGGTTGAGCAAATTGGCGTACTCATCGCGCTGGAAAATCGTGCGGGCTTCGGGAAATAGAAGGGCCCCGCCAGCATGGTCGTTATGGAGATGTGTGTAGATGACCGTATCGATGTCCGTGGGCTTTAACCCTTCTTTTTCCAAGGCACCCAGCACATATTGATTACCACCTACGGCAGTATAGCCGCCCCAGGCCCGGCCATCAACGATATTGTCCTGATGGATTCCCGTATCTACCAGGACGTTTTCCTTCCCATTCTGGAGGAGATAGCCGATATACGGGATGTCAATCATCAACTCAGGGTCCAAACCGGCGGCCATGACACCGCGGGGCACGTTGATCTTGCCATAATAGAGCGATTTAATCTTCCAGTTGTTCATTAATGAGATCTTCCTTTCATTGCATATTCACTTTTATCGTTCGAGATGTAGAAAACGCTGTCATTGAGTTATACAACTTCTATGCCAAGTTTTAGTCGGGACAGGCAAGAATGTTTTTATGCCAACAACTTGGGGCATCGAAGGCTAAAATACGAATGACCTTGTGCGTATATCCAGCTTTACACGTTGTCCGGAATGCTTGAAAATAGACCAAAATAAATTTATATTATATATATATTGACCAAAAACATAGACCTGGAAACGACAGTTTTTTCGTGTAATCGGTTAGTAAGGGCCCATCCAGAGTATCGGAGAGGCTGAACGGGGATAAGGCGCCAAAGTGCATCAGTCTTTGGATATGCCTCTGGATACGGGTATTCAGATCATATCTGAGGCGAACATCGGAGAATGGAGTGTATCTCCAGCTCACTTTGGTCACAGTACCAACTGGGACATAGCCTATCCTCGCACTGCAATTGGACATATATTCCTGCCGGATTTTTGTACAGGCACGTTCCGGTAAACATGACCACAAATTTTATTTTAACCCTTGGAGTTTTAGGGCGCCTACAACTAATCTTAAACTCAAAAAACAGGAAAAACGTAAACTAAAGTATACGCCATCTTTGCGTGCTAATCATAAAAAGGTAGGTCTTTCAATGAACCTACCTTTTTTGACCATGCGGAAATTTTGTTCACTTTAATGTACATTTAATATATGGAAACACAAGGCGATTAAAGAAAGCAATGAATTTTAGACGTACGCAATGGTCACTTTTATGGCCGTTTAGAGGGCCGAAGCGCCTGATCCAGCAGAGCTGAAAGACGTCTGGCAGGGTGGCCGGACCCGCTGGGGCCTCTGTTCCGGTGCTTCTAGATTGCGATAGGGCAGCTACACCTGATTAAAGCAGCTATTTTCAGTTCTTACACTGGGACTGTACGGCGGTGGCGTGCGAATAGGCTGTTTAGTGCAGTCGGCCGCACATTTTCTATTAACACGTTTTTCTTTGTCTTTCAGTGTTTACTTTTGTATTCAATCGGCGCTTAATTATATCTTATACTGATACCCAATTAAATTATTTAATAATCGCAATCTTCCTATTAATGCTGGAAATCGTGTTGCTGGACAAAGCGCAAATTGTATCACAAAGACGATCCACAACTTTTTCAAGGGTTGCAAGGGCCTCGTTGCGGAAGCCTCTCTTGCGGCTCTCTTTCCTCAACACTCATATTTCGATGATTACCGCCGTAATGGTTTCCGGAAATTGCCTCAAGCCCATAATCTCTGTATTTCGCAACAAGTTGTGTAAATGCAGTGAAGAATCTCCGCTATGTCCTGCTCAAAAACCCAGAGCATCTGTCTGAGAACCAGAGGGCGCAGCTCCAGTTTTTGACGGAGGCGAACCCGCGGCTTTATCGCGTCTATTTGATAAAGGAAGGGCTCCGGTTGGCGCTCAAGGCTGGCCCAGAGGAGATTGCCGATGCCCTCCATAAGTGGATAGCGTGGGCTCAGCGATGCCGAATTCCAGCCTTCCGTGAGTTGCGCTTGAAGATTAAGCGGGCACTTCTCCGCCATCGTTGCGGCAGCCAAACACGGCCTCTCCAATGCTCGTGTAGAGGCTACGAACAACAAAATTAAGCTGATTATCCGTACAACCTACGGATTCAGAAATACCCGCAGCCTGATTGCCATGGTCATGCTGTCCTGTTTAAACGTCCCGCCGAGGCTTCCCAGCCGCTGACCGGCCCACACATTCTACCGAAGCCTCTATAAAATCGAAAGTTTGCCTGGAAGTGTTTACTTTCAGGCACATCTCCGGCTGCTTCTGGGGAGAAAAATCCGCCAATACATACAAGTACCAAAAATTTTGAATAAAGCCCGAAGATTTGCAGCAATTTTAGCTCTTTTTTAGACAGATAATGTCCGCAATTTTCCCATATTTTTTTATTATCTGCGTTATGCCTGCAATAAAAGTGTGTCCGGCCTACAAAATATGACTTCAACGAAAAAGTGTTTATATAAGTAGACACCGATATGTCCGAATATCCCCCCAAAGATTTAAAATCCCAATACTATTTTATTTTCCGAACTGTCTACTATTATACACGGTTTTGGCGTAATCGCTCCATAATCAGCGATTGAAATGGTCAGATTTTGTTTACTTAGGTGATAAAACCCACGTAATTGGGTGATTCGATTTGGCATTGAATTTGCAAAGACTTGTACGTAGAATAAAAGGTTAACTGCGCTGTGGGAAATACAGTGTCCCATTGGCCTGGTAGGTTGGCCTATGAGGAACGGAGAAACAGGACAGGAGGGGATGCGATGCAGAACGACCACCCTTGAGGGTAAACATCATAGAGTAATGAGGGATGGCATAATGAAAAAAGTTATCAACACAATCGACCATGGTGTCGCAAAATTCTCTTTGGGTCTGAGTTTCTGCGCCTCCATTATGATCCTTATTGTAATGATTGCGGTGTGCGCGGATGTGATTGGCCGCAAGGTTTTCAACCATCCGATCACGGGCATCATGGAGATCATCAAGATGTCAATACCGGTTATTGCATTCTTCATGGTCCCTTGGGCCACTTACCAGTTCAGTCACGTCCGCTCCACCATCATCTATGGCCGTTTACCACTGAAGGGCCGGATAGTAATCGATGTGATTGCATATGCCATGGGGATCATCTTCTTCGTGGCGCTGGCATATGGCACCTGGCCGGAGTTGCTACAGTCCATCCGCGTAGGTGAGTTTGAAGGTGAGGGTGCACTGCGGATCGCCACCTGGCCAACCAGAATTTTGATTTTTATCTCTGCTACAGTGACTGCCTGGCAGATGGTGCGCTGTTTGATTATGTCGATTATTGATCCGCAGGAAGAAGTACCTATTGAATGATTAAGGTGGTGTAAACGTGACTGAATCGGTACTCATTGGAATCATTTCCATCGTCATGCTGTTTGCGCTAATCCTAGCCGGCATCCACATTGCAATAGCACTGGGTGTTACCAGTTTCTTCAGCGTGCTGATTCTTTCCAATTTTAAACTAAAGGTTGCGCTCAGCGTTGTGTCTAGCGCCGCCTACTCTGCAATTCGCGAATACAGCTTTGTAGTGCTGCCGCTGTTCTTGGCAATGGGTGTGTTTATGAGCCACTCAGGCGCGGCGCAGAAGCTGTTTGGCTCCGCCAACATTCTCCTGCGGCGGATCCCCGGCGGCCTCGGCATTGCCACCGTCGTATCTAATGCCATTTTCGCCGCTGTGACCGGCGTCAGCGTAGCGTCGGCCGCCGTGTTCAGCAAGGTAGCCATGCCTGAGATGGTGCGCCATAAGTACGAGAAAAACTTTGCCGTTGGCTCGGTGGCCGGCAGCTCGGTATTGGGCATGCTCATTCCTCCCAGCGCCCTGATGATCATTTACGGCATGCAGGCGGAGGAGTCCATCGGCAAGCTGTTCATGGCCGGCATTCTCCCCGGCATTGTGCTGGCCTGCATCATGGCCGTGTATATTGTGTTCCGGGCACTGCGCAACCCCACTCTGATTGGCCACAATGTGGACGCCAACGGCAAGGGCGTCCGCATCGACTGGTCTAAGCAGGAAAAACCCGACATGAAAAAGGTCATCCTCGGGCCTCTGCCCACCATTATCCTGATTATTGTCGTTATGGGTGGCATCTGGGGCGGTATGTTCACCCCCTATGAGGCCGCGGCCATCGGTTGCCTCGGCGCCCTGATCATCTCCCTAGTGAACGGCATGCGCTGGGCTGGCCTGAAACAGGTCATTAAGGAGACCTCTTCCTCCGGTGCCTCAATCTTGCTTCTCCTGATCTGCGCCACCATGTATTCCCGTATGCTTTCCATGAGCGGCCTGGTCAATTTTGTAAGCAACGGCATCCTCTCTTTGAACCTGCCCCCCATCCCGCTGATCCTTCTCTTCTGCGTGGTGCTCCTCTTCTTGGGCTGTATCTTAGATTCCACCTCCATCCTGCTGTTGACCTGCCCCCTGATCATTCCCGTGCTGCGCGACATGGGCGTGGATCTGATTTGGTTCGGCATCATCATGATCGTGGTGGTGGAGATGGGCCTGTTGACGCCTCCCTTCGGCATGTGCGTATTCGCGGTGGATGCCGCGGTGGACAAGTCCATTGGCCTGAATGTCGGCGGCATTTTTACCGGTTCTACCCCGTATCTGCTGCTTATGGCACTGCTCGTAATCATCATGATTGCGTGCCCCAGCCTCGTAACTTGGCTACCCGGTATCATGTAGTCGAGTGTTTCCAAGCATAGCACAGCATCCTTAATTGAGCCTGAGTGTTAACGCCCATAGACACCATCTGTAAATGAGAAGGGAATGTTAAATTGTGAAAAAGAGACTATTGCTCATTGTCACCGCGATTGCATTAATCCTGAGCCTGGCCGCCTGCGGTGGCGGAAGTAGCTCCAGCAAAGGCCCCGCCCCTACCACAAAGAAGAGCTATAGCTTCACCATTGGCTCCGGCCACTCTCCTGCCGGTTTCCCCTATGTGTCCGCCGCCCAAGACTTCTTCGAGCCCGAGGTGATTGCGAAGGCCGCCGAGCTGGGCTATGAGGTGACTTTCACCGAGGCCTATGGCGGAACCATTGCCCCTCTGGCCGATATGTTTGAAGCCACCGCGTCCGGCCAGCTGGACATCGGTGTGGCCAACTCGCTCTTCGAGCCCACCAAGGCCATGCTACTTAACTACAACGCCTACTGCCCCTTTGGCATCGATGATGTGGCCACCAGCTACGAAATCGGCACCCGGGTCTACGAGGCCAACAAGGAAACCATTGACAAGATGCTGGCCCAGTATGACATCAAGTACCTGGGCGTAGGTATTCCTATCTCCAGCTACAACCTACTCACACAGTTCCCGGTGGAAAGTATCGCCGACCTGAAGGGCCACAAGATCGCCGCTGCTGGTGCCAACCTTTACCTGCTGAACGGCATCGGTGCCACCGGTGTGGAGTCCAACCTGAACGAGGCATATACCTCCCTGCAGACCGGCGTTTACGAGGGCTGGATCGTGTGGCCCAACGGCGTGAACGGCTACAAGATGGACGAGGTCGCCGAGTACTACACCAAGACCGGCTTTGGCAACTCCAACACCTGCCACCTACTGTTCAACATGGACACCTGGAACTCCCTCCCCGAAGATTTGCAGAACGTTTTCTTGGATGCTGCCGTAGGCGACTACAAGACCAAGGGCTTGGAGCGGGCCGCCTCTGAGGATGCCGCAGCTTATGAGGCCATGGAGTCCCATGGCACCATTGTCACCGAGATGTCTGAAGAAGCCCGCACCGAGTGGATTATGGCGATTGAGGACCCCGCTGTCGCCGCAATTGAGGAGATGGAGAAGGCCGGGCTTCCCGCAGCTAAGGTGTTCTCCGACTTCTACACCATCTCCGAGGAACTGGGCTATACCTCTCCCCGCCGCTTTGGTCAATAGTTTCTCTCGGTCCGACAGTAAAACCACAATACGCCCCTTTTTCCTAATGCAACATGAGTCTCAATCATGAAAGAAATAAGGAGGAGTTGAAACATGAAGTATTATGCCCCCACAAACCTTGAGAATGCGCTCGATCTGCTGGAGAAACTATCTAGCGAAAAAAATGTCCTCTTAGCTGGCGGAACAGATATCGTCCCCAAGCTGAAAAGCAACCCCGCGAGAAGTGGCTGGTATGACAAGTATGACGCCTCTGTAAAAGATTTTAACATGATCTACTTAGGAAACCTTGGCCTCTCATATGTGACAAGCGATGACGGGGGTGCCCTGCACATCGGTGCACTGACCACCATGTCAGACATTCTTGCAGACCCCATTGCCGACAAAATCCCCGTACTGAAAGAGGCTCTGCGCCATTTGGCCGGCCTGACCATCCGTAACGTGGCCACCATCGGCGGTAACACCATGAATGCATCTCCCGCTGCGGATTCCATTCCCGCTTTAATCGCGCTGGGTGCTCTGGCTGTGTTCACCGGAAAGGCCGGTCAGCGTACAGTCGCTCTGGAGAAGGTCTTTACGGGCCCCGGCAAGACCGATATCCAGAGGGGTGAGATTCTGACAGAGCTCATCATCCCCAAACCTGCCGGCAAGGGCAAGTTTGAGAAGCTGGGCCGCAGGAAAGCCGAGACCCTATCCATTGTCAACGGTGCCGCCCAGGCCGATATGACCGGTACCCACTGCAACTCAATCCGCATCGCTGTAGGTGCTGTCGCTGCCACTCCCCTGCGTTTAGAAAAGATCGAGAAGATGCTGGAGGGCAAAGACGTGACCGAATCCCTGATCGATCAAGCTGCCGAGGCTGCGGTGAACGAAATCTCTCCCATCGATGACATCCGGGGCTCTGCGGAGTACCGTAAAAAGGTCACCAGAGTCGTGGTCAAGAGAGTTGTGGCAGGCGCTTGTTTGTAATGATTGCGAAAGGAAGGTGTAAAACATGTCTGAGATTCTAAAGTTCACATTAAATTCTCAGCCGGTCGAAGTCTTAGTGAAACCCGAAGAGTCCTTGCTGGAAGTCTTGCGGGATAAGCTACGCGTGGTGAGCCCCAAGTGTGGTTGCGACCGCGGCGATTGCGGTGCTTGTACCGTTATGGTTGACGGTAAGGCTGTCAAGTCCTGTGCTACTCTGGCACTGACCATTGAAGGCAGGAGTGTTTTGACCGTTGAGGGACTCAGTAATGGTACGGAGCTGCATCCTATACAGAAGGCCTTTATCGAAATGGGGGCTCCTCAGTGCGGCATTTGTACACCGGGCTTCGTAATGGCATCCGTGGCGTTTCTTCAGAGCAATCCCTCCCCCACCAAGGAAGAAGTCAAGGAAGCTCTGGCTGGCAACCTCTGCAGATGCTCCGGCTACACGAAGTACGTAGATGCCGTTCTCGAGGCTTCCAAGGGCACTTTTGGTAAGATTTGATGAAGGAGGATGCTCAAATGGGTAGTTATGTAGGACAACGCATGCCTCGGTATGACAGTCTTGGACATGTTACTGGTAAGACCCAGTTTGTCGATGACATCACGCTGCCCGGCATGTTGACCATCAAGGTGCGCAGAAGCCCCGTCGCAAGAGCAAAGATCTTAAATATTGATACCACAGAGGCAAAGAAGTGTCCCGGTGTTTATGCCGTGGCCACCGCCAAGGACGTTCCTCATAACCTGTGTGGCTTCTATGGCGACCACCCCGTTCTAGCTGAAAATGAGATCCGCTTCCGAGGACAGGTCATAGCAGCTGTCGCCGCCATCGACGAGGATGCCGCTATGGAGGCACTCTCCAAGGTAAAGATTGATCTGGAAGAGCTGACTCCTATCTTTGATCCTAGGGAGGCTATGAAGCCTGATTCCGAGCAAATCCGTCCCGAAGGAAACCTGTGGGAATTTGAGCCGGGCATGCGTGTGCGTCAGCTTCGCAAGGGCGATATCGAGAAGGGCTTTGCCCAAGCCGATGTTATCGTGGAAGGCGATTACTCCACCTGCGTCGGCGAGCACGCCATGCTCGAGCCCTGCTGCTCCATCGGCGATATCGATGAGCGCGGCCGTCTGGTGATCTACACTGCATCTCAGGCACCCTCCCTCCATGCTACCATGATCGCCGGCACGTTAGGGCTGCCCCTAAATAAGCTGAATATGGTCGGCGGTACCGTGGGCGGTGGCTTCGGCGGCCGTAATGACCCTGTTGCCGACCACCTCGTGGGCCTTTTGGCTATGATGACCCAAAAGCCCTGCAAGTGGAGGTGGACTCGTGAAGAAGAGATGGTCTGCTCTCAGATGCGCGGGGCCTGGCAGTTCCACATCAAGGACGGCGTCACCAAAGACGGCAAGATTGTCGCTCGCCAGATTGAAGAGATCCATGACACTGGCGCTTATGGCGGATTCGGCCCCTACGCCGTCGACAAGAGCGTGTTCACTATCACCGGTCCCTATGATGTCCCAAATGTCCACATCAACGGCTACTGCGTATTTACCAATAAGCAGGTGGCCACTTCTATGCGCGGTTTTGGTATTAATATTGGCCAATTCGCGATGGAAGCACATATGGATAAAATTGCGGAAACACTCAACATGTCCCCGTGGGAACTGCGCTTTAAGAACGCCTGGAAGGAAGGAACCCTGAGCTCTACACAGCAGGAGATGCACGCTGTTGGCCTGATCGAGACGCTGCAGGCAACCGCAAAGCTGGCTGGAGAAAAACTTTCTCCCGAACTGCTGGCCATGAGTTCCAAATAAGAGGGGAGGTAAGAATCATGATCAAGAAGGGTAGAGGTATTTCAGCAATCATGCATCCCACAGGCTTTAAAGGCGGCGGTGACCCTGATCAAGCCTTGCTCAAATTAAAGCCTGACGGTACAGTTGATCTGCTCACTGGTGTAACTGATTACGGTCAGGGCGGCAAAACTGTTCTGAGGCAGTTTGCCGCCGAAGAGCTGGGTATCGATATCGATATGATCTCCCTGCACAACAAGGGCACCGATAACGTGACCTGGTCTACCGACACCGCCGCCAGCCGTGTTACCTTCATTGCCGGCAACGCCGTGATCAAGGCCGCTCAGGATTTCAAGCGCAACCTGAAGCGGTTCGCAGCCGGCATACTGAATGTTGACGCAGATGATCTGGAGATCGACGGTGTCAAGATCTATAAGAAAGATAACCCTGAGATTGCAACTACTTATGCCGATATCGGCGCTGCTTCCACTTGGGGCGGCGACTTTGTGGTCGGTGTCGGCGCTTACCTAGTTCCCCCTGCCGCCCCCGTCGATCCCATCACCGGCGCTATGGACTTCTGCGCCGCTATGGCCTACGCCGTCTGTGTCGCCGACGTTGAAGTCGACACTGAGACCGGTTACGTGGACGTCGTGAACATGTACACCGGCTATGAGATCGGTACTGCTGTCAACCCCCTGCTGTGCGAAGGCCAGTTCGATGGCGGTGCCGTTATGGGCATGGGGATGGCCATTATGGAGAATCTGTATCCCAAGTATCCCGATGATGCCGGCTGGGCAAGCAGCTACACCGACTATATTATTCCCACTACCATGGATTGCCCGGAAATGAAAAATACCGTTGTGGAGATCAAGGACCCCAGAGGGCCCTATGGCGCTAAAGGTATGGGCGAGATGAGTTCCAACCCTCAGGCCCCCGCTATCGCCAACGCCATCTACGATGCCATCGGCGTCAGGATGGATAGTCTGCCCATTACCGCTGAAAAAGTACTGGCTGCTTTAGAAGCAAAAAAGAACAGAATTTAATTTTCTAACAGTTTAATACTGCCAAAAAATGCACTTGATGTGCATTTTTTGGCAGGCCGTTATGTAAATAATAACAGGACGCGCGAGGTCGTTATGAAGTATGCAGCGGTCATTGCAGCGGCCGGTCTCTCTGCTGAAAGCCACGGATTGAAGCCTATGATGTGTTTGGACGAGGAGCCCATCATCAGCAAGATCATCCGGGGATTCCAGGAAGTCGGCGCGGATGAGATTGTCGTCGTCACTGGTTATAAGTCCAAAATTCTGGGGAACTATCTACTGTCTTCCAATATCCATGTTGTTGAGAACACGCGATACGCAGAGACCAAGATGTTTGATTCCCTACTTCTGGGGCTTCATGCCCTGCACTTCGGGTATGATTATATCTTTTTGACACCGACCGATGTGCCGCTAGTGCAGGTATCAACCTTGCACGCGATGACGCAGGCCCGTGGAGGCATCATCTGCCCGGTCTGCAAGGGCTCGCCCGGTCATCCAATCATGATCCACAGCAGCCTCGTGCCCCACTTGGAGCGCCACAACGGCGTCGATGGCCTTCAAGGCGCGCTGCTTGACATGAAGATCCCTGTCACACAAGTCCTCGTGGATGATCCAGGCATCCTGCTGGATGTGAATACACCGGAGGATTTTAAACGCCTGCGCCGCACGGGGCGGGAAAATACGAGCGATAGTCAGCTTTGGCCGGACGCTCACATCTGCATTTTCAAAGCAGACGTCGTTCTGTCTCCCGAAATTGCACAGTTTCTGAATATGATCGACCATACCAATACCATTCAGGACGCCTGCTCCTGCATGCATATATCCTATTCTAAGGGCTGGACTCTCTTGAAACGGATTGAAAAAGATCTGGGATACTCCCTTGTAGAGCGATCCTCCGGGGGGCCAGATGGAGGAGCCAGTCGGATCACTGCAAGGGGACGTCAATTATTAACCGCTTATATGACATATCAAAAACAAATTCGGGAGCTTTCCGTTCCACTTTTCCAACAGCTATTTCCCCCGGAGCTACATTGAGACTTGGCATTTGGACAAATGCAGTGTCCTGCGGACTAGAACCTGTGCCAGTTTATCACTCAGGACCGGCATACTCATCTATTTATCCATGATCTCATTTTACAGCGATATTGCCTGAAATATTTGTGATAATCTCTCTGGGGACATTTTGCCTCTCGACAAAGGTCATTACATATCAGTATTTCTAAGGGACCTCGGAAGAACTGACCATCTGACACTCGTTTTGGAGCAATCTTCAAGATCTTGCTCATCAGCAGGACGGGCAAGCCCTTTCTATGTCACGATTCAGACCAGGCCCCTCAAAAAAAGGGAAACTATCCCCCTATCAGGCTGCAAAAAGTTTTTTGCCGACAAGCGCAAGCGCATGTAGAGTGGCACAGGCAAACTGGGCGTATAGGCAATTTGCATTCTTCATCAACCCGCGCTACGCTATTCCCGGTCTATGCTCTGTCAGAGACATAGGGAAACCGTCCGGGACGGCGGTTGATTCTAAGGCAACACCGCGCAATGACATGAAAAAACCGCACCATCTGCCAATATCGGCAAACTGCGGCGGAGAATCAGCATATTTTCGTTGCATGGGCAAACTGAATCAAGCCGGCAAGCAACGC
>Ga0129308_1001174_pt1 | contig 29579 bp, 24 predicted proteins | sample L827metagenome_FD_94440 | JGI IMG/M metagenome (GOLD analysis project Ga0129308, IMG submission 94440) | Ring-tailed lemur group fecal microbial communities from Wisconsin, USA - L827 metagenome | ecosystem: Host-associated > Mammals > Digestive system > Large intestine > Fecal | place: USA...
CATAGGCTTTATAAGAAAGGCGCTTAAAAACGCCGGAATGCCGCAGATACCTGTAATTTCCGTAAGTACGGGCCTTGAAAAGAACCCCGGCTGGACATATAACCTTGACATATTGAAAAAAGCCCTTCAGGCGCTTACATACGGCGATTTGCTTATGAGAGTGCTTTATAAGGTAAGGCCTTATGAAAAGGTTAAGGGCTCGGCAAATGCTCTTTATGAAAAGTGGAACGAGAAAATTAAAAAAGACATAGCTACGGCTTCAAATTTCAGAGAGAACATTGCCGCTGTTGTAAAGGATTTTGACGAGTTTGAAATAGACGAAAGCATAAGAAAGCCTAAGGTTGGCGTGGTTGGCGAAATACTTGTTAAGTATCACCCAACCGCAAACAACGACATTGTGGGTCTGCTTGAAAAAGAGGGCGCTGAGGCTGTTGTGCCTGACCTTCTTGGCTTTGGTCTTTACAGTGCCTATAACTCGGTTCAAAAGCACAAATACCTTGGCACAAGCCTTAAGGGCAGCCTTATAGGAAAGGGCGTTATAGAGCTGCTTGAGTTTTACAGAAAGCCTATGATTGAGGCTCTTAAAAAAAGCAAGCGCTTTGAGGCTCCCGCAAGAATAGAGGAGCTTGGAAAGTTTGCATCACCTATTGTTTCCCTGTGCAATCAGACTGGTGAGGGCTGGTTCCTTACAGGCGAGATGATGGAACTTATACATACAGGCGTAAGAAACATAGTGTGCACACAGCCTTTTGCCTGCCTGCCAAACCATATTGTGGGCAAGGGCGTTATAAAAGAGCTTAAAAGGTACAATCCGCTTGTAAACATTGTTGCCATAGACTATGACCCGGGCGCAAGCGAGGTTAATCAGCTTAACAGAATTAAGCTTATGCTTTCTTCTGCGCACAAAAACCTTGAGTATGAAATAAACGAGGAACAGACAGAGGAAAAAAGCGCTTCTTCCGTAAGCTGCAAAAGAGTTGAGTGCTGATATAAAAGCTTAACGGCATATTGACGGGAAAGTTTAAAAATTTTATAATTAATTAAGGCATCGGCAAAGGGTAAGCTTGTACCTTGGCTGATGCCTTTTGATATATGGGCAGAATTTTTCAGCAGTATTTAAGGAGATTATAATTATGGCGGAATTTAGGTTTGCGGACAGTGATATATTTGAAAAAGCAAAGGCTCTAAGGCGTGAGTTTCATAAATATCCCGAAATATGCTGGCAGGAATACCGCACAACGGCAAGAATAGCCGAGGAAATGGAAGGTCTTGGGTACAGCGTAATTTACGGAAAGGATTTTCTTAAAAAAGACTTGCCTTTATCCGAGGAAGAGAAAAATATATTTAAAGAGGCGGCGGAAAGAGCCATTGCAGACGGAGCAAAAGAAAAATACATTGAAAACATAAAGGACGGATACACAGGGCTTTGTGCCGTAAAAAAATTCGGCACAGGAGGGCCTGTGGTAATGCTCAGGTTTGACATAGACGCCCTGACCATAGAGGAAAGCTGTGAAAAGGAGCATTTTCCTTTTAACAACGGCTTTTTGTCAGCATATAAGGGCATAAGCCATGGCTGCGGACATGACGGACACACAGCGGCGGGCATAGCCTGTGCCTATGCCTTGGAAAAAATAAAGGACAGCATAAACGGCGAGGTAAGGTTTGTGTTTCAGCCTGCGGAGGAGGGCTGTCAGGGCGGAATAGCCGTAAGCGAAGGCGGAATTGCCGATGACGCAGACTTCTTTTTAAGCGGACACATAGGAATAGGGCTTAAGGAAACGGGAAAGGTGGCGCCTGAGTGCGACGGCTTTCTTGCCACAAGCAAAATAGATGCCATGTTCAGCGGCAAAAGCGCCCATGCCGGAAAAACACCCCATGAGGGCAGAAACGCACTGCTTTCGGCGGCGGCATTTACACTTGCCGTAAGCTCAATACCACGCCACGGCAGAGGAAATACATTTGTAAATGTGGGCACACTTAACGGCGGCAGCGGCAGAAACGTAATTGCCGACAGAGCCTTTCTTCAGCTGGAAACAAGAGGCGAAACCGAGGAGCTTAACGACTATATGACCGACTACGTGCTTAAAATGGCGCAAAGCTGTGCCGACCTTTATGGAACGGAGGCGGAGTGCCGTATTTTGGGCAAGGCGGGAGATGCCCGATGCGACGAGGAAATGGGAAGCCTTGTTTCTGAGGTTTTAGCCGAGTGCGGTTTGGAAGAAACACCAAAAGCTGATTTCGGTGCGTCGGAGGACGCAGTTACCATTATGAAGAGGGTGCAAAGCCATGGCGGAAAATGTACATACATGATGTTCGGCAGCCGTCTTGCGTCTGCGCACCACAGCCCCGAATTTGATTTTGACGAGGAAACGCTTAAAATAATGACAGAGGTTTACTGCCGCTGTTTAGAAAAAATAATGACAGGACAGAAAGGGGAATAAAAATGATTGAAAATTTTATTGAGTTCAACAAAAAATTTGTGGAAGAAAAGGGCTATGAAAAATACCGCACAACAAAATATCCCGACAAAAAGGTAGCCATACTTTCATGCATGGATACAAGACTTACGGAGCTTCTGCCTGCGGCACTGGGCATTAAAAACGGCGATGTTAAAATAATTAAAAATGCCGGCGGCGTTATAACCCACCCATTCGGCTCGGTTATGAGAAGCCTTTTGGTGGCTATTTTTGAGCTGGGAGTAACCGATGTTATGGTAATAGGACACACAGACTGCGGCGTTCAGCATATAAACGGAGATTTTATGAAAAAGCATATGCTTGCCAGAGGAATTGAGCAGGAGGTTATAGATATGGTAAGCTTTTGCGGAATAGACTTTGACAAATGGCTTGAGGGCTTTGAATGCGTTGAAAAGTCAGTTGAAAAAACAGTTGACTTTATAGCAGACCATCCGCTTGTGCCAAAGGATATAAATGTTTACGGCTTTATTATGGACTCGGTAACGGGCGAGCTGAAAATGCTTAAGGAAATTGAAAGAAGAAAATAAAAAATTCTGACGCAAAACAGCCCAAACAGCTTGCATGTTTACATGTGAATTGTTTGGGCTTAAATATTGCATATGATTTTTCATTAAAATCAGTTCATCATTTTTATCTGCTGACCCTGTATAACCGGGTATCTTGCCAGCTCTGTTCCGTCTAAGTTTTCCTTGTGCATGTCCACACCCGTAATCTGATGATTTTCGTAGGTTGTGTAATAATAAATTCCCTTGTCTGTGTTGCAGCATGAGGTATACAGAGTAATCTCATATTCTTTGTCGCCCACATCACAGCAGCCCCTCTGTTGGTCAACTGAGCCTAAAATATGGAAAAACTGGCTTATGCTTTCGCTTTCCGAGCTGCCCGAAACAGAGTTCATTTTTGTAAAGGCAACCCTTATAAAGCGCGACTGGGAGGAAAGGTCGCCGGGAAGACCTATTGCGCCCATGCCGCGGCTGTAAGATAATAAATCAAGGCTGTCCGAAAAAAGATTTTCGGGATTTTTTGATGACAAATGTCTGTAATTGTTAAGGCTGAAAAGCTGTTTGTCAAAAGGCGGATTATTTGTAAGCACGCCAACTGGATTGTCGTAAACCTTAATGCCGTCCTTTACAGCCTCTAAGGTAATGGCTTCGTTTTTGTCGGCAATTATCCAGTGCAGCTGAGCCACAGGCAGCTTTTCGTTAAAAGGAGTATTGGTAATGTTTATGTTTTTAAGCAGCTCCCTTGCCTCTTTAACCGAAGCGCATTTGCAAAGTATCCACGGAATAAGCTCAAACTGCGCCACATTGTATTTTCCGTCCTCAACATTGCCGTAAACGGCGTTTCCCACAAAATTTAAGCCTGCCATGCCAAGACCCTTTTCGTTAACGGCATCGTAATAAAGGGGATGGTTGTCAATTACGCATGCCATGCCTATTATGGCATAATGGCTTTTCAGCTCACCCATGTGCCTTAAATTAAATTTGTAGTTTCTTGGTGTAACAGTTACCTCATCGCCGTATGAAAACTCATAATCAAGCGTTCTTCCGAAATAAAAATCCTTTGTTTTATAAGTTGCCGCAGTACACATATTGTCACCCTTTCATATACTTATGCCAAAACTTATTTATTAAATTATAGTCTGCCTCGCATAATATTTCAATATTCATCTGTGCCGCTTTATTTTTGCCACGGCACAAATAAAAATACGCACAAAAAAGCCTTTGGTTTTATTAAAAGGCATATATGACAACAATATTATTTTTTTACTTAATTTCTATTGACATAATAGGATATAAATGTTATTATTCATTTTGTAGTTAGCAGAAACTAACTTTAAAAAGGAGGGTCTAACATGAGCGTTGTTATAGTTGGCGGCCATGACCGCATGGCAAGACAGTATATGGATATTTGCAAAAAATTCAACTGCAAAGCAAAGGTTTTTACACAAATGCCGGCAGGCTTTAAAAACCAAATAGGAAAAGCAGACCTTATGGTGCTTTTTACAAGTACCGTAAGCCATACAATGGTTTCGGGTGCCGTAAACGAGGCTAAGCTTAACAATATAGAAATAGCCCGTTCCCACAGCAGCAGTTCAAGCGCCCTTAAAAAAATTCTTGAACAGTACTGTGAAATGTAATTGATATATTTTTATACATAAGTTAGCATAAGCTAATTGCGAAGGGAGTTTCTTATGTCCGATTTTGAAAAAAGCGTATTATCAGCCTGTGCGCCCACACTTTTTGGCGCAAAACAAGCCACCTTATTTTCCTGTCCTTTAAAAAACGCCGCAGATTTTGCCTGCTTCAGAATGATTTACGGCGATTTTATGAAAGAAAAGGACATATATTTTAAACCGCTGTATATGTGCAAAAACAGACTTTTTATTATGGCATACCGCCGCGAGGGCATGCGCAGTTATCTTTCACAAAAAAGCGTGTCGGCATTTCTGCTTAAAGAGGGCTATCCCGATCTTTTAAAGGGAAATGTTGAAAAAATGCTGAATCACCTTACCGTAAGAATTAAGCTCAGCCGTTCCTTTCCCCACGAAATAGGCTTTTTTCTTGGCTACCCCACTGAGGACGTATTCGGCTTTATAAAGCACAAGGGAGATAACTATAAGCTTTGCGGCTATTGGAAGGTTTACGGCAGTGAAGAAACCGCCAGGGATATGTTCAGTAAAATTTCTGAAAGCCGGAAAATGATACAGCATTTCATTTCATCGGAGGCGTCAATTAAAACACTTTTTGACGCGGCATAAATAAGGAGGACATACAAAATGGGAAAATCAGCAGTAATTTATTGGAGCGGCACAGGAAATACGGAAATAATGGCAAACGCCATAGCAAAGGGCATGACAGAGGGCGGAGAAAATGTTGAGGTTTTTAACGTATGCGATTTTAAAGGCAGTGTAAGCGATTATGACAAAATTGCCTTCGGCTGCCCGTCAATGGGAAATGAGGTTCTTGAGGAATCTGACTTTGAGCCGTTTTTTGAAGCGGTGGAAAGCGCTCTTTCAGGCAAAAAAACAGCCCTTTTCGGCTCATACGGCTGGGGCGACGGTCAGTGGATGAGAGATTGGGAAAAGAGAGTAAATAATGACAACGCAAATCTTTTTGCCGAAGGTCTTATAATAAACAATACGCCTGATTCCGACGGAACGGCAAAATGCGAGGAGTTCGGCAGAAACTTTGCAAAATATTAAATTAAAACACAAATCTTTCTTAAATTTGCTTCCTCTTACAAAACAAAGGGTGTCGACAAGGTCGACACCCTAAATTATTTTTTAAAAAAGAATTTCTTCAAGGCTCTGAAATTTGCTGTTTTTGCCCGGTGTGTTAAGACCGTCAACAGTTTTCTGATATTTGAATGAGCCGTCCATTTTTAATTCCATAGCGCCCATCATATTCATATACATATCCATAGCACAGTCAAGGTTTTCGTAGTCGGCTGTTATTGTCATAATTTCGCTGCCTGCCATTTTCATTGTCATTTCAACCTTGCAGCCGTAGATATTGTCATTTGCATCTGCCTTAAGCGTTGTTTTGCATGTGGTTGTAATGCCGCTTTCGGTGTAGCTGTAATTTGAAACATAGCTGCTGCCGTCCTTTTTGAAGGCTGAGTCGGCATACATGTTTTTAAGCATATCAACCGATGAAGCCATAGCCTGAACAGCGTATGAGTTGTTTATGTCTGCGGCGTCAATTAATTCGTCCACTACATTTTCGTATGAAGCGCCCTGAGTGCTGAGGTTCATAAGATCGGAAAAATTGAAATTCATTCCGCCCTGAGCCATAAGCTCACTGAAGTTAAGTGAATACCATGTTCCGTCCTCTGTGCCGAACACAGTGTTGAGAAGGCTGCTGGATAAATAGAACATGCCTGAGTTCATATCCATAACCATATCAAAATTAAAGTTTTCGGCAGAAGTTATAACCTTTTCTGTTTCATCATCAATCGCTTCTTCTGCCTGAAGCTGCTTTCTTAAATCGTTAAGGTCAAGCTTTACGGCTGAATTCATAATTGCCTCGGTTTCGTCAACCTTGCCCTTAATATCGCATGAGCCTGCAACAACAAGAGGAGTTCCATCGTTGTCCATGTTCAGCTTAAGGTTAAGTGTTCCTGTAAAGGCAGGGTTTTCCTTTGTAACCTTTGCGGCAGTTTCGCTGTATTTGTTCATAAGTGTGAACTGTCCGTCAAGATCCTCGGTAAGCTTTTCCTTGTCTAAAATTACAACGGTTTTAAAATCTCCGTCCCAGCCTACCTTGCAGTCAAGTGCCTGAGCCGCAAAGCGTACAGGTACGTATGTACGGCTGTTTTTTATAAAAGCGGCGGCGTCAAGAGTTTGGGTTGTTGTTGTGCCGTCCTTTGTAAGCTCCATTTCTGTTTTGCCTATTGTAAATTTAACTGTTGTGCCGTCGTCTTCGGCAATTATTGTTTTTGTTGCGTCGTCAAACTCTATTGAGTCCACATCAAGAGCCTCAAATACTGCCCTGAAAGGCACATAGGTTCTGCCTTCCTTTATAACAGGTGCGGCGTCTGTAAATTCCACATTTTTGCCGTTAAGCTGAACCTTTACATCAGGTGTCTGTGATGCCGTTTCTGCCGCAAAGACAGGAACAGAGGTGAGTGTAAGAGCCGCACACAAAGCGGCAGCGGCTGTTTTTTTCAATAATTTCATTTGAAATCCCTCCTGATAAGTATATTAAAGTTTAAATTAATTTTATCACTATTTTATGGCATTAAAAGCATTTTTAAATAATTTTAAGAAAATCTTAAACTGTAAAAGCCATGTGGGCGAAAAGCTTTTTTTGCGGAGATTTAAGGCTTTGAAATTATGTTTTTTAAGTCATAAAGGGCAGTATGAGCAGATTGTATGTTGATTTATACAATATTTTTTATTATAATGAAAATTGTATACAATATTTTGGCTGTGAGGAAATGCTATGTGTGAAAAAACTTATAAGGCATATGCAAAAATAAATATAACACTTGATGTTTTGGGAAAAAGAAACGACGGCTATCATGAGCTTGAAATGATTATGCAGAATGTAGACCTGTATGACGTTGTTTCTGTTAAAAAAACAGAGGGAGAAATATTGGTGCACTCAAGCAGGGCGGATTTGCCTGACGACAAAAGCAATATAGCCTATAAGGCGGCAGAGCTTATGAAGGAAAAGTATGGCATAGCAGGCGGAGCAGATATTTACATAGAAAAGCATATACCTGTTGCGGCAGGGCTTGCCGGAGGGAGCACTGACGGTGCGGCTGTTATAAAAGCAATGAATGATTTATATGAATTAGGTCTTGATGAAGAGGCACTTAAGGCGTGCGGAGAAGAAATCGGCTCTGATGTGCCATACTGCATTGCGGCAAAAACAAGCCTTGCACGAGGCAGAGGAACTTTACTTACATATTTAAAGCCTATGCCAAAGCTTAATGTTGTGCTGGCAAAGCCTAATATTGATGTTTCAACTGCCTTTGTATATAAAAATTACAGGGCGGAAAATGTTGAAAAAAGACCTAACACACCAAAAATGCTTGATGCCGTGGAAAAAGGTGACAGTGCGGAAATAGCAAAGCTCTTATGCAATGTGCTTGAAAGCGTAACGGCTGTGCATTATCCCATTATAGAAGAAATAAAGAAAGCCTTTATTAAAAACGGCGCATTAAACTCGGTTATGAGCGGCAGCGGGCCTACGGTGTTTGCAATATTTGAAAGTCGTGAGCAAGCAGATGCGGCGGCAGAAAAAATAAAGGAAACATTCAATATAAAGGAAGTTTACTCCGTAACAACAATATAAAGCATATGAGGAAGGAGAATTTTTTATGGAGTACAAATTCAATGTAAATGCAAATGAATATCTTCCTCTCAGAGAGGTAGTTTTCAATAATTTGAGAGATGCCATATTAAAGGGGGACCTTAAGCCGGGAGAAAGGCTTTTGGAAAACCAGCTTGCTGATAAGCTGGGCGTAAGCCGTACCCCTGTAAGAGAAGCTCTTAGAATGCTTGAGCAGGAAAAGCTTGTTCTGCTTATACCGAGAAAGGGCGCACAGGTTTTGGACATGAGCGCAGACGACATTAAAAACATAATGGAAATAAGAGGCTCCCTTGAGGTGCTTGCCATGAAGCATGCCTGCAAAAACATGCCAAAGGAAAAAATAGACGAAATGAAAAGGCTTAATGCCGAATTTGAAAAAGCCTTTAATGAAAAGGACGACCAGAAGGTATCAGATGTGGATGTTCTGTTCCACAACATAATAATTGAGTCTGCAAACAACGATGTTCTTTGCGTGCTTATAAACAACATAAGAACAAGGGCTTACAGATACAGAATAGCCTCGGCATATCTTGCCATAAAGGAAACACAGCAGGCTGTTATAGAGCACCACAGACAGATTATAGCGGCAATAGAAAACCGCACCGAAGAGGTTGGCGTTGAAATTATGGCAGAGCATATTGAATATCAGATGCTTGAAATTTTAAAATCGCTGAAAGAATAAATTTTTGTTACAAATTTCGGCTTTTGTTGAAATAAGGGACAAAACAATATAATATTTTTGATATGGAAATAATAATTGATAAAAAGGGGGACTGCTTGTGGCGGAACCAAGAAAAAGGCGGCAGGGAACTGTGAGCAGTTCGTCAAGGCGCAGTAATGTAAGCGTGGATAAAACCGAGATAAGAAGGCAGAGCAGAAACGCCAAAAGCAGGAAAAACAAAAACAAGGCTGTTTTTGCGGCGGCTGTGCTTATTTTGGCGGCTGTTTTGGCAGTATGCTTTATATTTGTGAGAAAAAATGCTTCGGAAATTTCCGTAAACGATGCTGTTGTATGTACTGTTAAGCGTTCAAACGTAACAAGCGAGGACGTTAAAAATACCGTTGAGGCGCTTTTGTCGGAGGAATACGGCACAAACGTAAAAATAAACGAGGAATTTGCACTTAAAAACGTGCATGCCTCTAAAAAAGACATTGTAACCATGGAATATGCCATTTCTCAGCTTAAGCAGACGGTAACCTACAAGGTTGAGGCGGCTGTTATAATTGTTGATGGCAGCAAAGTGGCTGTTATGAGCAACACCGAGGAGGCACAGGCTGTACTTGATTCCATAATACAGGAATATATTCCCGAGGATAAGAATATTGTTGAAAGCGGATTTGTTGAAAATGTTTCGGTGGAAACAGACTATGTTGATTCCGGCGAGATAATGACATCGGAGGAGGTTTACAGCAAGCTTACGGTGGGCAGCCCTACAACAAAAAAATATTCTGTGGTTTCAAACGATACGCTATATAAAATAGCCGCTAATGCCGACATTACAGTTGAGGAGCTTTTAAAGGCAAATCCGGGCATGACTCTTGACAGCACGCTCAGAATAGGTCAGGAGCTTAACCTTACGGTTATGGAGCCTTTCCTTTCGGTTAAAACGGCGGAAAACATAGTTTTTACGGAAAAGCAGGAAAAGGCTGTTGAATATCAGCAGGACAGCAGTAAGCCGGCGGGCTACAAAAAGGTAACTCAGCAGGGACAGGACGGACAGAAGGAAGTTACAACACAGATAATAAGAATAAACGGCTTTGAAAGTGAGGAAAAGGTAATTTCCGAAAAAACAACGGTTGAGCCGATTACGGAAATTATTGTTGTGGGAACAAATTAATATGGGGCGGCTTACTGCCGCCCGTTTTTATAGGACGGAGGTATTTTGATGCAGAAAATACTTGTGGTTGATGATGAAAAAAATATTGTTGACATAATTAAGTTTAACCTTAAAAAAGAGGGCTATGATGTAATTACGGCTTCAAACGGCAGGGAAGGCATTGAAATGAATGAAAAGGAAAAGCCCGACCTTATAATGCTGGACATTATGATGCCCGAAATAGACGGCTATGAGGCATGCAGAAAAATAAGGGAAAAATACAACACCCCCATAATAATGCTTACGGCAAGGGCGGAGGAGCTGGACAAGGTGCTTGGCCTTGAGCTTGGAGCCGACGATTATGTAACAAAGCCCTTTGGCATAAGAGAGCTTATGGCAAGGGTTAAGGCAAATTTAAGAAAAAAGGTAAATGTTCAGGAAACAAAGGCTGCTGCAAGCGAAAACACCATGGTTTTCGGAAAGCTTGTTATTGACGCAGACATGTTTGAGGTAAGAAAAGACGGAGAAAAAATAGAGCTTACGCTGAGAGAGTTTGAGCTTTTGAAATTTCTTGCGGCGGCAAAGGGACAGGTGTTTTCAAGAGAGGTGCTTATGGAAAAGGTTTGGGGCTACGATTATTACGGCGATGTAAGAACCGTAGACGTAACCGTAAGACGCCTTAGAGAAAAGCTTGAGGACGACCCCGGAAAGCCTGTGTATGTGCTTACAAAGCGCGGAGTGGGATATTATTTCGGCGGCTGATAAAATACGCGCCATTTGGGCGCTTTGCGGACTGGTGAATTTTGGAATATGAAAAGTATTAAGGGCAAACTTATAGCCATGTATCTTGGCCTTGTTATGGTGGTTATGATGGTCAGCGGAAGCTTTATTCTTTTAAGCTTTCAGAACATCGAAATGCAGAAGGCACAGGAGCAGATGAGGGTATATGCCGAAAAAATAAGTGAACAGGTTGTGCTTTCCTATGACGAGGACGATTTTCAAAACGGGCTTATGCAGTTTAGCCAAAGCGGCTCATCGTCAAGCCAGCTTCAGGGAAGCATTATAGATTTAGGCGGAACAACGCTTGCCTCAACTGCAAGCAGCAGACCGCCCTTTGAGCAGTACAAAAATTCCGTTATTATAAGCGCCCTTGCCGGGGAAGAGGCTTTTTCCAAAAGGGGCGAGGCAGACGGAGATAAAAAGTGGCTCAGCTTTGCCATGCCTGTTCAGATAAACGGCGACACAAAGTATATAGTTTATATAAGAATGGATGCCTCAAGCATATATGAAAGTATAGACTACACCATAAGAACAATAGTGCTTTCGGTTGTTATAGCCTTTCTGCTTACGGTTTTTATGGGATATATATTTTCAAACACGCTTACGGGGCCCATTGTTGCCCTTACGGGAAAAGCCAAAGAATTGGCAATGGGCAAGCTTGACCAAAGCGTTAAGGTATATTCCGCCGACGAAATAGGTCAGCTTTCGGAAACCTTTAACTATATGGCGGCAGAGCTTAACAATACCCTTGGCGAAATAAGCAAGGAAAAAAGAAAGCTTGAAATTATTCTGCACAACATGAATGACGGCGTGCTTTCATTTAACAAGGACGGCACTGTAAACCACTGCAATTCGGCGGCTTCTGAGCTTTTGGATATAGACGCAGAGGGAATTACCCTTGACGGCTTTATAAAAAAATTTGACATAAACGCCGGAATAATAATAGACATGATGCAGCCGGGCTTTTCAAAAAACATAAGCTTTTGGCGTGATGAAAAGTATATAAACGCAAGCTTTTCGCCTTATTACAACGATAAGGAGCTTCAGGGCGTTGTTATTGTGCTTCAGGATAACACCGAGTTTAAAAAGCTTGACGATATGCGCAAGGAGTTTGTTGCCAACGTAAGCCATGAACTGAGAACGCCGCTTACAACAGTAAAAAGCTATACGGAAACCCTTCTTGACGGAGCCCTTGACGACAGGGAAACAGCGGTGGAGTTTCTTGACATTATAAATGGCGAGGCAGACAGAATGAGCTTTCTTGTGCGTGATCTGCTTCAGCTTTCACGTTTTGACAACAAGCAGATTGTGTTTAATTATTCAAGAATAAACATAAACGATTTTATTCAGGAAAACATAAGGCAGAACAAAATACATGCCGACAACAAGCATCAGAGCCTTTCCTTTGAGCCTTATGCCAAGGATGTATACATTACGGCAGACAAGGACAGAATAGCGCAGGTATTTAACAACATACTTACCAATGCCGTTAAATACAGCCCTGAGGGCGCTTCAATAAGGGTTTGGGTGCATGAGGACGAAACCTTTATTATGATAAGCATAAAGGATACGGGCATGGGCATTTCAAAGGCGGATCTTCCAAGGATATTTGAAAGATTTTACCGTGTGGACAAGGCAAGAAGCCGTGCCATGGGTGGCACAGGTCTTGGTCTTGCCATAGCAAAGGAAATTATGGAGGGCCACGGCGGAAAAATAGTTGCCGAAAGCGAATACGGCAAGGGAAGCACAATGACAATGTGCTTTTTGAAAAAAATGCCTTTTAAGGAAATTTAAATGTAATGCAATATTAAAACGGCTGTAACATAATTGTAATAATAGTGTTGTATAATAGCATATGTAGAATAATATCCCAACAGGGAAGGAGGCTGCATGTGCATGAAAAAAATATTGTTTGTGTTTCTGTTTTGTTTCGGCTTCTGCTTTATGTCCTGTGCCGCATATGCAGGCGAAAAGGACGTTGCTCAAGTTGAGTTTACAGGCGGAGTGGATTTTGAAAAGGAAAGAATTTCCACATTCAATGATTCCAAACAGATTTCCGGAAGTGCGGAAAGCGGTACAGTTATAAAAATTACTGTTTATACGGTTAATTTAAGGGGAAATCTCAGAGAAAGAGAAAGCTACGAAATTGAGGTTGGCAAAAGCGGGCTTTTCAGCCAGAGCATTGATTTAAGGCTTGGAGAAAACCTTGTGGAGTTTTCAGCCTGTTTAGAGGGCAAAGAGGATTTTATTGATGAAGTTGTCATCAACCGCAAGGAACGCGGCATAAAGTATAAGCTTGAAAATGAGATATACCTTCCGGGAAGCGGAAATTGAAAAGGAAATATCGGTGATGAGAGTGAGCAGACAAAAAAGAGATTTTAAAACCCTGGCAATAGGGGTGCTTTTAGCTGCCGCCTTATATCAAACAGGAACGTTATGGCTTGAAAATTATTCGGGCCATAACTTTTTTTATTATATTGCCTCGTTAAACAGTGCGGCGCAGAAGGAAAATGAGGTTTCTGCCGTGCTTGACGCGGAATATATAACTGTTGGATACGGCAGCAAGGTATTTAACGTGCTTTACGGCAAAAGCGCCCAGGAGCTGAAAAAAAGCGCCGACAAGGTTATAAAAGAGGCGGCTGAAAAAAAGGATATGGAAGAGCTTGAGGAAATAAATCTGCCTGAAATTATAGATAAAAAGGCGGTTATTTATTCAATGCCGTGTGAAAGCCTTGTTTCGGAATACCTTAACGCACTTGATGCCAAAACAAAGGAAAATATCTCCTTTGGCTTCAGCAGTGTTGTTGTTGCGCCTTCTTCGGGCATAAAAAACGAGGACGAGGTTTATTTTATAAACAGCGATGAAAGCAAAGCCCTTATTTTCAGAGGAAACTGCGAAAGCGGAAAAAATCTGTATGATTTAATTGATAAAAAGGCAACGGATTCCTATGACTCTTTGCAGTATATATCAACTGCACAGAACGGCTTTAATATTTTCGGCAAAAATGTTTTTGTGCCGCAGTGGAGCCAAAGCAGACTGGATTATGCCGTAATTGAAGAAAGAAATGCCTTTGATGATGCAGGCGACAACGATTTGCTTGCCAAAATTGAGCCGTTTTTCGGAAGCTATCACGGTCAGACATGGGACAGGGATGATTCGGGAGCCTTTACCGTAAGCGACAATGACATTGTGGTTAAATATTCCCCTGACGGCATGCTGGAATATTACAGCTATAAGGTGGATAGCAGCGAAAGCGTGCAAAGCGTTTATTCGGCATATAAGGCATGTACCGAGTTTTTGGCACTGGATGAAAGCATAACATCGGATTATTATCTTTCTCAGGTTCAGTTTAAAAGCAACACAATGGTGTTCTGCTTTGATTACTGTGTGGACAGCATACCTGTTATGCTGTATGACCCTTCTGATGAAAACGCCGAGGAAAGACATGCCATAGAGGTTGCCGTAAAAAATAATTCAGTTAAAAATTACAGAAGATATGCCGTTGATTTTGTAAAAAGCGGAGAAACGGCATTTGCCGAAAAAGACTTTTTAAGCGCTGTAAATGAGGCCGCCGCAGACGCATCGGAAAACGGCGCCCTTACGGATATTGAAAACATAATGATGTGTTACGGCAAAAACAGCGAGGGAAACTATTCCCTTAAATGGTTTACCTATATCAGCGGCACAGTTTATGCCGCCGATACAAAAAACAGCTGAGAGGACAAGGGTATGGACTGGGAAAAGGCAAAAAAAATATTTATATATATGCTTGTTGTGCTTAACGCCGTGCTTTTTGTGCTCAATTACAGTGTGGGCAGCAGATATAAAATAACTCAGAAGGAGGAGGCTGCCGTATACAGGGTTTTAAGCGAAAACGGCATGGGAATATACTGCGACCTTATAAAAGAAAATAAGCCCATGCGGCTTTTAAGCGTTTCGGCGGCAGGGTATGAGGCGGAAAACTTTAGGAAAATGTTTTTCGGCGAAAATGAAAATGTTGAAACCATACTTGAGTTTGACAGGGTTATACTTAAGGGCGGCGGAAAAACACTGGAAATAAAGGACAACAACATAAAGCTGTACTGCGACGGCGGAACAGGCGAGATAGCCAATTTTGGCGCACAGACGGCAAAGGAAGCGGCTGAAAGCTTTGCCCGGCAGATGACTGCCGAGGGACACAACGAAAGCTCCATAGAAAAGATATATAAAGATGGAGAAAAGTATGTTTTTGAGTTTGACGAAATGTTTTCGGGCTTTAAAATATTCAGCAACACCATAAGGATTGACGTTGCGCAAAAGGGCGTTGTGTATGCCGAGGCGTCATATTTTGATGTGGGCAGCTTTTACGGCGACAAGCAGGAAATCTGCAGCTGCGATGAGGCACTGCTTACGGTTATGTATAAGGTGCTTGAGGAAGGCGGCTCTGTGGGAAGATATATAGAAAATATTGAGAAGGGCTATGATTTTCAAAGTGCCGCAGATGTATATGACCCTGTTTCAATAAAGCTTGTGCCGTGTTACAGAATTTATGTTTCGGGCGTTGAAAAGCCATACAGGGTAAACGCATATACAAACGAAATAATAGAATATGCAGAGTAAAGCATAATGATGATATTAGAGGTGCCATTTCGGGGGTAAGTTAATATAAAAAAGAGATTCTTCGCGTTGCTCAGAATGACAAGGTTTTGATGCTGTTATGAGAAATAAAAAAAGATTCTTCGCTATGCTCAGAATGACAAAATTCGGATGCTGTTGTGAAAAATGCAGATTATGGAAAAAAGGCCCTTATAAGGGCTTTTTTTATAGCATTGCGCAGTAAAAATAAAGTGAATATTTTTTAAGCCTGTGGAAAAGTTATCTGCAATATTATATAATATCCGCAGGAGGGATATTTATGGCGGCAGGCAAAGATTTGACACAGGGCAATGTGTTTAAGCAGCTTATAGAGTTTTCGGTTCCGTTTTTTCTGGCGCAGATTCTTCAGGCGCTTTACAGCATGGCAGATATGCTTATAGCAGGCAAGTTTATGGGCGACTGCGGAATTTCAGCCATAAACGGCAGCTCAAGCATATTTATGTTTATAACCATGCTTTTAAGCGGCTTTTCCATTGGCGGAACGGTGCTTGTTGCCCAGTACACAGGCGCAGGGCAGAGGGACGAGGCAAAAAAATCCGCAAATACGCTTTTTGCCATGTTTTTTTATTTTGCAGTTGTTTTTTCTGTTTTGGGGCTTTTGCTCAGGCAGTTTTTGCTGGAGGCTGTAAACATACCGCAGGAGGCCTTTGCCGAGGCGAAAAACTATATAACCATATGCTTTGCGGGAACAGTGTTTATATGCGGCTACAACGCCGTAAGCGCAGTTTTGAGGGGCTTGGGCGATTCTAAAAGACCGCTTTATTTTGTTGCGGTTTCCTCTGTTATTAATATACTGCTTGACTTTATTTTTGTGGGCGCTTTAAAGTGGGGCGCAGGCGGTGCGGCTTTGGCAACGGTTATGGCACAGGCGTTTTCATTTGCCCTTGCCGTAAAAACCCTTTACAGGGAAAAGGAGGTTTTCAGCTTTGGCTTGGGCATACTTAGGCTTGACACAGAAAAGCTTAAAATGATACTTAAAATAGGCATTCCGTCGGCTCTTCAGTCGGGAATAGTTAACATATCAATGCTTTTTGTTATTTCCAACATAAACAGCTATGGTCTTGCGGCATCAACGGCGGCAGGCATAGGCTCAAAAATAGACTCCTTTGCAATACTGCCCACAATAGCCATAGGTCAGTCGGTTTCTTCCATGGTGGGGCAGAATTTGGGCGCAGAAAGAATAGACAGGGCAAAGGATACATTTTGGGCAGGGCTTTTAATAAGCTTTGTTTTCGGTCTTATTATTTTTTCGTTTGTAAATTTAAGAACAAAGGCTATATACAGTCTTTTCGGCTGCTCTGCGCAGACCATGGAAATAGGCAGAATGTATATAAAGCTAAGCTCAATAGCGTACATAGCAAATTCCATAACATTTATAATAAATAACCTTGCCGCAGGCTCTGGCAACGCCATATTTGCCATGTTCAGCGCCATAACAAGCGTCGTTTTGGCAAGAATACCGCTTATATATCTGTTTGAAACGGTGTGCGGCATGGGTCTTAACGGAATATTCCTCGCCATAGGCGTGGGGCAGTTTGCCGGCATGATTTTCGGCATAGGCTTCTATTTAAGCGGAAAATGGAAAAAAATTCTGATAAAAGAAGTATGAAAAATTATTTGTCGTACAAAAAAAGTCTTTATACCGCGCGGTGTTGGTGATATAATCTATAATACTGAAATTGTGTTTAAGAACAGTTTATATAAGTTTTTATTTGTTGCATACAGAAGGGTTGAACAATAAATGGACAAGCTTGTAATAAAAGGGCAGAACAAACTTAAGGGCGAGGTTATAATAAGCGGTGCAAAAAACGCCGCCGTAGCCATTATTCCTGCCGCCATAATGGCAGACGATGTCTGCATAATTGAAAATCTGCCGTATATTGAGGACGTTAAGTGTCTTTTTGCCACGCTTAATAAAATGGGGGCAAAGTGCGAGTATATTGACAAGCATACACTTAAAATAGACAGCAGAAATATTGAAAATGTAAGCGTAACCTTTGACGAGGTAAGAAAAATGAGAGCCTCCTACTATCTTTTGGGCGCTCTTTTGGCACGCTTTAGAAAGGCTGAGGTTGCCATGCCCGGCGGCTGTAACTTTGGCACAAGACCCATAGACCTTCATCTTGCTGGCTTTGCGGCTATGGGCGCAGATGTGGAAATGAAGGGCGAAATAGTTAAGGTAGAGGCGCAAAGACTTACGGGAGCGTCAATTTACATGGACACCGTAAGCGTTGGCGCAACAATAAACATAATGCTTGCGGCAACTATGGCAGAGGGCACTACGGTAATTGAAAACGCCGCAAGAGAGCCTCATGTTGTAGACGCGGCAAACTTCCTTAACATGATGGGCGCAAAAATAAAGGGTGCAGGCACAGACGTTATAAGAATTGTGGGTGTTGAAAAGCTTCACGGGGCACAGTACACAATCATTCCCGACCAGATAGAGGCCGGAACATATATGATAGCCGCAGCCGTAACAGGCGGCGATGTTTGGGTTAAAAACATTATTCCGAAGCACATGGATTCCCTTTCGGCAAAGCTTATTGAAATTGGCGTAGGCGTTGAGGAAAGCGATGACGCCATAAGAGTTTATCCCACAGGCAAGGAGCTTAAGGGCACAAACGTGAGAACAATGGCATATCCGGGCTTTCCTACGGACATGCAGCCGCAGATGGCTGTGCTTTTAAGCATATGCAAGGGAAAAAGCGTTATTACGGAAAATGTTTGGGATAAGAGATACCAATATACAGACGAGCTTAAAAACCTTGGGGCAAAAATAAATGTTGAGGGCAGAATGGCTATAATTGAGGGCGTTCCGTCTTTAACGGGCACAAGTGTTGACGCAACAGACCTTAGGGCAGGTGCGGCTATGATTATAGCAGGTCTTTGCGCAAGGGGCGAAACAATAATAGGCGAAATAAAATACATAGACAGAGGTTACGAAGAGGTTGAAAAGAAATTCGGCCTTTTGGGGGCAGATATAAAAAGAGTGTCTATGTAAAGCATCACAGGAACAGGCGGTACATATAGATGGTTAAATTTTGTCCGCTGTCAAGCGGCAGCAGCGGAAACTGCGTTTATGCCGGAACAGGCAGCACACATATACTTATAGACGCAGGAGTAAGCGGAAAGAAAATAGAACAGGCACTTTGCGAAATAGGCGAAAATGCGGCAGGGCTTGACGCCATATTTGTTACACATGAGCATAAAGACCACATAAAGGCAGTTGGCATACTTAGCCGACGCTTTGACATACCCATATACGCAACAGAGGGTACATGGGCGGCTATGGAAAATGACATAGGCGCAGTAAGCCGAAAAAACCGCTGCATAATTTACAGCGGAGAAAAAAACATAGTAAACGATATGTGCGTAAAGGCCTTTGACATACCCCATGACGCAGCGCAGCCTGTGGGCTTCAGCATATTTGCAGGCGGCATTAAAATGACTGTGGCAACGGATATGGGGCACTACAATGATGAGATAAAGGAAAACCTTGCAGACAGCAATGAAATTTTGCTTGAGGCAAACCATGATATAGAAATGCTTAAAAAAGGCTCTTATCCTTATATGCTTAAGCAGAGGATACTGGGACTTAACGGTCATCTTGCCAATATAACGGCAGGCAGCCTTTTGGGCGATATAATGAATGAAAAAATACGCCATGTTTTTCTTGGGCATTTGAGCAGTGAAAACAACACAGAGCAGATAGCCTTTGACACTGTAAAAAAGGTGCTTGAAAGCCGCAATATTATTGTGGGCAGGGATTTATGCGTTGAAATGGCAAAACGTGACTGCGCAAGCAGATGCATTGAGTTTAGGTGAAAAATGAAAATTACCATAGTTTGTGTGGGCAGGCTTAAGGAAAAATATTGGACTGCCGCAGTTGAGGAATACAGCAAAAGGCTGAGCAAATACGTTAAGCTGGAAATAACAGAGCTTGCCGACGAAAAGGCGCCTGAAAGCATGAGCGCCGCACAGGAGGAGCAGGTTAAAATAAAAGAGGGCGAAAGAATACTTAAAGCCCTTAAGGACGATGCCTATGTTATAACCCTTGAAATAGAGGGAAAACAGCTTACATCGGTTGAACTGGCACAGCTTATAGACGAAAAAATGACAAGGGGCGTAAGCCACATTGCCTTTGTAATAGGCGGTTCGTTGGGGCTTTCGGCAGAGGTTATAAAAAAAGCCGATTATCATTTGAGCTTTTCAAAAATGACATTTCCTCATCAGCTTATGAGGGTTGTTCTGTTGGAGCAGATATACAGAGCCGAAAGAATAAACAGCAATGAGCCATATCATAAATAAAAGGGGTGCGTAAAAATGTTAATTAAAAAGCATGACGTAAGAATTGAAGAAAGAAAAAATCTTATGGGCGGAGTAAACAGTGTATTTACAAGCTGGCTGCTTGAAATACCTCTTTTTACAGGCGCAGGCAGAGTTTTTCACAGAATAGTTGTTCCTCCTATGTGTTCAATAGGCTACCACGTGCATAAAAACGACAGCGAAGCCTACTATATACTTGAGGGCTCGGGAATTTATAATGACAACGGAACGGAAACTGCCGTAAGTGAGGGCGACCTTACATTTACACCTGACGGAACAGGCCACGGTTTTTACAACAATACAGACAAAAACGCCGTAATTATAGCATGTGTTCTTTTCAACTTTACAAAGCCTGAAAATATAGGCGAAATGAGAAAAATTAAGAAAGCCGGAACTCTTACAAAGGTTGATATGCACGAGCCTTTCGGCGGCAAGGGCGATTCATATGCGCATAAGCTTATGGAGGGCGATGAATTTACAGGCGGCGGCAGACTTTATAATATAGTAACCTTCCCTAAGAACTGCTCAATAGGCTATCATCCGCATAACGGCGAAAGCGAAACATACTATGTACTTAAGGGCAAGGGTATATTTAATGATGACGGTGTTGAAAAAGAGGTTGAAGAGGGCGACGTAATGTATACAGGCCCGGGCCACAGCCATGGTCTTGCAAATGCAGGCGATGAGGACCTTGTTATTGTGGCGCTTATTATATTTGATAAGGAAAATAAATAACAGATTGTTTTAAGCCCTGTGAAAAACAGGGCTTTAGTTTGCTTGTGCTGTAATTGTGTATTTAAGCGTCAAAAGCGAAGCTTTACGAAGAAAATGAATGTCATTTAGAGGAGCAAAGCGATGAAGAATCTAAAAAGGCTGCTTTGTTATACTGACAGCAGCAAATAAAAACGGCGGTGAGCATATGGGAAAAATACTTGTTGTTGCCGAAAAGCCCTCTGTTGGCAGAGATATTGCCAGAGTGTTGGGCTGTAAAGCAAAGGGCGACGGATTTTTAAGCGGAGAAAACTACACAGTAAGCTGGGCGGTGGGTCATCTTATAACACTTGCCGATCCTGAGGATTATGACGCGGCTCTTAAAAAGTGGCGTTTTGAAACTTTGCCCATAATTCCCGAAAAAATAAAAACAAAGGCAATAAAGCAGACATATTCTCAGCTTAAGGTTTTAAAGCAGCTTATGAACGACAGTGAAACCGACAGTATTGTTTGCGCCACCGACAGCGGGCGTGAGGGCGAGCTTATATTCAGATATATTTATGAGTATGTAAAATGCCGCAAGCCCGTAAAAAGGCTGTGGATTTCAAGCATGACCGACAAGGCTATAAACGACGGCTTTGCCGCCCTTAAGGACAGCAGTGAGTATGATAATCTCTACCGCTCTGCAAAATGCCGCAGCGAGGCTGACTGGCTTGTGGGAATAAACGCTTCAAGGGCATATACCCTTAAATATGATGCACTTTTAAGCATAGGCCGTGTGCAGACGCCTACCCTTGCCATAATGGTTATGCGCCAAAGGGAAATAGACAGCTTTGAAAGCAAGGAATATTATGAGGTTAAAACCGATTATGGAACATTTGGCGGCACATGGTTTAAGGACGAGTATTCCGAAACAAAGATATTTGAAAAACAAAAGGCTGATGAAATTGCGGCAAAGGTAAAGGGCAGAACGGGCGTGGTTTCCAAGGCTGAAAAAGAGGAGAAAAAACAGCTGCCTCCTTTGCTTTATGACCTTACGGAGCTGCAGAGGGACTGCAACAGAATTTTCGGCTTTTCGGCGCAGAAAACCCTTGATATTGCCCAAAGCCTTTATGAAAAAAGAAAAATGATTACCTATCCCAGAACCGACAGCAGATATTTAAGCGATGACATGGTTTCAAAAATATACGGTGTTTTGGGTAAGCTGTCAGCCGTTTCAAGATATGCCAATTCCGCCAAAAAGCTTATGGCACTTGAAAAGCTGCCTTTGTCAAAAAGAATTATAGATAACTCCAAGGTAAGCGACCACCATGCCATAATACCCACAGACGGCAGACTTAACGTGGAGGCGCTGAGCGAAGATGAAAAAAAGGTGTTTGACCTTGTGGCTCTCAGGTTTTTGGCTGTGTTTTATCCATCTTACGTTTACGAAAGCACAAGAATAGTGGTTGAGTGTGATGGCGAAACCTTTGTTTCAAAGGGCATGCACATAATTGAAAAGGGCTGGACAATATTTTCACTTAAAGCCAAAACAAAGAAAAAGGACGAAAATGACGAAGCCGAGCTGCCCGAAATGCATGAGGGCGACAAGGTGGAAATAGTAAACGCCGAGGCAGTTAAAAACAAAACCAAGCCGCCGCAGCCCTACACCGAGGCAAGCCTGCTTACGGCAATGGAAAACGCCGGCAGATTTGTTGAGGACGAGGAGCTAAAGGAGCAGCTTAAGGAATCGGGGCTGGGAACACCTGCCACAAGGGCTGCCATAATAGAAAGGCTTATTACGGTGGGCTATGTTCAAAGAAAGGGCAAATCGCTTGTTCCTACGGAAAAGGGCGTAAAGCTTATAGATATAGTGCCCGAAGAGCTGAAATCTCCGCAGACAACAGGAAAATGGGAGAAGGGTCTTTCCTCCATTGCCAAGGGAAAAATGCAGAGCGAAAGATTTATGGGCAGAATTGAAAGATTTGTTTATTATATAATAGGCGAGGCGCAGAAAAGCAGTACAGAGGTCAAATTTGAAAAAGAAGCACCGGCTAAAAAGGGCAGAAGCAGAAGCCTTGGCAAATGTCCGCTGTGCGGAAAGGGCGAAATTTATGAAAATTCAAAGGCATATTTCTGCACCGCATGGAGAGACGGCTGTAAATTTACGCTGTGGAAGGATACCCTTGACAGATACGGCAGCAGCCTTGATGCAAAAAAGATGAAAAAACTGCTTAAGGACGGAAAAATTGAAAATGTTGAGGTAATGCTGCCCCAGACAGGCGAAAAGGGAACGGCAACGCTTATACTTAACAAAGACAAAAATTTCATGGCAGAGCTTATGAATTTTAAGAGATATGAAAGTTAATTATACAAAACAAAAAAGCACGCTGTTAGTTATGCGTGCTTTTTCAATGCAGATAAAAAGATAAAAAATCCCCCAATAAAAAATTTACCTTAGTTTATCTGAAACAGTTAAGTCTTTATTTAAATGAAAATGAAAAAATAATTTTTAAAACCATATCAATGTACAATAATTGTATCACTTTTGAACATTAAAAGCAATATAAATTACTGTATTTTTGCGAAAATACCTTAAAAATAAGCATAATATGGTAAAAAAGTTACTATGGCAAAATTAAAGCAAAAAAAATAAGCCTTTAAACTAAACTTTAAAGACTTATTTTTTAATATTATTTCAGTTTTCTTATCATTTTTTCACGGAGCAGATAAAGATGCTCTGAAAGGTCAACAGGCACTATCTGAGGATTTGTAAGTCGTCTGTGTTCGTCCCAAAGAGTATCAAGCTCTTTTTCGGCGTAAGCCTTTATGTCCATTGTTTTAGGCGAGGTATAAACCTGCTTGCCGTCCTTAAATATTGGAACAAGAAGCTCTCTGAGGGTATATGTTCCGCCCTTAAGGTTCATGGTTTTCCATGTGGCGTTCTGGTCAAAAAGCATAAAGTCGTCGTCCTCGCTGTACTGCTCGTTTTCAAGTGTAATAAGATCGGCCTTTATTTTATTTGTTTCCTTGTCATATATTCTGAGAACCTTTTTTATTCCCGGAAGAGTAACCTTTTCAGGGTTATTTGAAAGCTTTATTTTCGGTATAAATCTTCCGCTTTCATCTGTTTCAGCCGCAAGCTTGTAAACTCCGCCAAAGGCAGGGCTGTCGTCTGAGGTAATAAGCTTTGTGCCTACGCCCCAAAGAGAAATTTTTGCGCCCTGTGTTTTAAGGCTGGCTATAAGGTTTTCGTCCAAATCGCTGGAAGCGCTTATTATGGCGTCCTCAAAGCCTGCCTCGTCAAGCATTTTTCTTGCCTTTTTTGAGAGATAAGCAAGGTCGCCGCTGTCAAGTCTTATTCCGTAGCCCTTAGGCATAGGGCCTTTTTCTCTCATTTCCTTAAATACGGTAATTGCGTTTGGAACGCCCTGCTCAAGGGTGTTGTATGTGTCTACAAGAAGTATGCACATGTTAGGAAATTCCTTTGCGTATGCCCTAAAGGCCTCAAGCTCTGTTGGGAAGCTCATAACCCAGCTGTGAGCATGTGTGCCCTTTACGGGAACATCAAACATCTGTCCTGTAAGCACGTTGCTTGTGCCTACACAGCCACCAATAACAGCAGCTCTTGCACCGTATGTGCCGGCATCGGGGCCCTGAGCACGGCGAAGACCGAACTCCATAACAGGGTCGCCCTGTGCAGCCCATACAACTCTTGCCGCCTTTGTGGCAATAAGGCTCTGGTGGTTTACTATGTTAAGCAAAGCAGTTTCAATAAGCTGAGCCTGCATAATAGGCGCTTTTACTCTTACAAGGGGCTCTCTCGGAAAAACAACCGTTCCTTCGGGTATTGCGTAAATTTCACCTGTAAATTCAAAATCTCTCAGATATTCAATAAAATCCTCTGAAAAAATTTTAAGGCTTCTTAAATAATCAAGGTCGCCCTCTGTAAAGTGAAGGTTGTTGATGTATTCAATAACCTGGTCAAGACCGCAGCAGATGGCAAAGCCGTTTCCCGATGGATTTGTTCTGTAAAAAACGTCAAAAACAACTTCCTTGCTTTTCTGACTGCCGCTATGATAGTAACCCTGCATCATTGTAAGCTCATAGAGGTCTGTAAGCAGGGTGAGATTGCGTGTAGACATGTGTATATACTTCCTTTCGGTTAAAAAAATAATAAAATTTAGTATTTTTACTTCGGTGTCCGTTCTTTAAAAGAAAAAGTCTTATTAAACAAATATTGTACTATACATTTAATGAAAATTCAAATGCTTAAGCAAATTTAAGTGTATTATTTTTAAATAATATATAAAAGAAATGTGAAATGGATTTTTTATGATTAAAATAAAAAATAAACTTTGCCAAAAGGGGATTGTATACAAAAATAATGAAAAGACTTTACAAAATCAAATGCTTACTATATAATAGTTTCGTTAAACGCAATGAAGGGGACAGTAGGTTCTTTTGAAAGGCAAAGCGACGTGGGGACGGTGGAAGCCTGCGGCAAGTAGAAAGAAAGTCGAATATCACTCCTTGGCGGCGGAGCTGAAAAAGGCAGTAAGCACCGACGTGGTTTTCACGTTACAGAAAAGGCATAATGTATTGTTATGGCACAAAGAGGGCATTAAAAAATGCCAAATCAGGTGGTACCGCGTATATCACGTCCTGAATAAGCTTCAGGGCGTGTTTTTTTGTTGAGGACAGCAGCAAGCTATCCGCTTCGGCATTAAAAAAACGGTATCCGTTGTTTTAACAACACTTTATTGGTAAAAATATATTAAGCTATTAAAAACAGGAGGAAAAAAGAATGTACAGCAAGGTTTCCACAAATCTCAACTTTGTTGAAAGAGAAGAAGAAATTCTTAAGTTCTGGAACGAAAACGAGATTTTTAAGAAAAGCAACGAAAACAGAGCAGGCTGCCCTAAGTACACATGGTATGAGGGTCCGCCGACAGCCAACGGTCTTCCGCATATAGGACACGTTATTACAAGAAGTATTAAAGACGTTATTTTAAGATACAGAGTAATGAAGGGCTACGACATTATCCGTAAAGCCGGCTGGGATACACACGGTCTTCCGGTAGAGCTTGAGGTTGAAAAGCTGCTTGGTCTTGACGGAAAGCCTCAGATTGAGGAATACGGCGTTGAGCCATTTATTCAGAAATGTAAGGAAAGCGTTTGGAAATACAGAAACGAGTGGAGAGAAATGTCTGACAGAGTTGCTTTCTGGGCAGACATGGACGACCCTTATGTAACATATCACAACAACTATATCGAGTCTGAATGGTGGGCTCTTAAAAAGATTTGGGAAAAGGGACTTCTTTACAAGGGCCACAAAATCGTTCCTTACTGCCCACGCTGCGGAACTGCGCTTTCAAGCCATGAGGTTGCACAGGGCTACAAGGACGTTAAGGAAATTTCAGCTATCGCAAAATTTAAGGTAAGAGATACTGAAAACGAATACATCCTTGCATGGACAACAACACCTTGGACACTTCCTTCAAACGTTGCCCTTTGTATGAATCCTAAGGAGGACTACGTTAAGGTTAAGGTTGACGGAGAATACAATATTCTTGCAGAGGCTCTTGTTCCTACAATATTTAAGGACAAAGAGGTTGAAGTTGTTGAAAGAAAGAAAGGTCAGGATTACACAGGCGTGCGCTATGAGCCGCTTTTCGACTTCATTGAGGACGATGAAAAGGGCTTTAGAGTTATTGCGGACAACTATGTAACACTTACAGACGGTACAGGCGTAGTTCATATCGCTCCTGCATTTGGTGAGGACGACGCCCGTGTAGGACGTGAATGGGGCATTCCTTTCCGTCAGTATGTTGACACACAGGGCAACTTTACAGAAGAGGTTAAGCCTTGGGTTGGCGTATTTGTAAAAGACGGCGACAAAATGGTGCTTGATTATTTAAGAGAAAGAGGAACTCTTTTTGCAGCTATTCCTTTTGAACACAGCTATCCTTTCTGCTGGAGATGCGACACACCGCTTATCTACTATGCAAGACAGGAATGGTTCATTAAGATGACAGCCGTTAAGGATCAGCTTGTTGCAAACAACAGAACAATAAACTGGTATCCTGACAACATTAAGGAAGGTCGTTTCGGAAACTTCCTTGAAAACGTAATTGACTGGGGTCTTTCAAGAGAAAGATACTGGGGCACACCGCTTCCTGTTTGGGAATGTGAGTGTGGTGAAAGACATGTAATAGGCAGCATTGAAGAGCTTAAAGCAATGAGTGATGACTGCCCTGATGAAATAGAGCTTCATAAGCCGTATATCGACAGAGTTCACATTAAATGTCCTAAGTGCGGAAAGCCTATGACAAGAGTAAGCGAGGTTATCGACTGCTGGTTCGACTCAGGCGCTATGCCTTTTGCACAGTGGCATTATCCGTTTGAAAACAAAGAGCTTTTTGAAAGCAGATTCCCTGCCGACTTTATTTCTGAGGCTATTGACCAGACAAGAGGCTGGTTCTATTCTCAGCTTGCAATTTCAACACTGCTTTTCGGTCAGACAGACTTTAAGAACTGTATAGTTATGGGTCATGTTCTTGACAAGAACGGCGTTAAGATGAGCAAGCACAAGGGCAATGTTGTTAATCCTTGGGATGTATTCAACAAACAGGGCGTTGACGCTATCAGATGGTATTTCTATGTAAACAGTGCGCCATGGCTTCCATGCCGTTTTGATGATGAGGCTGTAAGCGACAATCAGCGTAAGTTTATGGGCACACTTTGGAACACATACGCTTTCTATGTGCTTTATGCCGAAATTGACCAGTTTGACCCTTCAAAATATACTCTTGAGTATGACAAGCTTGTTCCTATGGACAAATGGATACTTTCAAAGCTTAACTCACTGGTTAAGTATGTTGACGAGTGCCTTAACGCATACAAAATTACAGAGCCTGCAAGAGCACTTCAGAGCTTTGTTGACGATTTAAGCAACTGGTATGTAAGAAGAAGCCGTGAAAGATTCTGGGCAAAGGGTATGGAGCAGGATAAGATTAACGCTTATATGACTCTTTACACTGTGCTTGTTACAATGAGCAAAATTTCAGCGCCTTTTGTACCATATATTGTTGAAAGCATTTACGCAAACCTTGTTAAGAACTTCTATCCTGAAGCTCCTGAAAGCGTTCACCTCTGCGATTATCCTGAGGTTAAGGAGGAATGGATTGACAAGGAGCTTGAGGCAAACATGGATACAGTGCTTCAGGTTGTTGTAAAGGGACGTGCGGCAAGAAATACAGCCAACATTAAGAACCGTCAGCCTATCGGAAACATGTATGTTAAGGCTGAAAACCCTGTTCACGATATGTACCTTGACATTATTGCAGATGAGCTTAATGTTAAGAAGGTTGAGTTTACAGATGACGTTGACAGCTTTGCAGGATATATACTTAAGCCGCAGCTTAGAACACTTGGCAAAAAGTATGGCAAGCTTATTCCATCTATCAAGGCATACCTTGAAAACGCAGACGGCGTTGCAGTTGTAGGCGAATTTAAGAAGGGCAATACAATCACATTTGAACTTGAGGGTACAGAGGTTACACTTGCCGAGGAGGATGTGCTTGTTGAAACAACTGAAAGAGCAGGCTTTGTAACAGAGGGCGACGCAAGAGTTACTGTTGTGCTTGATACAAACCTTACACCTGAGCTTATTGAGGAAGGCTTTGTGCGCGAGGTTGTAAGCAAAATTCAGACAATGCGTAAGGAAGCCGGCTTTGAGGTTATGGACAGAATAAATGTTTATAACTCAGGCAATGACGTTGTTGCAGGCGTTATGGAAAGAAATGCAGAGTCTATTAAGGGCGACGTGCTTGCAGATGAAATATTTGCAGCAGAGCCTAAGGGCTATGTAAAGGAATGGAATATCAACGGTGAAAAGGTTACTCTTGGTGTTGAGAAAAAATAAATAATATATTTAAAAAGAGCCTCGGTTTACCGAGGCTCTCTTGCTTTTATAGGAATGCTTTTAATTGTATGCTGCATTCCATTTTTTTATTTCGTCAAAAATAGGCTTAAGTGCCATTCCTTTTTTTGTAAGTGTAAGTTTATATTCTGAAGGGTTGTCGGGATAAAGTATTTTTCCTGCAATTCCTGTGTTTTCAAGCTGCTGGGCGCATTTTATAATGTCTGCCTTAGATACGGACAGCTCTTTGGCAAGGTCATCGGGTGTTTTTGCACCGTCAAGCAGGGCGTTTACAACAATGGCAGTGTATTTTTCACCTGTTATTGAAAAGAAAAGCTCAACTGGGTTGGACGGGAGATTTTTCTTCATAATAAATACTTCCTTTCTCCAAAATATGGCTTGTTTTGCCTGTATATAGCAAATTATAACATCAAAATGCGGCAATAACAATGTTTTAGCACTTTCAAGTGATACCGCTTTCAATGATATACAATACACAACTGCACAGCATATATTTGGGGGAAGTTGCTGATTGAAAAAATTAGATAGCTATAATATAATAAGTCGATGTTAAATAACCAATAGGAAAGGATTTATTATGGAAAGAGAAAATTTAAAATCACGTTTAGGGTTTATACTTATTTCCGCAGGCTGCGCCATAGGCGTGGGAAATGTGTGGAAATTCCCTTATATGGTAGGCAACAATGGCGGCGGAATTTTTGTGCTGATATATGTTATTTTCCTTATTATGCTGGGTCTGCCTATTCTTATAATGGAGTTTGCCATGGGCAGGGCAAGCAAAAAAAGCATTGTTTGTGTTTATGATGAGCTTGTTCCCGAAAAAAAGGTGTGGAGAATACACAGCTACATGGGTGTTTTGGGAAATTATATGCTTATGTTTTTCTACACAAGCGTTGCGGGCTGGATGATGAACTACTGCTTTAAATATGTTTCGGGTGAAATGGCTGCAATGACGTCCTCAGGCGAGGTATTCGGCGGAATGCTTTCAGATCCGTCACAGGCTGTTTTCTGGATGCTTGCTGTAATAATTCTGGGCATAATAATATGCTCCATGGGGCTTCAAAACGGCGTTGAAAAAATAACAAA
>Ga0129308_1001175_pt1 | contig 29536 bp, 27 predicted proteins | sample L827metagenome_FD_94440 | JGI IMG/M metagenome (GOLD analysis project Ga0129308, IMG submission 94440) | Ring-tailed lemur group fecal microbial communities from Wisconsin, USA - L827 metagenome | ecosystem: Host-associated > Mammals > Digestive system > Large intestine > Fecal | place: USA...
CCCGACATGGACGACAACGCCACGGTGCTGGAGCAGGTGTTTCTCCACTTCCCTGCCGAGTTCCGGGCCCTGAACGAGTACGAGGCCAAGTCCATGCTGAACAAGCTGGGCCTTTCCGACTTCAGCCAAAAGGTGGGCACCCTCTCCGGCGGCCAGCGGAAGCGTGTGGCCCTGGCGGCCGCTCTGATCCACCCGGCGGATGTGCTCATCCTGGACGAGCCCACCAACCACCTGGACAGCGAGATGGTCTCCTGGCTGGAGGACTGGCTCCGCCGCTTCAAGGGCGGCCTGGTCATGGTCACCCACGACCGCTACTTCCTGGAGCGGGTGGTCAACCACATTACGGAGCTGAGCCGGGGCAAGCTGTACCACTACGAGGCCAACTACTCCAGGTATCTGGAGCTGAAGGAGCAGCGGGCCGAGATGGCGGAGGCCAGTGAGCGCAAGCGCCAGTCCATCCTCCGGGTGGAGCGCGAATGGATCATGCGGGGCTGTCAGGCCCGGTCCACCAAGTCCAGAGAACGCATTCAGCGGTACGAGGACCTGCTGAACCAGGACGCTCCCGAGACCGACGGAACGGTCCAGATGGCGGCAGCCTCCAGCCGGCTGGGCCGGAAGGTCATCGAGCTGGATCATGTGGACAAATTCTTTGACGGGAGAACCATAATCAAGGACTTCTCCTATAACCTCCTGCGCAGCGACCGCATCGGCATCGTGGGCCGCAACGGCGCGGGCAAGTCCACCCTGCTCCACCTCATCGCCGGGGAGCTGACTCCCGACTCCGGCACCGTGGACATGGGCGCCACGGTGAAAATCGGCCACTTCTCTCAGGAGGGCCGGGAGCTGGACCTCAATCAGCGGGTCTACGACTTTATCCACGAGATTGCCGAGGAGGTCAAGACCGACGAGGGCACCTTCTCCGCCAGCCAGATGATGGATCGCTTCCTATTTCCCCGGGACCTCCAGTCCGTGCCCATCGGGCGGCTCTCCGGCGGCGAACGGAGGCGGCTGTACCTGCTGTCCGTCCTCATGGAGGCCCCCAATGTCCTGCTGCTGGACGAGCCCACCAACGACCTGGATGTGATGACCCTCTCCATCCTGGAGGATTACCTCCAAGGCTTCCCCGGCCCCATCCTCATCGTCTCCCACGACCGCTTCTTCCTGGACAAGCTGGCAGAGAGTATTTTCGAGGTCCGGGACGGCGAGGTCCTGCGCTACACCGGCAACTGGTCCGACTGGCAGAAAAAGCGTCGTGAAGAGGAATCCCCCGCCAAGACGGAGAAGCCCAAGGCGGCCCCGGAGCGGCCCAGAAGTGAAAAAAAGCTCCGTTTCTCCTATAAAGAGCAGCGGGAGTTCGAGACCATCGACGACGAGCTGGCGGCGCTGGAGGAGAAAGTCGCCCAGTGTCAGGCGGCACAGAACGGCTGCGGCAGCGACTATGTAAAATTGCAGGAGCTGCAGGCCCAGCAGACCGAGCTGGAGCAGCAGTTGGAGGAAAAGACGGAGCGGTGGATGTATCTCACCGAACTGAAAGAGAAAATCGACGCCCAAAACGGGTGATTGGAATGAACAGAGAACAGCGGAGCCTCAGGGATCGATCCCTGAGGCTCCGCTGTTTTATTATCGTTTTATTACGGCATCTCCGCACCAAAATCTGCAGCGGTACTTGACTCCTGTGCCGCATAATTTGCGAAGCCTGTGTCCAAGAAAGCGATGATCGGGTCAAACACCTTGTCTATATCGGCGCTCATTCCGTCGTAGACAAATTTAAGGATAAATCCACACAGCGAGTAGCAGAACGCGCCTCCCAGCATGTGCTCTGTTTCAGGGGAAAGCTGCAGTCTAGCCGCTCTTTTCTGAACCATTTGATAAACCGATACTTCCAGAACTTCAAATACATAGCGCTCCAGCCGCTCACGAGTGATGGAATTAAATACATGCTTGACCACATCCGGATGGTCCTGCATATTGTGCAGAAGGCTTTTGACCACATCTTTCCACGCATCGGTCAGGTATGCTTCCGTCGGATATTCTGACAGCTTCACGTCCAACCATTTGTCCAGCAAAGCATAGATGTCCTGATAATGATAATAGAACGTATTCGAGCTGATCCCACATCGTTTCACAAGGGCCGACACCGTGATCTTTTCAAACGGCATTTCATGGATCATGTCATCAAAGGTCTGTAAAATCGCTTTTTGTGTCAGCTTTGCCATATCGTCACTTCCTCCTGAACCGGGATATCATCGGGGCCGCCATGTTTTCTGATACTACTATATTATATAGGTGAGAGAAGCTTGTCAATATCGGTAAGATTTTGCCCCGTCCGGCGGACCGTGTTTTAGGACAAACTTCCATTTTTCCTCAAATATACATAATTCACTCTGTTTCACCAAAAACATGACAAACGTGTCTGTTTGTCCGTGGCGTTTTTCAAAATTTTTCCTTACAGTAAGATTATAGCATTCGTATATTCGTCTGTGGCGGCGGACACACAAAAATTCAGAAAAATGAGGTTTTACTATGAGCGTTTCCAACACGATCAAGAAGTTTGGTCTGGAGCAGGCCTTCCGGTACCTCTACAAGGACCCGGAGAAGAACATGCTCCCCCTGATGGACTGGGCCGACAAGTTCGCGGGGAACGAATTTGTCACCCAGCGGCGCATCGTCCGCGAGGCCATCACCGATCCGGACCACCCCTATTACGGCTACATCCGCCGCATCTTCCGGGATGTGGACCAGGGTGTGATGGAGACTTCTCTGGTGAATTTCTTCATCAACGCCGGTCTGGCCGGCTGGCCCAAGCAGGAGGAGAACCGCAAGAAGTACAACTGCAACATCCCCTGGGCCATCCTGCTGGACCCCACCTCCGCCTGCAACCTCCACTGCACCGGCTGCTGGGCGGCGGAGTACGGCAACAAGCTGAACCTGACTTATGACGAGATCGACAGCATCATCCGCCAGGGCAAGGAGCTTGGTATTTATCTGTACATCTACACCGGCGGAGAGCCCATGGTGCGCAAGGACGACCTGATCCGTCTGTGCAGGGCCCACTCCGACTGTGTGTTCCTCTGCTTCACCAACGCCACCCTCATCGACGAAGCCTTTGCCGACCAGATGCTGGAGGTAAAGAACTTCATCCCCGCCATCTCCCTGGAGGGCTTTGAGGAGGCCACCGACGGCCGGCGGGGCAGCGGCGTATACCAGAAGGTCATCCGGGCCATCGAACTGCTGCGGAAAAAGAAGCTGATCTATGGCATCTCGGCCTGCTACACCAGCGCCAACTTCGACTCCATCACCTCGGAGGCGTTCTACGACAAGCTCATCGAGCTGGGGGCCTATTTCATCTGGTACTTCCACTACATGCCCGTGGGCAACGACGCCGTCCCCGCCCTTCTGCCCACTCCCGAGCAGCGCACCGAGATCTATCACCGCATCCGGAAATTCCGCGCGGAGAAGCCTCTGTTCGCCATGGACTTCCAGAACGACGCCGAGTATGTGGGCGGCTGCATCGCCGGCGGACGGCGCTACCTCCACATCAACGCCAACGGCGACATCGACCCCTGTGTCTTCATCCACTACTCCGACTCCAACATCCGGGAAAAGACATTGCTGGAGGCCCTCCAGTCTCCCCTGTTCATGGCCTACCACGACGGCCAGCCCTTCAACGAGAACATGCTGCGGCCCTGCCCCATGCTGGAGAACCCGGAGAAGCTGTGCGCCATGGTGGCCCGCTCCGGCGCCCACTCCACCGATCTGCAGTCCCCGGAATCCGCCGAACACCTGTGCGGCAAATGCGCGGAATATGCCAAGCGTTGGACGCCGGTAGCAGACGAGCTTTGGGCGGCCAAAAGGCCCAGCTGAAGGACTAATACCTGAAATCCAGTCGTTATCATGGTAAGGGGGAATGTTGCGGACTGCCATCGTGGCGGACGGCAACAGCGGGATTTTGAAGTGGAGGGCCGGGAAAAGGAAGTGTTCGTTGTCCCCACGCCCGTCATTCTTGAGGACAAGACGTATTACGAGGGCACCGCGATTGGAACGATCCTGAATATCAAGCCCCTTTCAAATGGATTCAGATGATACAGGATGCCTTTCCCCCAAAAATGTGCTGTATGATCCTCTGACCTTCAGCATCTGTTGTCACGTTGCGGTACATGCCTTAGGTATGGGGATCAGCTGATGCTCCTTTGTGTCCGGGTGCTTATGATTCAAGTCTGTCTGCCTTATTGGAGCTATAAAAGAAACACTGACCAAAGGAGAGAAACAATGAAAATGGGAGTTGTTGACGTAGGCGGCGGACTGCGCGGCATCTACGCCGCCGGCGTATTCGATTATTGCATGGACGCCGGTCTGAAATTCGATTTGGGAATAGGCGTATCGGCGGGAAGCGCCAATCTGATCTCCTATGCGGCCGGTCAGCGGGGCAGAAACTACGATTTTTACGCAGAATACGCCTTCCGAAAGGAGTATATGGGTGTTGGAAATCTTCTGTTCAAAAAGTCCTTCATTGATTTGGATTACGTCTATGGAACTTTGAGCAATTCGGATGGAGAGAATCCTCTGGACTATCAGGCGATCCTCGCTAATCCAATGGAGTGCTTTGTGGTGGCCACAAACGCCGAGACCGGAGAAGCCAAGTATTTTGATGAGCGTGATATCGCTCAGGACGATTACAGCATCTTCAAAGCGTCCTCCGCCATCCCCTTCGTCTGCAAGCCATACGAGGTCCGGGGCGTTCCTTATTATGACGGCGCGCTGGGTGATACGATCCCAATCCAGAAGGCCTTTGCGCTTGGCTGCGACCGTCTGGTCCTGATCCTGACCAAGCCGGAACACGTCCTTCGCACCTCGAAGAAAGATGATTGGCTGGCGTCTCACATCCAGAAACACCATCCCATTGCGGCCCAAAAGCTGCGGGACCGGGCGAAGCACTACAATGAAGGGGTGGCTCTGGCACAGGAATATGCCCGCCAAGGAAAACTTCTCATTGTGGCCCCGGATGACACCTGCGGCGTGGATACTTTGACCAAGGACAAGGTGGCCATGGACCGCCTGTATCACAAAGGATATCAAGATGGCCGAAAGATCCCAGAGTTTTTTGAAAAAACAGGTGTATATGAAATAAAATCAGAAAAGAGGTACTTAAAATGAAAAAGAATTTTGGCGCAAAGCCCTGGACCTACCCTCAGCCGGTATTCATCGTTGCCGCTTACGGCGAGGACGGCATGCCTAACGCGATGACTGCGGCGTGGGGCGGCATCAGCGGTCCCACCCAGATCTCCATGTTTGTGAATGCCAGCACGAAGACGGCAAAAAACATTCTGGCCAAGGGGGCGTTTACTGTCAGCATGGCTGATGCGGCCCACGTGGTGGAATGCGACTATTTGGGTGTGGTCTCCGGCAACGACGTGCCGGACAAGCTGGCAAAAGCGGGCTTCCATACGAGCAAGTCCGAGTTTGTGGACGCCCCTCTCATCGACGAGCTTCCCATGGCCGTGGAATGCAAAGTCGTAAGCTACGATGAGAAAACCAACTGCCTGGTGGGTGAGATCGTCAATGTCTGCGCCGATGAGTGCACTCTCGACGAAAGCGGCATGATCGACCCGGTCAAGCTCCAGCCTATCGTATTTGATTCGGTGAACCATACCTATTTTGCCCTGGGTGAACAGGTGGGACACGCCTTTCAGGACGGTATAAAGCTGAAATGAAGGATGTGCTTCTTTGATCCCCTTCTGGGCACCGAGGAACTGGGCCACATGGAGATGATCGCGGCCATCGTCCACCAGCTGACCCGAAACCTGACCGAGGAGCAAATAAAGGAGAGCCCCTTTGCCGCCTACTTCGTGGACCACACCACCGGGATCTACCCCACCGCAGCTTCGGGTTTCCCCTGGACCGCCGCCTCAATCCAGTCCACCGGCGATGTCATTGCTGACCTGACCGAAGACCTGGCAGCAGAGCAGAAGGCTCGAAAGACTTATGACAACATCCTGCGTCTTTCCGACGACCCGGACGTGAACAACGCGATTCGCTTCCTGCGGGAGCGCGAGATCGTCCATTTCCAGCGTTTTGGCGAGTGCCTGCGGCTGTGCCAGGAAAAGATGGATCAGAAAAACGTCTATTTCACCAACCCGGCTTTCGACATGCAGCGGCCTCAGCCAAGGGCAACCGCGGAATAGCGAGGATAGGAGCTTGCCTCCCTGCGTGGCAAAAGCCCTCCTGCCTGTAAAAAACAGGCAGGAGGGCTAAACTCTGGAAAGGATATAAGATCAAGGCCGGATGGCCACCTTGATGACTCCGTCCCGATGGTGCTCAAAGAGGTCGTAGGCCGCCGCGATGTCCTTCATGGAGAAGGTATGGGTAATCAGCGGCGTAGTGTCAATCTTGCCGGCGGCGATGAGGTCTAAAATCTCAGCGCAGTCACAGCCGTCCACCCCGCCGGTCTTGAACGTCAAGTTTTTGCCGTACATGTCAGGCAGGGGCAGGGTCTGGGGTCCGTCATACAGGGCCACCACGGTGACGATCGCGTTGGGCCGAGCGCACTGCCAGGCCAGACGGAAGGTGTCCTCGCTGCCGGCCACCTCCAGCACCCGGTCCGCCCCGCCGTGATCGCTGTTCTGGCGGACAAAGTCCGGTACCTGGTCGGGCCCCACAGCGAGCACCTGGGGGTAGTGTTCCCGGACAAAGGCTAGTCGGCCCGGGTCCTTTTCACAGACAATGACCCGCTTTGGATGCTTGAGCAGCACGCACTGTAAGGTGCAGATGCCTGTCGGACCGGCTCCGATCACGAGCACGGTATCCTCTGGACCGATTTCAGAGATGCGGGCCGCCCAGAATCCGGTGGCCAGCACGTCGCCTACGAAAAGAGCCTGCTCGTCGGTGACACCGTCGGGTATCTTGTTGAGTCCCTGGTCGGCGCAGGGCACTCGGACGTACTCCGCCTGGCCGCCGTCGATGCGGCAGCCCAGAGCCCAACCGCCGTTCGGATCGGTGCAGTTGTTGACAAAGCCGTTCCGGCAGAAGAAGCATTCCCCGCAGAAGGTCTCCACGTTCACTGTGACCCGGTCGCCGGGCTGAACGGCAGTGACGGCGTCCCCCACGGACTCCACCACGCCCACCATCTCGTGGCCAACGGTGATTCCCGGCACCGCCCGGGGCACCGAGCCATGCTTGATGTGCAGGTCGCTGGTGCAGATGCTCCCCAACGTCACCCGTACCACGGCATCCCGGTCATTTACCAGTGTAGGCTTTGGTTTTTCAATCAATGAAAAAGTATGTTCCTTTACATATGTGTAGGCCAGCATGGCGGGTCCCTCCTGGTGTTCTGCAAGTTTTCTCCTTGTATTGGCGCAAAACTTCATTTTGCCTCGTCGACAGGTGATTCTTACCTCTCGGCTCCAAAGAGGACCAAATAGACCTCTATGTCGTGGTCCAACAGAAATTCCCGGACGGCCTCCTCCGCAATGGACTGGGCCTCTGCCTTGGGGTAGCCGTAGATACCGGCGGAAATCAGCGGGAAGGCGATGGACCGGCAGCCGTGCTGTGCCGCCAGCTCCAGGGCGGTGGTGTAGCAGCTTTTCAGCAGAGCCGCCTCGTTATGGCCTCCTCCCTGCCAGATGGGGCCTACGGTATGGACAATGTACTTGGCAGGCAGGCCGAAGCCCTCGGTGAGGACGGACTGCCCGGTCTCACAGCCGCCCAGGCGGCGGCAGGCCCCGTCCAGTCTCTCGTACCCGGCGGCGGCGAAAATAGCGCCGCAGACGCCGCCCCCCGGAGCCAGACGGCGATTGGCGGCATTGACGACGGCGTCCACCTCCATGGTGGTCACGTCGCCGCGGATGATGTGAAAGGACATATTGGATGCCTCCTCCTGATTTGCAGTCATGATAGCATCACGTCGGATGCTGGCTGCCCTTTTACACTGTGATCAGCTCATAGCTGCGGCTGCCCAGGCCGATGGCCTCGGCGTGCTCCAGACAGGCCTGCCACTCGGACTCGGGGGTGGTATTCTTGAAGTGGTCGTGGTGGTCGCAGAAGCCCTCCTGACGCATCTTCTCGTCCAGCATACTGCCGGGGATTGGCTGCTGGCGCAGGCAGGCGTCCACACAGGCCTGGTCCAGGGCCACCGGGTCGAAGGAGGCGAACATGCCTACGTTGGGCAGGATTGCCATGTCGTTCTCCCCGTGGCAGTCGCAGTAGGGAGAGATGTCGATGACCAGGCTGATGTGGAAGCTGGGCCGTCCGTCCACCACGGCCATGGCGTACTCGGCCATCTTCCGGTCCAGCATTTCGGTGGCGTTGTCGTTGACGGCGTAAATGGCGTCGAAGGGGCAGGCTGCGATGCACCGACCACAGCCGGCGCACTTGTCGTGGTCGATCACGGCCTTCTTGTTCTCATAGGAGAAGGCGTTTTGGGCGCACTGCTTGGCGCACTGGCGGCAGCCCACGCAGCGGCTCTGTCTGACCTTGGGCTTACCGGCAGCGTGCTGCTCCATCTTGCCCCGGCGGCTGCCGCAGCCCATGCCGATGTTCTTCAAAGCCCCGCCGAAGCCGGTCATCTCGTGGCCTTTGAAGTGGCTCAGGCTGATGAAGACGTCGGCGTCCATGATGGCCCGACCGATCTTGGCCGTCTTCACATACCGGCCGTTTCGGACGGGGACCTCCACATCGTCGGCCCCCTTCAGGCCGTCGCCGATGAGGATTTGGCAGCCGGTGGAGAACGGGGTAAAGCCGTTCTCATAGGCGGCCTCGATGTGTTCCAAGGCGTTCTTCCGCCGCCCGGGGTACAGGGTATTGCAGTCGGTAAGGAAAGGGATGCCGCCCATAGACTTGACCACGTCGGCCACCCGCTTGGCGTAGTTGGGCCGCAGAAAGGTCAGGTTGCCCGGCTCACCAAAGTGCATCTTGATGGCGGTCATTTTATGGTCGAAATCGATGTCTCCGATCCCGGCGGCACGGACCAGCTTTTCCAGCTTGTCCAGCTGGCTGACGCCGATGGTGGTGCGCAGATCGGTAAAATAGACCTTGGAAGTCATAAAGGAAACTCCTCCTATACGAATTTTCTAAGTAAAACCAGATTTTTGGTTTCTTTTTTACACAAGGGCACTCAGCCCCGCTTGGCCTCCAGGATACCGGGGATGATGGAGCACAGGGAACCCGCCACGATGAGGACGATACCCAAAAGCATGCTGCCGGGGATCTCCTCCCCGTGGAGCCACCAGGCCAGGACTGGGGACAGGGCGGGCTTGAAGAAGTAGACCAGAGAGACCACGCTGGCGGGCTGGTACTCCATAGCCATAAAGTAGGCGCAGAAGCCGATGCCGGCCACGCCAACCGAAACAAACAGGACGTAAGGCAGGTTCTCCAGGGTGTAACCCGCCAGGATGGGAATATTGGCGAAGGAGGGCAGACCGGCGGCCGTGATGGCGGCGGCCGCGGCTGGGATGTGGGTCATCAGGATGAAGGCCAGCACGATGAGGCTGCCGAAGAAGAAGCTGAAGCAGGTAACCACCACGCCCCCGTACTCGGCACATTTCCGCTTGCCCGCCACGCCGTAGACGGAGAACAGGATGGTGGACAACAGGGCCAGCAGCACGCCGGTCAGGTTCAGCTGGGTGTTGAAGGGGTTGATGATAGCGATGGTGCCCGCCACCTCCAGCGCCAAGGCGGCGATATGGCGCTTTTTGATGGGCTCTTTCAGCAGGAAGAAGGCCAGGAAGGTGACGAATACCGGGTTGCAGCTGAACAGCACCGCCACCGCCGAGGAGTTGGTCAGGCTCACCGCCAGCTGGAGGATGGGCATGGCCAGGGCGATACCCGTCAGGCCCAGCAGGAAGAATGCGCCCATGCTCCTGGCGTCCAGGCGCTTATTCCGCTTTTTCAGAGTACGCAGGGCCAGAGGCAGCAGAAAGACAAACCCGATGGCAAACCGGGCCAGGGTCAGCTGGACGGGGTTGATCTGCCCGGCGATGTATTTCAGCACCACCTCGAAGGAGCTGAACATAACCACCGCCACGGCGATATACAAGTATCCCTTTTTCATGGGGTATCCCCCTTTTCTTTCGTTTCTTGGATGAGGCTGCGCCTGCGGGCGCGTGCAATCGTTACGTCAGCAGCTCCAAAAATTCGTCCTCCGTGAGGACGGGAACACCCAGTTTATTGGCCTTCTCCAGCTTGGACCCCGCCGCCTCGCCGGCGACCACGTAGGTGGTCTTTTTGGACACGGAGCCGGAGGCCTTGCCGCCGCGCGCCTCGATCATGGCCTCGGCCTCTTTCCGGCCAAATTTCTCCAGGGTTCCGGTGAGGACGAAGGTCATCCCCTGGAACCTTTGGTCGCTCCCCTGCTCCGCCGCCGTCATGTTGACCCCGGCCTCCCGGAGCCGGGCCATCAGGTGCTTGCTCTGGGGGCTGGCCATCCACTCCAAAATGCTTTTCGCCGTGATCTCACCGATGTCGTCCACGGCGGTCAGCTCCTCCAGTGTGGCGTGTTCCAGGGCCTCCAGGGTCTGGAACCGGGCGGCCAGAATTTTACCCGCCTTCTGCCCCACCTGGCGGATGCCGAAGGCGAAGATCAGCCGGGCCAGGTCCTGCTCCTTGGACTTCTCCAGGGCGGCGGTCAGCTTCTGGGCAGACTTCTGGCCCATCCGGTCCAGTTTTGCCACATCTTCCTCATCTAAAAAGTACAGGTCGCCGGGGGTCTTCACCAGTCCGGCATTGACCAAGCTCTCCATCACCGCAATGCCCAGGCCGTCGATGTCCATGGCGTCCCGGCTGGCGAAGTGGGCCAGGTTGCGCAGCAGCTGGGCGGGGCACTCGGCGCCGGTGCAGCGGGTGTGGGCCCCGTCCTCGTCGCGCTCCACGGGGGCCCCGCAGACGGGACAGGTTTTGGGGAGAAAATAGGGCTCGGTGCCCTCGGGACGCTTCTCCATCACCACGGACAGCACCTCGGGGATGATCTCCCCCGCCTTGCGGACCAGCACCGTGTCCCCGATGCGGATGTCCTTGTCGGAGATAAAGTCCTGGTTGTGGAGGGTGGCGCTGGTGACGGTGGTGCCCGCCAGCCGGACGGGCTCCAGCACCGCCTTGGGGGTCAGCACGCCGGTGCGGCCCACCTGGACCACGATGTCCAGGAGCTTGGAGGGTTTTTCTTCCGGCGGGTACTTGTAGGCCGCCGCCCAACGGGGAAATTTGGCGGTAGAACCCAGGGTCTGGCGCTGGGCCAGGTCGTCCACCTTGACCACCGCGCCGTCGATGTCGAACTGGAAGTCCTCCCGGTCCTCGCCGATCTCGGTGATGCGCTCCGTGATCTGGGAAACAGTCTCACAGGTGTAATGTGGAATCACTTTAAAGGTCTTTGTTTTCAGGTACTCCAGCGTCTCCAAGTGGGAGGAGAACTCCTCACCCTCCGCCCACTGGACGTTGAAGACCAGGATGTCCAGCTTCCGGGATGCGGCGATCTTCGGGTCCAGCTGCCGCAGGGAGCCGGCGGCGGCGTTTCGGGGGTTGGCGAAGAGGGCCTCTCCCCTGCGCTCGCGCTCCTCGTTCAGGGCGTGGAACACCTTCTTGGGCATGAAGACCTCCCCCCGGACGATGAGCTGGGGAGGAGCGTCGGGGATGCGCAGGGGGATGGATCGGACGGTGCGCAGGTTCTCGGTCACGTCCTCCCCCACCCGACCGTCGCCCCGGGTGGCGCCCCGGACAAACAGACCGTTCTCGTACTCCAGGGCCACCGACAGGCCGTCCACCTTGGGCTCCACCACATAGGTGGCCCCGGGGGCCACCGCCTTCACCCGCTGGTCGAAGGCAGCCACCTCGTCGAAGTCGAAGACGTCCTGAAGGGACTCCAGAGGGACCTTGTGCTCCACCTGAGTGAAGGACTCCAGGGCCTGCCCCCCCACCCGCTGGGTGGGCGAGTCGGGGGTAATGGCCTCGGGATGGGCCGCTTCCAGCTCCTCCAGGCGGCGGAGCTTGTGGTCGTAGTCGTAGTCCGACATGGTGGGGGCGTCCTGGACGTAGTATTCATAGCTGGCCTGCTCCAGCTCCCGGCGCAGGCTCTCGATCTCGGTCAGGTAGTCCATGCTGTGTCCTCTCTTTCGCGGCATTGGAATTTGGAAGTGAACTTGGGGAACAGGGCCCGCAGCAGTCCGAACAGTCCGTAACCCGCCAGGGCCCCAACGGTGTTCAGGATGATGTCGTCGATGTCAGAGCTGCGGCCGATGAAAAGCTGGATAAACTCGATGAAAAAGGAGGTCAGAAAACCGATGCCTATGGACTTCCACCACCGGCCACGCCGCCACAGCAGGGCGGGAAAGAAGCCCACAGGGGCGAAAATGCCGATGTTGGCCAGCATCAGGAACATGACCCAGGGGCCCTTGAAGGCCCTTAAAATCTCCTGGAAGGGGGTCAGCTGGATGGTGTGAAGCTGAACGTGCCAGTCGATGGGCGGGAACAGCGGCAGCTCGCCCCGCCAAACCAGTGCCCACCGCTGAAAGCGCCAGAATCCGGCGGGAAACAGGGTCAGGGCGGCCAGTCCGGCCCCGAACAGGACAAAAAGGAGCAGTCCGGCCTCCCGTACGGGGCCGCTGACCAGCCCCTTTTCCGCCAGACGCTCCATCCGCCGGGGACGCAGCAGCAGGAACAGGAGCAGGGCGGCGGCCATGCAGGGCAGCATCTCAACGGTGTAGTCCAGGATATTACCTGCGTACCACCACAAGATTTCTTGGAGACTCATTGGTAGATCCTCGCTTTCAGCCGGAGGCCGGCGGGCCGTCCAGCTGGAGATAGGTTTCGGGGACTTGCCCCACGATGACAGTTTCGGCCACGCACAGGCGGGTGTTGACCTCCGCCTCCACCCCGCCCCCGGGCAGCAGCACCGTCATGGGAACGGACAGATCCAGCCAGATGCGGTGCATGGTCTGATTGACTCCCGCGGAGGAAAATTCGCTCTCGAATTCAGCGGAGACGGTGCCCGCCGCCAGAACCTTGGCCCGGATAGAGGGGCCTCGGGCCCACAGCAGCTCGGAATCGAACAGGCTGCCCAGAGGGACCCGGACCGTGGACTGGCCGGCGTCGTCCAAGGTGTCCAGCACCTGGGAGACCAGCTCCGCCCGCAGCAGGTTCAGGGAGGCCATGTCGCAGGTCAGAGCGGTGATCGCCCCCTCCCCATCCCGCTGGATGGTCACCAGGTCGCCGTAGCTCACGCCCCGTTGGGCCAGGTCGTCGGCCACCGTCCGTTCCAGCACGGCAGCCATGGTGTTCTGGGTCTGAGCCCGGGCCAGCGAGGCTACCACCGGCCGCAGCCGGGCCTGGAGCAGTCCGATGACCGCCGCCGCCAGCAGGACCCCCAGCACCAGGGTCACCAGAGCCGGGGGCGGACCCTCAATCCGCCTCCGCCGCCACCGTCGCCGCATACCCTCACCCCCTATGGGGCAGGATATTCTCAACTCAGCTTGACCTATGACGAGGAGACATGCCCTCGCCAGAAAGGCGTTCCTTTTTTGTAAAAAAGGAACCGAAAAAACTTTGCGCAAAACTGCGTTTTGCTTCCAGGTAACCGTAAAGAGGAGCATATGAGAGATACCCGAAGCGAAACGACAGTTTCGCGCCAAAAGTTCTTTTTGATACTTTTTCTTTCAAGAAAAAGGATCCACAACTAACTCAGTCGTTACCCCAGCAGCTCCTGGACGGCCAGCAGGACGCCCAGCTTGCCGGACTCGAAGGTCAGGCCGCCCTGGAGATAGACGGTGTAGGGCTCCCGCATGGGGGCGTCGGCGGACAGCTCGATGGACGCGCCCTGGACGAAGGCACCGGCGGCCATGATGACCTGGGAGTCGTAGCCGGGCATGTCCCAGGGCTCGGGGGTGACGTAGGAGTCCACCGGCGCGCCGAACTGGATGCCCTTGCAGAACTTTTTGAGGGCCTCGGGCTGGCGCATGTGGATCATCTGGATGATGTCGTGGCGGACGTCGCTGGACTTGGGGTCGGTCTCGTAGCCCAGCAGCTCCATGACCTTTGCGGCGAAGACGGCGGTCTTGACGGCCTGGGCCACGGTGTGGGGGGCCAGGAACAGGCCCTGGTAGAGCAGTCGGTTCTGGCCCAAGGTGCAGCCGCACTCGCCGCCGATACCGGGGACGGTGAGCCGCATGGAGGCCCCCTCCACAAGATCGCGCCGTCCGGCGATGTAGCCGCCGGTGGGAGCCAGTCCGCCGCCAGGATTCTTGATGAGGGAGCCCACCACCAGGTCGGCACCCACGTGAGTGGGCTCCAGGGCCTCCACGAACTCGCCGTAGCAGTTGTCCACCAGGATGGCCGCGTTGGGGTTGGCCTCCTTGATGACGCGGCACATCTCGCCGATCTCGGCCACGGACAGAGAGGCGCGGGTGGCGTAGCCCCGGGAGCGCTGGATCAGGACGGCCTTGACCCTGGGATCACGCACAGCGTTTGCCATGCCGGGCAGGTCGGGCTTGTCGTCCACCAGATCCACCTGGCGGTACTCCACGCCGTAGTCCTTCAGAGAGCCGGGGCCCTTGTCCACCACGCCGATGGCACCCAGCATGGTGTCGTAGGGGGCGCCCACGGCGGACACCAGCACGTCCCCCGCCTTCAGCGCGCCGAACAGAGCGCAGGCGATGGCGTGGGTGCCGTTGACGAACTGGATGCGGACCAGGGCGGCCTCGGTGCCGAAGAGCTGGGCGTAGATCTCGTCCAGCTTGTCCCGGCCCTGGTCATCGTAGCCGTAGCCGGTGGTGCCAGCGAAGTAGCACTCGGCCACCCGATGGTCCTGGAAGGCCTCCAGCACCCGCTGGGTGTTGTCCTGAGCAATGGCGTCGATGCGGGCAAATTCCTCGGTCAATTCATTCTGAGCCTGGGCCCCAAGGGCCTTGACTTTCTCACTTATCTGCAAAGGCATATTCCTTGTCAATCCTATCTATTTCAGTATTTACAGCTTTTCCAGTCTGCTCTGGGCGAAGACGGCCACCAGCTCGGCGCAGGCTTTGGCGTCGTTCAGGTCGGCCATCTCCACGGGGGTGTGGATGTACCGGCAGGGCACGGAAATACCGCCGGTGAGGACCCCCATCCGGGTGGTGTGGATGGCCCCTGCGTCGGTGCCGCCGGCCCGCATGACATCCTTTTGGGTGGGGATACCGTGGGCCTTGGCCGCCTCGTCCAGCTTCTGGACCATAGCGGGGTGGCAGATGACGGAGCTGTCCATCAGCTTAATGGCCGCGCCCTTGCCCAGCTGGACGGTGCCGTACTTCTCGGAGCCAGGGGTGTCGTCCACGTCGGTGACGTCCACCGCCACGCCGTAGTCCGGGTCGATGGCCCAGGCGGCGGTCCGGGCGCCCCGGAGACCAACCTCCTCCTGGGCGGTGAAGACGAAGTACAGGTCGTTGGTGTTCTCGCGGATCTCGGCCAGGGCGGAGAGCAGAACGGCGCAGGAGATGCGGTTATCCAGGTAAGGAGAAACCACTTTACAGCCGTTCTGAAAACAGGGGCTGTCGTACACGGCGGTGTCCCCCACCTTGACCATGGATTTGGCTTCTTTCTCGTCCTTGGCCCCGATGTCCAGGTAGCACTCGTCCCCTTTCAGTTTGGAGAAGTCGGCCTTTTCCTCGGGAACCACCACGCCCCGGGCGCCGTTTTTGAAGCGGACGGGAGTGTAGATCATCTCCTTGGGGGCGATGCCGCCCAGGCGTCCCACCCGGAGGAAGCCCTCCTTCTCGATGTGGGTGACGATGAAACCGATGGAATCCATGTGGGCGGCGAACATCACGCGGGGACCTTCGCCCTTCTTGTGGACGATGAGGTTTCCCATGGTGTCGGCGGTGATCTCGTCGGCGTAGGGCCGGGCCAGGTCGGCAATGACCTCGCGGATACCGGCCTCGTCCCCGGAGGGACCGTGGGCGGCGTTGAGCCGCCCGGTCAATTCAAAGATATCCATATCAACTATTTCTCCTTTACAGGGACTGAGCCGCATGGGCCAGGAACAGGCGGGTCAGCTTCAGCATATTGTCAAAATCGGAAATGCTGCCCACGCTGGCGGGGGCGTGGAGGTACCGGACGGCGGCGGACATAGCCGCCACCCGGACGCCCGCCTTGGTACGCTGGATGGTCCGGGCGTCGTTGCCGCCCGCGATATATTCCTTGGTCTGCCAAGGGATGCCGTTGGCCTCGGCCAGGTCCCGGAGGGCCTCGAAGAGGCTCCGGTCGTAGATGGTGGCCCCGTCCATATAGGAGATGACGGGCCCCTTGCCGGGGGCGCACACCTTGCGGTGGTCCTCCACCCCGGGCAGGTCGGCGGCGGTGGTGGTCTCCAGCACCAGGGCGATCTCCGGAGTCACGGAGAAGGCCGCGCCGAAGGCCCCCCGGGTGCCCACCTCCTCCTGGGCGGTGAAGGCGAAAGTTACGTCCAGGGGCAAGTCCTCTTTCAGCAGCTCCAGCATGACGGCGCAGCCCACCCGGTCGTCGATGGCCTTGGCCTTCAGGAGGCCATTGCCCAGCAGCTCGGGGGCGCCCACAAAGGAGCCGTAGGCCCCCAGCTCCACCAGGGCCTCGGCCGCCTCCTTGTCCTTGGCGCCGATGTCGATATACAGGGCGTCGGTCTTGGGGACCTTCTTCATCTCGTCCCGGGTGACCAGGTGGATGGCTTTCAGGCCGATGATGCCGGGGACTTGTTTCTCCCCCAGGACCACAGGCTTTCCGATGGCCACCCGGCGGTCCACGCCGCCCACAAAGTCGAATTTCAGGAAGCCCTCGTCGGTGATTTTCGTCACGATGACGCCCACCTCGTCCATGTGGGCACACAGCATCAGCTTGTTTCCGGTGGCTTTCTTGCCCTTTTTAAAGACGATCAGGCTGCCCAGGGCGTCGGTGCGGATGGAATCGGCGTAGGATTCCGCTTTTTCCTTGATAAAGGCCCGGACCGCGTCCTCGTCGCCGGAGACGCCGTTGATGGCGCACAGTTCTTTCAGCTGATCAAGCACGGCTGTCCGCCTCCTCTCCGATGCCCTTGACAAAGGCGGCCAGCAGCTTGGCGGTGTTGGTCATATCCGCCTTGTGGGCCGTCTCGATGGGGGTGTGCATATAGCGCAGGGGCAGGGACAGCACGGCGGTGGCCACGCCCTCCCTGCTGATCTGGAGGGGCCAGCCGTTGGTGCCGCTGTGGCCCGCCATGACCTCGATCTGGCAGTCCATGTCAAGCTCTTTTGCCTTACGTTCCAGCCGTTTGGACAGCCAGCGGGTGCAGTTGGGGCCCACGCCGATGACGGGGCCGCCCCCCAGCGGGAAGGTCTTGTCCTTGGAGGCGTCGGGGCTGTCGCCGTGGGTCACGTCCACCGCCGCGCACAGGTCGGGGACGATGCCATAGGCGGCGGTGATGGCGCCGGTGGAGTGGGTCTCCTCCTGGGTGGAGCCCAGGACGTACAGGTCTACGTCCAGCTCCTCCCCCACCAGCCGCTCGGCGGCGTCCATGAGGATGGCGAAGCAGGCCCGGTCGTCCAGGGCCTTGCCGCACAGCAGGTCCGCGCCCAGAGGGGAACATCCGGTGCGGTAGACGGCGGGGGTGCCCACGGGGATGCGCTGTTCGGCCTCCTCCTGGGTCAAACCCACGTCAATAAACAGATCCTTGATGGGCTGGGACTTGCCCATGTCCTCGCTGGTTTGGATGTGGGGGGGCATGCAGGCCACCACGCCCAGCATGGGGGGCTCGGTCAGGATGGTCAGCTCCCGGTCAGGGAGCATCCGGGGGTCCACCCCGCCCAAAGGGGCAAAGCGGAGGAACCCCTCCTCGTGGCCGGTGATGAGGAAGCCGATCTCGTCCAGATGGGCGTCCAGCAGCAGTTTTTTGGCGTTCTCTCTGCCGCAGCGGCGCACGCCCACCACGTTGCCCATCCGGTCGATTTTGACCTCGTCCAGAAAGGGGCGCAGCAGCTCGGCGGCGATCTCAGCCACCGGGCTCTCAAAGCCGCTGGGGGCACCGACCGCACACAGCCGGGCCAAAATATTGTCATAATTCAATGGAATTCCTCCAAATGGTGATTTCAAAACATGGGGCGGGCGACCGCAGGCCGCCCCTCCCCCATTTATGAAGCCGCGCAGATTTACAGCGCGTTGACCAGCTCCTTGAAGACCTTTCCGCGCTCCATGAAGTTCTTGAACTGGTCGAAGGCGGCGCAGGCGGGAGACAGCACCACCACGTCGCCGCTGACGGCGTGGGCCTGAGCGGCGTTGACAGCGGCGGCCAGAGTCTCGGTCTCGAGAAGTTCCAGGCCGCAGTCGGCATAGCCGGGGGCCTCCTCCACGGCCTTGCGGATGGCGGGGGCGGTGGCGCCGCACAGGATCAGGGTCTTTACCTTGCGGGTCATTTCCACCCCAAGCTGGGTGAAGGGCACGCCCTTGTCGTAGCCGCCGGCAATGAGGATCAGCTTCTGATTGAAGGAGTCCAGGCAGGCCATGGTGCGGGTGGGGCTGGTGCCGATGGAGTCGTTGTAGTAGCGGACGCCGTCCAGCTCCCGGACCAGCTCGATGCGGTGCTCCACGCCGGTGAAGCGGCGGGCCACGGCCCGGACGCACTTATCGGGGACAATGCCGTCTACGGCGGCGATGGCGGCCATGTAGTTCTCGATGTTGTGGACGCCGGGGATCTGGATGTCGGCCAGAGGCAGGACCTCGCGGCTGCCCATCTCGTTGGTCAGCCAGATGGCCTCGTCCCGGAGGTAGACGCCCTCCTCCAGCTTATTTCTGCGGCTGAACAGCATCATGGCGGCGGGGGCGGTCTTGGACAGCTCTCGGGTGATGTCGTTGTCGTAGTTAAAAATGGCCCGGTCGCCCTCATGCTGGTGGCGGAAGATGTTCAGCTTGGCCTCGGTGTACTCCTCCATGGTGTGGTGGTAGTCCAGGTGGTTGGGCGACAGGTTGGTGAAGACGGACACGTTGGCGCTCTGGCGCATGCTCATCAGCTGGAAGGAGGACAGCTCCACCACGACCATGTCCTCGGGGGTCATGCCGCCCACGTCGGGCAGCAGAGGCTTGCCGATGTTGCCGCCCACATAGACATTATACCCAGCTTCCTTCAAAAACTCGCTGATGAGCGTGGTGGTGGTGGTCTTGCCGTCGCTGCCGGTGACGGCGAGGATCTTGCAGGGGCACAGCTGGAAGAACAGCTCCATCTCGGAGGTGACCTCGCTGCCCTTCTCCACAGCCTCCACCAGAGCGGGGTTCTTAGGGCTCAGGCCGGGGGTGCGGAAAATCAGGTCGAACTTATAGAGCTTGGCCAGATAGTCTTCGCCCAGCTGAAACTTGGCGCCCAGGCTCTCCAGCTCGGCCACCTGCTCCTCTACCCGCTCCCGGGGGGATTTATCACAGACGGTGACTTTCAGACCTGCACGCAGCAGCATGCGGATCAGGGGGGTATTGCTCACGCCCATGCCGATGACGGCGATGGACTGGCCCTTCCGGGACTCCAGATATTCAGTAATGGTGGACATAGAACGTCCTCCTTCCAACAATTTCTTCTCAACTTATTATATTATCATATTTCTGAGGTAAATTCAATCGAAACGCCATGGGAAATCACGCGCTGCCGCCTCCTCAATAAACAGACCGCCCTCTTCAGGAGGGCGGTCCATGGATCACGGCAGGCTTTTCAGCTCCGCCCTGTCAAACTCGATGTCCGGGAGCAGCTCAAAGTAAAAGTTGGTATATTTCCGGGCCAGGGCGTCGATGCAGCGGGCCTGGGCGGTCTTGAACCGGGACAGGGATATCTCGTCCTTCTCCAGGGTCAGGTACACGCTGATCCACAGCTTGCGCCCGGTACGGACGATGTCGTAGTAGATCTCGGAGTAGTCATAGCCCTCCAGGATGGGCTCCACCGTGTCCTTGATCTCCTGGACGGTCTCCTCCTCCGGGGGAATGAGCATCAGGTCCCGGATGCCCGAAATCACCGTCCGGACGGGGACGGGCAGCATGATGAGGGACAGGACGATGGTGATGATCTGGTCCAGATACGGGATGACGGGCTGGAACCAGGCGAAGGGGATCAGGATCGGAGCCAGGAAGGCGGCGGTCATGCCCAGGGAGATGACGCTGTCGATCTTCCAGCCCTCCATCTCCACCGCGATAAGGGGGGAGTTCAGGGGCTTGTTTTTCCGGTACAGGTAGAGGGTGACGACCACGCCCAGGGCGCAGGCGGACAGCTCGAAGCCCGCCACAGTCTGGAAGTCCACCACCCGTCCGCCGTGGAGCAGCAGGTCGATGTTGTTGGCGATGAGCCCGATGGTCACCGCCGTCATGGTGACCCCCTTGACCACCAGGAACAGGGTCTCCAGCTGCATGTAGCCGAAGGGGTGCTCCTCGTTGGAGGGCTTGTAGAGCAGCGGGATCAGGAAAATGGAGGGCAGGAGCATACAGAACTCGATCCCGTCGTATACGGCATCCAGCAGCACCGCCTGAGAGCTAGTATAAATGGCCATGACCAGCTCCACGATGACGAAGAACAGGTTGCCGTACAGGGAGACCGTCATGGCCGACTTCTCCCGCTTGGGTGTTTTTTTCCCGATCCGCATGGGCTTCCTCCAATCCGGTCCGCGCCCGTTTTCCAAATATAGTACCTTATTTTTCCGCCGATTGCAAGATGGGAATGGATGGATAGGACCCTCTCCCCCGGTTTTTTCCCGAAACCGCGAAAATCATTTGACAGCCGCCCCGTTTTCCTGTATCATAGTCAGGCAAGTAAGCTGGACAGCCGCGTGGGCGGGGCGAAAGGCCCGTCTATGAGGAAAGTCCGGGCTCCATAGGGCAAGGATAACGGATAACATCCGCCGGGGGCGACCCTAGGAAAAGTGCAACAGAGATATACCGCCCGCGCGGCTCCGCCGCGCGAGGTAAGGGTGGAAAGGCGAGGTAAGAGCTCACCCGATGGCGTGGAAGCGTCCATCGCTGTAAACTCTATCCGGAGCAACGCCGTGGAGGGACACATAGGTCGGCCCGACCGTCCCAGGGAGGCGGCTTGAGCGTGTTGGCAACAGCGCGTCGAGATAGATGGCTGTCTTAAAAGACAGAACCCGGCTTACAGGTTTACTTGCACTTTTGATGAAAGAACGGTGGGGAAATGAAGTTTCCCCTCCGTTTTTGTTTCCTCCAGTCAAAGGTTTCGGAGGGAAGGATAGTTGGAAAGGGAACCGTCAGGGTTCCCTTTCCTTTTAATCGGCACAAAAGTCAAAACTTTTTGAGTTTTGACTTTTGCTCAGGCGGGCGAAGCCGCCTGAGCTGTCTTAAAAGACAGAACCCGGCTTACAGGTTTACTTGCACATGAAACATAAAACGGTGAAGCGGGTTTACACTCTCTTCACCGTTTTTTTACATTTGTTAATGAAAAAGGTTATAGTTCATTTATAGAATGTTTCGATTTCCGTGGTAAGATGAGACATCCCCAAAAAGGAAGGAGTCTTTTATCATGAAACGAAAGCTTTCCGCTCTTGCCTCTGCGGCGGCGATGCTGTTCACCCTCGCGGCCTGCGGAGGGTCCTCCGGCGGAGCGGTCGGTTCCGCCTCCAGCTCCGGGACCAGCGAGGAGGCCGTTCTTTCCCTGTCGGACAGCCAGGTCACCTTGGACGGCGCGGCTCTGGCCGAGGGCCAGGACGGGGCAGTCACCGTGAGCCACGACATCGTCTACTACCAGTCCGGCATGGGCGCAGACTATGGCGAGGGCGCCGAGTCCGACGAGCACACCGCCGAGGAGGCCGCCGCCCACACCGTGGTCACCATCCGCCAGGCCGGGACCTACCGGGTATCCGGCGCCCTGTCCGCCGGACAGCTGGCCGTGGACCTGGGCGAGGAGGCCACGAACGCCCCCAATGCAGTGGTCACTCTGATCCTGGACGGGGCGGACATCACCTGCACCGTGGCCCCGGCGGTCATCTTCTACAACGTCTACGAGTGTGACACCCGCTGGACCTCCTACGACGGCGAGGCGGAGGACTACCAGGCCTCCACCACCGTGGACACCTCCGCCGCCGGCGCCAACGTGGTGCTGGCCGACGGCAGCGTGAACAACATCTCCGGCGCCTACGTAGCCCGCATCTACAAGGAGGGCACCACCGACAAGCTCCACAAGTATGACGGGGCCTTCTACTCCAAGATGTCCATGAACCTGGACGGCGAGGCGGAGGGCACCGGCGTGCTGAATCTCACCGCCTCCAACGAGGGGCTGGACAGCGAGCTCCACCTGACCATCAACGGCGGCGTTCTCAACATCCAGTCTCAGAACGACGGCATCAACACCAACGAGGACGGGGTGTCCGTCACCACCATCAACGGCGGCACCCTCCGGATCAACGCCGGTCTGGGCGACGAGGGCGACGCCATCGACTCCAACGGCTGTCTGGTCATCAACGGAGGCGAGGTGTATACCGCCGCCAGCGACCACAGCCCGGACGGCGGCATCGACGCCGATCTGGACATCCTGCTCAACGGCGGTTTTGTGGCCGCCCTGGGCACCGCGAACGGCCAGGTATCCCAGAAGTCCGAACAGGCGTACATGGAGCTGTCCTTCGCCTCCCCCGTGGCCGCCGGCAGTCAGATCGAGCTGTCCGACCCCGAGGGTCAGACGCTGCTGTCCATCACCACCAGCAAGGCCTGCCAGTCCATCACCTTCTCTTCCGACCAACTGGAGCGGGACGTGGCTTATACCCTAACGGTGGACGGGACGGTCCAGCAGTACACCGGCACCGGCTCGGCTGGTATGGGCGGCCCCGGCGGCGAGTTCAAGCCCCAGGACGGCCAGAAGCCGCCCGAAAAGCCCGACGGTCAGGCGCCTCAGAAGCCCGACGCCGGCGCCTCCAATGGACAGAAGCCGCCCGAGCCGGACGGTGAGACACCGCCCCAGATGCCCCAGGGCGGCGGCCAGACGCTCAGCGAGCCCTCCACCGCCTTCACCCTCACCGACGTCATCCATGCCTTTTCCGGCATTTCGGACCGTGAACACAGTTAAATGCCCCATTTTCCGCAAAAGGGCCGCCCGATGGGCGGCTCTTTTCTTATCTCGTTCCGGGAGCCGGCGGCTCCTCCTCTTCCAGTTTCATCCGCTCCACCAGTCTGCGGGTCTGCTCCATGTCCAATCGGACCTGTTCCTGCTCCCGTTCGGACTCCGCCGGAGAATTCGGCCCTCTCCCCTGCCCTTGATTTTGGCTTGAACGGCGCTCCTGCCTGATTTGACGCCGGTTGAGCCAACGCTTGGTGTCCCGCAGGATGCTGGCTCCAATAAACGCACAGGCCATTCTAGCTTGCGGTGACAGCTGAGGAAACAACTCCATAATTTCCGCTATGGTCACCGTTGTATCCTGCCAGACCCGGTCCGCATATACGCATAGTGCGGACAGCACCCAGCCCCGCTGATCGGGCGGCAGGGCCAGAAGCATTGGGTAATTATCAAGATAGAATACAAAACTGTTTTTCGCGTTTTCCAAGTGATCCCCTCCTGCTCCTGGAGGGAACCAGGGATTTGTTGTACGTTTTCCTGCAAATAGAGCTGAGTAAGTGTTAGTGTCAGTGTCAGTGTCAGTGTCATTGTTAGTGTCAGTGTCTCTGTTAGGGTAAGTGTGCCGCTCCCGGGGCGGCCTGCGCGCGGAAAAAGAGATTTTTTTGCGCGGACGAAAAAAGACCGCCCGTGTCCGAAAACACAGGCGGTCTGTTCGGTTGTGCGCGTTACTCCTGCTCCCAGTTGTGCCAGATGTTCTGGACGTCGTCGTTGTCCTCCAGGAAGTCGATGAGCTTCTCCATGTTTTTGATGTCCTCCTCGTTGGTGAGGGTGACATAGTTCTGGGGGACCATCTGGACCTCGGCCTCCAGGAAGGTGTAGCCCTTGGCCTCCAGGGCGGCCACCACGTCGTTGAAGGCGTCGGGATCGGTGTAGACCTCGAAGACCTCGTCGTCGGCCTGCATATCCTCGGCGCCGGCCTCCAGGGCGTCCATCATGACGGTATCCTCGTCCAGGTCCTCGGCGTCCATGGTGATGACGCCCTTGCGGTCGAAGGACCAGGACACACAGCCGGTGGCGCCCAGGCCCTTGCCGTACTTATCCAGCAGGTGACGGACCTCGGGGGCGGTGCGGTTGCGGTTGTCGGTCAGGGCCTCCACGATAACGGCCACGCCGTTGGGGCCGTAGCCCTCGTACACCACGTTCTCGAAGCTGTCGGTGTTGCCCGAGCCCAGAGCCTTGTCGATGGTGCGCTTGATGTTGTCGTTGGGCATGTTGGCGGCCTTGGCCTTGGCGATGACGGTGGCCAGGCGGGAGTTGTTGGCGGGATCGCCGGAGCCGCCGGTCTTGACGGCCACGATCATCTCACGGGCGATCTTGGTGAAGATCTGAGAGCGCTTGGCGTCAGCGGCGCCCTTGGTCTTTTGAATGTTATGCCACTTGGAATGTCCGGACATTACTTATCGTTCCCTTCTCTTTATCGTTCACACGCTGAAAAACGGGGCGTGTAAATAGGCGCAAATAGTATATCACTCTTTTGCGGGCTTTGCAAGCCCAAAAGCCGTTTACCCCTGGCCGCGTTGTCACGCCTCGGCTCGCTCGCAGTCGGGTCGATAACTTCTCCGCCTCCGGGCAGGCCCAGTACGGCCTTCGGCCTCCCTTGGGCTCTGCCCTGCGCTCCGGCGTTATCTCCCCTGCTCACGGCCTCAGACGCTTCTGTCCTTCTGGGGCACCATGATTCTCAGGTGAGAACCCTCGCCGCACTTGCCCTTCTCATCGTGGACCTCGATGTCGAACCACATCTTGCGCCGCTCGATGGAGCGCAGAGTGGCGGTGGCGGACACCTTCATGCCCACGGGGGTGGGAGCCAGGTGCTTGATGTGGGCCTCGGCGCCCACGGTGGTCATGCCCTCGGGCAGATAGGCCTTGGCCAGCTCCAGGGCGGCACCCTCCATCAGGGAGAGCATGTTGGGGGTGGACAGGATCTTGGAACCGGCGGTGCCGATGCGCTTGGCGGTCATGTCGTCGGTGACGGTCCAGGTCAGGGTATATTCCTTCGGCTGTTCCATGCAGGTGTCCTCCTTCGTATTCTTAGGTGTATGTGATTTGGAAATCAAAAAGAGGCGGCGGTCCCCGTTTACCGGAAAATTTTTCCGTCGGTATCCAGCACCTCCCGGCGGTGGAAGGTGACGAAGTCGGGGGCGTAGTCGGGGTAGGCCTCGCAGAAGGCGGCCCGGAGCAGCTCGGGGTTCAATCCCGGGTTCTGGGCGGACAGCACCGCATCCAGAGTCATGGTGTCGCTCTGGCACTCGATGTTGAAGCTGCGGATGAGGGGGATCAGGTCCACCTCGGTAAAGCCCTTCTTGGACTTGTTGGACTTCTTTTTGACCACCAGGCTCTCCCGGCTGAGCAGCTCCTGCATGGCGGGCTCACACTCCTGGGGGCGGCCCTCGGAGTACTCGAAGTTCATGATATAGTTGATGGAGGCCAGCTCCTTCAGCTTCCGCTCGGCGGGGTAGCACTTATGGATGAGGATGCCCTCAGGCATGGCGGCGGTGAGCCGCTGCGGCACCTCCTCCGCCGGGACGCCATCCAGAAGGCCGAACTCCAAAATCTCACACTGGCTGGAGTAGCCCACAGACAGGGGCAGGGCGATGGAGACAAAGGGGTGGGGATTGAAGCCCTCGGTGTGCTTGATCTGGATGCCTGCCCGGGCGAAGGCCCGCTGGAAGGTGCGCATCAGGTCCAGATGGGAGATATATTTTGCCCGTCCGGTCTTGGAAAATAACAGTCTGTCAGCCACAGGTCCGGCCTCCCTCCAGCATTTTGTTGGCCCCGCAGCCGGAGCAGCGGGTGCGGCAGTCGGGGGTGGTCACGCTCTGGTAGCAAAGCTCCCGCTCGCGCCACAAAAACGCCCGGCTCACGCCCACGGAGGGCACGGACCAGGGGAACACCTCGTCCTTCTCCCGGACCCGGTGGGCGTAGAAATCGCCGTTCAGGCCGCAGGCCTCCAGGGAGTCCATCCAGCGCTGGAAATCGAAGTACTCGCTCCAGGAGTCGAACTTGGCCCCATTCTGCCAGGCGTGCTCCAGCACGTCGGCCAGCCGCCGGTCACCCCGGGAAAAGATGGCCTCCAGGTAGCTGGTCTGGGGATCGTGCCAGTTGTAGGTGATGGACTTGTCCCGCTTCAGGGCGTCCCGCAGCAGGTTGACCCGGCGCTGGTACTCCTCCACGGGGATCTGGGCGTCCCACTGGAAGGCGGTGTGGGGCTTGGGAACGAACCAGGAGGTGGACACGGTGATGCGGACGCCCCGGGCCTTATTGGGGGAGCACTCCTTCCAAGCAAAGTACACCTTGCGGGCCAGGTCCGCGATGCCCAGCACGTCCTCGTCGGTCTCGGTGGGCAGGCCCAGCATGAAGTACAGCTTTACGCCGCTCCAGCCGCCGGAGAAGGCGGTGCGGACGGAGTTGAGCAGGTCCTCCTCCCGCAGATTCTTGTTGATGGCGTCCCGGAGACGCTGAGTGCCCGCCTCGGGGGCGAAGGTCAGACCGCCCTTTCGGACCCGCTGCAGCCGCTCCATCAGGTTCATGGAGAAGGTGTCCGCCCGCATGGAGGGCAGGGACAGGCCGATGTCCCGGGGGGCGCAGTAGTCCAGCAGGTCGTCGCACAGCTCCATCAGGCAGGGGTAGTCGGTGGAGGACAGGCTGGACAGGGTCATCTCCTGGTAGCCGGAGTCCTGGCAGGCGGCTTTTCCATACTCCGCCAGCAGCTTGGGGCTCCGGCTGCGGACGGGCCGGTAGGCGTAACCCGCCTGGCAGAAGCGGCAGCCCCGGATGCAGCCCCGGAACAGCTCCAGCATCACCCGGTCGTGGACGATCTCGGTGGAGGGGATGATGGTTTTTACCGGGAAGTAGGCCTTATCCATGTCCTGGACGATCCGCTTGGTGACGGTGGCGGGGGCCCCGTCCTTGGGGACGATGGCGGCCACGGTGCCGTCCTCGTTGTAGCTCACGTCGTACAGAGAGGGCACGTAGATGCCGGGGATCTTGGCGGCCTCCTCCAGCAGCTCCGCCTTGGTCCAGCCCTCCTCCTTGGCCTGCTGGTACAATTGAATGTACTCCAGGGTGACCTCCTCCCCCTCGCCCAGGACGAAGAAGTCCACGAAGGGAGCCAGGGGCTCGGGGTTGTAGCAGCAGGTGCCGCCGGCGATGACCAGGGGGCTGAGCTCGGGCCGCTCGGCGCTGCGCAGGGGCAGGCCGGCCAGGTCCAGCATGTTGAGCACGTTAGTGTAGGCCATCTCATAGCCCAGGGAAAAGCCGATGATGTCGAAGTCGGAGATGGGGTCGCCGCTCTCCAGGCCGTAGAGGAGCAGGCCCTCCCGGCGCATCTCCTCCTCCATGTCGCCCCAGGGGGCGTAGCAGCGCTCGCACCAAATGTCCTTCTGCTCGTTCATCAGGCCGTACAGGATGCGGCAGCCCAGGTTGGACATGCCGATCTCGTAGGTGTCGGGGAAGCATAGAGCAAAACGGGTGGTCACGGACTGCTTATCCTTGACCACCGCGTTATATTCTCCGCCGGTGTACCGGGCGGGTTTTTGTACCTTTGGCAGGATGTGTTCCAGTGTACGGTTCATGTCGGGTCCTCCAGTTTTGATCTCTGGCGCATCCCCTTTGTCGAAAAAGGTGAAAAAGGGGTATCAATTTATTTTACCTGTTTCCGCCCCGTATGGCAAGCCCTTTTTGCGCTCTTTTTCTCCCAATTCTTCCGCACATGGGTCGCCGCCAGCCAGAGGGCCGCCAAAAGGAGGGTCAGATTCCCCCCTGCCCCCAGCAAAAGAAGCCCCACGGCCAACAGTCCCCCGGTGAACAGCCGGTCCAGCCACTCCCCCACCCGGGCGGCCGCGTCGGGCCCGGTCAGCAGCGCCAGGGTGCAATAGAGGGCCCGGCCCCCGTCCAGCCGCCCCACCGGCAGCAGGTTGAAGCAGCCCAGAATCAGATTCAGCCCGGAAAAGAGCATCCCCCACTCCCACCGGCAGAAGAGCAGGGCCAGCAGCAGGTTGACCCCCGGCCCGGCCAGGGCGGCGGCCCCCTCCGGTCCATAGCCCAGGGGCCTGGAGAGGACCATCTCCGCCCCGATGGCCGTCAGCCGGACCAGCCGCACGTCCCCGCCCAACAGGCGGATGGCCCAGTAGTGCCCCAGCTCGTGGAGGGCGCAGGCCAGCAGGGCCAGCGGGACGACGGACTGCCGGTCCAGGTAGTTCAGCCAGGCCGCCAGCATCAAAAAGGAACCGGTGAGCTCCACCCTGCCCACTCTCATTGGTCGGTGAGATAGTCGATGTAGTAGGCGGGGTCCAGATGGGTGCCGTTGTATTTCAGCTCCAGGTGCAGGTGGGGCCCGGTGGCCGATCCGGAGGAGCCCACCTCCCCCACCTTCTCCCCCGCCGCCACGGTCTGGCCCTTTTGGACGCAGACGCTCTTACAGTGGGCGTAGAAGGATTTGACCCCATTTCCGTGGTCCAGCTGGAAGTACAGGCCGTAGGAGTCGTCCTGTCCAATGTACTCCACGGTGCCGGCGGCAAAGGCGCGGATGGGATCGCCGGTCTGGCCGCCGATGTCCAGGCCGCCGTGGAACTGGTGCCGGCCGTCGATTGGGTGCTCCCGGTAGCCGTAGGTGGAGTTGATGTGGCCCAGCACGGGGGTCACAGTGTCCAGCCCGCCCAGGGACAGCTCATCCATGGTGTAGCCCTCCGGCAGGGGCTGTCCATTATAGTCCGACTTCAGCAGGACGGTCCCCAGGGCCGCCACCGCCTGGGGGGCCGGGCCGGAGGCCGCCTCCGTGGGCGGGTTCTGGGACTCCTGGGGGGCGGCGTTCGGCTGAAGCGGCAGCTCCGCCGCTGACAGACCGGCCTTCTCATCCGGGAGGTAGTGATCGATCAGGGTTTGGCAATCCGGGTCCCCGCTCAAAAACTCCTGCTCGTCCCGCAGCAGGTTGGTCAGCTCGGGGACAGGCTGGGGGGCCAGCGTCTCGGGGACGTTCTCCCCCGCCCCGAACACCGCCACGCAGAAATCCCCCAGCTCCCCCAAAAGGTCGCCCTCCCCGGCCAGAGACTCCCCCAGCCGGGAGAAGGCCGACCGGAAGTCCGTGTCCGAGGAGATCATGGACAGGACGTCCGCGCGCACCTGGACCATCTTGGTGGGAAAGACCCCTTTTCCGATATAGACCGCCAAAAACAAAACCAGGCACGCCAATAGCTGAAGCAGCCGGGCTCGCTCCTGGCGGCTCAGCCCCGCCCGCCTGGTCCGCCGCCCGGACCAACCTTCCGAAACCCGAACGTCCCTTCTGCCGCCGGAAATCTGTCCCCGAGCGTACATCACAGTCCCTCCTCCGTCTGATTTCAAGATACAAAAGTTTATTCTTGGAGGGATTTGGATATTCCTCTTGACAGACGGCCCAGAAAAAAATATAATGTATTAGCTGACCATCGGGGTGTGGCGAAGCTTGGTATCGCGCTTGGTTCGGGTCCAAGAGGCCAGGGGTTCGAATCCCCTCACTCCGACCAA
>Ga0129308_1001178_pt1 | contig 29491 bp, 26 predicted proteins | sample L827metagenome_FD_94440 | JGI IMG/M metagenome (GOLD analysis project Ga0129308, IMG submission 94440) | Ring-tailed lemur group fecal microbial communities from Wisconsin, USA - L827 metagenome | ecosystem: Host-associated > Mammals > Digestive system > Large intestine > Fecal | place: USA...
ACACCTGTACCCATACCGAACACAGAAGTTAAGCATCATAACGGCGAAGATAGTGCGCAGCGCAACAATAGCAAGCTGCCGGTTCCTTTCTGGGATATCCCCCTTTGGGATATCTCTTTTTTTCTTTTTCTTTCCTTTTATCTTCCTTTATAAAGCGAAATGTAGTAAAATTATATTAATAAGTTAGATTATTATTTTTCTCTTGTTTGTTATGAAGAACTATCGACTTTTCTATAATAGCAAGAAATTCATTTGCATAATTATATTAGAAAGGAGATTGTGAGATTTTTACTCACTGAATAATTTATGAAAAATAAAAAATATATTTTAAACATTTTACTTATATTACTTATTGGTGGAGGATCAATCTATCTTTCTATTGGAAAGCAGTTTCATCAGGTTATTTCTGCTTTTCAGCATGCGAAAATTTATTGGATTGTTATTATGGCAATTGTCATGTTCTGTTATTATGTATTTGATTCCTTTTCTTTATTGTACTTTGGACGAGCTTATAAACCGGATTATACTTTTAAACAATCCTTCGTGAATTCTATTAGTGGTACTTTTTTTAATGGTATTACACCATTTGCGAGTGGTGGACAGTTTGCTCAAGTTTATATATTTAATAAGCAAGGAATTGTTCCAACAAATTCATCAAGTATTTTATTAATGTGTTTTATTTGTTATCAAAGTGTTTTGGTTGTTTATACTGCTGTCGTTGTTTTGTTTAAGTACCAATATTTTGTTCAAGAAGGTACCGGAGTTTTTGGTTTAGCAATGCTAGGTTTTTTTATTAATTTTGCTGTTATTCTTGGATTGTTTGGTGGTGCTAAATCTAAAAAATTGCAAAATTTTGTAACTCACAATGTATTAAAGCTTCTTAGTAAAATTCGTCTTGTTAAAGATTATGAAGGTACTTGTGCAAAAATTGAGCAATATTTGTCTGATTTTAGAGAACAATTGACTTTCTTGCAGAAAAATAAACCAGTTCTTATTAAATCTTGTCTTTGCAATTTTGTGAAATTAACGGTATTATATAGTATGCCTTTTTTTGCTGCAAAGGCACTGAATTTGGATGTTTCTTTTCATGATTTTTTTGATTTTATTGGATTATGTTCGTTTATTTATTTAATTAATGCTTTTTTGCCAATTCCTGGTGCGAGTGGAGGAAGTGAAGGAATATATTTATTGTTGTTTTCTTTTTTAGGCTCTGTTGGTGTATCTTCTTCGATGTTTTTGTGGAGGTTTATGTCATATTATATGGGCTTAATTGTTGGCGGAATTGTTTTTTCAGTAGACAAAGAAATTAATAGTTCAAGATTGGAGTGATTCAATGAATATTGCATTGTTTAGTGATACTTATTTGCCTGATATTAATGGAGTGGCAACTTCTACATATATTTTGAAAAATGAACTCAAGAAACATGGACACCATGTATTAGTTGTAACAACAGTTTTACCTGCTGATAGTGATTATATTGATGAAGATGCTTATGTATTGAGATTACCTGGAATAGATTTAAAGAAGTTATATGGTTATCGTGTTTCAAATATTTTTTCATTTAAGGGAATGAAAGAATTAAAGGATTTTGAACCTGATATTATTCATATTCAAACGGAGTTTGGTATTGGCATTTTTGGGAAAATAGCTGGAGAAATACTCAATGTCCCTGTTTGTTATACATATCATACGATGTGGGCTGATTATTCACATTATATAGCTCCAGAAAATATAAAGGCTGTTGATCATGCAGCGAAGAAGATTATTGAAAAGATTTCAAAGGTTTATGGTGATAGTTGTTGTGAACTTATTGTTCCTTCGCAGAAAACAGCAGATGCTTTAAGAAAGTATGGCATTTCTAATTCTATTAATGTCATTGGAACAGGTTTACAACTTGATAGATTTTCGTATGATGGAAGAAATGAGGAACTTATACATCAAATAAAAAAAGAATATCATTTGGATAACAAATTTGTTGTGACATTTTTAGGACGTATTGCTCCAGAAAAAAGTGTTGATCTTTTGATTGAGGCAATGACAGATGTTCATAATGAAAATCCGAATGTTTGTTTGATGATTGTAGGCGGTGGTCCTCAATTAGATGAATTAAAGGATTTAGTAAAAAATTTAAAATTAGATGATTGTGTTTATTTTACAGGACCTAAAGAAAGTCAATTTGTGCCTTCTTATTATCATGCTTCAGACTTATTTGTGTCTGCATCTGTTACAGAGACACAAGGCTTAACTTTTATTGAGGCTATGGCGAGTGGTATACCTGCTCTTGCTAGATATGATAAAAATTTGGAAGGTGTCATTGTTGATGGACGTAATGGTTATTTTTTTAGTGATAGGAGAGACTTGGTTGAAAAAATTTTGACATTAGCGAAAAGTGATTTGACTCAATTAAAAGAACATGCTGTGAAGGATGCTATGCAATTTAGTAGTGAGAATTTTTATCAAAAAATTATGACAACATATCAAAAGGCATTATCAAAATATCATTATTGTTATAAAGTTGTTTCAATAACACCAGATAAAGGACATAAATATCAAGTTGCTTTCCAATTTGATAATCATCAAGTTCTTTTGACTCTTTCTTCACAAGTCATTGATCGTTATGGTTTAAGTATAGGTAATGTTGTTGATCGTGAGGAACTTGATGCTTTAAAAGATCAAGAACAAGTCGCAAGAGCTTATCAGCTCGCCTTAAAATATTTAACAACAAAAGATTATACTTATGCAAAAATGCAAAAGAAATTATCTGAAAAAGGTGACTTTGATGAGATACAAATCGATATGACAATGGATATACTTGTTCAAAAGAATTTGATTGATGATTTAGAATATACAAGAAATTATTTTCAGCGTTCTATTCGTTTGGGTATAGGTATGAATAAAATTATTTATAATTTAAAAAATGATGGAGTTTCGCCTTTTGTCATAGATGAATTTTTGGCAGATTATTCACAAAATCTAGAATATGATAAAGCGTATGAAATTGTCCAGAAGCTTTATAATGAAAATAAGACAAAACCACAATATGCTTTAATTCAAAACATTAAAAGCAAATTATTTAATAAAGGTTTTTCTCAAGATGTTGTAGAAAGAGCAATTCATAATTTTGATTTCACTATCCCTAAAGAACATACAAAAATGCTTTTAACAAAAGAATACTATCGTGTTTATAATCGATATAAGAACAGATATAATGCAAATATTTTAAAAAGTAAAATTATTACTTTTTTAGTTCAAAAGGGTTATGAATATGACGATGTAATTGAAATTATCAATAACTTATGGGAGGAATCTAATGATTAAAATAAAGGATATGAAATGTGGTGATGACAATGTTGAATTTACTGCAATGATTTCACATGTCACTACAGGTAAGACAAATGGAGCAAATAAAACAAATTATTTAAGTATTGTGTTCCAAGATGAAACAGGAACGATAGATGCAAAGCTTTGGAATGCCAGTGATGAACATATTCAAACGTTGACTAATGGGGCTGTTGTAAGAGGAAAAGGGGATATTATCAAGTATAGTGATGATCGACAAATGAAAATTATTTCTGTAGACAATATTTCTTATCAGGAATCTCTGCAAGTTCAATTTGTCAAAAAAGCTCCAATAGATGCTGACAAAATGCTTAAGTTAATGCGAGGATACATTAAAAAGATATCTAATATGAAGCTATACAGTTTAGTTCAGTATCTTTTTGAACAACATATTGAACAATTCAGAATATATCCAGCAGCTAGTAAAAATCATCATGAATATGTCTCTGGATTGGCTTATCATACATTGTCAATGTTAAAAGTTGCTGAAACTTTAATTGATGTTTATCCACAATTGAATGCTGACTTAATATATGCCGGAATTCTTTTGCATGATTTAGGAAAAACTGTAGAGTTGAGTGGTGCAGTTGTTCCAACATATACATTAGAAGGAAAATTGTTAGGTCACATTTCCATAGCACAAGCTATGGTTTATCATGCGGCTAAAGAATTGAATATTGAAGGAGAAGAAGTGACTTTATTACAGCATATGATTCTTTCACATCATGGAAAAAATGAATATGGGTCACCTGTTTTACCACAGATTAGGGAGGCAGAAATTGTTTATTTTATTGATAATATTGATGCCCGTATGAATATGTTTGATAAAGCTTTAGAAAACGTTGAATATGGTGATTATTCAAAGCGTGTTTTTGCTTTAGAAAACAGAACAATTTATAAGCCTAAAATGTATGAATAAAAAGAAATAAATCTATTTCGAGACTGCTGAAAAAGTATGAAAAATTACAGTCAACTTATCAGTAGTCTTTTTGTTTTGATATAATATATCAGGAATATAGGATATAAACCAGAAGAAACAAAGCTGATTCATCCAAGTCTGTTAACTGTTTTTTTGTTGCGAAAGATGAAGAAAATAATTTGCCAGATAGACCAAAATAGGATAAATGAAACAAGGCATGATAAAATACCCATGGAATATGCAAAAATATTAGAAATCAATCTTTGTATCATAATAACAGCCACTACAGTCACAAGTGGAGAAAAGCATAGTGATTTGCTCATAAAAGACAATCCTTTATACTTTTGATAAAATCAAGAATTTTCAGTAATTTTGCAAAAACGCTTTTTTGAGCAATATAAAGCGAATAATGAAATGAATAAAAATATAGGTTAGAATGTAACTCATATTTTAAAATCTCTATAATTTAGAAAAAAACTGATAGATAGAAAATTATATCTAAATATCAGCTTTTATATACTTTTTCATTAGTATCGTCTATTTCTCATTTCTTTTTTTATAAATATCTAAATAAAAATCTTTCCACATTTCTTTAACATGATTTTTAGAATAATATTCACTTATTTCGTGAGAGTATTGACTATATTGATTATATAGTATTTGATTATCCTTTAATGCTTGTAAATGGGAAATAAATCCTTCGTTTGTATCATCTGACAAATATTTTTGAAAGAGAATGTCTTTATATAACTCCAAATTTCTTAATAGGAGAGGTTTTTGACTATTAATGGCTTCTAATATGGACATAGGGAATAATTCGTTATACGAAGGCATAAATAAAACATCAGCCATATTATAAATGTCATTCATCTCATTTCTAGGAACGATACCAATAAATTTAACATTTTGAGGTGGGTTTTCATAAATGTTTTTAAGCTCATCATACCCATCAGTAATAACCCCAAAGGAAAATCCTCCAGCCCATACGAAAGTAATATCAGGCAAATTTTTAGCAACTTCAACAAAGTCTTTGACACCTTTTCTTGTTTGAACTTGTCCAACACCTAAAACAACAAACTCGTTTTCTGAAACTCCATATCTTTCACGCGTATTTTTTATAATAGAAGCATCTTGTTGAAAAAAAGCTTGCTTTGATACATAGTTAGGAATATATCTAATTTTTTCTCGTGCAATTCCAAAATGTACAAGATCATCAATAAATATAGGATTCACAACAATTAAATAATCAGCAGTATTATAAAAATATGTAACATATTTTTTAAAAACTCCAAAAGCAGCTTTGGGTAAACGAATACTGCCATCCAATGTATCAGGTAAAAAATGAACATAGGCAACATTAACACCTTTATTCTTTTTCATTTTGATGAGATATTCAGGTAAAATTGTATGACAATGAATAATATCAGATGAATGTGAATCATTAATCACAACATCAAAATAATCATTTAATTCTTCTTTAATTAAAGTCACTTGTTCAAGATAAGCACTTCCAACACCTTGTCCATCAACAGAATCGGCATTAGATAACATATTAATTTTTATTCGACTCATAGGAACCTCCTTTAAGGATATTATATCACATGTGCACTAAAAAGAAACCAGGAAAGAGAATTATATCTTCTTATTTTATAGACTCTTCATATACTTATTTTTGAGATGATTCAAAAAAACAAGAGTGCATTGACTCTTGTTTACTTAGTCCATAATTTGATGAAAAATGTCATTTAAATCAACATCTTGACTTCTATCAGTGTAAATCGTTTCAAATCCTTCTTTATTCTCATATCTAGGGATAATATGAATATGAAAATGCTTAACAGTTTGTCCAGCAACTTCATTCATATTAGTAATGATATTGAAGCCTTTCGCTCCCATCTTTTTTTGAATTATCAAAGCAATCTTTTTTGTTATCTTTATCATATGTGCAAGTGTTTCATCATCTACATCTAAAATATGATGAAAGTGTTGCTTGGGAATAACAAGTGTATGTCCATTTGTTGCTTGACTTAAATCCAAAAATGCCATACAAACTTCATCTTCATATATTATTTTTCCCGGAATATCATGTGCTCCTATTTTACAAAAAATACAATTTTCCATAATTTTTAACCTCCTTTTTTATTGTACAACAAAAAAAGAATAAGGGGAACCCTTATTCAAAATATTGATCAGAAATTTGATTGACATACTCTTTTAATTTCTTATCATAAACATCAAACTGATATTTCCTCAAATAGATGCCTTCAATTTCTTCTTGAACATCATTGTCTGAAGAAAGTCTATCAATGATATCCTCAGTATTTTGATGATCAGTATGATAAACATAAACAACTGCATAAGTCTCATCGCTCAATTTAATAGCTTCACCATAAACACCATCTTCTTCAAGCATACATAACTTCTCTAATGCACTTTTTAGATTGCTATCTAAAGTAGTTGTATTTTTAGTGACTAAACCAGCATCTTCAGCCTGACTGCTATATTCTTTCATTTTTGCATCAAAATCATCTTCATTCTTGATACTTTTGATTAATTCAAGAGCTGTTGATTCCTTATCAACAATAATTTTTTTAAAACTCGTGATTTGATAATCTTTAATATATTGATCAAGATTTTCTTTTAAATATTTTTCTCTTAAACATTGTTGTTTTGCCGAAGTCACAATGACTTCATCAATATAATCTTGTTTTGATTCATAACCTAGTTTTTTTGCATAAGCCTCTAAGTCACCACCACCATACTTTGTGTATGTTTCTGTTAATTCTGCAACAACTTTATCAATTTCACTTTGTTCTAATTCTTTATCAGCAATTGCAAAGATAGCCTCATTTAAAACTTCATTTGCTCCATATTGATCCATCAAAACTTCAAAGTAATCTTGTTTAGAAATATTAATATTACTACCACTCACTAAAACATCATTTCCATCACTAATATTGATTGCATAAGAAGTTCCAGCATGAGTGACAAACCAGCTCACTCCACCAGCAACAATCACAATCACAGCAACAATGATACCTATAATTAATTTCTTTTTCATGATGATTGACCTCCTCTCACTTCATCTCTCTTTTTCAGAGATTCACTGACAAGATCTTTTATTTGCTTTTCAACATCTTCATTTCCATATGTTAATTCATATGTATTAAAGACAAGATAAACCATATATTGATCATAAACAAGTAAAGGAGAATCAATATCAATTGTTTGTAATTCTTTTTTGATATCATCTTTATTTGTACTAGAACAATATAAAAAATAATAACCATCTGATCCCTTAATAGCATCAGAGACTTCTCCTTCTTTTAGTGACAATGCTTGTTTCTCAACATCACTACCATAAGTATTACTTAATTCTAATGTTGAATCAACAATTCCAAGATTTCCTTTTGCGCTGCTTGTAGAATCATCAGAATAATCAGCCGCAATATCTGCAAAACTCTTATCTGTTTTTAACAAAGATTTGACTTCTTCCAATTTTTCTTTTTCATCATCTGTTGGATTACTTACATCGCTCATCGAAACTTTGATAAGACTCACATAACGAGGTGATTCTACTGTATAGTAGTCATCAAAAACTTGATCATAATTGTCTTTGACATATTTCTTTAAAAATTCAGAATATTGCAAAGAATAGACTAATGATTCTTCATATGCTTCCATATCCTTATATCCTGCAGAAGCTAAAGCACTCTCTAATTGCGTATCAGCTTGATCGCCATATTGATTACGATAATTTGTTTCAATATTTGAGACGATTTCAGATGCATTTTCTTTCATGTCAGAAGTAACAGGAAAGTTGGCTTTAATTAATTCATCTAAGACATATGAAAATAATAAATTTTGACCAGATGCTGTAGAAGAAAGCTTTTCATACATATCATCTGCGAGAATATTTTGCCCATCAATAGACGCAGCAACATCCTTACCATTATCTTGAACAGTTGAAGAACATCCACTTAGAACTAATAAACTTGCAAGAGCTAGTCCCATTATCCTTTTTTGTTTCATATAACCCTCCTTGATATAAACACTTTTATTATACACGATATCAAGATTTTTTCAACTTTTGTAGGCTATTACACAAAATTTACTGATATTTTACCATAATATATAATGTGCATAGAAGGAGGATATTTATGAATAAGGAAAGAAAAGGTTGTCAATGTGAGACAACATTGGTTTTATTTATCTTATTGATTTTATTATGTATGTATTTTATATAAAAAGGAGGGATAAAATATGTTAGCACATCAAGGATCTTTTACTTTAATTCTCGTTTTATTCATTTTATTAGTCATCATTTGTGGTATTTGTTAACATGAATTGTGACATGTGCTCAGGTTGAACTCTATAGAGCAATCTATAGAGTTTTCTCTTTTGAAAGCAAAAGATATGGGTACAATAAAATTATTATCGTATCGCTTGTCAAGATAAGCAAATTTACGTAAAATATATGTTCGAAAGGGGCGTATTTTATGTCAACTTTAGTTATTAAAGATTTACATGTTGAAGTAGGAGAAAAAGAAATTTTAAAAGGAATTGATTTAACAATCAATACAGGAGAAGTTCATGCGATAATGGGACCAAATGGAAATGGAAAGTCTACTTTATTATCAGCAATCATGGGACATCCAAAATATCAAGTGACACAAGGAAGCATTGAACTAGATGGTGAAGATGTTTTGTCAATGAGTGTTGATGAAAGATCAAGAGCTGGCTTGTTTTTAGGAATGCAGTATCCACAAGAAATTCCAGGGGTCACTAATTCAGATTTTTTAAAGGCAGCAATGAATGCAAGATTAGAAAAACCAATTTCATTGTTTAAATTTATCCGTACATTAGATAAAAATATTGAAGAATTAAACATGGATGAGAATTTGGCTCATCGTTATTTAAATGAAGGTTTTTCAGGTGGAGAAAAGAAACGTAATGAAATTTTGCAAATGAAACTTTTACAACCTAAAATGGCATTGTTAGATGAAATTGATTCAGGATTAGATGTCGATGCGTTAAGAGTTGTGAGTGATGCAATCAATTCAATGCGTAGTAATGATTTTGCTTGTGTCATGGTCTCACATTATGAAAGATTATTTGAACTTGTTAAACCGACTCATGTGCATGTGTTGGTTAGTGGGCAGATTGTCATGAGTGGAGGTTATGAATTGGTTGAAAAGATTGATCGTGAAGGTTATGAGTGGATCAAGGAATTAGGATTTGAATTGAATCAGGAAGAAGAAAGAAAGCCCATTATATTAGAAAATTGTGGAAAAAAGGAAACTGTTAGGCATGAGTAATTATGCTTTCAACAGTTCTTTCTATTGTGTGATTCATAATGGGAAATGCCAGGAATCACATTTACCTGATCATATTTATTTTCAAGATGGTGTTCTCATTTGTGAAAATAAAGAGCCTATTGAGATACAACTCATTTATTTATTGGATAAAAATCAATCAATGAATATAGATATATATGTTAAAAAAAATGTAGAAGTCAATATGATTGAAACAAAACAGTTAGAAGGTGGTGCTTGTCTTCATAAAACAATGTATTTGGAAAATCATGCGATTGTACATGTTTTTAGTGAAAACAATTGTCATAATTTGGAAAATGTTGAAGTTCAAGAAGATGTTTATTTGTATGACAATGCGCTTTGTCAATGTGGTTATGCCGAATTGTCAGACGGATCATACAAAGGAATATATCACTATTATTTAGATGGTGAAGGTGCTGATGCTAAGGTAAGGATGGCCATTCTCTCTAAAGAAAAAGAAAGAAAGCATTATGAGGTCCTGATTCAGCATAATCGCCCACATACTTATGGCCAAATGGATAATTATGGTGTTGTCAAAGATGCTGGTCGTTTAACGATTGATGGTATTGGTACAATCACAAAAGGACAACATGGTTCTGCAAGTCATCAAACAAATAAGATTATGGTTTTTGATTCTGAATGTCTAGCAAGTGCAAATCCTTATCTTTATATTGATGAATATGATGTGAAAGCTTCACATGCTGCAGGTGTTGGAAAAATGGATGAAGAACATCTTTATTACTTACAAAGTCGAGGTTTAACAAAAAAACAAGCAATGCAATTAATTACTTATGGTTATTTAAAACCAGTCATAGAAGTGATTGATAATGAAATGCTAAAAGCCCATTTTGAAGATGTTTTATCAAAGGTAGGTGCTTAAGATGTTTGATGTTCAAAAAGTGAGACAAGATTTTCCTATGTTAAATGGAAAAAAAATGCATAATCAACCATTGATTTATTTAGATAATGGTGCAACAACATTAAAACCTCAGGCTGTGATTGATAGTGTTTGTGAATATTTAACAAATTATTCAGGAAATGCTCACCGTGGCGATTATGATTTATCGCATGAAGTGGATGAAAAGTATGAAAGTGCGAGAGAAATCATACAAACATTTATCAATGCAAAAAGAAGGGAAGAAATCGTTTTTACATCAGGTTCAACAGATTCACTCAATATGATTGCATATGGTTATGGACAGACACATTTAAAACAAGGGGATGAAGTTTTATTAACAGTAGCAGAGCATGCATCTAACACGTTACCTTGGTTTGATGTTGCTCAGTCTACAGGAGCTGTTATACGTTATATTGAATTAGATAAGCAAGGACGTATAGTTTTGGATAATGTGAAAAAAGCTATCAATGAACATACAAAAATAATTTCTATTGCAGAAGTAACAAATGTTTTAGGATTTGATGCACCAATCAAAGAGATTTGTGCGTATGCTCATGAAAGAGGAATTATTGTTGTAGTCGATGGGGCACAAAGTGTTCCTCATAAAGTAACAGATGTGCAAGCGACAGATATTGATTTTTTAGCATTTTCTGGACATAAAATGTGTGGACCAACAGGGATTGGTGTTTTATATGGAAAATATGATCTGTTATGTGAAACAAAACCAACAAGACTAGGTGGAGGATCTAATTCACGCTACAATAGTTGTGGTGTTGTGACCTTAAAAAAGCCTCCTTATAAATTTGAAGCTGGAACACCTCATATCGAAGGTGCTATTGGTCTTGGAGCAGCTGCTCAATATCTTTTATCATTAGGAATGGATGATGTTCGTGCTTATGAGAAGGAATTGCGTAGTTATTGTATTAAGAAGATGAAAACATTAGATAATGTTGTGATTTATAATGAGCATTCTGAAGGTGCAATCGCTTTTAATATCAAGAATGTTTTTGCTCAGGATGGAGCAAGTCTATTTAATACATATGGAATTGCAGTGAGAGCAGGTCAACACTGTGCTAAGATTTTAGATGAATTTTTAAATGTGACCTTCACATTACGCGTTTCTTTCTATTTCTATAATACGAAAGAAGAAATTGATACATTTATTGAAGTGTGTAAGAAAGGAGATGACTTCTTAGATGCGTTCTTTGGATGATCCTCAATTATTAAGAGAAATTATTATGGATCATTATCAACATCCACGTAACCGTGGCTTGGTTGATGATGATAGTTATCACAAAATTAATATGAACTCAGAAACATGTATTGATAATTTAGATATTCAAGTGAAATTTGAGGATGATAAAATTGCTGATGTGAGATATGATGGAGAGGCTTGTGCTATTTGTACATCTTCTACATCTATTATGAGTGAACTTGTAATTGGTAAAACAAGAGCAGAAGCTCAAGAAATTATAGATAATTATATGAATATGATCTATGAAAAAGATTATGATGAGGATATTCTTGAAGAAGCCATAGCATTTAAGAATACTCACAAACAGGCCAATCGTATCAAATGTGCAACCCTTGGTTGGAATGGTCTTGTAAAATTAATGGAAGAAAGTGAGGAATAGAAATGGCAATTGAAGATTTGAATATTCCTACAAACAATACTGATTATGATTTTAAAGATGAAGATGTTTCTGTCTTTAAGACACCTAAGGGGTTAAATGAAGAAATCGTGAGAGAAATTTCACGTATTAAAAAAGAACCTGAATGGATGCTTGCATATCGTTTGAAATCATTACATTGTTTTTTAGAAAAACCGATGCCAACTTGGGGAGTGGACCTAAGTGAAATGGATTTTGATGAGTATGTTTATTATAATCGTCCAAGTGATAATTTAACAGATAAATGGGATGAGGTTCCTGAAACAATCAAAAATACTTTTAACAAATTAGGTATACCTGAAGCAGAACAACATTTCCTGGCTGGTGCTTCAGCTCAATATGAGTCCGAAGTCGTTTACCATAATATGCTAGAAGAAGTGAGAGAAAAAGGTGTTATTTTTTTAGATATTGATAGTGGTTTAAGAGAATACCCAGAAATCTTTAAGAAATATTTTGATACTGTTATTCCTTATAATGACAACAAGTTTTCAGCTTTAAACGGGGCTGTTTGGTCAGGTGGATCATTTATTTATGTTCCTCCAGGTGTGACCTTAGAAAAACCGTTACAGTCATATTTTAGAATCAATTCAGAAAGAATGGCACAATTTGAAAGAACTTTGATTATTGTAGATAAAGGATCAGATATTCATTATGTTGAAGGTTGTACTGCACCTTCTTATTCTAAAGATTCATTACATGCAGGAGTTGTAGAAATTGTTGTTTTAGAAGGAGCAAAATGTCGTTATACAACAATTCAAAACTGGTCTAAAAATATTTATAATCTTGTTACACAAAGAGCAAAGGTTTATAAAAATGGTTCTATGGAATGGGTTGATGGAAATATCGGATCATTAGTGACTATGAAATATCCAACATGCGTTTTGGCTGAAGAAGGAGCCAAAGGAACATGTATTACAATTGCAGTGGCTGATGAATGTCAGATTTTAGATTCTGGTTCTAAGATGATTCACTTAGCTGAAAATACATCAAGTCAAATTATTTCTAAATCTATTTCTAGAAATGGTGGTAAAGTGAACTATCGTGGTTTGGTAAGACATGGTAAAAAAGCTTATAATGCCAAAAGTAAAGTAGAATGTGATACATTGATTTTAGATCCAATCTCGACAAGTGATACAGTGCCTACAAATATTATGATGAATAATGATGCTATTATTGAACATGAGGCAACTGTTTCTAAAGTATCTGAAGATCAATTGTTTTATTTGATGAGTCGTGGTTTAACAAAGGAACAAGCAACAGAAATGATTGTTATGGGATTCATTGAACCATTTTCAAGAGAATTACCAATGGAATATGCTGTTGAATTAAATCAGTTGATTAAGTTAGATATGGGAGAAAATAGCATTGGATAAAGTTTCTATCCGTTCTTTGATGAAAAGAAAACGTCTTTTGGTTAAGCCAGAGACGTTTTTTTTCAAAAGTCAAATCATAATACAAAAAGTACTGTCACACTCACAATATCAGCAAGCACATACAATTGGTATTTATGTTTCTCTACCTCAAGAAGTGAATACCATTCCAATTATTGAATTTGCATTATTATCTCATCGTGTTTGTGTTCCAAGAGTGCAAGGAGATATCATGGATTTCTATGAAATCACATCTCTCAATGAACTACAAGAAGGACATTTTCATGTTCTTGAACCAACAACCCCTTATCAAGTCCAACCACAAGATATTGATCTTATGATTATTCCTATGTTAGCTTATGATGATGCAAAGTATAGGGTTGGATATGGGAAAGGATATTATGATAAATATATGAGGAATGGTTTTCAGGGATATAAGTTGGGATTGGCATTCTCTTTTCAATATGTTGATCATATTATGGTTGATCAATATGATGTCCCACTAGATGAGATTTTGACTGAAAAAAGTATCTAAGGATACTTTTTTGTTATTTTTTGGGGATTGATTTCATATAATGTTTTGGTGAATAGGGATGAAAAAATGGATATTAATCATACTTTTGATAATCTTATTAATAGTTGGAACATCATCAATCGTTTATCTCAAAACAATACCAACTCTCAAAGAATATGGAAAGATGGAAGTTGAAAGATTTAATCAACTTATTATTTCCCATTGCTATTTTACGAGTCAGTCGCAGTTTGAAGAATTAGTGATCATTGAAAGAGGCGAGAATCAGGAAATTGAACTACTGGACTTTGATATGGTGAAAGTCAATCAATTAGCATCAGCTATTGTTATGGATATTGAACAAACCTATGCTGCATTAGAAGAAGGAACTTATATAGCAAAAGATGAGAGTTATTATCAAAGACGTTTACAAAATGTTGCCCAAACAGGAATTGTATCCAATATTCCAATAGCTACCTTATTACATTTACCCGCGATTTCTTTTTTTCCAGTCTATGTACCTGTCAGATATAAGCATTTATCGAGTGTTGGAAGTTCAGTTGTTAAAAATATTCAAAATTATGGAGTTAATCATGTTATGGTGGAATTATCTATTGAAGTGCATATGAATTTAACAATGATTTATCCATTTTTTGAACAATATCACACACAAACCATTCGTATTCCTATTCTATTAGAAATTTTTCAGGGACAAGTTCCCCTTGTCTATTCGTAGAAAGAAGAATAAAAATGACAAATCTTTTAAAGATGTATTATGGAATAGATGTTTCTCTTGAGGAAACAGGTTATTTTACGTATCAACAGCGTTTATATTATTTTTGTTTTGTTCAAGATATTAGAGTATTCTTAGATATCTATCGTTATTATCGCTATTTTATGTATCAATGTGGCTGTATAGGTTATCATATTGTAAAAAATCATAATCAGGATATTGTTTCTCAGCAACATGTCTTATTGTGTTATGAAGAAAGTCGTTTTGTATTTCCAGTATATCTCCAAAATATTCTTCAACCAACGACTTTTCAAAAGATGAAAGTAAGAGATATTAAGGAGCAATGGATTACTAAAATAGACTGTGTAAGAGAGAAAGTAAGAGATTATGCTTATAGTTTTAAGCATGACCAGGATATCATTTCGTTGATCTATTACTATTGTGGGGTGGCAGAAAATAGTATTAATATTCTTAATGAAATCTTACGTATTGATCAGCAGGCTTCTATTCCACTATCATTATCACTTGCACGACCTGTTGAAAATTATGTATATGAAATTGTCAATCCAGCAAACTATACGATTTCCACGCGTGCCAGACAGTTGGTTTGTTTACTCCAAAGCCATTTGATTGATTTTGATCATTTACAATCTTTGTTAGAAATGCAATATTATGATGTTTATGAAATCATTTATATCTATGCTCGTGTTCTTTATCCTTCAACTTTTTTTGATGATCTTTTATGTCAGCGTTTGGACAATCAAAAAGTTCAAAATTATTACCAACATATTGAAGAGGAAAGACAAATGTATCAAGAAATGTTAAGAATTCTGTCTTTTTATGTTACACTTCCTAAAATTGATTGGATAAATCGTAAAAATATGATATAATTACTCCTAGTCAATTGAAAGGGAAACGATTATGGATTGGGTATGTAATATTAAAAGTAATGAAAAAATAAGAGAATCTCTTATTGAGTTAAAAGCAAATGCAGATAAAAATCATTTATGGATACAAGACGACGATTTTAAAAATAAATTAATTGAACTATTAAAAAGCGAAGACCCTAAAGTCAGAAAAAATAGTGCTATTTTGTTGGGATACTATGCCAATACTATAGATCTTTTACTTCAGGCATACTATCAAGAAAAAACGGAATATGTGAAGGAAGCTTATTTAAAAGGTATTAGTATGCAAAATTGCCAAGCATATGTTCGTCAATTACAAACAATTCAACACAAACTTATGCAATGGGAAGATATGTCAGCAAAGCATATTCAAGCCCAGCTCAAGATTTTAAATCCCCTGATTTTAAAAAATCAAACACATAAGAAGAAAATTGTTAAATTAAAACATGATCCTGTTGATGTGGTATTAACATCTTTACCATACTATCAATTTGTGCTGTTTGAGTCAGTTCTTCATTTGAAGTATAAACCAGTGAATCAAGGTGTTTTGGTGAGAACTGATTCTCTGTACGATATCCTTAATTTAAGGACATATAAAGATTTGTTAATTCCTTTACAGGGAGCATCATCTATGGATATTGAATTAAATGCCATTGTAGAAGGAATCAAACGTTCTCCGCTTATTGAAATATTGAATAGACTTTATGATGATCCTTCTTTCTTTTATTATCATGTTGGTGATAGTTTAAGAAAAAAAGATTCACAATTGATTAAAAAGGTTTCTGAAAAGATTTTTGAACTTTTTCCACAACGTCTTTTAAATTCATCAGAGAATTATGATATAGAAATTATTTTAAAAGAAGTAAAAAAGGGGAAAGTAAATGCTTATTTAAGTTTAACGCATCTTAAAAGCCATCGTTTTGATTATCGTCGTGAAGTTATTTCTAATTCTATACAACCTTATGTTGCTGCAACACTTGTACAACTTGCGAAACCATATATGATTGAACACGCAAAGGTTTTGGATCCTTTTGCTGGATGTGGCACATTATTGATTGAAAGAAATATCGTGAAACCTGCTAAATTTTCTATGGGTATTGATATTTTTGGAAAGGGAATTGAAGCTGCTAGAAAAAATACAAAGTTGGCAGAACAAACAATTTATTATGTGCATAAAGATGCTTTGCGTTTTGTGAATAATGAAATGTTTGATGAGATTTTTACTGATATGCCAACTTTTTCACAAATGAAAAACGAAGAACAAATGAGAGATTTATATGATCGCTTTTTTGCTCGCTTAAGACATCTTGTTAGACCTGAAGGATATGTTTTCTTGTATACAAGTGAAATTTCACTGGTCAGAAAAAATTTAAGATTACAAGAAGGGTATTTATCTTTGGTTGAACACTATGAAATTCCAAGAGGAAAAAATATGTTTTATTTCTTCATTATGCGTATGAAATAATGTTTTATAAATGATGATCTTTTATTAAAAGTGTAAGTATATCAATAAAGAGATATTTACGCTTTTATTTTATATATATGAGAAAATTTTTTTCTTACAAAAAAGTGTTGATTATAAATGGTATTTTTAAAAATAGTGAATTTATAAATGTTATATCTTGACTTAGAGTTAACTCTAAGTGTTATACTGTAGGAGAAAATAAAATGTGAAACAAAATTTAGTGAAAATATAAAAAAGAGAAGGGTAAGAAATGAGAATTCAGGAAGTTAGTCAAATATATGAGGTTACACCAGATACTTTGCGATATTATGAAAAAATTGGTTTATTGGATAAGGTTCAAAAGGACAAGAGTGGAAAACGGGACTATCAGGAAACGGATTTAAAACGTTTAGAATTTATTAAATGCATGCGTTCAGCTGGCCTAAGTATACAAGTCTTGAAGCAATATATAGATCTTTTATCTTTGGGAGAGACATCACTCCAACAGAGAAAGGAATTATTAATACATGAAAGAGAAGAACTTATAAAAAAGCAAGAACGTATTCAATTAAGTTTAGATAAATTAAATCATAAAATTGAAAATTATGAAAAATTATTGATTTGTGGAAGGAATGATAATATATGAAAAAATTAGGTTTTGGTTTTATGCGTTTGCCTATGCAAGATGAAAATGATAGAACAAGTATTGATTTTGAATTAGTGAATCAAATGGTGGATACTTTTTTGGCGAGAGGATTTACATATTTTGATACTGCTCGTCCTTATCATAATGGGGCCAGTGAAATTGCGATTGAAAAGTGTTTGACATCACGTTATCCTAGAGATGCCTATTTTTTAACTGATAAAATGACAATGGGATTGGTGAATAAATCAGAAGATTTACAGAGTGTTTTTGAAGATCAACTTAAGGTATGTGGGGTTGACTATTTTGATAATTATCTTGTGCATAATATGGGGGAAATAAATTATCGTAAGGCACAGAGATTAGGCGTTTTTGAGTTTGTACAAAAAATGAAAGAAGAAGGCAAAACGAAGGAATTTGGTTTTTCTTTCCATGATTCTCCTGAATTATTAGAGCAAATTATTCAAGATCATCCTGAAGTGGATTATGTACAGTTACAGTTGAATTATATTGATTGGGAAAGTCACAGTATTCAAGCAAGAAAATGTTATGAAATTGCTAAAAAATACGGAAAAAAGATTTTGGTCATGGAACCTATTAAAGGTGGAACATTAGCTAATATACCACAAAAAGCAGAGAAGATTTTCAAAGCATATCATCCCGATATGTCTATAGCTTCATGGGCGATCCGTTTTGTTGCAAGTCAAGATGCTGTATTTACGGTTTTAAGCGGAATGAGCAATTTTGAACAACTTGATGATAATACGTCCTATATGAAGGATTTTCAGCCACTATGCCAAAAAGAATATACACTTATTCAGCAAGTTGTTGATATTATTAATGAAAGTATTGTTATCCCATGTACAGCTTGTGAATATTGTGTGAAGGGATGTCCTATGCATATTCAGATTCCACGTTATTTTGCCTTGTATAATACAGATCAGCAATATGCTAAAAATTATTTTTCACCACAAAAAGTTTTCTATAATAATTTGATAGAAATTTATGGAAAAGCTTCTGATTGTATCAATTGTCACCAATGTGAAAGAGCTTGTCCACAACATATTCATATTACCAAATGGTTAAAAGAAGTTGCCCAACAGTTTGAATAAGACAATGGAAACATTGTCTTTTTTAATAAGTTCATTTCTTTGTCATTTTTATATATTATGATGATAAAGGAGGTGCTTTATGGAAATTATTGAGTTCATCATAGTGATTTTAGTTGTAATTATGATATTAGGATATCAGAATATGATTATTCAGCGTTACACAATTGTTTCCGAAAAGATACATCATTCAGTGAAAATAGCTTTAATAACTGATTTACATGGAGCAGTTTATGGGAAACACCAAGTTGAGCTGGTCCAGACAATAAAAAATGAACAGCCTGATCTTATTTTTATTGTTGGGGATTTCATAGATAAATATTGTCGCATAGAAGATGTTGCGGATTTGTTAAAGGGAATTTCTAATATTCCTTGTTATTATGTGCTAGGAAATCATGAATCACAAGTTGATTTATCTTTTGTCAAGAAATATATGAGTCATTATGGCGTTCACTTCATAGGACAAAGGGTTAAGCAAATGACGATGAAGGGGACAGTATTAACCATTGCTGGTATTGATGATCCTATGACATTTGCTTCATCAATAATCATCGATGAAGATTTTAAACAATGGAAAAAAGCACTTCATCAACTGAATGAAAAAATTGATCAGAAAAGTTATACAATTCTTTTATCACATCGGCCTTCTTTTGTCGAGGAGTATCAAAAAACGAATTTTGATCTGATTGTTTCAGGACATGCCCATGGTGGACAATGGCGAATTCCTGGATTACTCAATGGGTTGATTGCTCCGGATGAGGGACTGTTTCCCTGCTACGCAGGAGGACAATATGATTTAGACAATAGACATTTTATTGTAAGTCGAGGATTAGCAAAGAATTTGATACCACGTGTTTTCAATCCACCAGAATTGGTCATGATTGATTTGGTGCCTGACAAGACTTGATTATAAATAAAGTGATATGATAGAAAGTGGGGATATATGATGTTTTGGATAATGTTTGGAATGATTTTAGTTCCTGTTGTGATTTATATTTATTTTTATTTAAAAAGGATTTTAAGTTTGTATGTGGACATCAAAAAATATAAGATTGTTTTATGGGTTATCAGTGCTATTATTGTTTTACCGTCTCTTCGCACATTGAGTGTTTATACTCTTACACTTTTGCATTTTGTGGTTATATCATTGGTCATTGATATGTTTCATTCTCTGTTTTTAAAAAATAAAAATATTTTTGAAAAAGTATATCGTTTTGGTGTGATTCCAATGATTTGTACTGCTCTGTTATTAGGATATGGTTCTTATCATATTCATCAGCTTCAAAGAACTGATTATGTGATATATACAGAAAAAAATCTTTCTCGTTCATATCGTATTGCATATATTTCGGATTTACATTATCCTAATGCCCTTAATGAGGAAAAATTAAAGGCTTATTGTCAGAAAATAGTGGCTGAGAAGCCAGATATGATTATTTTGGGTGGAGATATTGTAGATGAGCAAACAACTTTAGAACAAATGCAGAGCGTTTTTCATATTCTAGGGCAAATGAATTGTCCGTATGGGATTTATTATGTTTATGGGAATCATGATGAAGCTATTTATTCATTTTCACCATATTTTACCCCTAAAGAGTTATCGCAAACAATTCAAGAAGCAAATATTCATATATTGTCGGATTCTATATTATCTTTAAATGATGAATTGATTTTGATTGGGCGAATGGATCGTTCGGCTAACAGAAAACGTTTATCAAGTGCTGAATTGATTCAATCTGTTGATTCTCAAGATTTTTTGTTGCTGCTTGATCATCAGCCTGTCGATTTGAAGGTGAATAATGATTTAGGATTTGATTTGCAATTATCTGGACATACACATGGAGGACAGATTTTTCCGTTAGGATACTTGATTGAGATATTTGGTGAAATGTGTTATGGTTATAAGGATTTAGGGCATATGCAGGTAGTGACATCGTCAGGAATTGTTGGATGGGGATTTCCTATAAGAACACAAGGTATCAGCGAATATGTTATTGTTGATATTTCTTGCGTAAAAAAATAGCAACAATAAAAAAGAAGGGGAACATTTTTTGATTTTTACTTACTAACTCATGGGTGGTTAAAAGGAAAAGGTTTTAAAAATGCCTGCATTTATTGTAGAATTAAAAATCTCTTTTTTGTAATTATTCTAAAGTAAGAAAGGATTCAATTGTTTGATATTTCTTTTTTAAATAAAAAGCACTTTTGGTGTAAAGTGCTTTGAGGGAGCTATTTATTTTCTTTTAAATAAAGAGAAGATGCGATAGAAATTTTCACAATAAGAATAACGTTCTGCTTTTATCCAAGATGGATAGTCAGTTGTATTATTATAATGTGATGAATAAAATTGAAAATTTAAATTCATGTTTGATATCCTCCTTTATCGTTTTTCTTTTTACACTTATATTATATACAAAAACGAAAAGAAATATAGAGACATAGGGTCTAAAAAAAGTGCATACAATTGTGCATTTTGCACAAATAAATGATATAATATACACGAGGTGGTAATATGGGATTTACAATCAATGATGCTTTGATTCAAACTCAAGATCAGTATAAATTGACTTTGCTTGCTGGAGAGAAAGGATGCAGTAATACAATTAGTTGGGTTCATATGATTGAAGATACAACAATTATTCGTCAATTGTGGGGAAAAGAATTAGCTGTGACGACAGGACTAGGTTTTCAAACACATGAATCATTAAAGACGTTTATTCAATATCTTGTGAAATATCATAGTGTAGGATTGATTATCAATACAGGAAAATATATTTTTGATATTCCTCAAGATATTATTGATTATTGCAATGAGCAGGATTTCCCGATATTGACAACACCATGGGAAGTTCATATGGCTGATTTAATTAAAGATTTCAGTATGAGATGTCTGAGTTCTGAAAAAGAAGATCGTCAGATTTCAAAATATTTTAAAGAAGTCTTTTTAAATCCTCATTTGCTTGAAGATACCAGAAGGCAGTTAATGAGTGCCTTTGATGTAGATGGTTATTTTCAGGTTCTGCTGGTGAGTATTGAGAATGCTGATTTAGATGATACGATTGAAAGAAGACGTGTTGCTTTTCAATTGGAACTTTGTTTTGAAAAAATAGAAAGTAATTATAGCTTTTTTTGGTTTGATGGATATTTTGTTTTAATTGTGAATAATTTAAGTGAAGCGTCTTTAGAAAAAACTGTTGATGATATGTATCGACGTACGAAAAAAAGAATGCCTGAATGTACAGTTCATCTTGGTGTAGGAACACAATTTTTAGATTTGAGAAATGTGATTTTGAGTTATAAAAGAGCTTTGGCAGCAGTGAGAATGGCAACATCTTTTCAATATCCAATGATGTATTTTGAAGAAATGGGTGTATATGCGATGCTATTTTTAGTAGAAGATCAATTGGCTTTAAAACAAATGCATGATCAAATGTTACAACCTTTAATTGATTATGATCAAAAACATCATAGTGATTTAGAAAGAACATTATATTATTATTTGCTTTATGATGGACATCAACAAGTCATGGCTAGAGAATTGTATATGCATCGTAATACGATCAATTATCGCTTGCTCAAAATTAAAGAATTGTTGGGATGTGACTTGGAATCTTTTGAAGAAAAAATGCCATATATGTTAGCTTTTTACATTAAGAAAATGATTCATAAAAAAGAGAATCACGATTCATTGGTATAGAAAAAATCAAATCATGATTCATAAAAGAAAAATGGAGGGAATATCCGTAATTTTTGTGATAAAACATCTAGCAAATCATAGATATGTTATAAAATTTCTTTTCTTATATATGAAATGTTATTAAATTACAATGGAAGAAATGATTATTATTGAAAGGGTGAAATCAATTGTTAAGTCCTTTTTGTGTTTCATATTTTTATTTATTAAAAAGGAAATTTTTAAAATCAAGCAATAGCTTTCATACACATAAAAAGGAATTGGGAATATAGATTGTTTGAGAATTCAATGATATAATGACTGTACTGATAATCATTCATTAAAAAATTCATTTTCATTTGATATGTTGTATTGAATAAGTGAGGTGGGTTCAAATGCGTATATTAATTGTAGAAGATGAAAATAGTTTAGCAGATTTAATTTCAGATAGATTGAAAAAAGAAAAGTATTTGATAGATATTTCTTATGATGGAGAAGATGGATATTATAGAGCATCTACAGGAGCATATGATTTGATTATTTTAGATGTTATGTTACCAAAGATGAATGGTTTTGAAATTTTAAAACAATTAAGAAAAAACGATATTGATAGTAAAATCATCATGCTGACTGCAAAATCAATGATAGAGGACAAACTAGAAGGATTAGAAAATGGGGCAAACGATTATTTAACGAAACCTTTTCATATTGATGAATTGGTTGCGAGAGTCAATGTGCAACTCAAAGTTAAAAATAAGAATAAAAATATATTAGAATATGGAAATTTAAAATTAGACACTTTTAAGTCTAAAATATTTTGTACTAAAACCAATGAGAGTGTGGAACTTGTTTGTAAAGAAATGCAGATATTAGAATATTTGATCAATAACAAAGAGCGTATACTTTCCAAAGAACAAATTTATGATAAAGTGTGGGGAATAGATAATGAAATAGAATCTAATAATCTAGAAGTCTATTTATCATTTGTAAGAAGAAAGCTCAAAGCAATTGATTCTAACGTAGTTATAAAATCAGTTCGTGGACTTGGGTATAAAACGGAGTTGGAAGATGAATAAATTAAAGAAAAAAGTATTTTGGACTATATTTTTGATTTTAAGTATGGCAGTATTTTGTTTATTGTTTATTTTCAATATACAAAATTATACTTCAAAAAGAGTCAATGTTATGAATAGTTTAAATATGGCAATTAAAAATAATAATCCAGAGGGAGATAAAGACATCCCACCCAAACCTAAAGAAGAACCAGAAATCAATAATAACAATAGTATAGATGAAAATATTAAGTATATGGATACTATTGTTTATACTGTTTTGTTTGATAGTCATAATAATATTATAGATATCATCAATCATTCAAATAATGATTTACAAAAAAGTGATATCAGTGTTATTACAAAAGACATACTCTCTAAAGAAAAAATATCAAATCAGCACATTGGCAATTTGTATTTTTCTCAATATTCTTATGCTTTTGAAAATTATAATTATTTAGTTATTATTGATACTTCAAAAATAGGACAGGAGTTAAGATATTCTTTTATTCTTTCTTTTATATTATTGATGCTTTTTGAAATAGTCATATATTTTATATCATCAAAGATGACAAAGTGGATAGTTAAACCAGTCGAAGAATCCTTTGAACGCCAAAAAACATTTATAGCAGATGCTTCACACGAGTTAAAAACACCGCTTTCAGTCATTATGGCAAGTGGTGAATGTTTAGAAGAAAACCCACAGGAACTTAAATGGATCAAAAACATTAATAATGAGTCAAAACGAATGAATGAATTAATAACTGAATTATTAGAATTGGCATCTTCTGAAGAAAAGCATGAAAAGAATTACCAAGTCTCTAATTTATCGAAAATTATTGAATTATCGTCTCTAACATTTGAAGGAAAAGCTATTGAAAAAAATATTAAGATAGAATTGGATATAGAGGAACATATAAATATGCCTTTGATAGAAAGTGATATGCGAGAGTTGATGGAAATATTATTAGATAATGCCGTTAAGCATTCGTTTAAAAATGAGTCTATTGAAATTAGTTTAAAAAGAAAACAGAAAGGAATAGAGCTCCTTGTGAGTAATAAAGGAGAGGCTATTCCTAAGGGTGAAGAAGAAAAGATATTTGAGAGATTTTATCGCATTGATAAAGTTAGAAATAGAGAAGAAAACAGATATGGTTTAGGACTTACTATTGCTAAAAATATTGTGACAAATCATAATGGTATAATAAGTGCTTCATCAAATAATGGCATAACTACATTTAAAGTTTTATTTAAAAAATAAAACTTTTTTTAATTCTTATTTAATAAATGTATAGTATCATTGATTCTGAAAGAAGAAAAGCGTGAAAAATTGATTATGAATTGAAGAAAACAGAATGATGATAGGTGGGACTTCTTTCAAAAATAAATGACATAGTCATAGTCTAAGTTTCATTGGATGAATAGCGGATTAAATTGGCATCACAGGTTTGAATCCAATTGAAAAAGTGGACAGAAATGGAGGAAAAATGAAAAAGAATTTAAAGAAAATTATACTCGTAACAGTGATGTTAGTATCATTGCTTGGAATAACATTAACTGTATTATATGCAAAAAATAATTTGGGAAATAATATAAATGGAATGCCAGAAATGAATGAAGAAAGTATGGAATCTCCACCTGATATGCCAAATGGCAATGAACAAAATAACAATGTTCAAGGTGAACAACCTCAAGAAATGCCAAATGATAGTGGAACTATGAAGATTCAATATGAAATGGATAATCAAACGACTCTTACAACACAGTATATCATCATGATAATTGGTTTGAGTGCATTATTTTCTGGATGCCTCATCTACCTTATTATGAGTAGAAAGAATGATAAGTTTTATAAAGTTAAAGATAAACTCATTATTTGTATTTTAGCAACTATAGTATTAACAGAATTTATGGTAATAGGAACATCTTTTGTTTCCAACAATTATTTGCTTAATAATAAAGGGAAAAACACAATAGAAAGTAGTCAAAAAGATGAAGTGACATTAGATGAAAGTCATATTGCATCATCTACAGAAATCAATTTAAGTGAAGAAAAAACTGATGTTACAATCAACAAGGCTGGAAAATATACTTTTACTGGAACATTTGATCATTCTATTATTATTGATGCTGGCAATGAAGATGTAGAAATTGTCCTTGATAATGTTACAATAGAAAACAGTGAAACAGCAACAATTATAGGATTAAATGCAAATAAAATAACGATTCACTTGAATGATGGGACAGTCAATACATTAACTGATGGTGGTAATTCAGAATATGATGGATGTATTTTCAGTAATGCAGAACTGGAGTTTGTTGGTTCTGGTCAATTAATTGTCAATGGTAACCAAAATGAAGGTGAAGGTATTGCTACGGAAGCCCAAAATATAACTTTTAATGGTGGAACATATATGATCACTTCAAATGATGATGGTATTAATGCTGGTGGAGATGGAGCAACAATAACTTTTAATGATGGAGAATTTTATATTGATGCGAGTGGAGATGGAATTGACTCTAATAAAAATTCTATAATCAATGGAGGAACAATATTTGTTATGGGAAGTGATGTTGGAGGAGATGCCGGTATTGATACTGATGATGGATTTGTAATAAATGGTGGTACTGTTATTGCACTCGGATCTGATATGATAGAAACACCACTTGAATCCTCTCAACAAAAATCTCTTTGTTTTTCTCTTAATAGTCGTATTGAAAAAGAGACTATAGTCACTTTAATGAATGATGATAATGAAATCATAAGTTTTCAAGCAAGTAAAAGTTTTAAAACAATAATCATAAGTTCTCAAGATCTAGTAGATGGAAACTATGAACTCTATGTGAATGGTTCAAATACTGGAAATCTAGTCAATGGTATTTATCAAAATAGTCACTATACAAAAGGTGATCAGTTAACTATAAATGGAGAAACGAGTTTTGAGATAACAAAAATAATAAATGTATATAAAGGAGAGTAGACTGGCATGAAAAGAGTTACAAAAAATATAATCTCGATAAGTTTCATCATACTCTTATGTTTTGCTATTGCTTTTACAGTCATGTATGCTAAAAATAATAGCACTCATAACACAAATGGAATGCCTGAGATAAATGAACAAAATGCGAATATGGGTACACCACCAGATATGCCAAGCGAGAGTGAACAAAATAATAAAGATAGTGGAGATAAAAAAGAACTCCCTAACCAAGATAATGAAAGTACATCTCAAGAAATGCCAAGCGAAAATAGGGAGGGAACTCCTCCTAGTATGCCCAATGATAATGGCGAAGCACCACCAGAAAAATTAGAAGGTGAAAATTCTGATAATTCTTATGTTTATCTTATCATGATTGGAGCAGAAAGTTTAATTTTATCTTGTGTACTAGGGTACCTTATCATGTCAGGATTGAATAAGAAAAGTTTAAAAGAAACATTTTCATCAAATGACAAGAAAATCATTTATTTATTGACTATCATTATATTAACATCAGGGTTTACTTTTAGTGCTCGTGCTATAAGTAGTTATTTATCAAATCATAGTCAGAATAACAATATGAACGAACAGAAAAATGATAATTCTTCAAGTATAACTTATTCTAGTACAAATGAAATAAAAGAATCAACAACTCTCACAAGTGGTGAATATTTTAGTTATTCTTCTGATGAAAATGCATTATTGGTAAGTGGTGATATTGATGTAGAATTGTCGAATATTACCGTAGATAAGACGGGAGATTCTGATGGAGGAGATAATACAAGTTTTTATGGTACTAATTCAGGAATTATTGCGAAAGATGGCGTAAACTTAACATTAAGGAATATTACTGTTGAAACGAATGCTGTTGGAGCAAATGGAGTATTTTGTTATGGTGGCTCTGCAACTACAAATAATTCAAATAGTGATGGAACAACAGTCAATATAAGTGATTCTAAAATAATAACAACGAAAGATAACTCTGGTGGTATTATGACAACTGGTGGAGGAATTATGAATGCGACTAACTTAGAAATTATGACATCAGGAATTTCTTCAGCTGCTATTAGAACTGATCGTGGTGGTGGAACTGTCAATGTTGATGGTGGAACGTATAAAACAACAGGTCAAGGATCTCCTGCTGTATATTCAACTGCTAACATTACTGTCAAAAATGCAGATTTAATATCAACGGTTTCTGAAGGAGTTGTTATTGAAGGAAATAATAAAGTGATTTTAGAAAATGTGACTTTAACTGATACAAATAATCAATTAAATGGAAAATCTACAACATACAAAAATATATTCTTATATCAATCAATGAGTGGTGATGCGGCAGAAGGTATTTCTGAATTTAGTTCTAAAAATTCAACTATCATTACGAATAAAGGAGATACTTTATATGTCACAAATACAAGTTCTAAAATTACTTTAACGAATAATAAAATCATCAATAATGACAGCACAGGAAACTTTTTAAGAGTACAAAAAGATTCATGGGGAAATAGTGGATCAAATGGAGGAAATGTAACCCTCATTATGCAAGAACAAAAAGCAACAGGTCGTGTTGTTGTTGATTCTATTTCAACTCTTGATATGACTATGGAAGAAAACTCTTATTATGAAGGAACTATCAATGGTGATAATAGTGCTAAAGAAATAAAATTAACATTGGACAAGTCTTCAAAAATAAAGTTAACTGGAGATAGTTATGTTACAAGTATTGATGATGCTGATTCAAGTTATAGTAATATTGATTTTAATGGATATAAATTATATGTGAATGGAAAAGCAATAAATTAATTTGTATAAGCAAAGATGGAAATTTATAGTGAAAAAAATGAATGTGTCATAGTGGATATGATGTCCAATATGTAATAACGAAACTCATGTTAAAGGAGAAGATATCGAGGCATTAAGTTAAAATGACAATGTTTTAACCAGAGATCAGATCAATAGAGAATGGATCTCTGGTTTTTGTTTGGGTAAGTGAAAAAGGTATCATATTAATGATGTGGTCCATCATGTTTATAATTAAAGCACGTGATAGTTTTTGATTTCAAATGTCGTTCATTCTTTCTATCAGATAGAATCAGTAAAATTCCTTTAGCTATCAGATGATCTTTCTCATCTGTTTTATTGAGACAATGTTTTCATATATGAAGTGATTTAGTAAAATTGACCTGTTATATTTAGTTGGCGCTATAAGTTATATATTTGTATATGGCAGATTTTACTGTTTGTTTATAAAAATATAATTTATTAGAACTCTAAAAGTAGTTTTCAATTTAAGAATAAAAAATGTTCTCTTTTCCAAAAAGAGAACATAGTCTTTATATAAAATAAAAACTCATGAATTTTCATTGAACTCATAAGTTACTTTTAAATGGAGCGGGTGATGGGAATCGAACCCACGTAGTCAGCTTGGAAGGCTGAAGTTCTACCATTGAACTACACCCGCAAAAGGGAATATAAACTTTTAATGGAGCGGGTGATGGGAATCGAACCCACGTAGTCAGCTTGGAAGGCTGAAGTTCTACCATTGAACTACACCCGCAAAGGGAAATATAAATTTTTAATGGAGCGGGTGATGGGAATCGAACCCACGTAGTCAGCTTGGAAGGCTGAAGTTCTACCATTGAACTACACCCGCATTTATAAAAGATGGTGACCCGCAGGCGACTCGAACGCCTGACCCTCTGATTAAAAGTCAGATGCTCTACCTACTGAGCTAGCGGGTCGTCATGGCTGGGATAGCTGGATTCGAACCAGCGCGATGACAGAGTCAAAGTCTGTTGCCTTACCGCTTGGCTATATCCCAATGAAATGGTGGGGAGGGGCGGATTCGAACCACCGAACCGAAAGGAACTGAGTTACAGTCAGCCGCGTTTAGCCACTTCGCTACCT
>Ga0129308_1001179_pt1 | contig 29490 bp, 22 predicted proteins | sample L827metagenome_FD_94440 | JGI IMG/M metagenome (GOLD analysis project Ga0129308, IMG submission 94440) | Ring-tailed lemur group fecal microbial communities from Wisconsin, USA - L827 metagenome | ecosystem: Host-associated > Mammals > Digestive system > Large intestine > Fecal | place: USA...
ATCATAACATAAATAATAAAACTGTCAAGTCTTTTTACTTAACATATAATAATTATTTTCTGACTACTTACATCCTATCTTCACATATATAAAATGATTGATTTTAAATAAAATGATAATCAATCTTTTTGTAATCTCTCTTATCATTTAAAATTTTCTCTAACTGCTTTCTTTCAAACATAAAAAGCATGATGCTTTTTAAGTCACCATGCCTTTATCTTTTTTTCTTTTTCTTATGTCTTTCTTTTTTACGATAAGGATTAAACATCTGATTTTGTTTAGGTTTTTGTAATGGCATTCCTGTATTCGGATCTAAATTACCAAATTGTTTCATCATCAGTTTGGACTGTTCAAACTGTTTTAATAAGCGATTCACATCAGTTACTGTTCGACCGCACCCTTTTGCAATTCTTTCTTTACGTTTTGCATTCAAAATTGAAGGATCTCTACGTTCCTCTTTTGTCATAGAATAAATGATAGATTCTGTAAGTTTTAATCGCTTATTTGTATCCTCATCATTGATTTGTGGGAGATTAGGCATTCCAGGAATCATTTTTAAAATACCTGATAATGGTCCTAATTTTTTCATTTGATGCATCTGTTCAAGCATATCATCTAAACCAAAAGTTCCTTTTTGCATCTTCTGGAATGTTTTCATCGTATCTTTTTCATCATAAACATCTTGCACTTTTTCAACTAAAGAAACAACGTCTCCCATGCCTAATATTCTATCAGCCATACGATCAGGATAGAATAAATCAATAGCATCTAGTTTTTCACCAGTTCCAATAAACTTAATTGGAACATGTGTAATATGACGAACAGATAAAGCCCCACCACCACGTGAATCACCATCTAATTTTGTTAGAACAGCACCAGTGATTTGTAAATGATCATGGAAAGACTGGGCAACATTCACAATATCTTGTCCTGTCAAAGCATCAACAACTAATAAAATTTCACTTGGATTAACAATGCCTTTGATATTTTGTAATTCTTGCATCAATGGTTCATCAATATGTAAACGGCCAGCTGTGTCAATAATCACGACATCGTGATAGTGTTCATGAGCATAAGCCATTGCTTCGGTCACAATCTGTTCAGCCGAAACATTTGTACCTTTTTCAAATACTGGGATATCTAATTGTTCTCCCAAAGTTTTTAACTGTTCTACAGCAGCAGGACGATAAATATCTGCTGCAACTAACAATGGTTTTTTTGCATATTTCTTTGTTAATAATTTAGCAATTTTTCCTGATGTTGTTGTTTTTCCACTTCCTTGTAAACCAACCATCATAATCACTGTTGGTTTCTTAGAAAAATCAAGTTCACTAACTGTTGTTCCTAACAATTCAACAAGTTCATCATGAACAATTTTAACAACAACCTGACCAGGTTTCAGAGAACCTAAAACATTTTGTCCTAAAGCCTTTTCTTTCGTATTTGCAATAAATTCTTTAACAACCTGAAAGTTAACATCAGCTTCTAATAAAGCTAGTCTAATTTCACGGAGCATCTCATCCATGTTTTCTTCTGTTAACGTTGATTGCCCTCTTATCTTTTTGAGACTCTCTTGTAATCTTTCTGAAAGAGATTCAAAAGCCATAATTCACCCTCCTATATTTTTCTTAACATGTCTAAATAATCATGAATCTGTTCGTGTGATATCTTTTGTTCATCTTCAATGCGTTGAATCAAATTCATTCTTTGAATATGTTTTTCTAACAAATGAAGCTTGCCTTCATAGTCCTCCAATAAAGCTACAGCTCTTTTTAAATTATCATACACAGCATTACGAGATACGCCTAAATCTTCAGCAATCTCTGCTAAAGATAAATCTTCTTCATAATACAATGATAAATAGTCTTGTTGCTTCGTCGTCAAAAGTTCTAAATAACAATCCATTAACAGATTCACTCTTTGCTTTTTTTCTAAACTTGACTCCATTTTATGCCTCCATCAAGTTTTTACACAAGCCATAGATATATTGTTCAAGATCAAATTCTTGTAAATCATCCATACTTTCTCCAAGGCCTATGAATTTCACAGGGATATTCAAAGTATCTTTGATAGATAAAACAATTCCGCCCTTGGCAGTTCCATCCATCTTAGTTAATACGATTCCTGTAATATCTGTGATCTTAGAAAATTCTTGCGCTTGTGAAACTCCATTTTGACCTGTTGTTGCATCAATCACCAATAATGTTTCTTGTGGACCAGTTGGTACTACACGTTTGATAATACGATTCATTTTTTCAAGTTCATTCATCAAATTAACTTTATTTTGCAAACGCCCTGCTGTATCACAAATTAACACATCTACACCTTTTTCTTTGGCCTGTTTTAAAGCATCAAAAACAACAGATGAAGGATCTCCACCTTCTTTTCCCTTAATGCACTCAATACCCAAACGATCAGCCCAAACTGCCAATTGATCAATGGCTCCAGCCCTGAATGTATCCCCAGCAGCAACCATGACACTTTTTCCTTCATGAAGCATCATATGAGCTAATTTTGCAATTGTGGTTGTTTTCCCAGCACCATTGACACCTACCATCAAAATGACTGTGAGTTCATCCTGTTCATAATTAATCTTAGTTGTCATATAAGAATCATTGGCATAGATGACAAACATTTTATCAACAATAATATCATTAATCATTTGCGGATCTTTAATATTTTGTAAGCGAACTTCTTTTTTGATTTCATCAACAATTGTCATCACCATAGAAACACCAACATCACTCATAATCAAAATATTTTCCAATTCTTCAAAATAATCATCATCGATTTCACGATATCGAGCTGCTAACTCATTAATCTTGGCTGAAAAAGACGAACTAGATTTATCCAAACCAGCCACATATTTATCATTCTGTTTAGCTGATTTTCCAACTAACGTTTCCTTAATTTTACTAAAAAATCCCATCAGTCATCCCTCCTATGTATTCTGTGCTAAATCGATAGCATCTTTTAATTTGACACTGACAAGTTTTGTGACTCCCTTCTGTTGCATAGTTGCTCCATAGAGTAAATCACATTCTTCCATTGTTCCCTCACGATGTGTCACAACAATAAACTGTGTTTGTGATGAGAATTCTCTTAAATATTTGGCAAATCTTTCTACATTGGCAACATCTAAAGCAGCTTCAACCTCATCTAAAATACACATTGGAACTGGTCGAACACGTAATATAGCAAATAAACACGAAATAGCAATTAAAGCTTTTTCTCCTCCTGAAAAAAGCGAAATATTTTGTACTGCTTTTCCTGGTGGCTGAACATCAATATCAATTCCCGTTTCCAAAATATTATCTGGATCACTATATCTTAATTCAGCTCGTCCACCACCAAATAAATTTCTAAATACAACATTAAACTCTTTATTAATTTTCTCAAAGGTTTCACTAAAACGTGTTACCATAATCTCATCCATTTCATCAATAGCTTTTAAAATACTATCTTGTGCTGAAATCAAATCCAATCGCTGATGATTTAAAGTTTCATAACGAGTTGACACTTCTTGATAATCATCAATGGCTTGTAAGTTCACATTCCCTAATGATTCAATTTTGTGACGTAATAAACGTACTGTTTCTCTTGCTTCAGTCATTTGAACATCTTGAGCTAATTCTTCCTTAGCATATTCAAATGTCATCTTATATTCTTCGTTCAAGCGTAACATATAATTAGAAAGTTCTGTTTCTTGCTTTGCTTTACTGACCTGCTTTTCAGTCATTTCAGATTGAATATGACGAAGTGACGAACGCGAAATACGCAAAGTTTCTTCAACCTTTTCATTCTCATTGACAAAACTCATACGAAGTTCACGTTTTGCCTGAATAGTCTCAGTTAAACGATCACGACGTTTCTTAGCCTCATTTAATTCATTGATGAGTTGATTATCTTGTGCTCCACTTTCAATTTCTGAAAGTTCAACACTTTGATGCGTTAAGCTTTCATATTCACTTTTAGCAACTTGCAATTCACTTCTTTTGTTGGTCACAACAACTTCAAGTTTTGCAAAAGACATTTGTTTTTGCAACAAATGATGTGAAATCTCGCGGGCCGTATTATCTAAATCATTAAGTTTAGCTTTCTTAGCTGTTATTTCTTTTTCCTGCATCGCAATTGTTTCCTTCAACAATTCCAACTCACGTTTACTAGCAAAATTAGAAGTTTGCTGTCTTAAACTCCCTCCTGTCAATGAACCACCAACATTCACGACATCACCATCTAACGTCACAACTTTATATCTCGCAAAAGTGGCTCGTGATAATGCCACTGCATGTTCTAGTGTATCCACCAAAATGACATGTTCCAACTGATTGGAAACAACCCGAGAGATTGGCGCATGATAACGTACGAACTCACTCATGACGCCTAAATAGCCATCAAAATTCTGACAAACCAACATGTGTTCATCACGTAAACGTCGTGGTTGCATTGTTTCTTCTGGTAAAAATGTTGCTCGTCCTGATTGATTATCTTTCAAAAAGCGAATTGCTTCTCTTGCATCTTGATTTGTTTGCGTAACAACAAACTGAACTGCTCCACCTAAAGCAATAGATAGTGCTGTTTCATACTGCGAATCAGTTTCTAATAAATCACCAAGTATTCCAATGATTCCCGATAATGAATTTTTCGCTTTTATGATTGAACGTACACCATAACCATATCCTGATTTATTTTCTACAATATCTATCAATTGTTCACGACGTGAACGATTATTATGCAATTGTAAATTCAAATTTTCAAGTTCTTGCCTTAAGATAATCATTTCTTGACGATTTTTCTCTTGTGCAGCTTCTAAATCCAGTTTTTCCTCTTTTGTCTCTTTGTAACGATTCACACGATCATTATACTCATTCACTGCATCTTGTAAAATAGCTTTCATTTGAGTCATACGTGCTACTAAATCTTCTTTACTAGTGCTTTCTAAGATATGTTTACGATTTGTATCAATCTCAACTTTTTGTGTTTCTAATTCATTCACATGATTCATTGCTGTCAATAATTGTCCCTGTAAACTATTGACCTCTTGATCCAAATCAAACATTTTCTTTTTTAATGTTTCATTTTGTTGTTCATTTAAAATAATCTGTCCTTCAACAGTTACCTTTTCTTTTTCTAATAAATCTAAAGACTCATTTAATTCTTTCAAAGAATCCGAAAGTGTCTCAATTTCTTTTACCAATACACTCACTTCAACTGACTTTAACTCATCTTTTAATTCTAAATAAACCTCGGCCTTTTCTTTTTGTTTTTTTAAAGGAGTCATCTGCTTTTCCAATTCTAAACAAATATCTTCCACTCTATCCAAATTATCTCTTGTTCTTTCTAATTTACGAATAGATTCTAATTTACGCTTCTTGTATTTTGCAACACCAGCAGCTTCTTCAAACATACCACGTCTTTCTTCTGGCTTACTATCAGCAAAACTTGAAATATTTCCTTGCGAAATAATAGACAATGAATCTCGCCCAAGACCTGTATCCATAATTAAATCAACAATATCTTTTAATCGACATGGTTCCTTATTAATCAAATATTCAGCTTCATTATTTTGACGATATAAACGTCTAGTAATTTCCACTTCATTATATTCAACACTCATAAACCGATCTTCATTATCAAATACAAGCGTCACTTCAGCGACATTCTGTGGTTTACGATCCTCACTTCCATTAAAAATGACATCTGACATGTTAGATCCACGCAAAGATTTTACCGACTGTTCACCCAAAACCCATCGCACAGCATCACTAATATTTGATTTTCCACAACCATTAGGTCCAACAATTCCTGTAATACCTGGTTGAAATTCTATGACCGAAAGATCTGCAAATGATTTAAAACCATGTAACTCTATCCTTTTTAAATGCATAGATTCAATTCCTTTCTTAAGAATGATTATCTTTATCCTTCTTGAGATTCAATCTTTCCGGTAATCGAAAAGATCTTTCTTGAGGTAAGCAAACTGTAAACTTACTTCCACCATCTTCAATAGATTCTACATCAATTGTACCATGATGCAAATCAATAATACGCTTAACAATTGACAAGCCTAGTCCATTCCCTTCAACACTCCTTGATTTATCTTGACGATAAAATCTTTCAAAAATATGTGAAACTGCTTCTTTGCTCATACCCACACCTGTGTCCTCAATCGAAACTTCTACAACTTTAGATGTCTTTTTTACCTGAATAGTTACAACCCCATTTTCATTGGTATACTTAATTGCATTATTCACTAAATTCATCCAAACTTGTTCTAAACGAGCTTCATCAGCTTCTATTCTTACATCATTTTTAGGTATTTGATACTCAATTTCAATATTTTTACTTAAAGCTAAATTATCTTGTGTTTCAATAACACGATTTAATTGCTCAATCAACGAAAATTCACTCACTTCAAGTTTGACATCTTCTCCTTCAAGAATCGTTAATTGCAACATATTCCTTGACAAAGTAGATAAACGTTTACTATGAAACAAAATAATATCAGCATATTTTTGTCTTTGTGCATCAGTGAGTTTTTCATTTTTCAAAATTGTTGCAAATCCTTGAATAGCAGTTAAAGGTGTTTGAAATTCATGAGAAACATCCGAAATAAATTGTTGCCTTGTTTCTTCTTGTTTAGCTAACTGCTGTGCCATTTGATTAAAACTACGATTCAGACGTGCAATTTCATCATCACCTGTATAATTGACACGCACACGATAATTCCCTTTTGATAATTCATTTGTCGCCTTATTCAAACGAGAAATAGGTTTCACAATAATATCTGCAATAACCAAAAAAGTAACACTACCAGCAACCAACATACAGAAAACAGCTATAATAGCAGAATCCACAAATATCATTTCTTTTTTTCCTATATCTTTTTGCACAAAAATCAAATATTTTTGCTTATTAATTTCATATGATTTAGCAAATTTACGTATTGAAGATTCTCTAATTGTCAGATGAGTTCCTACTTTTTTTAAAAGCTGTTGCTCTTGCTTAGCAGAAAGCTGCTGTGATGGATTGTATTGTAAACTGCCATAATATACGGGTAATTTTCCCTCTTGTTCAATATAAAAACTCATTTCTGTACTATCAGCATAATTATTCAAGGTATGTGATAAGTCATCCTGATCTAGTAATTGAATAAAATCAGCAATACAATCTGAAGATTTTTCCAGCTCCTCGATCGTTAATCTTCCCATCTCATCTGAATTCTTACGTAAAGAAAAATACCCAGCAATTGAAAAACTAAATAAAATACTAGCTAAAAAACCTACAATTAATTTCCCATAGATGGATTTCATTTGTCGACCTCAATTTTATATCCTAAACCCCTCACCGTCACAACCTTAAATCCTGGTAAATGACCCAAATTCTCACGAATACGTTTAATATGAACATCTACAGTACGATCAAAACCATCATAATCCATTCCCCAAATTTTTTCAATTAATTGTTCACGTGTAAAAATCTGATTAGGATTCTTTGCCAACTCAAAAGCCAACTCAAATTGCTTTAATGGTAAATGAATAATATCTTCATGGTAGCGAATCTCATATTTATCTCCATCAAAAACAACATCACCTATTTTGATAATATTTTGACTATTAATACTATAACGTTTTAAGATTGTTTTCACTCTTGCAAGTAATTCATCTGGATCAAAAGGCTTTGTTACATAATCATCAATACCTAATGAAAAACCTCTTAATTTATCAGCTGATTGAGATTTAGCAGTCAACATAATAACTGGAATATCTTTAAACTCCTTCATTTCCTCTACCAATTGAAAGCCATCCATTACAGGCATCATAATATCTACAATAGCTAAATCAATATACTCATTTTCCAAAATTTCCAAAGCTTCTTCTCCAGTAGCAGCTTCAGCTACTGAAAATCCTTCTTTATCCAAATAAAAACGAATTAACTCTCTAATATGTTCTTCATCATCAACAACCAATATTTTTGATTTCATATTTCATGCACCTCAATTCATTTTGTAATTATATCATAATTACAAAGAAATTCCTATATCTAATAAAAAATAAGACATATTGCCAATAGACATTCTATTCGTTTCAATGAATAATCCATTTCCTTTATCATTAACGTATTCGTATAATGAACATGTTATCTTGAGACTCGATTTCTGCCATTAGATAATGAAAATACTATTTTTATCATATTCAAATCAAACGACTATCTATGACTTGACAATCTTACTCTCTGTGTTGGATATAAGGATTCTTAAAAAACGAATAAAGCAATTGAAGACACATAAGACACCAGATGACTGGTTCACATATAATAACACCAAAATAACCTAATATTGGAATACATAACCAAGCAAAAATAATCTTCCCAAAAAATTCAATGACACTAGATATCAGTGGAATAATTTTCTTTCCCAAACCCTGTAAAGCATTTCTTAAAATTAATAATATACCCAAAACTGCATAAAATGGTGCATTGATCATCAGATACCTTGCCCCATTATCAAGAACGACGGCTTCTGAAGACCCAGATAACAAGGCAACAAGAGGTCTAGCCAAAAATAACATTATCACAATTGAAAGACAGCCCCATGCAACCGATATTTTCATACCGATTTTTACCCCATCAATAATACGTTGACGTTGATTAGCCCCTTTATTTTGTGAAACAAATGTTGATAGAGAAGCGGCTAGTGTCCCACAAGGCATCATACAAAAAGAATTGATTTTTCTCGCTGTAGTATGACCAGCAATAATCAAATAACCAAAACCGTTAATCGCTTTTTGTAAAATGACAGTTCCAGAAGAAACAATAGCCATCATAAATCCCATTGAAAATCCTTGACCTAACAACTCTTGATATAAGCCTTTATCAATTTGAAAATGTTCTTTTTGAGGAACCAGAATAGTCGTTTTCTGTAAAATATAAACGAAACATAGAACTGCTGAAACTGCTTGTGCAATAACAGTTGCAATTGCAGCCCCTAAAATTCCCAAATTTATTTGTGTCATAAAAAACAAATCTAAAACAATGTTCAATACTGAAGAAATCACAAGAAAAACTAATGGCATAAAACTATTTCCCACTGCTCGTAATAATCCCGCCAATAAATTATAAGCAAACATGATCCCTACAAAAAGTGTAATACATGAAATATAGGAATAAGATTCTTCGATAATATCTACTGGTGTATCTAAAACCTGCAACAATGGATACAAACCAACTTGCGAAAGCACCATAATAAGAATTGTGAGAAGTAACCCAATGATAAATGAACCAGCAACTGTGCGTTTTAATAATTGTTGGTCATGAGCACCATAAGCTCGTGCAACAACAATGCTAAGACCATTACCAACACCCAATGCAAATCCCACCAACAAATCATAAACAGCTGTAGAAGCTCCAATCGCTGCTAAAGATGTATCTCCTAAGACATGACCTACAATCATTGTATCCATTGTGTTATAAAACTGTTGAAAAATATTAGAAATAAAAATTGGAATCGAGAATATAATAATTGATTTTAAAATATGATCTTTGATTAAATCAACCTGAAAATGAAACATGCAAATCTTCCTCCTTTTTTCTCCAACAATTTTAAACAATATTTTCACATTGTTCAAGAGACAATATCTATTCCATCATCAAACATTTCTACAATCATAAAAAGAGATTCAATATCATGAATCTCTTTACAAATATACACACTTATCCCTATCGCTTAGACTTAAATAAAGAAAATCCCTTTTTCTTTGATATTTTTTTCTCTATTTCACTCATTAGTTTTGAAGCACTTTCAATACCTTTATCAATTGCTTTTTGACACCACGTTTTGGCAAGCTCAACATTTATTTCTGTTCCCTGTCCATAAAAATAAGCTTTAGCAAGATTTAAACACCCATACTCATCTCCATGTGTTGCAGCTTCTTGAAAGAGTTCAAAAGCTTTATCAAAATCTAATGAGACACCTGTCCCCTCACGATAGCAAACACCCAAATTATTCATAGCACCATAATGTTTTTGTTCTACTGCTAATTTATAATAATGAATAGCTTTCTCAATATCTTGATATTTCTCATCAGCTTCAAAATCATATAATACTGCCAAATTATAAATTGCTGAGCGATAACCCAAATCAATTGCCTTTTCATATAATTGAATAGCCTTTGGAATGTCAATATCCACTCCCATACCATGTTGATACATACGTGCTAAACTATAATATCCACGTGGATAACGACGATCAGCAGCTTGTTGATACCATTGTAAAGCTAACTGATAATTTTGAGTTGTCCCTATACTTTCTTCATAACAGCAACCTAAATTGCACATTCCTCTTAAAAATCCTTGATGAGCTGACAATGAATAATATTTAAAAGCCTTTTCTTTATTGATCTTTGTACCAATTCCCATTTCATAACAATAACCGACATTACACTGACCGACTTCATCACCTAAATCAGCCGCTTTTAAATAGTTTTCAAAAGCTTTCAGCGCATTACTTTCAACACCATTTCCGACTTCATAACAATATCCCACATTGCACAATCCACGAGGATAATTATAAGAAGCGGCTCTTTGATAAAGCTCAAATGCCTTTTGATAATCTGGACTTCCATCAACACCATCCTCATATAAACTTGCAAGATTACACAAGGCACGCAAATGATTTTGACTTGCTGCCATTTCATAATATTTTTTAGCCATTTGTAAATCGCGCTCAACACCAATTCCCATTTCATAACAATATGCCAAATTACATTGGGCAACAGCATAATTCATATCTGCCGCGCGTTGATAATATTCTGTTGCTTTCACAGCATCTCTTTCCACTCCAATACCCATTTCAAAACAAATTCCAACATTTGAAATTGCTCTTGGATATCCATATTGAGCTGATTTCTGATAATAGGCAAAAGCTTGATTCTCATCAATATCAGTACCAATACCTCTTTCATAACAGAATCCTAAATTACACATACCAACTTCATCACCTAAATCAGCCGCTTGTTGATAATAAGCAAATGCCTTTGATTCATCTTTAGGAAGACCCGTTCCATCCTCATACATATATCCTAAATTACAAATTGCACGCGTATAATTCATCGCTGCTGAACGCTCATAAAGTTCTTTGGCTTTTTGATAATCCGGCTGTCCATCTAGACCTTGCTCATACAAATAAGCTAAATTACATAAAGCTCTTGGATCATTTTGTTGAGAAGCCAATTCATAATATTTACGGGCCATTTGTAAATCACGTTCAACACCAATTCCTGCTTCATAACAATAACCTAAATTACATTGTGCTCTCGCATAATTCATTTGTGCTGCCTGTTGATAATATTCAACCGCCTTGACTTTATCAATCGTTGTTCCCATTCCTAATTCATAACAAAGTCCCAAACAGCAAAGAGCTCTTGGATATTGAGATTTAGCAGACACTTGATACCATTCAAAGGCCTTATTTTCATCAACTGCTATCCCAATTCCCCTTTCATAGCAGTATCCTAAATTACATTGAGCAACCTCATCACCTAAATCAGCAGCCTTTTGATAATATTCAACCGCTTTACTTTGATCTTGTTCAACACCAGTTCCTTCTTCATAGAACAAGCCCAAATTACATAATGCTCTTGTATAGTTATATTGAGCTGCCTTTTCATACAAGGCAACTGCTTTGGCATAATCTGGTTCCCCACAAACGCCTTGTTCATACAAATATCCCAAGTTACACATAGCGCGCAAATTGTTTTGATCAGCTGCCAATTGATAATAAGACATTGCCTTTTCTAAATCTTTCTCAACACCAATCCCAACCTCATAACAATAACCTAAATTACATTGAGCGACATCATAGTTTAAATTTGCTGCTTGTAGATAAACCTCAACAGCTTTTTTCTCATTGACTTCGGTTCCGATTCCCGCTTCATAACAATAGCCTAAATTTGTCATACCACGCAAACTTCCCGCATCACTTGACTGCTGGTATAGCTCAAAGGCTTTCTTTAAATCTTTGTCACAGCCAATACCATTTTCATAATAATAACCTAGAGTACACAATGCTCCTGGCTCTTGATACTCAGCAGCACGTTGACAATATTCAAAAGCAGCATTGACATTTCTTTCAACACCTATACCATTTTCTAAATAATAAGAGTATTTACACATTGCATAAACATAGTCCATATCTGCACTACGTCTTAAAAACTCCATTGCCAAAGGCATATTTTCATTTTCAATCATTTTTCCATAAGCCATCATTGCACGTGGATAGCCCATATTTGCACTTCTTAAATATAGCTCTTTAGCTTTCTCATCATCTTTATCAACACCAATTCCCATTTCATAACAGTATGCAAGATAACAATGAGCTGGAGCATAATTTTGAGCTGAAGCTTGTTGATACCAATAAACAGCCGTGACTGGATCTTGTTCCACACCTTCTCCAGATTCGTAAAAATATCCTATTTGTAATTGAGCAATTTCTAACCCTTCATTAGCTGCTTCTAAATACCATGATGCGGCCATATGATAATCTTGAGTGACACCAATTCCATATTCATAACAATAACCCACACTATATTTTGCTTGTAAAAAGCCAGCATCAGCAGCCTGCTTATAATATGTCATAGCCTTTATCTCATCTTTATCAATTCCACGCCCATAACAATAGCATTCACCAACATAGAACAAAGCCCTTGGCAAATTTTTCAAAGCTGCTTTCTCAAAGTATTCAAAAGCCTTCTCATTATTCTGTTTACAGCCAATTCCCTCATAACAACAAAAAGCAAAGTTGCAAGATGCGATTTCATCTCCTAAATCAGCAGCCTTTTGATAAAAAGCAACAGCTTTTTCTTTGTCCATTGGTACTCCCAAACCAATTTCATTCATATATCCAATTGAACAAATAGATTTGGCATGATTCATTTTAGCCGCTTTTTCATACAATTCATAAGCTCTATACTCATCTTGTACATATCCATTTCCATTCATATATTTTAAAGCCAATTGAAAGATTTCTTCTTCGACACTTGGTACACCTTCATCATCAAGATGTGGAATTGCTGATAGAAGGCATACATCAACACCCACAATTTCGTGATTTTCATTTTCAACATAATAATGTTCTTCCTCTAAATAAGGTGAACCTGTTAAATCAGGATATGATGTGACATCATAATCCATCATCAAACGATAAACATTTCTTTCACATTGCTCTTCAGGACATGTCAATGTTTTGACTTTCATTAATGCTCCTTCTTGATCAAAGGCTCGTTCATCAACCAAGTATACCCATGCCATGTCATCATAGTTCATAGCAATAAAATCAACCTTCCATTTTCCAAACAATGGCTCATACATCTTCAATCTTTCTAACAAATCATTCATGACGATTCCCTCCTTAATCATCTAATATTTGAATAGCTGAAATTGTCTCAGTATTACTTTGATCTTCTATATAATCAATTATGACATTATCACCAACTCTCAATAATGGTAATTCACTATTTAATGAAATTGGTGCAATATAAACTTTATCATACCCTTCTAATCGGAAATAGTAATGTGAATTTCCATTCACAACAGCTGCTTCAATAGCACTAATCTTTCCAGTCAATTGTTTCGTCTCAAAGTCCACTTGAATCTTGTCATTACTTTCACTTAGCAACTGATAATATGCCTTTTCAGCTTCAGCAACACTATCTCCTACTGAAACAATCTGATAATTCTCAACACTGACAAAAGCATATTTTTTAACAAGCCCTGCATCATCTTTCAAAGATAAGAAATATGTTGGCTGTCCACCTGCATTAATTAAAATTGGGAAAGTCGCACGATATTTTAAATTTTGAACCTTACCCTCAGCAGATGACATAGCTGAATACTCTTCTGCTCCACTAATAGCATAGTATTTTGCTTCCTTTGTACGCATATTGATTAATGCAAAACCAACATTAGAAGCATCACTTGAAACAGATGTCAACCCCGTATAAATATATACATCATCATTTAAAGCAACATAATTATATCCATCAGTTGGTTTTAATACACCTTTCTGTGAAAAAAGTGTATTAAAATATCCATTTGTATATTGACCCCAATTTTCTAATTGAGTCAATAATAGTGATGAAGGATAAACTCTATCAACCCATGTTGGAACTTCGTCAATTGGATAATATTGACTACTTCCATCAATAGCATTAACCATAATAGCTCCTATAATATCTTTGCCTCCAAACAAGCCAATTTTATATGTATAAACAGGCGCAATCCAATATGGATTTCCATCATCATCAATTTCAAAAGAAGGTTCCTCAAACATCTTTGTTGGATAATGCATACGAATATGACGATTAATATTTCTAAAAAATAAATCAGAATGTGAATACTTCATTCCTTCATTCAAACGAATCACTTCAGATTCTTGTGTTACCATGTCTACACGAATATAAGCAGGTAATCCTTCACCATGATTGGTAAACCATTTAATCAAATCACTATATGAAATCGTAGTCACTCTAAACGGCTTATCATTATAATTAATTTGACCATATTCATCATCAACTTCAAATTGTGATACATAATCAACAATTTCTCCCATCTTACGGTCACCTAATCTTTGTGCACTATCTTTATCAACAACTGGTATTGACTGATAATTGACTTTTTCGTTATCTTTATAAAAGTCAGCTTCTTTATCAACAGATAATTGTTTTTGATATGCTGAAGCATGAAAAATCGGAGAACTGATCAACTGTCCTAAAAAAACATAAATAATCATAAAAGCAACAAAGCCAATACAAATTTGATTCACTTTATCAAATGATAAAGAAAATAAGCTTCTTAAGCCAATAAAAATCAACAAACAAAAACTAAAGAAAAAAACAAAATCAGGAGAACGTAAATTAACTGGAAGCAAAAGAAAATATTCTATCACCAAAAACAAAATCAGTGTGATGATAAAAGCCTTTAATGTTCCATTTTTCCTTGGCGTCCTCTTACGAAAAAAATCATTTTGACTCTCATTTACTTTTCCAAAAAGTTTTTCAAATAATTGATTCATCAATCTTCACCTTTAACCTTTCAATCAAATCTTTTAATTCATCTAATGAAAGAAGTGTCGCTCCACTGGCATAAGCATGTCCACCACCTCTAAATTCATTCGCAATCTCATGAATTGCTACACCACGACTACGAATACTCACTCGATAATTATTCTCTGCCAGATTTTGTGTCACTGCCATCCAAACAAGATAATCTTCATAATCAGCTAATGTATTCACATAACTTGATCCTTCTTCTCTACCAATATTTAATGTTTGAAGATCCTGATCACTTAAGTAATACCAAGCAATCTTCCCTTCGCTTTGATATTGATTATAAATAAATTTTGTAACTTCCAAATCAGTTTGATTTTTCATATACAATTTTTGATATAAACTTTCAATATCAATACCTGTTTCTAATAAATAGGATGCTGCAACAAATGTTTTAGAAGATGTTGTATTATACAAAAAACGATGACTATCTCCAACAATTCCCAAATAAAGTGCTGCTGCTGCTGCTTTGGGTAAAGTCACGTTTTCTTCCTTAAACAATAACGTTATAATTTCACTGCATGATGAAGCATTTTCAACCTCAATATTGATATCACCATATGAATCGATGACAATATGATGATCAATTTTTAAAATATCATCACATACACATAAATCGCCATCAATTCTTTCACGATTTGCTGTATCTAAGACAATTCCTAATGTTGTCTTTTCTTGCTCAGCTCTGCCTTTTTCATAAGTAGCAAAAAGAGACAAAAGACGACTTTCCATATTTCCTGCCAAAACAATGTTTTTATCTGGATATATCTTTTTCAATGTCCAATACACACCCAACTGTGATCCAAAGGCATCTAAATCAGGATTTACATGTCGATATATAATCAATTGTTGATATTCCTTTACTATCCCTAAAATCTTCTCCATTTTCTATCACCTTAACTAATATAATACCACAGAATGACTTAAATATGAACGAAAACAATAAGGAATCATCAAATGTCCCTCCCTACACAACTTTTCTTTGACAGTACTCAATTGTCCTTGAACTCATCAATCATGATATTTCATCATTTTCTTTTCTGTTATTTTTTTGCTACGCAATATTTAGTAAAGTTTAGAAAAATCATTTTGTATTTAATCCTTATGATTTCTTTCAACATTCCCTTTCATTGTATCAAAATAACCTGAAAAGAAAAAGGATGTCAAACATCCTTTTATAATCCTAACAATCTCACTGTATCCCTAGCTATCATGACTTCTTCATTTGTTGGAATAACCATGACTTTGATTTGTGAATATTGATGAGAAATCACTCTGTTCTCAGGGCTTCTCTCATTATTCAATTTTTCATCCAAGAAAACCCCAAAGGCTTTAGAAATATTATCAATAATTAATCTTCTTAAATAAGCTGCATTTTCTCCAACACCCGCAGTAAAGGCAATCGCATCACAACCACCTAATTCAGCATAATAAGACCCAATAAATTTAGAGACAATACGAGCATATAACAAGCTAGTTAATAAAGCACGATCATCACCTTCTTTAAATAAGGCATTTTCAATATCTCTGGAATCAGAAGAAATACCAGAAACTCCTAACATTCCTGATTTTTTGTTGTAAACTTCTAAGATTTCATCAGGTGTTTTATGAAGTTTATTACACAAATAAGGCATGATTGATGGATCAACATCTCCGCAACGTGTTCCCATCATAACTCCAGCTAATGGTGTAAATCCCATAGATGTATCAATGCATCGTCCATTTAAAACAGCTGAAATACTTGCACCATTTCCTAAATGACAAACAATCACACGTGATTCTTTAGGATTTCCTAACATTTCAATGACTTGTTCAGACACATATTTATGACTTGTCCCATGTGCCCCATATTTTCTCACTTTTAAATCTGTATAATATTCCATTGGTAATGGATATAAATAATTTTCTTTTTCTAAAGTTTGATGAAAAGCTGTATCAAATGTAAATACATGTCCGACTCCTGGTAAAGCCTCTTTAAAAGCACGGTACCCAATTAAATGTGCTGGATTATGTAATGGTGCCAATTCACATAATTCTTCAACTTTTGCAACAACATCTTCATCTACCACAGCACTATCACTAAAGTATTCACCACCATGAACAATACGATGTCCGACTGCATTAATTTCACTTAATTCTTTCACAACACCCTCATCAATAAGCGCTTTCAATAACATGTCAACAGCCACTTGATGATCAGGAATTGGACAAGTTTTTGTCGTTTTTTCTCCATTATATTTTATCGTAAAAATACCTTCATCTAATCCAATTCTTTCAACAATTCCTGAAGTGATGACCTCCTCACTTGGCATATTGAATAATTGAAATTTTAACGATGAACTTCCAGCATTAACTGCCATAACTTTTGTCATAATTCTTTTCCTCCTACATACGTATTTCTATTGTACAAAAATTTTTTCAATAACTCAACAACTTTATTTTCTTTCCTTAAGTTCTTCTAAGTCATATGGTGTTTGTTGATAAACATAATAATTCAACCAGTTTGAAAAAATAAGATAAGCGTGTGAACGCCATTTCACCTGTATCTCTCCTTGAATATCATTATTCATATAATAATTTTTAGGCATTTCACTTTCAATATCAGGATTGGCTAAATCACGACGATATTCTTTATCTAACGTATCAGGATCATACTCTGGATGTCCTGTAATAAAAAATTTTGAGCCATCTTGACTAGCCACAATATAAACTCCTGCTTCATCAGATTCAGCTAGTATATCTAATTCTGCAATTTTTTCAATATCTTCCTTAGAAACAGTCGTATAACGTGAATGTGGAGCATAAAACTGATAATCAAATCCTCTCAATATTTTTCGATTCATTTTTTTGACATTGGTACGATGCAAATAAACCCCTGTTAATTTATGATCCAATAAATGTTTAGACACACCATAAAAATAATGTAAAGTTGCTTGGGCCGCCCAACATATAAAGAAGCAACTAAAAACATGTGTTTTTGACCATTCCAATAATTCAGTAAATTCTTGCCAATAATCAACATCTTCAAATTCTAACTTTTCAACCGGCGCTCCTGTAATAATCAAACCATCATATTTATTTCCTTTAATATCATCAAATGTTTTATAAAAAGCTAACAAATGTTCTTTAGAAACATTCTTTGATTCATGTGTAGCCATGTGAATCCAATCCACCTCCATTTGTAATGGTGAATTTGATAACAATCTTAATAATTGTGTCTCCGTCACAATCTTTGTTGGCATAATATTTAAAATCAACAACTTTAGCGGTCTTATTCTTTGCGTTGTTGCACGTGTTTCATCCATGATAAATATATTTTCATCTTTTAAAATCTTAGCAGCTGGTAAATTATCTGGTATTTTAATCGGCATAATAAAACCTCTTTTCATTCTTATTTATTTTAGCATAGATTTTCTTAGACTTAAATATCGAATTTTCTAAAATGAAATTAATTCTTGAAACGCCTGTATAATAAATGCATCACTCATTCCCGCTAAATAATCAATAATACTTTTTTCAACAGCGTGAGGATCATGTTGAAAATCATAAACAATTCTATTTTTATAAATATGTTGTCTAGGATATGATAAAATATAAGCATATTTTTCTAGCCATGCTAAATAGTGTGAAATAAGTTTAGGATATTGATCTTGCTGATTCTTTAAAGCTGTCAGCATATCTTCTTCCTTTGAAAAAGAATATAAAAAATCAAATAAAGACTCCAAAATCAAAGAAACATATTTATTATGAACTTGAACTCTTTTAATCAAATAAATATTTTGATAGTTAAATTTCATAATTATTTTCATAATACAAAAAGCCTCATCCGATAACCCAATACCTTTCTCTGGCGATGAATTTTCAATGACATCGTAAATAAAATAATTCACAATGGAACCGTTGTTAATGGCATGAAACTGATAATGACTCACACGATTGAGTTCATTCTTCAAATCATCGACTTGTTCCTGTTTAAGAATGCGTAAACGTAATGCATCTTCAATATCTCTTGCCAAATAAGCAATTTTATCTGCCATCTTCACAACACATCCCTCATACGTCCAAGGATTATATTGACCAGCATATTGATAATCGTGAAGATCAATAACCTGCTCTCTTTTTTGAATAAACTTTTGATTCATCTCACCACAATGAGAGATAATTCCATCTCTAACAGCATATGTGAGATTGAGATTATATTGGTAATGTTCATTATCTTCCAATAATTCAATCATATCTACAAAATGCAAACTATTTTTCTCATGCCAAAATTTTTCCAAACCATGTTGCGATGCAATTTCTGTGAGAATGGTTTCTCCACCATGACCAAAAGGAGCATGTCCTAAATCATGTCCAACAGCAATAGCCTTTGTCAGTTCTGTATTCAAGCCTAATTCTTGGGCAATGGTATGTGAAACAGATTCGACCAAATTGACATGTTCACTTCTTGTACAAACATGATCATCTTCCACTGCAAAAAAAACTTGAGTTTTATGTTTTAAACGACGATATGCCTGAGAAAAAATAATACGTGTATAATCACGTCCAAAATCACTTCGCAAATCATTCCTTCGTTGATATAAAGATTCTTCCCTTTGTATTGCTATAGAATAATCAGGATGCTGTTCATTCATAGCACAATGTTTCATTTTTTGATTTTTCATTTCCATCACCTCATGAATGTATGGTATACTAATTTTGAGGTGAAAGCAATGAATAAACATTTATTTTTGGACCAACTTTATGCATTAGTAAGTGATGAGCCAAACATTATAGCTAACTTATCTAATATTTCAGCATTTCTCAATGAAAGCTTTGAAGATATTAATTGGGTTGGTTTTTATTTAAAAGAAGAAAAAGAACTTGTTCTTGGTCCTTTTCAAGGAAAACCTGCTTGTGTGAGAATTCCATTAGGTAAAGGTGTGTGTGGAACAGCAGCTTTTAGAAAAGAAGTTCTAAGAGTTGAAGATGTTCATCAATTCATTGGACATATTGCTTGTGATAGTCAGAGTCGTAGTGAAATTGTTCTACCTATTGTTATCAATGATGAGGTTATTGGTGTTCTTGATATCGATTCACCATCATACAACAGATTTACTTTAAAAGATGAAAATTTATTAAAAGATGTTGTGAGACTCATAGAAGAAACAGTATTTAAAAAAGGACGATAATGAAATAATGCAGTCCATTAAGAAAGACAATGTTACTCAGTGTCATTACACTGAAAACCATTGTCTTTTTTGATATAATGAGATTATGTTAGTGACAATGCAATCTCATGATGTAAACATTTGAGTTATCTATGTTACTAGATTTGGACATAATAATAAATTCTGATGATGAGATTGTTTCTTTCCAAAAGGTGTTACACTTCTGAAGATTGTTTTCTTCGCTAGAATGATTGGACAAAGTGATTTATGAAGTATGGAATTCTTATGTAGACATAATATAAGATGTACGTATATTATTCATAAAGATACATAGAAAATTTTATGAATATGAATCAATCAGTTCAATACAAGGTTTACCTTTGTAGAAATAGATTCTCTCATCAGGAGTTTTTCATAGATTTTCTGATAGTCATCATATACATTCTCATAAATTCCTACTCTATGATTATCTTGTTTTTTAAGCATTTTTTCTTAATTACTTTGCCTGCTCCAGAAGACATTCTCTTGAACTTTTATTTTTATAGCATGCTTTGTTATTGAATCTACCATCATACTGTTTGATGGCTTCATTCCATTATCTCATGCTATTTCTACTTTTTATCAATTGATGTTCCTCGTGTTTTTTATTTTTAATCTTAGTTATCTGAATTTTGTACGCGATGAGGAATTGATGACATGTTCTTTTGACACGAAATCAAGGAAATACTGAAAGGGCAGTTAAACGTCTGTTGTGGAAAGTATTCCAGTCTGTCAGAATCAAAGCAATAAGATTGACTCAACATATCATCTACAAATGAGAAATCTGCTCATTCTTTTATTTTTCTTGGTATAGTGTTCTATTTAATTATGAATTGATAATGTATTACACACCATTAAAATATAATTGCCTCTGCATTTATAAATTTTACTGACAAAGCAACCTTTTTAAACAATTCACATGATTTGAAAACAAAAAAAGAACAAGTTTTGTCCTTGTTCTTGAAAGTTACAATAAAGCAGCACCAATAAGCCCAGCATCATCAGAAAATTTTGCTAATTTATATTGTAGAAATTCTGGTTTAATATAATATGACTTTGCTTTTTCAAATACTAATTCTACAAAATCAGGATTAAAATTAGCAATGCTTCCACCTACTACATAAATTTCTGGATCAATCACGCAACCTACATTTGCAATCCCTTTAGCAGCAATATCAGCAGTACGTTCAATTAAAGCAATAGCTTTTTCATCACCTTCATGATACATATCAAAAAGCTTCTTAGCGGTCATAGGCATATGAAATATTTCTTCAGCAATAATTGATAATCCATATCCTCCACATTGCTCATTCAAGCTTCCTGGATTTGTTCCTTTATGATGGTGCGGATCTTCATTAACAATCATATTATAAATTTCACCCGCACATGTACTTACTCCATTAATTAATTCATTTCTAAAAATATAGGCTCCACCGAAACCTGTAGACATTGTAATATAATAAACTGATTCGTAGCCTTGACCCGAACCTAATATAGCCTCACCTAAACCTGCAACATTAGCATCATTACTCATCTTCGTAGGCAATCCTGTTTCTCTTTCAAAAAATTCAACAATTGGAAAATAATCCCAACCTACTAAATTAGGTGGATTTAAAATAATGCCTTTATGTGCATCTAATGGTCCTGGACATCCTATGCCAATACTTTGAATTTCACCATCAAAATTCTTAATAAAGGTTATCATCTCTACCAAATTCTCTTCAGCATTTTTTGTCTTATCATTTGGTGTTTTATAATACTGGATCATCTGCATGTTTTCATCAAAAATCGCACATCTTAAATTTGTTCCACCAATATCAATTCCAACTCTATACATTTTTCTTTCCTCCTCATCCTTACTTTTATTATAATAGAAAAAAATATTTTTTGAACAAAAATATCTCATACATTCACTAATTTTCAAAACATTTGAACAAGTTTTTGACAATATTTAACAACAAATGCCAATATCAACAAACGAATTCCTCACATGAAAGTATCATCTTTCTAAACCACCAATAATCCTTCTTAATATTTTTCTTTTCATTTTGATTAATAAGCTCATCACTCACTTATAGCCATTTTTTTATAACCAATTTGAATAATCAAAATACTCAATATTCCACATAATATTTTAGCAAAAACATATACTGTTACACTTTCATGACTGACACCTGAAATAAATCCTAATTGTCCCCCAAAAACATAAGCACCACTTACACTAAAAGCTGCATTCATCAGCTTTCCTTTCGTATTCATCTGAGAATATAATGGTAACATTGCTAATGACGAAGCACAATTTAATACAAAACCAATGACTGACTCATTGTTTACACCTAGTTTATGAGCCAAATATTGAATAGGCCTTGATCCATATTTTAAAATCAATTCTGATAAAACCATTGAACCACAAACAATAATAATCATCTTTAAAACCATCACTAGACTTTCCTCTACTAAAGATAATTGAACATATTGTATAGACGGAAAATATAATCCCAATACAACAATTAGAAATAAAATATAGCTCAAAGTCTTTATCATGTTGGCTAATATACTTAACATCTTCACAGTTTGCTGAGGAACTTTAATAATGGCAAAAGCAATCAATGCACATATGATAAATATTGGCAAAAGGTTTATTACAAATGTAAAAACAGAAAATTGAAAAAAAGGAAAAACACATAGTAATCCAGCTGGAATCACAATAATGCCTACAATAAATCCTTTCATCAATATATCAATATCCTTTTCTTCTAAAAAAGATAAAAAAACAGATAATTGAAAAGAAATTGTTTGACCTAATGTTGACGATAACAAAACACCTGAAAAAACAATCATTTCTGTACTTTGAGCAATTTGACTTGATATTGGATAACCACCCATATCTGGTGCCAACAAAGCTCCTATCAGAATAGATGAGTCAAAAAAGAGATAATGATTTAAATTTTCTAACAATTGAATATGTTGTTGAATGAAAGTTAAGCTGACACAATAAATTCCTATGATTGACACAGCCATAGAACCCATAGTTAATAATCCTTTATCAAAAACTGATGCCAATCCCCATCGTAAATGTAATGTTTTATCAATGAAACCAATGAATGCAAAGATCAACATTACAACAATAAAAATATTCATATATTTCTCTCCTTGACACTATTATATCGGTTTTATATAGAATTGTAAAAATCTTTTTATAAGGGAAATACTATCACAGTATTTAATTTTCATCATTTCCAAATCGACTTAAACAGACAAATAGATAAGAACTTATCTCTTATTCATAATAACTTACTAAAAATATCTTATATAAAAGCCCTCTTTATCTCACTGAATAGTGTTTTAAAATTGATAAAGGCATTTGAGTTTCACTTTTATAAAGATTTTCATATCTCATGATGTCATGAGAATCAACCAAATCAAAGTATGGCTATTAAGAAAATAATTCATAAAATATTTTTGAAACATTGAAAAATACTTTGATTTGGACTTGTGTCATATATGGCAAAAATAACTTCATCAAAAGAGTACTGCCACCCTTCTTCTAAAAGTTCTCTCCAAAATGTTGCAATTTTGTATGGGTCATTCCTAAAAACTCCACATCCAAAAGCACCCAAAATAATATGTGTATTACCTGTTTGAACAAATATTGAAAGAATCTTTCGCATACGCTTTTTCATGATATCATAACACTTTCTCTCATCTTCATTACGTTGTAATGCAGCACCCATGTTAACTGCTGGAGAAGTTAAAATATGAGCCTGCATTGGTTGAGATAAAAGCTGATATTTCTCATCCCGTATAAATACTACATTAGGAGAATAGATCATTCTGTCAGAATAACATTTACTAATTATTGTCCGATGATAATCATAAAAATCTTGTTTGTATTGAATTTGTGTTAAATAAAGATTACTTCCATAACATAAGGCTTCTTCTTGAGCCAGACTACCATGTAAAAAGCCCCCTCCAGGATGATAGGCAGATGCAAAGTTCAAGACTCCATAAACTTTTTGGCCATGTACAATCAAATCAACAACTGATTGATTTTTTATTTGCCTTAATGCCGGGTGTGAATAAATATAAGCAGGTTGCATGAACATCTTATTATTATTTTCTTCCAAAAGTATTACTTTTTCCATACAATTTTTATGCAATAAAGAAACATTGATTTGAGAATTTTGATATGTATAAAAGCCTTCTTTAAAAATGTTTAATGTTTCTTCAGCAATTTTTATTCTTTCTTGTCTTTTCATATAAACCCTTTCCGATATTGTTTCTTGTCACTTTTACCATCCATATAAATCAGTCAACAAATATGTATAAAATTTTATTATGTCTTTTCAATATTCCAATAGAAGAATAACTTGACACGTATTCAATATATTTTCTACATTTGATGATTTGATTGATACAAATAATAAGCTATTCATCTTCTTTAATATAACGTACAACTTCAGATCGAAAATAATCGCTCAATGGTTTTTCCTGATCAGAATATCCAATTGCCACAAGCCCTACTGGATATTCAAAATCTTTCAAATTAAAGTTTCTTTGAAAACCAACAATGCGATCCTCATTAGGAGCAATTCCACACCAACATGTTCCTAAACCTTGATGAACTGCTTCAATTAACATATTTTCAATAGCTGCTGAACAATTTATCATACCATATTCTTTATTAATAGCTTTATTCAAATCAGCAATAACCAAGATGGCACAAGGTGCACTTTTAACAAATTGAGTATATGGAGAAAGCTTTGTTATATCAGATAAAGCCTTCTTTTGAGTAATAACTATAAACTTCCATTCTTGAGTGTTTCTTGCTGAGGGAGCATTCATAGCAGCCCTCAAAAGTATTTCTATTTTTTCATTTTCTACCATTTTATTTTTATATTTCCTTATACTTTGACGTTTTTCAATTTCGTTTAACATATTTTCCTCCATATCTATTTACCTTTGTCAATCAGACACAAACATTTTATTAAAATTTTAATTGACCATTAATCTAAACAAATTGAGAGTATGACAATGGGATTTGTTTTTATCATAAATATATCTATAGTCTCTCTATTTTCTGCGATGAATAACAAATTTTATTTTTACACCTATCCTCCTTGTATCATATACTGGCAAACATTCAAAACACCAGCCAAAATCATGACAAAAATTGGATGACACTTTTTAATAACTAGTAAATACAAACATATCATGAATATAATAACCATTTGTATTTTTAATGTATATAATGAAATGACTTGCTCACCAAAAAAAGCTGAAATCATAATAGATAGTCCTGCTGTCGCAATTAATGAAATGACTGCTGGGCGAAGATAATTTAAAATTTCCTGTAAAGCTTTCATATGTCTATATTTTAAATATAAGTAAGCAATTCCTGTCACAATTAAGCATGATGGCAATATACATCCTAAAGTTGCTATGAATGCACCTGTAACACCAGCTACTTTTGTACCTACAAAGGTAGCTGCATTGACAGCAATAGGTCCTGGAGTCATTTGAGAAATTGTGACTAAATCAGTAAATTCAGATAAACTCAACCAATGATGTAAATCAACAACCTGATTTTGAATAAGTGGCATAGCCGCATAACCACCCCCAAAACTAAAAGCACCTATTTGCAAAAAACTAAGAAAAAGTTGCACATAAATCATAATGAATCTCTCCTTTTCAGTACAAAGAATTGAATAAAACCAAACAAGATACAAATGATAATAATATAAATAACATTAATTTTAAAAAAATAATTTCCAATAAAAGCACCTATCATAATAACAAGATAAAGAGGATTCTTTTCTTTTAACAAACCAGATGCCATCTCATAAACTACTGATGCTATTACGGCTCCAATTCCTGCTTGCATACCTTCAAGCATTAGCGAAATAAAAATATTCGTTTTGAATAAATTATAAAAAGTTGAAACAATTGAAATAATGATAAAAGGAGGAATGATAGTCGCAATAACACTTACAATTATACCAAGTATACCGGCTAATTTATATCCTACAACAATTGCTCCATTCACAGCAATGGCTCCAGGAGCAGATTGTGCAATTGCAATCAAATCATACATTTCCTCTTCTTCAATCCAATGATAATCACTAACAAATTTTTTTCGCATAAGTGTTACAATAACATATCCTCCGCCAAAAGTGAACGCACTTAAGTATAAAGTCGATATAAAGAGTTTCATTAATTTTTCCTTCTGTGTAGTCATTTGATATCCTCCTTATATAAAATTTATCAACAAACTTACCTTTATGAAGCTGTCATCATTTATGAAAAAGAAGATTCTATAATGAACCTTCTATATAGGAAACCATCATCTGCGCAAATAGAGTATTAGCCCATGCAAACCATGGCCTTGTATATTGTTCTGGATCATCCTTATGAAATCCTTCATGCATAAATCCAGTATCAGCATCTGTTTTCGATAATATTGCTAAACATGTTTCAATTTCATTTCTATCTACTGATGTCAAAATCTGCATAATTAATGAAATATGCCAAATGTAGCTATCAGGTGTATGCGGACTTCCAATACCACAGGCAACCTTTCCAACATAATAATATGGATTATTCTCTGATAAAACAAAACGTCTTGTATTTTGATAGATAGGGTCATCTTTGAGGGCATATCCTAAATAGGGGATAGATAATAAACTTGGAGAATTAGCATCATCCATGAGATTGAAATGTCCCATGCCATCTACTTCATAAGCATAAATATCGCCAAATTTTTCATGATGAACAATACCATACTTTTGTATACCTTGATCAATCTCCACAGCAAGTTCTAACAATTGTTGCTCAAATAATGATTCTTGATATCCTATATGACACATTTTAGCAGCATATCTTAAAGCAACAACTGCCATCATATTTGCCGGAATAAGATAACCATACTGACATGCATCATCGCTTGGTCTAAATCCTGACCATGTCATTCCAGTATAGGCAACAGGACTTCCCTTACCGCCATTTACTAATGTATCAGTAGAAGGACAATCAAATCTTTCAAAATAATATGATGACTTTTCGTGATTTTGTTCTAATTTAAATGTATGATATATTAATTTAAGCATTTTCATAAATTGTGGAGTAAATATTGAAATATCATTTGTTCGTATATAATACTCATATGCCAAATATAAAGGAGCACATAATGAATCAACCTCATATTTTCTTTCCCAAATATAACCACTCTCAAAATTCGTGCAATCTTTATGTCCCACATTTTTCAAATTTGCACAATTAAAAGCATTAGCATATGGATCAAGACAAACATAAAAAGTATATTTTTCTATAACACTTTTTATAATTTTCCTTAATTCTTCACTTTCTTTTGCATATCTTACATAAGGTTTCATCTGTGCTGAACTATCTCGTAGCCACATAGCTGGAATATCCCCAGTAATCACAAAAGAAGATCCATCCTCTAATGTTTCTACAGTTGTTTCTATTGTATTTAAAAAACACTTTTTAACCATATGTGATAAAGAGGGATATCTCATCTTTGTAATAGTTTCTAATTCTTCTGCTTTTTCTAAAAGAATCTGTGGTATATTTTTCATAATACTTAACTCCTTTTATCATATTTATATTCATTGTAACGCTTTCCATGGAGAAGTCAACTCAGAAAACCTAAAATAAGTTATTTTATAATCATAAATTGACATGAACATTTTTATTATCATTGAATTAAAAATTCAGACAAGTTTAAATATATATGCCTATAGGAGTGATCATCAAAAAATCTATCATTGTAACTTTCATGACACTTCATACTTTTATATCATAATGTGAAATGAACCAACATATCCACTTTTTTGTATGTAAAAACATACAAATTTTGCTTTCATGCCATATAAACAAATCAAGAAAAAACTCATATTTAAAATATTTGAATTTCTTTCCTAAGAAATTCTTAAAATATTTAATACTCTAAAAAGCAAAGATTAATATATCCAAAACAATCTATCAATAAAACAAAGGAAATGGAAGAATCTAAAAAAGTGACATTAAGATGTCTTAGCTATCATCGCACTATGTACACATAATGGCAGCATATAGTCATTTTTTAGTTTAAAGAAAGCAGGAAGCAACCATATTGCAATTATATTAGAGTTTAAAATATTTAATCTAAACTTACTACAACTCTTAACAGACAAAAAGTATAAATTTTCAAAATATGAAAATTTATACTTTTCATTTATATAAATTTAATATATAATGAAATTAGATATTGGAGGGACAAAAAAATGAAAGTTATCATTGCAAAAAATTATGAAGAAGCAAGTCAAAAAGCTTGCGAAATTATGTTGGATGTTATTAAAAACAATCCTAAAGCAACTCTAGGTTTAGCAACTGGTTCAACACCTGTTAAACTTTATGAGTATATGGTTGAAGATCATAAGAAGAATGGAACTTCTTACAAAGATATTCAAACATATAATCTTGATGAATACTTTGGATTAGATCAAAGTCATCCACAAAGTTATCACTATTTTATGTGTAAACATCTATTTAATCATGTTGACATTAATATGGAAAATGTGCATGTACCAAAAGGAAAAGGTAATGTTGAAGAAGAAGCAAAAGCTTACAATCAAATGTTAGCAGAAAATCCTGTAGATATTCAATTATTGGGAATTGGTTCAAATGGACATATTGGTTTCAATGAACCTGGTACATCATTTGATTCAGTCACACATGTCGTTGATTTAAAACAATCTACTATTGAAGACAATGCTCGTTTATTCTTTGATGGTAAAATTGATGAAGTACCAAAACAAGCTGTAAGTATGGGAATTGCAAATATTATGAAAGCCAAAAAAGTATTATTACTCGCGTTTGGTGAAGGAAAAGCTAAAGCAGTTAAAGGAATGATTGAAGGCAAGAAAACTATTGATTTGCCTGCTAGTGCATTGCAAGATCATCAAGACTGTACATTAATTATAGATGAAGCAGCTGCATCATTACTTAGTAAATAGTATATCAAAAGATCTCATCACAAAATGAGATCTTTTTTTGTCACACTATTATTATATAAAGATAGAAGAAAGAAAAAAAGAGATATCCCAAAGGGGGATATCCCAGAAAGGAACCGGCAGCTTGCTATTGTTGCGCTGCGCACTATCTTCGCCGTTATGATGCTTAACTTCTGTGTTCGGTATGGG
>Ga0129308_1001180_pt1 | contig 29464 bp, 24 predicted proteins | sample L827metagenome_FD_94440 | JGI IMG/M metagenome (GOLD analysis project Ga0129308, IMG submission 94440) | Ring-tailed lemur group fecal microbial communities from Wisconsin, USA - L827 metagenome | ecosystem: Host-associated > Mammals > Digestive system > Large intestine > Fecal | place: USA...
CAGCAATGTGGATGACCTGCTCAACTACATCCGATTCTGGCAGGCATCCAGTGAATCGCAGAAAACTTCCGTCCGCATCAAAACCCGGATGAAACAAATTGTAGAGGATGGACACTACATGGGTGGTACAGTCCCGTTCGGCTACCGTGCGGTCTATAAGGGCAGAACGAACAAAAAGGGCCGCCCGGTGAAGGATTTGGAGATAGACCCGCGCGAGGGCGAAATTGTTCGGGAAATATTTTTTAAGGTAGCACGGGAAGGATACAGCGCACATGGGATCGCCAGGATGCTGAATGAACGCAATATCGTAACGCATGGCGGCGCAAGGTTTCAGACGAATCATGTCCTGCGGATGCTGCGCCACCGGGGGTATACAGGCTACATGATTGCAAAGGAAAACACATCAGGATTTATCCCCGAGCTGCAAATCGTAGAGGAGTCCATATACGAAGACGCGCTGGCGATCGTGGAGCAACGCAAAAAAGAAAATGAGCAGCGCCGCAGTGTCGCACAAAGCTCATACAATAAGACACTGTTGGCCGGCAACCTATACTGCGCACATTGTGGTACACGCCTGTCCGGCTTCTGGCATAAAGACAGGTACAGGCTGGCGGATGGAACGGTAAAAGAAGTGGTGGCGCCCAAATACAATTGTTATGCAAAGGGCTTGAAAGTGCGTCCCTGTGACGGCCAGCAGCTTTACAAGGCTGAAATCGTAGATGAGATCGTGGAAGGAATCGCAAAGGACGTTTTTACCATGATATCCCGCATGCCGAAGGACCCTACGATAGAGGCACAGGTGAAGAAAAATATCCAGAACAAAGAAAATCTGCTGCGTGAACTGGATGCAAAATTGCAGTCAGCCAAAAAGGAACTGGAATTGTATGAAGCACAGATCATAAAGTGCATTAAGGGCAAAAGCAAACTGTCGGAGGCTACACTCGCACGCATGATCAGCCGGGCGGAAGACTCTGTAGCAGTATACGAGAAAGAAATCGAAAAAGCACGTATGGACAAGCAGAACCAAAAAGACATCGCGACGCAGATTGAGGATTTTTACAAGGAGTTCAAAGGCTGGGCGGATGAATATGAATCAGCCGCACTGGAACGCCGAAGAGTCATACTAAGTCAATTGTTCAGCCGCATTGAGATCGGCAGAGGATATGAAGTCAAGGTGGAGATCGCTATGAGCTACAAACAATTTTTGAATCTCTCAGAGAATTCGGAGACTGGCAACAGAACGGTAGCATAGAAAGACAATATTAAGTGGTAAACGATACACAGGCGGGCGAAAGCGCATGGTAGCATGTGCTTTTGCTTGTTCTGTTCGCATAGTGATTTGAAATGGAGGCAATGGATTTTTCGATTGCTAAAAAAATATGCGTGGCGTATAATATCTGTAAATGGGGACGATATTATGGAGCGTATTCAAAAAAGAAAAAATGCTGTCGCTTTTGCAGATTCCATTAATTCTATAGAGGGCGTTCCGCCGTCTCCAATAGCGAGGCGTTTGTCGGGCCAGTGGCAACAAAAAGTGCTTAAAGGAAAGAGTATTTGGTACGAGGATGTGCATGATCTTCCAGAAAGCTTGGACAGAGCATGTACAGCTATAGTAAATACTGCATGGCACATGATGAACAGAAAGCGAAATATAATATCATGCTGACAAGAAAGTTGAGGGCGAGCTATCGCACTGGCTACTGGGAGGTTATTTTTACCCATACGAAATCACTTGGGGTTGTTCCGGCAGATATGAGGGTGCGTTTGTGAGATAAGGGAGAGATGTGAGATGAGTAAACTTAGTTTTAAGACTTTTTGCATTGAATACTACGCCGAGCATACAAAGCAATCGAGCGAAAAAGTATATAAGATATTTAAGGACACTAAGCTATTGGATTTACTTGATAGTGACTATGGCGATCTTCATGGAATGGGAATGGAATATTTAATGCAGTTTTTTGATGAGTATTTAGGGAGGGGAAAAGAACATGATACTGTATCACGGGACAACACTTGAAATAAAAGAACCGAAAATCTTTCGGAATGAAATAGGGAGAGATTTCGGTTTTGCATTTTACACGACAGACATAAAGGAACAGGCAGAGAGGTGGGCGGTTCGACGGGCGAAGGTGCTTTCTGTGAGGGATAAAAAGAGCTATCCTGCGGTTGTGAATGTCTATGAATGGGATAATGATGTAAAACTGCATAACAAAGAATTTGAGGGTGCTTCTTTGGAATGGTTGGAAATGGTTGTAGCTTGCAGGAGCAACCTCGATTTCAGTCATGAATTTGATATAGTAACAGGAAAGATTGCAAACGATAATGTGGGTGAAACGGTTTCCTATGTGTTGCAAGGAATCATGAGGAAAGAGGATGCAGTAGAGCGTTTGAAATTTGAGAAAATCAATAATCAGATAGCTTCTTGTACCGAGAATGCCTTGAAACAGTTAACATTTGTGAAGAGTTATACAGTGGAGGTGGAATGATGTCACATGCAACGGTTCGAGCGACTAACATTCCCGAGATTGTAAAGCTGATATGCGAAAATATGCAGATGTCGGAAAATGAGGCGCTGGACGCTTTTTATAGTTCATCAACGGGAAAGAGTTATGCAAATGATGAAACGGGTTTATATGGACAATCGGCATTATATGTTTACGGACTGTTTTGTACTGAAACGAGAGATTAAAAGTCGATATAAATATTGGATATCAGCCCGAAGATTAATGAAAATAAATCTATTGATAATATAACGGGCTATACGAGTCAAAACATAAAGGGTTTAAATACTATGTGGAAAATCCATCACTAGCTTAACTGATATTGCAAAAATTAAAGATAGCGACAATCCGAGGTATATCATTCAGAACTGGATGCGAAACAGAAACACTATTGAATTTCTGTGCGTGTGGGAAACACTTTACAATCCTGATTTTAACTGTGTCGAATTCGATGCGTTTAGAACACAGGCCGGTTTACTGTATTTGACAAGGGTATGATGAAACGACACACAAGAATAGAGCCAACCTACATTAAGCCGCCGCTATTGGGAAGCCAAAAGCGGCGGCTTTTTTGCTCGATATGGCCGAAGCCCACTGAGGACCGACCTGTTTTGGTTTTCAAGTAACCGCCCAACAAGATTTAGGAAATTGGAAGAAGACACGGTCAATTGCCCAAAATAGTGAAGCAGATTCGAATAGTGTGATCTGGCAATTCGTTTTTGAAATTTCTGCATTGGAGAAAAGGAAATGAATTTTCAAATCTCAAATTGTAACAACATTGATTTGGGGTTGATTAATTTATATAGAAGAAATTTGTTTAAACATTAAGTATGCTGCGAATGGAACAGGAAAGACAACTATAGCCAATGCACTTGATGCGGTAGATGAAAAAGAAGAGTTAAAAGAGCTGATTCCATATAAATATAGAGATAATATTCCAGCTAAATCCAAACATTTCCCTGCAGAACGCAACGCTTAACGCTATCTCCTCTGGCGTTCGCCGCAGAGATGGCGGTCTATACAGATGCTGGATCAGCACTGTTTTAAAAGGGACCACCGGATCAATGCTGGGCCTCCCGTTGTCTTCACAATACAGCGGTTCCACCATCTCATAGAGTCGGTTAAAATCTACCGCCGCATCTATCTTTCACAGAAGATGGTCTTCAGGCACTAAACTATCTATTCCTACGATCTCTACCACATCACGGTACATTTTCCCGCGTTCCAGCATTGTTATCACCCATATCTGTTTTACCAGCTTAACCTTGAAAAAGCCCAGCCGTAGCTGGGCTTTTTCGATAGACTGAAACGTACGGAAAAGTCGCTTTTCCGTACGTTTTTGCGTATGAAATAAAATTACATGATAACATACTTTGGAAATCTTAAATGACTCACAGGCTCTCATTAAATTCGTGCTTCAAATAGATTGTTCTGATCGGGGATAAGAATATTGTCACGCCCAACAATTCTCCAGCGTGCATACTGCTCGGAAATAAAAGGCGGGTCATCCTTTTTCGACAAGCGGTCAAGTTCTTTAAAGTACAGTTCAGCACGGTCAGGTGTATCACAGTCTGCATCGTATTGATCTATGCAGTGATAATAAAGTCTCTGTAGATTTACAAAATCGGTCAGATTTTCAATGTTTTTCAGAAATTTCTTTTCAACATTGTGGGATAACTGTTCCAGAGTGGCAATAAGGTGGCAGCAAATTGCATCAACTTGGTACCCCAAAACTTGGTCTAGCGCTATGTTTCGATGGGTGATATGCTCGTGGAACCATTCGTTCCCATGCGCAGTACCGCTCCATAACGAAGGATCGAAAAGTTCATCGGAAATTTCTTGTAAAATGTCGGCGCCCTGTTCAGCATACTGGTTACCGAATAGTTGGGAGGAAAGCTCCTGATGAAGTTTGGAAAGTTTGATTGTGGGGTTATAATAAAATCTGGAAAGATACCAGTAATTCAAACTGGGGACAAACCAGCAGTCCAGAGGAAGATATAGTGAAACAGCACCACGGTATCCGTAGCTGATCAAAGTATTGACGGTTTCGTGGCAGTGTCTAGGATTTAGTATGACATCAGAACGATAACGATAATGATCTCCAGTCATATACTCGAAATAGAAGGCACCTTGCGCATGCTGGGCGCAGTGTGCCCATTCATAGGCTATGTGATTGCGGGTACGGCATACCAATACACTCATATTACTGGGCATTGGTTGCTGGGGGCGCTCAAAGCTTTCCGGCGTATAGGCGAGATACTCCACGGTAAGATCAGGCCGGACTTCTTCCAGTCTTTTGGCGATGCTACGGTGTGCCTCGAAAAGGGTTTGCGGGTTTTGACAATTTTCGCATTCGCAAAAGCGGCCGCCGTCCAAAGGCCAGATTCCCATAAATTGGAACCACCGGTTGTCTTTGACAAATTCAACAATAGAGTTGGCGTACGCTTCCACAGCTTTGGCGTTAGAGTAACAGATTTGCCCGGGGACACGCGTTCCATTTATGCAGGCAAACCATTCGGGATGTTCCTTAAAGAGTTTATCTTTGGGGAAAAAGAAATCCGTGGAATGTTCGCTCAAATCAATTACAATACCGCGTTTCTCTAGTTCCGGAAGTAGGCTTCCGCCAATTTCATCCCACAGGATTGCATGATCTCCGCAACCGGTATCATCAAGTCGATGGATGGATGTCAACAAAAAGTTGAACCCGTTTTTGGCCATCCAATCAACAGCATCAAAGGTTTTGTCCAACGTTTTTCTACTCGTGTTGTAAAAACACAGGCCCCGATATTCAAGCCATGGTTCACGTTGCAGCGTGAATTCTTCAGGGAGAGGCCAATACACAAGCCGTGGAATTACTTCGCGGGCCTTGCCGGGGAAGAGAAAACTGCATCCAAGTTCATGCAGCAAAGCATACACGCCATGTAAAAATCCCCTTTCGCAGGTGGCCAGAAATTCGATACACTCCCCGGAGAAAGTAATGCGGTAGCCATCGAACCGGAGAGGCGTGGGTGAAAGTTTGAAAACAAACTGTTTGGTTGAGAGAATTGCAGATGGAAAAATTCGATTCAGATAGGACGTTAATTCCTCGCATGCAAAACGCATGACGGACGAGGAAAAGGGGAGAGGCTGAGCAACATTTAGTGAACGTTCCATTGTATTACCACCAGTCTTTTTTAATAGATGAGGGAGGATTCATTGCTCATCTTGCAATCAAATGTACAATGTGCAACAGAAAAAATCAACAGATTGGATTCTAATTTGAAATAAGTGATAAAAATGATCATGAAATAATAACTTCAGCCATGTAGAAAGTGAGAGAAACAGAGTATACTTTAAATAATCAATCGGGAACTTGTGCAGCACATGACAACGGGTAAAAAAATGAAGGAGGAAATGAATGCGTTGAAAAATAAAGGAAATTTGAAGCGAATTTTGGCATCGGACCAGTTTCAACTGCAAAGCTTAGTATGGCCTGGATTGTTTTTTTGCTTTGTCTTTTCGTATATTCCCATGTATGGGATTGTAATTGCCTTCAAGAACTACACAATCGGATCGACAATTGCGAGTGCGCCATGGGTAGGGCTTCGTTTTTTTAACGAATTTTTGCGTGATCCATCTTTAGCAAACGTACTGCGCAACACCTTGATTCTCAACGGTATGGCGCTGGTGTTTTCATTCCCGGCTCCCATTTTTCTGGCGTTGTTTATCAACGAAATAAAAAATATGAAATTCAAAAAGGTTGTTCAGACCATTTCATATTTGCCACATTTTCTTTCGTGGGTCATTTTTGGAGGTATTGTAATTGAAATGCTACTCCCAACGGGCGTTGTTAGCTCTGTGCTTTGCAAAATAGGTATTTTGGAAGAGCCCGTTAACTTTATGGCAAAAGGCGAATATTTCTACATTATTTATACGATTGTCAGTATCATCAAAGGCGTAGGTTTCGGGTCGATCCTGTATGTGGCGGCAATTACCGGCATTGATCAGGAATTGTATGAGGCTGCAACCGTGGACGGTTGCGGACGTTTTCAAAAAATGTGGTATATTACGTTGCCGTGTATTACAGGCACGATAGTGATTATGTTAATTTTTCAGATCAGTTCCATATTAAATACTGGATATGAACAAATTATTCTGCTGCAAAACCCCTTGAATCTGGCCTTCAGTGAAACGATTGATACTTATGTGTACAAAATCGGTATTGCACAATCACGGTATTCCTATGCTGCGGCAGTAGGGCTTTTGAAATCTGTATTATCAGTCATCTTGCTGGTTGGCGCGAACAAACTGTCTAAGAAACTTGTGGGGCGGGGTCTGTTTTAAAGGAGAACAAAAGAATGCTTAAAAGGAAGCCGAAATCCAAATTGAACGGGAATACATTTTTCGACTGGGTGAATTATGTATTGATGGGAATCATGGCTTTTGTCATGCTGTATCCATTGTGGTATTGTCTGGTGGGAAGTCTGAACGAGGGAACAGACTATTTGCGCGGCGGCGTTTTTTTCTGGCCACGTAAATGGTCGACGGCGAGTTACAGGGCAGTATTTTTGGATTCATCCATTATGAACGCTTTTGCGGTGACGATAGCAAAATGTATAGTCGGAACTGTGACGAGCGTTCTTTGTACAACTATGGTTGCTTATGCCATTACAAGGCCAGTGCTCAAGCTCAAAAAATACTATATCCCATTTTTTATGTTTACAATGTTTTTCGGGGGCGGCTTGATTCCTTTTTATCTGCTGATTGTAGATCTGAAGCTTTATGATACATTCTGGGTCTATATACTGCCCTCAATGTTTGGTGCTTACAATATGATCATTATTCAGTCGTTTATAAGGGATTTACCAGGCGAACTGATTGAATCGGCAAAAATAGACGGCGCTAACGAATATCGAATTTTCTTTCAGATGATACTCCCACTGTCCAAGCCGGTACTCGCAACGATAGCATTGTTTTCAGTGGTCGGACATTGGAATTCATATTTTGACTCGATGATGTATACAAATTCACCGGCACTGCAGACGATCCAGCTTTATTTGAAAAAGGTTATAACGGACCCTTCTATGGCCAAGGGATTGGGCACGGCGGCAGCGGCGACAATCCCCGGACAGGCGCTTACACTGACACCGCAGGTGGTGAAGCTGGCAACGATGATTGTCACGGCGTTACCCGTAATTTGTGTATACCCATTTCTGCAGAGATATTTTGTAAAGGGGGTGACGATGGGGGCTGTGAAAGGTTAGCGGGATAAAGCCGCATGTACACGGATGTATTGCCTTTGACAGAGCTGTCAGAGCCGGTTGCGCAGAATATGATTAAGCGCAAATTCAACATGTTCAAGTGAAATTTGAAATGCTGCGCGAGGAAGGCATGCAGTGGAACACCCTGCGTCCCGCAGCGCAGTGGAAAGGAATGAGTGAAAAATGAAATTAAAAAAAACACTTTCTCTGTTGTTGGTTGGTATGATGTGCATTTCTCTTCTGGCAGGCTGCAGTGAGCAACCGAGCGCAACATCCATGCCCGAAAATTCGGGCGAGGCGGCTTCGGTTTCTGCGGAGCCTCAAAAATATGAGCACAGTTGGGAAGAGGATACATCCGACTGTACCATTACTTGGTTTTGGGCTTATGATTGGTACGGAAAAAAGTTTGACGAAGTGAACAATGAGTTTGACAAGAAGCTGTTTGAAGAGACCGGTGTGAAAATAGAAGTGCAGACCGGTGGCCTTGACAAACTGAACATGATGATTCAAACGGGAAAGCTTCCGGATGTTATTACACTGGATGCAGCCAGTACACAGAGGAAATTATTAGAGGCGCAAGGATTGGTTCAGCCATTAGGACAACTTCGCGATAAATATGCACCGGATTTTGTAGTGCCGCAGTCCATGATTGATTGGTATACCGCAGAAGACGGAAATTGGTATTCTATCGCAAGTTTTTATTATGGCGATGACAATGTGAAAGATAACAATGGTTTCTACGAGACCCACAATCAGAACTTTGTGCGTGAAGATATTTTGGAGCAAATAGGGATGACTCTGGACGATTTGCGCACAAAGGAAGGCTTCCTGAATGCACTGCGGGCCGTTAAAGAAATGAATATCCAATATAATGGACAACAAGTCGTTCCGTATGCGGGCCTGTTTTCCGATGGAAGGACTGATTTCTTCCTTGCGCAGCAATTAGGGGCATCCATGGAAGATGAAAACGGAAACTTCCAATCTTATTACACCACCCCTGAGTATCGTGAGGCGCTGCTTTTGCTCAATCAGATGTACAGAGAAGGATTAATGACGGATGAGAGCTTGACAATGAATCAGGATCAGCTGCGGCAAGTGCTAGCTGCGGGCCGCGTGTTTGCGACAACAGGACATAGTTGGGGGATCACAAGCCGTGACAGCTTGTATGCGGCAGATAATAACGCGAGGTTGGTGTATGCCGGCCAGTTTAACGGCGATACAAATGATGAGATTATGGTTCCGGCTCAGGCGAACATGGGATGGACCGCTACGTTGATTAACAAGGATGCGGAAAATGCGGATCGAATCATCCGTCTGTTCGCATATCTTTCCAGCAAAGAAGCGGTTATGGACAATATGTGGGGAACAGATTGCTGGACCATGGATGAAAACGGAATGGTTACACAGATGCCGGAGATGACCGAACAGGAAATGAAAGATCCTGCTGGCTTTGCGGCAAAATACAAAGGTGATTTTGCGTGGGTGAGCGATTATACACTGGTTCAGGGGAGCACTGGCTTGGCAGAGGGGCGTCCGTTTGGCGAGGATGATTATCTCATGACGCATGACGAGCGCATTACTATTTACGATGACAAATGCTTCACGGATGTTGCGCCCGAAGCGGGCAGTGAAGAAGCTGCGATTGATGCTCGCATCGGCGAGTATGTGCAACAGGCATTAGGGCGCATTATCACAGCTCCCACAGCTGAAAAAAGTGAAGCGGAGTTGAATGCAGCGCTTACAGAAATGGAGCAGTTGGGGCTGAGTCGCTTGGTTGCGTATCAGAATACGCTGTTTCAACAGAATAAGCAAAAATTGGGCTTGTCATTTGCATTTCCGGGAAATCGCTAGGCAATTAGAGAAATTATGATAAAATAAAGGGGGCGCCGGTGGGCGCTCCCTTTGTTGGAAATTCGATGGTAAGAATCAAAGTTGCGATAGGCTTACGCGTATGGCAGAAGAAAACGAAAGGAGGTTATTACACCATCGCATTCCACATGAATGCGATGCGCTTCCCCATAGAATAACTTTAACCTGGAATTGATGTTTTTTAGCCCTATATGATGGCCGGTTGTTTTCATCGTGGTGACTGAATTGGAGAAGAGTTCATTAAGTCTGGCGGTTTGCTCCGCCGACAGAGGCTTGCCATTGTTGCGAATCACTATTTCGATGCAATTGTTTTTTAGGCCAGCAGAAACAGAAATCCGCAGCAGCGGGGCAGTGCCGCGGTATTTAAAGCTATTTTCGATAAAAGGAACGAGAACAAAACGGATAATTTTTTCTTTGGAAATATCTTCAGGAATATCAAAATCAACATCAAATGCGATGCCGCGGATTTTTTGTATGTTAAGGTAATATTTAATTTGCTGTACTTCCTCGCCGATGGTAGACACAAAATTACTAGTGTTTATATTATATCGCAGCATGCGGCAGAATGCCGAAATTGCATCGCTTTCTTCATATAAACCGGAAAGCTCCATGCGGGAAGAAAAGATTTCCATGGTATTGTAAAGAAAATGCGGATTAATCTGATGTTGTAGGGCCAGAAGTTGTGCCTCTTTGGCAGCCGTCTGTTGTTCAACTTCTTTCGAAAGAAGCGTCCTTACCGCCTGTAAGAGATAATTGACTCGCTGTGCCAGGGCGGATATTTCATCGTTTCGCTGTGAGAGTTCTTCGATGGGGAGAAACTGATGTGAGGATGGACTTTTAAAGTTATTTGCGATTGCCATTTCCATACCGTCAAGACAGGAATGAATGTCTTGAATAAAGTGTTTATTGTATGCGAAGAAAAAGATGATCATTGTAAAGAACAGCGCGGAGATCAGCAGAATGAGCGCTATATCTAAGCCGGTAATGTGACTGCGTTCGGTAACAACCATTATGGAAAACGGCAAAGACGGACTGTCATGTACGGTAGCAACCAGATTTTTGTCGTGCGAATTTTGTGCCAGGGCTTGAATTTGCGCGGCAGATAAACCCTGATTGGAATAATTATAAAGATAACCGTTTTCCAGTTCAAGCGGTTTTATTTGAACGTTTGAATCCGTACTGGTGATATCGAAAATGCTTTGAGGCACGATGGCCTCAATGATTCCGATACAGCGAGAAGCGATTTCGATTTTGTGAAGATAGTGGTAGCAGTCGCGTTGATTGGGAGAATGGTTTTGGGCCAGACTTTCGTCGTCGGGGAGTTTAAGCCACAGGTCGTCATCGTCAGAAGAATAAAAATTTTCGAATTCAGGGATTGGATTGATAAAACTCATTGGATAAAAAATACCAAAACCCATGGGAATTGTAGGGTTTTCCATATAAATTCGCAGTGTTATATCTGACACTCCATTGGTCACACAGACAAAGTCTCGAATGGTTGTCCGATAATATAAAAAATCTGGCATTGTCTCATATTGTTTATCGAGAAAATTAACGAGATTTTGATTCTGAATCACGGTTTTGCACATATTTTCCGCAAATTCAGTTTGCCGGTGTATGGAGTTTAGAGCCTGCAACGTGATAATTTCATTTTGTGCAATATCATTTTTCAGTTGCAATTGATTAGAAAAGCGCAGAAGAAGGAGCAAAAGCACAATGAAGGGTAATAGAACAAGGCAGAAAAAGCGCAGAAGAAGTTTGTTGAATAAGCGTCGTTGATTCATAAGATAATCAGCTCCAAGTATGATGTAGCGTGAATATGTTCTGCAGCAGAAGGCTACTTTGCCGTACTTTGGCATTGCACGATACGTTAAACAAAAGCAGGAGGTTGCCCAATATGAAAGTTCTGGTAGTGGATGACGATTCTCTGATTTGTGAAAATGTGAAATCAAAGCTAAGCAGGATCGTAGGAGGCGACCAGCTGCAATGTGAAACTGCGAACAGCGTGGTTGATGCAAAACTGGCAATTCGGCTGGAAGTGCCAGATATCTTGATAACGGACTTGAACATGCCGGGAATCTCGGGCCTGACACTTGTGAAATATGTGAAAACGGAGTATCCAAGCGTTAAAATTTATGTGCTGAGCGGGTATGATGATTATCAGCTGGTACGGGAAGCGTTTTTAAATGGGGCACAAGATTATCTCTTGAAACCGATAGAGCTGGAGGAGCTTAGAAAAAAATTCGTGGAAAATGAGACGAAACCACAAGAACAGAATTCAAAAGAGGTGAACAATTTTGAGTTGGAAGCCGCGCTTTTATTTATAGAGAAAAACCTCACAAGAAATCTGACGATGAACGAGGTGGCGAATAGCATTGCAATAAGCTACAATTATTTTAGCCGGCGTTTTAAAGAGTACACGGGTTACAGTTTCCCGGAATACGTCAATATCCGCCGGATCGAATGTTCGAAAAATTATCTGAAAGACCCAAGCTTGAAAGTTTCAGAAATCGCCTATAAATTGGGGTATAATTCCGCATCTACTTTTTCCAAGGCTTTTAAAAAATATGAGAAGTGCTATCCGGCGGACTACCGAAAAATGTATGGGCTGACAGAGAAGTTATAAAATTATTATAGGTGAATTGTTCAAACAAGGCAAGCTTGGCAGGATACATTTATGTCACGGTTAGGGAATGGTTCTGCGGGAAACCGGATATATGAAATTTATAAGACGCAATTTCAGAAGGGGTTTACATTTATTAAAATTTATTTTTTAAGGGCGGCATCTCTGACACTTAAAAGAGGTAGACGCGGGAGGACATGATGATAAAAAAAATACCGTTGGGTGTGATCAGCGTGCGAGAAGAATTTCTTTACCCTGACACAAAACTGTCCAAGTTGCCGGACGGTCTGCAGCTTGCGATGCCGTGTAACGGCAGACCCGGTGTGCAGGTAATACTGGAAACAGACAGAGCTTTTCTACAGGCGCATCTTGAGAGTGACTCGTTTGAAGCGGAATGGTTTTGCATGCATGCGGTTCCGGTAGAATATAATACCGGTAATGGTGAGGAACAAGGGGGTGCGATGGTGCTTTCTCCGGCGCTGACAGCGCAGCCTTCATATGTTACGCGGCTGGCACCCTTTGAGGTGTTCGACTGCCTGGAGCCGGTGGAAGACGGGAAAATTTATTCCAAAGGAGATAGAGCAGCGATGTATTTCTGCCTGATTCCAAAAAAATTGCTTGCTGCTGGCATTCATACAGCGATATTGACGATGGGCGATTATATCTGCCACATAGAGACAAAGGTATATGGCGCAATTGTGCCGGAAAAAACCTTTTCGGTGACAAATTGGTTCAGCCTTGAAGCAATAGCTCGCTTCCATTGCCTAGAAGAAAGAACGGATGCGTTTTATGAGATGGTGGAAAAATATGCAAAGCTGATGCGACGTATGCACCAGACGATGTTTTTTATCAGCCTTGACAATCAGTGCGTTGTAAAGCGCGCTCCGTATGAATTCGATTTTACATATCTGGAACCGTTGATTAAATGCTTTTTGGGGGCGGGGCTAGACACACTGGAGATAGGGCCGGTTTTAAGCAGGGGATACTTGCCGAACGGGAATCCCGATATGCATACAAACTATTTTACCTGTGCAATGGCGCCACAAGTCCGTATTGATACGCCTGAAGGCTATGAGATAACCGTGCGTTATATTAAGGCCTTGTCCGTTTTTCTAAAAAAACATGGTTGGGACAAAAAGCTGGTGTTCCATATTCATGACGAGCCGGATATCCACTGCCCTGCGCAAGCGCTGGAACCCCGGAAAAAACAATATTATCTGGCTGCATCGATTCTTCGTAAATATCTCCCGGGTGTTAAGGTAATTGAGGCAGTATCCACGGCTGAATTTCGCGGTGGTATCGATATATGGGTGCCGGGGACAGCAGGATATGAGCAGAATAAAGCGGCGTTCGACCAGTTGATTGTGCTGGGAGAAGAGGTCTGGAATTATGTTTGCTGTGGTCCGGAAGGCAAATGGTTGAACAGGTTTTTAGATTTTGCGCTTTTGAAGGGAAGATTGCTCTTTTGGGGCTGTGCTCGGAATCGGCTGACAGGTTTTCTGCATTGGGGATTCAATCAATTCCCCCACGGAATGAATCCATTTAAAGGAACGAGTTGCCCGAACGATACAGGTCTTGGAACGAATTTCCCATGCGGTGATTCGTTTATTGTATATCCGGGTAAAGGTGCTCCCTGGCCAAGTATGCGTCTTGAAGCAGCTCGACGTGGCGCAGAAGATGCAGCACTGTTAAAATTGCTGCGAGAGAAAAATGAAGAAGCACATGATGGGCTTATTGCTGAGGTGTTTCATTCGAATTCCAATTATAATGATGACCCGCAGGTATTTGAACGGACTTACGAAAAGCTTTTGCATTTATTAGATGGAGCGTTATGAAGTACCACGCAGAACGGAAAGTCGAAAACAGTTCAGCGATTGAGAATAAAAGGCTAAGAACAATCCGCATAAAGACATTTTTTTGATGCTCGAACCGTACAGAGCAGCGCGGGTTCCGATTAGATATTGTAAACGACTTTTAAGAGGGGACAATGGCAGCACAGGTTTATTTTCAGGGCCGTTCTGGCAGAAGGGTCCTCAAAGATATCTATTTCATATCGGTCAACCGTAACCGTCAAATCTAGCGGCGCATAAAATACAAGGTCGGTAGGTCAATGACCAGCCAGCCTTGAGCCGATTATTCTTTTGGCATCCTGCACGCATCTGGAGCATGGGCGGGGGATGCGCTGCGCAGCCCATGCAGGGTCAGTTTCGCTCAGTTGAGGCACGGTCTGCAGCGCCCAGAGGAGATAGTGATACGGATCAAGCCCGTTTTCGTTTGCAGATTCAATCAGACTGTAGATAACTGCGCTGGCCTGCGCGTTTCCGGGCGTATTGGCGAACAGCCAGCTCTTTCGCTTATACCCTTAAGTACATAAATGAAAGAACTGGCTATTCTGTGACATCGTGGAAGGCGCAAAAGCCAGCGCGGTCATTTACAGTATTGCGGAGAAGGCAAAGGCCAACAATCTTTCAGTCAAAGATTATCCGCGCGTGCTTCTGGAGACGTTCCCAGAATGGGAGGTTCACCAGTATCCTGAGAATATTGATGCTCTGTTGCCCTGGGGGCGAGTATATACCGGATAGGTTCGAATAAGGAATTTGAAGGAACCAGCCTTTGTGGTCTGGCTCCTTGAATTGCCGGCAGATTGCAGCGAAGCTGTATGTGCAGATTGCCTATCTTCTTGCTTCAGAAGAAACTATCACCTGAGAGTTTGGAGCATATGAAAACGTCCGCGATAACTTCTCTAAATATGTTGTCTCACTGGACGAGAGTGACAGGAGTCGCAACGGAATCAAGCACCGTAATATCAGGGAGTTCCTCCTCTTGGAAGAGCGGAACTAAAAAAGTTACCGTCGCAGTTTGTGATACTGTGACGGGCTTTTTTCGTTATGGCTCATATATGTCTTACTTGTTCTATGTACGGATATAGCGTGAAAACGTGAGGAAAGTTATAGTGGAGTGTAAGTGTGCAACAATGCAAAAATAGTGGTGGAACTGTCATAAAGCATAAAATAGAACGATATTATGAATCACAATTTATCGGAAAAATCGATATATGCCTAGAAATTTGAACAGTACAAGCAAACGGTCCTGCTTTAAGAGTGCAAGGATGCAAAGGAGGAGGAGCGCGAGTGGCCTTTTAGTCATCCCCTTAATTTCTATCTGGAAATTTAATGAAAATAGTATTTTTTACTGCACATTATAGAGGTTTAAGGTTTGCGACCGATAATGGGGTTCAATCAATTCAAAGAAAATATTGACCACAAGGTCTATTTGTGATATATTAACTTGTAAGATGGACCACATGGTCAATTTTATGAGGTGCTGTGATGAAACGAGAAGAAAAAAACCAACAGACCAGGCGAAAGATTATGGACAATGCCTTGCTGGAGTTCTCGCAGCAAGGATATGGGGCGAGTTCTATCAACACAATCTGTGCTGCACGAGATGTTTCAAAAGGGATTATCTACCACTATTTTAAGAGTAAAGACGATTTGTTTTTAGCGTGTGTGGAAGAATGTTTTCAACTTCTTACGGATTATCTCAAAACCAATCTGCAGTTCGAGAACCTCACCCCAGAGAAGAGAATGGAAAAATATTTTACTGCCAGATTGAATTTTTTCAAGACACATCCGGGTTATCAGCGCATCTTCTGTGAGGCGGTAATTACGCCCCCGGTTCATTTGAAAGCTGAAATTCAAGAACGGAAACAGATGTTTGACGATTTGAATGACGAAATATTGAAAGAACTCTTGTCACCTGTTGCTTTGCGACCGGCAATAACAAGAGAGGATGCTCTGGAGACCTTTCGGCAATTTCAAGATTTTATCAATGCCAGATATCAAATGGCGGAGGTAGGGACTCTGGAATTTACCGCTCGTGAGCAAAACTGTCGTAAGGCTTTAGACATTTTACTCTATGGCGTAATTGACACAAGTGGCCTAAGCCATAACACTTAAAATCATCTGCAAATCTTATTAATTACAAAAATGGAGATTTTCAAAATGACAGAAAAAGCGTCAAAAACTCATTCCATATTAGGGGAAATGAAACCTTCCCAAGCAATTGTAAAGCTGGCGATTCCTGCTACATTAGCTCTGCTGGCAAAAGCCGTTTACAATATTGTTGATACCGCCTATATCGGCATGCTGAATTCTGACATCGCATTGACCGCAGTAGGCGTAACATTACCTCTGTTACTTATTATGGTATCCATAGAGAATATTTTTGCCGCGGGTGCTGCAGTATTAGCTGGACGGCAGTTGGGCGCTAGGGACACCGAAGGCGCCAGCCGCACTGTCACGACAATCGTCGGATTGTCTGTTGGGATCGGTATTGTTTTATGCGTAGGCGGAATTATCTTTATTGAACCGATCCTGCGAGCGTTCGGGGCCTCGGAAGCGTCTCTGCCACAGGCCAAAGAATACGCGCTTTGGATGTTCATTGCAGCCCTTGCTAATTTACCGGCCCAAAGCATGAACTGTGCGGCACGTGCCGAGTCTTCTGTAAAAATCACCTCAGTTGCTGTAATCACAGGCGCACTGTTGAATGTGATTCTAGACCCTGTTTTTATGTTTAGCTGGGGCCTTGACATGGGTGTAGAAGGCGCTTCTCTGGCCACTACGGTTTCTCAGTTTGTAACGTTTTTCATCCTTGCATGGTTCTACCTCAGTGGAAGGTCAATTATTAAAATCAAAATAAAATCATTTCAGCCCAGTTGGGATATGATCAAAAGCGTGACAGTTATTGGCATTCCCACCGCAGTTATTCAAATTTGTCTTTCTGTCGCGTCTTCACTTACAAATATCGTTGCAGCGCCATTGCCTAATTCGGATGAAATTATTGCAGCCTACGGTGTGGTGCAACGCCTAATTTTAATTGGCTGTTATGTGGTCATGGGCTTTATGCAAGGTTATCAGCCAGTGGCTTCTTTTTCTTTCGGCGCAAAGGATGAGAAGAGATTTCATGAGTCAGTAAGTTTTGCATTAAAAGGATCTTTACTGTTGACTGTGTTGGTTGCGGTGGTATATATTGTGTTATCTCGTCCATTGATCCTTCTTTTCAACCGTAACCCGGTTATTGTTGATTACGGTAAGTGGCTGCTGATTTCTCAAGTCGCTCTTTATCCCGCATTCGGTTTGTGCTATATGATGACCATCACATTTCAAACAATCGGTTCATCTCGATATGGATTATTCCTTTCAGTAATTCGGCAAGGGTTATTTTATATTCCGTTTATTCTTTTCTTGCCACAGATATTGGGCGTGACTGGTATTTATTTTTCCCAGCCGGCTGCGGACATCCTAACGATTCTGGTTTGCATTTTCTCCATAAAACCGATGAAAAAAATTGCATCGCAGAATATGAAATAGGGACGAGGTTCTGAAAATGAATCGAGTTATTTATCGAGCAGTGGAAAAGCGCGATTTTGCAGCAGTAGCGCGGTTGATTGAGGAAAGTTTCATGCTTCGCTCCTATCTGCCAGATGCCCGTGCCCTTACCCAATGGTCGCGTGCGTACTTGCAAAGTTGCTTCGCAGAGCAGACCTATTGTCGGATTGCGGAATGGAATGGAAAAATTCTTGGCGTCATCATGGGGAGGGCCGACCAAGAATATCGTTGGACAAGGCACATTGTTCCGGCCTGTTCTACTGTATGGCATGATATACGAATGGAGCTGCGTGCGAAATGCAGTGGATACAGCATGGACAGCTACCGGAAATTACATCGTATTTATCGTGAAATGCTGGCAAACAGGTCGTATACTTACGATGGTGTGCTGACGCTATTCGCGGTGGATAAGGCATATCGCGGGGCAGGGGTAGGAACACTGTTGCCAAAGGGGTTGGAAGAATATTTTAGGGAGTGTGGAGTACGGCGGATATATCTGTATACAGATTCTACATGCAACACAGGCTTTTACGATCATCATAGTTTTGTAAAAGTAATAGAACGTGATATGCCCGTAATGCGAAACGGGCAACAGAAAATGCTCAAAGTTTTTCTGTATGAAAAAAGTTATGACGAAAGGTCGTGAAATAATGACGAAAAGAATCATAACAATAAGCCGACAGTTTGGAAGTGGTGGACGTCAAATTGGCGATATGCTTTCCAAACAGTTGAATATCCCGTTTTATGACAAAGCACTATGTGTGGAAGCCGCCAAGCACAGTGGGATTCATCCGGATTTTTTTGAGAATGCGGAGATGCGAAAAGATCATTTTGGGGCAAATGCTTTTTTCGATGGTGTTACAGCGATGCCTGCCTCTTTGGATGATCGGATGTTTTTGGCTCAAGCTCATATGATTCATAAATTGGCTGAGCTAGGGCCTTGCATTATAGTGGGGCGAGGTGCCAATCGACTTTTGGAGCGCAGGGAGGACGTGTTGAACGTTTTTATCTATGCTAAAAAATCCAGTAGACTAAAACGTATTATTGATCTTTATGGCGTAGCGGAGGATCAAGCCGAAAAATTATTGATTGAAACGGATAAAAACCGTGCAGCTTACTTGAAAAATTACACGGACCAGACTTTTGGCAAGGCGGAAAATTATCATTTGTGTATAGATAGCAGTACAGTTGGTATAGATAACGCAGTGAAAATTATTCTGGCTGCTTACAGAACGTTGTCATAGACAACTGTAGGAAGGAGATGCGTCGGAATTGAAGCAGTCGGAACGTAGAGCACTCAGACAAAAAGAAATTCTGCAATCGGCGCGGCTTGCGTTTGGACGTGATGGGTATGCGAATGTAAGGCTAGGTCAAATTTGTGAGGACAATAAGATTTCAAAAGGAGCATTGTATCATTATTTTAGAGGAAAGGACGATTTGTTCCTTGCCTGCGTGAAAGAAATGTTTCAAGACATGTCGGAGTATTTGAGGTCTGCGTCCAACATGTACTCCCAAGGAACATCTTTACAGCGTTTGACAGGTTATTTTATGTGCTGTGAGATATTCTTTAGGCATGATGAAAACATCCGGAAGATATACAAAGAGTCCGTTCTTCAGCCACCCAAACATCTGAAAGAACAGATATGGGAATTGCAACAACCACTTAGGCTTCATAATCAAAAATTTTTAAAGCAGATTATATCGTCTTTTTTACTGCGTGACGACGTCAGCGAAGAGGATGCCTGTCGTTATTGTTCCTGTATAGGAAGACTACTGTGGGATATTCTAGAACAATACCAACCAAATGCACTATTATTGGAACAGGAACATTTTGAAAAGCTAATGCGAAAAATTTTACAAATGATACTTTGGGGAATAGCCAAAGAATGAAAGACCACTATCAAAATAGAAGTACCTATATATGCATATGGGCACAGAACTAGGGCGAAGACATATTTTTGACGAATTGTGAAAATAGAGTCGTTGCACGGCGAGACTCACACTGGTTTATCGTTTTAGACAGGTACGTATATTTCGCACTTTTCCATCCTTAGAAAAGCTTACTTGGTTTCATAGCACTTGGTACGATTCGCCTCCCACAAAATGGTCAGAGTCATGCCATCCTTCGCTGGTTCCTTGTGAATGCTCGGATGGCCCGACTTGTTGTAATGCTTGAAGTTTGGACAGAAGATGACATAGTGATGTGCCGAAGTTCACTGGGCGCAAGGATAAAACCGATAGACTATGAATAAAGAAGAAGGAGGAACACCGTATAAGTATCCTGTCAATGCTGTGGAACTTAAAATGGATACGGGATACGAAAAGCGGAGTGATAGGGCGATGATGACGCATACATCTTTCGTTGAAAAGGCCGAGAAGTCTTTCGGGGAACATGGGAAAGAAAGACCTGCCTTTTTGTGTTATTTTGATTTCGCGGAATTTAAATTTATAAATCGGTATTATGGGTTCGAAGGTGGAAATGCGCTGCTGTTGTCGGTGGAAACCTATCTGAAGCAGCTGCCGGAGGTGGTTGCCTATGAACGCATCTTTTCCGATCAGTTTGTTTTTTTGGTGCCTTTGGCACAGCCGCGTTCTGACGAGGAGGTGATTGCGCGTTACATGCAGTTCTCGGACGATTTTCTATCAGAAAAAAGAGCGCAATATCCGGCCTGCAATTTGCGCACTTACTGCGGCATCAGCTTGGTGAAAAACGGCAATATATTGGAAGCCGTGGACAATGCCAATATGGCCTGGCGCGAGGCAAAGAAAAGCCGGGTGGCCAGTACTGTGATGTATGATGATACGATGGCCCAGGAGTTTTTGGAACGGCAGCAAGCGGTTCGTGAAGCAAACCTGGCGCTGCAGAATGGTGATTTTTGTTTTTATCTGCAGCCTAAGACAGACCTGCGCACAGGGAAAATTATCGGAGCGGAAGCATTGGTGCGCCGTATAGATGCCAATGGAGCTTTGATTTTCCCGGACAAGTTCCTACCGCTCATGGAAGAAAATGGGTCGGTAGTAGAGCTTGATCGTCTGATTTTGCGAAAGGTCTGTGTGCATCTACGAAAAAGGTTGGATGCAGGACGACCAGTGGTACCCACTTCCGTCAATATTTCCCGTTTGCACATCCAGATTTGGGGGGCAGCCCAGCAGCTGCATACCATTGTACAGGAATATCAAATCCCACCCAACCTTTTGGATTTTGAATTGACAGAAACCATTCTGCTGGATCAGTTCACTGGCGCCCAGACACTCTGTGATCAGCTCCATGACTGGGGGTATTCGGTCAGCATCGATGACTTTGGCGCGGGATATGCAGGCGTGAATGTGATTCAAGAACTGCGGTTTGACATTATGAAACTTGACCGTAAGTTCCTTGCGGAAAATGAACCTTTGCGCACGCGAAATCATGCCATTCTGCCCAACATCATTCAGACGCTGTCAAAATTAAAAATTACTCCATTATGTGAGGGTGTTGAAACAGAAGAACAATGCCGGTATCTGATGAGCATTGGCTGTCAGCAGGCACAGGGGTTCTATTTTTCCAAACCAGTGTCGCCGGATCAGTTTTATGAGACCTTTGAACAGCAGGATGGCCATTATTCAGTACCAGCTCTTGACGATGCTTCTTATGAACGATTTCATCGGAGGCAAGGTATGGACATCCCATTGGAAAATCTCTATGCAGCAATCGTCAGCAATCTGCATGACGGCGTATATTTTGTGGATACAGAACGTCAAATTTTTTTGTGGAACAAAGCAGCGGAAAAATCACAGGATACAGAGCGGATGATATGCTAGGAAAGGACTGCGAAAGCAGCGGATTGTACCATATTGATGGAAACGGCAGACAGTTGTGCCGTGGCGTATGTCCGCTCATGGCTACCATGGCAGATGGACAATATCGTCACGCACAGGTATATGCGCGGCATAAAGAGGGGTATCGCATCCCTTTACTGGTGGAGACTTTTCCGGTGACGTCAGAAAATAAAATCATTGGTGGCATTGAAATATTTACGCGAAACTCCCCAAAAGTGTATGAAGATGACCTTGTAGAGCAGTTGACCGGCATTGCCATGCGTGATTCAGTGACACAACTTCCGAATCGCAGACATCTGGAAAGCTTTTTGAATTTCAAATTCGATGAATACAGGCGGTTTGGACGGTTGTTTGCAGTGCTGTTTGCCGATATCAATGAATTCAGCCGGTTCAATAATCAATACGGGCATGAAGTCGGGGACAAGGTGCTGGTGAACATCGGTGCCAGTTTGAAGCAGAGCATACGCAAAGACGATTTGGTGGGACGCTGGGGCGGCGATGAGTTTGTAGGCATATATGCACTTTCCAAGCTGGAAGACTCTGAAGTTGTCGCACAAAAATTTTCACAGATGGTTGCCAACACAGCGGTTATACAAGAGGGAGTCTCATTGCAGGTCTCCGCTTCGGTCGGAATTACGGTTGTGCAACAGGGAGATACAGCGGAAACAATCATCGCAAGGGCAGATCAGCTGATGTATAATAATAAAAGCGCTGAAAACGGAAGGCGCAGTGCAAACAAAGAAGCGTATCATTTGTAAAATGATGAATGGGAATATATAATATATAAATGAGATAATGATTTTTCTATGGGAGGAAGATAAAACGAATCCGTATCATTGGGGCATTAACTTTGAAAAGCGGGATTGGATGAAACGCGTTAATTTCAAACGTATAGCCGTCCTTTGTCTGACAGCTCTTCTGTTTTTGATAGTCGATTTTCCCATATATGCGCAGGAGTCCTCTGGTATGGAGCTTACTACCGAGGAACAGAACTATGTTGAACAAAAAAGGATTTTGCGTGTTGTATTGCCAGGTGAGTGGCGGCCTATTGTAGCACTGGAAGCTGACCAGATGGGTTATCAGGGTTTGGCCGTTGATATCCTTCGCTATTTGGAAACTGAAACCAATCTGCAAATGGAATTTGTAGAGGCCTCCGGCTACGAGGAAGCCATTTGCCTAGTGGAAGAAGACGCTGCCGATGTGGTTGCTATGATGGTGAATTATCAGAATGAGGATTCTGCGGGTTCGTTGACAACGACCGAACCTTATCTGAAATCAGAGCTGATGATGCTACACAATAAAGATGTCGGCCTTGGGGATTTGGACGATTTAACCATTGCACAGGTGAATGGCTATCCGGCGATTTCTGACCGTGCAACAATTTCATATATGGATTTCACGACGCTGGATGAATGCCTGCTAGCTGTAAGAACTGGGCAAGCGGATGCAGTGTATTGCAATGTGTTCACAGGGCTGGACGCTATGCGGCGGTTTGAAAATCGCGAGCTGACTGCGATTCCGTTGAATGTTGAGGTTCAATTCCGTTTCGGGATCGGGCCGGGCGAAGATGCAATGCTCAAGGTGCTGCTTGACCATGCGATCAAGTCTATTCCGCGCAGCGATATAAACGATAGTTTGACTTATGGAGGCACGCCGGCAAAAAACACATTGGGAGATTTTGTATATTATTACCCGTTTGAGATCATCTGCGCCATTCTGTCTGTGTTCTTTTTATGTGTGCTGATCATGGTTTGGTATATTCGGGTCAGAGGACGCCGCGCAGTTTCGCTGCATGGGTACGAAACAAGCTATCGCATGCTGGCCGATGCTGTTGGGGGGATAGGACTGGGCTACAATTGCATGGAGGACACCCTGACGCTTTTTGGCAAAGAAGCAGGTCAGCTTGCGATGCCCGCCGAGATAAAAAACTTCAGCGAATATTTGCAGAGGTCTGATAAAGGAATGCTGCTGACCCTGGATCTGCTGGAAGAGATGCTGATAAAAGGGATGACGACTGGGAAATATGAAACAGAATTGAAATGCCAAATGGCGGATGGACAGTGGCGGCATTTTCGTTTCGTTTTTTCCGTGCTTTCCACGGATGAAGCGTACCAGCGCCCTGTCAGTCTGGTGGGATATTTGACGAATATTGAAGGCGAGCATCAGGAAAGGGAAACCCTGCGAAAGCTGAGCCAGTACGATAAAGTCACCGGCCTCTACAACCGCGCCGGGGCCGAGGCAGTGATCCAGAAGTATCTGCAGGAGGAAAGCGACTCCCAAAATGATATATTGCTGGTAATCGATGTGGACCATTTCAAGGATTTTAATGACAAATACGGGCATGACTGTGGAGATGGTGTGCTGGCATACATGGGACAGAATTTGCGCGGAATATTCAGGAGGGATGACATTCTTTGCCGCTGGGGCGGAGACGAATTCCTGCTCTATTTGTTTGATGCCGCTAGCCATAAAGAACGAATCGAAGAACGGTGCCGGCGTTTGCGGGACGCCATGAAGGAATATCAGTATGAAGGCCGGACGCTTTCTGTGACACTCAGTATCGGAGGCGCCGTTGTGGCAGAACGGTCTCTGGCAGAGGCATTTAAACGGGCGGATCAGGCGCTATATACCGTGAAAGGGCACGGGAGAGATTCCGTGTGCATTTTATCGGAATAAGTTGTGGGGTATAAAGGAGGGGCAGGATTGAAAAAAAGGGAACACGAGATCGTAGCCTTTCAGGAGGTTTACGAATATGCGTTTTCATCTGTCCCGGCAGACAAGCGCAAACCGACAGGCGTGCTGGCGCTGGTCGTATTTGGCTTTGCTCTTTCCACCTCGGCAATAAATATTGGCCTGCGAATCGGCGTAGCCATGCCGCTGGGGCGAGCGGTGGGGATCAGCATAGCCGGAAATGCGGTGTTGTTTTTTATTTCGCTTTTTTGGGGATTATTGGGTCAGCACACCGGAAGCACCAGTGCGTCTTTGATAAAAAAACTGTTGGGAACTCCGATATCGCTTCTGTTCTCATTTTGTGTAACGCTGGTGATGATTGGCTGGATGGGAATGAACGGGGAGTGGCTGGCCGCAATTTTGACCGATTTGTTTCCCAGATGGATGGTGCCGCTACCGGTAGCAGCTATGTTGGTCGTTGCCGTGGGGCTTTGCTGTTCGCTGCATGGATGGAAAAGCATAGAGATCATTGACAAAATTTTGATACCGCTTATTGTTTTTACCGCCATTTTTATCGTTGTACGCATCCAGGATGGGGGGATGAAGTTCACGCAGGAGGCACTTGTTCAAAACGACCGATTAAGTGTCCCGGCGGCTGTCATAATGGTGATAGGAAATTATGCTGTATCGGCTGTGACTGTGCCCGATTTGAGCCGCTTCGCCGTCCGCCGCCAGTCTGTTTGGGGCTGTACAGTGGTATATATGCTTACGCTTGTGGGCGGTAATCTTTGCGGGATATTGTTGGCGAAGGGTGCGGGCGTTCAGAATCTTACATATGGTGTGTACAAACTTGGACTCTTAATACCTGGGTTGGTCTTCTTGGCGATGTGTACCTACACCACGCAGAATGTCAATCTTTATATCGGTAGCCTAGCACTTCAAAATCTTCTGAAAAGCACGACGGCGAGCGGGATGTTTTCCTACAAAATGACTGTGCTTTTGATGGGGGGCTTTGCCATGCTGGTGAGCACAGTTGGTATCAACAAACATCTGGCGGCGTTCGCGGGTTTTTGTGTGCTAAGCGTGGTGTCGCTAACAGGAATTGCTCTGATGGAAGCCGTGATTGGCCGCAAACGGGAAAGGGTAAGAAGCAACATTCCATTGATGGCCTGGCTGTTCAGTGTTGTAGCCGGCTTTGTTGCTTGGCGGTACAGCGGCGGTAGCATGTTGGTGATTCCAATGGTCGTGATCTGTGCCTGTGTTTTCTATATTCTCTTAAGAAAAAAGGCACGGCAATTAAAAAAAGGTGATACGATATAAAACAGTATTTGTTATAAGAAACTTCTGTTGTTGAATGTGATGATGGTGGTTCACAAGGAAAACGGCGCTCAGAATGCCGACTCCGTGGTAAACGCGTTCGAGTTTTCCGTGGAATATGGTCACTCATATAAACGGCATGAATGAAAATAGTGCGCATATCGGACGAGAGACGTGTGCCCAAGGGATAGCACTCATTCGCATGGGCGCGTGTGTTGCTCAGAGGAGTCAAAAGATGCTGCAACAATTTGCTTCCCGAAGCACAATACAAAACAGTTAAGGCTCAAGCAGTTCCGACGAATAGAGGCATGTAGCTAAAAAGAAAATCTGTCACAGTTTGAATTGTGAACGGCATCCTGCCAAGCAGACAACGAAAAAACACAAAAATTTATCAGCCAGTAGCGCAACGCTGCTGGCTGTTTTTATGCGGCTAGGAAAAGATTGTTTTTTCTCCATCGGAGTCAGAGGTGGTGCCAAACTTTATGCACCAAATGGTTTGCAGTCTCTAAGAGAAAGAAGTTAGCCTGTAACAGAGGCATCCTCGCAGACGGCCTCATGGTCATGCACTTCTTGTAGCCCCACTGGGTACCGGCCACATGTCGCAGGCGGGCGCAAACCAACATCAGCACAGAATTGCCATACGTGAAGCACTCCACCACACGGGTGCGCCTGCGAATTTCCCGGTTCAGTCGTTCAATGACATTGTTAGTGCAGATTCGCATCCAGTGCTCAAATGGAAAATATGCATAAGTCAGCGTCTCTTCCACGTCATCCTCAATCTTCTCGGTAGCCTCCTTGAGCTTCAAGAATCGAAGTTCTGCCACCACAACTTTTGCCTTTTCACGGGCTGCTTTCTTACTCTCCTGTGCGTGAATGGCCTTGAGTATTTTGGCAACCAGCTTGGCTTTGGATTTGGGCACGACAGAAAAGATGTCCCGGTAAAAATGCACCACGCAACGCTGATATCTGGCGTCCGGGAACACTTCGCCCACAGCCTCCAGCATACCAAGCACTTGTCGCCCACGATGGGCTTTACGCCGTCCAGCCTCCGACCTTTGAGCTGTTGGAAGAAGTTGACCAAACTGGCTCTGTCCTCTTTCATGCCCTCAGCAGCATCAAAAACCTCACGGTAGCCGTCCTCATTCACGGCGATTGCCACCAGAATCGCCACATTTTCGTACTCTCCACACCAATTGCGGCGCAGGTAAATCCCGTCCACATACACGTTACGGATAGTGTCCAACCTGCAAGGGACGGTTTCGCCAGTCCTCGATATGGACGTAGGCTTTTTTATTCAGCTCGCTGATGGTGGAGGGGAAAACCTTGCTGTCTCAGAGGACCTCGGTGATATCCTCCATACGGCACACCGAGACGTCGGCAAGATACATTTCAATGAACGTTCCTCCACGCTGCTCTCACGGCGGAGATAGCGCTCAATGATGACTGCCTCGAAAGGAATTCCTTATAGAAATCCTATAGAGTGTCAATACTACATCATGAGAAAGATATCTTTGCCATGCTATGCTAAAGGACATAACAAAACTGGGAGGGCGAAACAATGTCAACTAAAATAATAAGTAAGACATCAATTATGACTTATCTTCACCAACTAGAGTGTGACGAAAAAGCATTGGCTACCATTGAGAAGTACCGGCACGACATCAATTTGTTTTATGAGTTTCTACCGGATGAAAAAATTTTATCAAAAGAAGACGTCATTCGATATAAGCAATACTTGATTGGAAAAGGGTATGCTGCAACGAGTATCAATTCAATGCTGGTAGCAGTGAATAGTTTTCTATCATATATTGGCGCGGCAGAATGCAGGGTTCGATTGCTTAAACAACAGCGCCGAATATTCTGTGAGCGAGAAAAGGAGCTTACTCGCGAGGAGTATCTTCGGTTGGTCAGTACAGCACAGCAAAATGGGAAAAAACGCTTGGCGCTAATTCTGCAAACAATTTGTTCTACGGGAATTCGTGTCAGCGAACTGGAATATATCACATTTTCAGCATTGAAGCGGCAGGAGGCACAAGTGCACTGCAAAGGAAAGATACGCAAAGTGTTGCTTCCCAAAACGCTTTGTACACGTCTTCTATCATATTGTCGCGAACAAGATATACGCACTGGAAGTGTATTTGTGACCCATAAGGGCAAACCGATGAACCGATCCAATATTTGGGCTGCGATGAAAAAGTTATGTACTCTTGCCGGTGTTGCAGCGCAAAAAGTATTTCCGCACAATCTACGCCATTTATTTGCACGCACATTCTATAAGCAGCATAAAGATATTGTACGCTTGGCGGATGTTTTGGGGCACAGCAGCGTGGATACAACAAGAATTTATACGTTAACTTCAGGAATTGAGCAACTAGGCCAGTTAGCACGTATGCGTCTTTTGATTTGAAAAAATAAAAAACCGCTCAGAACGAGCGGAAAATGCTACAGAATTTGCATTATGTTTTACAACTTTATCTATTATAGAGCCATTTTAGCAACAGGTCAAGTTTTCTGTGCTTCAAAGACTACATAATTTGCATTATGTAGTTCAAGTCACTCGTATCACCCGCTGTGACGCGCCACATTATTATTAGCAGTATTATACATTATAGGCCCTTCCCTTAATTCAGTCAACAAATATGCCGTTTTTTTACATGGCAAACAAGCCCACCGCAATAAGTTGACCGAATTATGTGAAAGGTCACTTTCAGTGCGCCTTTATTTTGGTTATCATCGGTAGACGCGCGTTTGTTTCCGCGGATATAAATACATAATGCAAATTATGTAGTTGATGCCAAATAACGGAGGGAATCGTTTGAGAGAAGAGTACGAGACCATAGATCTACTTGAAATTTTCCGGTTGTTAAAGAAAAATCTGTTGGTCATTCTTGCAGTCGCTATTCTGTTCGCTGTGGTAGGCTATCTTATCAGTGCATTTGCATTGACGCCGAAGTACGAGGCCAGTGCTACATTGATCGTGAATTCGCGGGAAGATCAGGCAACTACACAAGTACCCATTACAAATGATCAGTTAACGTCAGCCACCAAACTAGTAGATACCTATGCGGTTATCTTGACCAGCGATACGGTTTTGAATGAGACGATTTCTAATTTGGACCTTGATATGACATATGACCAGTTGGTGGAGAAAGTCCGGATTGAATCCGTGAACTCCACGCAGGTAATGAAAATCACCGTAAAGGATACAGATCCTGAGAGGGCGCGAGCGATTGCAGCAGATATCGTTGAGCAAGCACCGGAGATTATTATTCAAACGGTGAAAGCCGGCAGCGTTGAGATAATTTCTCAGGCGAAAGCGAATGAGATTCCAGTGTCACCCAGCAAAATGAAAAATACAGCGCTGGCCGGTATTCTCGGCGTTGTCCTTTCGGTAGGTATTATTGTGCTGAAGTTTTTATTGAACAACAAGTTCATGACAGATGATGATATCACGAATAAATTAGGGCTTACTGTTCTTGGCGTAATTCCGCAGATTGATATGAAGGGGGAGAGATGATGGCAAAAAAATCAAAACCAATAAGGCGGGAATTTGTTTTGATGAATAAGAAAACGCCTTTCCAGTATCAGGAAGCATACAAGAGCCTGCGAACAAACCTTAATTTTATGGCCATGGGTAAGGCTTGCAAAAAGCTTATCTTTACCAGTGCGATCCCGGGTGAAGGAAAGAGCAGTGTTGCGTTAAATTTGGCTGTGTCTCTGGCCGAGACGGGAAGCCGTGTCCTTGTGATCGATTGCGATTTACGCAAGCCGGTTATCCATCGGTATTTGAAAATAGACAATTCTGCCTACAAGGGGATAATCAGTGCTCTTGCGGATGGCTCTTTGGCCGAATCCATCATCAACATGAAGGGCCTCGGCCTGCATGTAATGGTCGCGGATGCGATCCCGCCAAACCCGGTAGAATTGCTGGGGTCTCCTCGAATGAAGAACCTGATTGATGAACTCGATAAGCATTATGAATACATCATTTTCGATACACCGCCCGTTTCCGTGGTAACGGATGCAGCGGTTTTA
>Ga0129308_1001182_pt1 | contig 29444 bp, 30 predicted proteins | sample L827metagenome_FD_94440 | JGI IMG/M metagenome (GOLD analysis project Ga0129308, IMG submission 94440) | Ring-tailed lemur group fecal microbial communities from Wisconsin, USA - L827 metagenome | ecosystem: Host-associated > Mammals > Digestive system > Large intestine > Fecal | place: USA...
AACAGGACCTTGCTCTGTACCTTGCTCAGGTCCTTCGGGATCGTTACATAGGCCAATCAATGCACCTCCTTTTTCATGGGAGCATAGTCCCTGAAATCTTTTACCGTGTGGAAAATCCGTTTGTTGTTCACCCACCGCTGAAGATGGCGGGTGATCTTTGGAGCGGTGGGACGCTCGTAGATCATCACATAGGGGTCATACCCCAAGGCCTGCAGGGTGTTCACCCGGTAGAGGTCCTGCTCATGGGTGCTGCCGTAGTTGGTCAGCACATAGACCCGCCGGTTGCGGTCGCTTCGGATGGCGGTATGCGCCACAAAGCGTTTGAAGTGCTCCGTCAGGTCCTCCTCCGGGTTGTCCCAGGCGAAATGCACCGCCTTGGTCCGCACCCTGTTCAGCAGGGCGATGTTGTCCGGGTTCGTCAGCCGGATGTCCAGCCCCTGGGTGAAGTCCACCAGCGCCCGGCTGGCGGCAAGCTGTTCCAGAAGCGCCTCATGATCCGGGCAGGCCAGCAGGTTGGGGTCCAGCAGTTTGATCTCATCCTCACCGCGCCAAAATTCAGAAAGGTCAGCGACTTTGACGCTCCTGCGTCCTTCCTTGCCGCTGACGATGCAAAATCCGCAGTTCCTCGGACAGCCCCGGCTCAAAAAGCCGTAGGCCGTTCCCAAAAACCGCGGATACAAAAAGTAGTCCGGCCGGATGTGCTCGATCTCATAGGGGAGGTCTTTTCCGCCCGGCCCGTAGCCGGTGCCGCCTTGGATGACCTTCTCCGCGTTGTTCACCACGATGGTGTCCTTGGAGTAGGTGTCCGTGAACACCCGGCTCTTGTAAACCAGGTCATAGCGTCCCTTGGGGCTCCACCACTCCACCCGGTCGCCCCGCCTGGTATGGTACTCGGAGAGCTTCATCAGGCAGAGGTTGGGAAAGTTGTGGGAGTCCACGTCTATCAATCCTATTTTCAATCAGCCACCCCCTAATGCGCCCCAAACAGTGACTTTGCGAGGCTGCCGGTCTTAAAGAGCGTGAAGCACAGGAGGACCGTGTAGCCCATACACCCCCAGATGGCGCCGGAAATGTTGTCGCCGCTCAGGGAGATGCCCTCCACCAGCACCGCATAGATGCCCACGCAGATCATAATGAGGAACGCCTGGAAGCCCAGGGCCAGCAGGGAGCGGAGATAGTTCTGCCCCGTGTTGCCCCATTCCCGGTTCACCATCGTGGCAAAGGGGATGGGACCTATCGAGGTCACCAAATACACCTCGATCATCCTTCCGTAGATCACCAGGAAGATGCAGATGGAGAGTATCTGCGTACACAGCCCCACAAAGATGCTCTGGAACCACAGCCCCAGCAGGGCGCCGATGCTCCAGTCCGCGAGCTGGGTCTCCAGGTCGGCGGTCACGCCGGATATGTCGATGCCCGCGTCCGAGATGATGACACCGGCGCTCTGGCTGACCACGTTCTGCGCTACATCGAACACCGCCATGACGATGTTCCAGGTGTTGGTGACGATGAGCACCGCGCAGAAGGTCTTGAAGATCCACTTGAAGAAGATCCAGGTGTCGAAGTCGTGGAGATTGTTCTTTTCTACGATGAGCTGGATGAGCTCATAGCACATGACAAAGGTGAGGACGATGCCGGCGATGGGGACGATCACGGTCTCCGAGAGATTGCGGACCATGTTGAAAATGCCGCTGTTCCACGCAGAGGGCGTCATGCCCACCTCCCCGGCGATCTCACCCACCTTGGTATTCAGGGTATCAAACATCCCGGTCAGGTTTGAAATGATACCGTCGATGAGCAGTTCCTGGAACCACTCCTGTATCGCGTCAAAGATCAACGGGGATCACCTCCTTTCCGGGAGGCCCCGTGTACCGGGGCCTCCCGTGGGGTCTGCTGGCAGACATCAGGCGGAGAGCAGGCCGGACAGCAGGGGGATCAGGGTCAGGCCGATGAGGGCGACACCGCCGCCGGCCATGAGCTGCTTGATGCCCTGGCTTTTGGAGGCAGGGTTGTCCTGCCCGTAACCTTCCAGGAGGTTGATGCCGCCCCACACGCACAGGCCGCCGCCCAGCGCAATCACCAGAGTCTGCAATACGTCGATAGCGTTAGTGAAAAAATCCATAAATCATATTTCCTTTCTTCGTTGTAGAATTGTTATTGAAGGTCCGTTGCTGTCAATTCGTACATCTCGAAAGGCTCATCCGGCTTTACGATGGCCGGTTTGCGTTTCATGTACCGTTCCATATCAAAGAGGTACTTCTTGTCGGCGTCGGCGGTGTACTTGTAGTTGGGATGCTTGGTCAGGTCGTACTTGTCCGAGAGGAAGGGACGCACGCCCCGCAGCATGAAGATACACTTGCCTCCGTCCATCACTGCCAATTCGTCCTGGGTCATCAACTCCTTTCCCAATTTCTGATAGGTGAGGCCGTGAGAAACCTGGCTGCCCCGGTTCTCCGATTGATTGAAGCTGTCGATGGTCTCTTTCCCAAGCAGCTCCGAGATCTCCTTCAGGGTGGATTTCTCTTTGCCTCCCAAAAACAAGGTGCTGTCGCAGTTACCCACAATGGTATCCGCCGCGTCCTTGTAGATGGTCTTTAACTGGCTTTGGCTCTGCAAAATAATAGAAGCCGATATTTCACGGCTTCGGATGGTGGCAATCAGCTTGTCGAAGTTCGGGATTTGACCGATGTTCGCAAACTCGTCCAGCAAGCACCGCACATGGACCGGCAGGCGTCCCCCGTAGAAGTCGTCCGCCTTGTCGCACAGCAGGTTGAAAAGCTGGGAGTACATGAGCGCCGCCACAAAATTGAAGGTGCTGTCCGTATCCGAGAGGATGACGAACAGCGCCGATTTGCGGTCGCCCAGGGTGTCCAGCTCCAGCTCGTCCTCCGCCATGAGGTCCCGCAGCTCCTGGATGTCAAAGGGAGAAAGGCGGGCGCCGCAGCTAATCAGTATGGATTTTAGAGTTTTGCCAGAGACGAAAAGTCAAGGACTTTTTCATCAAATTCAAAAAGAAGTCACATTTTGCGGACTTCCTCACGGAGCAGACGCTTGATTTTGTCCTCCATTGTCTCTTTTGCGGTCTCGCTGAAATGGACACGGACGATATAGGTGGTCTTGCCGATCTGCTTTCTGACAGTAGGGCAAGTGGCGGTGTTGGTTGCGGTATTGTTCATTCAAAATCCTCCTGTAAATGAAAAATGTCCGGTGACTGTTCATCATCGGGCGGCGTCGGTATGAGGGAACAAGGCAAGGCGGCAACATTAAGGTATCTATAAAACCCTTGCCGTCTTTGCCACGCTTGCCGTGTTCCTGTTGTCAGTCTCGGAGATAGCAGACCCATGCTGTGCCGTCTTTCTCGGTCACAAGTCTGTCCCCGATACGGCTCTTTGCCGTTCTCATGGTGCGTGAGGAAATCCCACGCTCATTGACTGCCTTTTCCAGCTCTGCGCTCGGCATACGCTTTCCGTTTGCAAGCAGTTCCAGAATGAGCATTTGCGCCTGTGCGGTCTTGCTCTCGGTCTTAGCGGTGTCCGTCCCGGCAAGAAGCTCGTCAGCGGTAATGTCATAAGCCCCTATCCATTCAAAACCTTTCTCGTCTCCCAGAGAAAAGGCAAGAGACTGACCGGGCGGCGCAAGGGAGCTTTTCTCATGGATAAGCACCCTCGTTGTGGGGCTGTCCTTCAGCTTGCCGATAAAAAGCAGACTGCGGACTGCCGCCGTAATGTCGATAGAGCCCAATCCCCGGTAGGTGCTTTGCGTTCCTGCGGCTTTGTTGAGGTGTCCGATCAGCACGATAGCGCACCCGGTAGCCTGTGCAATGTCTCCCAGACTGCGGAAGATGGGACGGACTTCATTTGCCCGGTTCATGTCCACATCTGCGCCCAGAAACGCCTGCACCGGGTCAATGATAACCAGCCTTGCGTTGTTCTCACGGATTGCCCTTGCTATGCGCTCATCGGCAAGGGTCAGCGGTGTGTCCCTATCGTCAATGACAAGCACTCTTTCAAGGTCTGCTTCCGCTTCCATCAGTCGGGGCTTGACGGTATCGCCCAGACCGTCCTCGGCGGTTTGATAGATGATATTAAAAGGCTCAAGGGTCTCCATACCGGGCAAGGGCTTTCGGTTGGTGCAAGCCGCCGCAAGACGCATGGCAAAGTATGTCTTGCCCTCGCCGGGGTTGCCCTGTATGATGGTCAGCTTTCCAAATGGGATATACGGAAACCATAGCCAATCCACGCTCGTCAGCTCCACATCTGCCATGCGGAGCATGGGAACAGGCTGGGCGGTGGGCAGCTCTCGCAGCGTGATTGTCTCGGCTATGAATTTGCGGCTGGGAATGTCCCCTTGCTGACGGAGAACATCGTTCCAGTCTTTCCTTGCCGGGACAAGGCGAATGACGGCGATCTCACCGGGAATGTCCTGTGCCAGTCGGGTACAGGCTTCGCTTCCTGCGGTGTCGCTGTCAAGGCAGAGGAACACTTTTCGGGTGTCCTTGCGTTCAGAAAGGAAACGGTCAAGGGCTTTGCCCGAAACGCCGCCCAGGGCAAGATAATTTCTTGTCTGCCAATCCTGCGGATAAAGGCAGATAAACGATAACAGGTCAATCGGTGCTTCAAAGACAAAGAGCTGGTTGCCGTTTCCCTCATAGCGGAACGGATAGGACTTGTCAGACCCGGCAATGTCCTGTCTGAATGGGTCTGCCGTTCCTCGCACATGGGCGTATCTCGGTGTGCCGTTTCGGTCTCTGCCGACAAAGACAACATTGTGCCGCTTTGCGTCCTCGTAAATATCCCCGGAAAGAAGAAAAGCCTCAACAAGCGTTTTGTTGAGACCCCGGCTTTCGCAAAGATATTGAATTACCCTGTCGGCTGTTCGGTTGTGCAAGGGCAAGTGAAACGCTGTGGGCGGTGCTGTGGCGGCTTCGGTCTGCCCCTCGCCGCTTTCGCCGGTTAAGAGCTGGACTGCTTCGGGAAAGGACTTGCCGTAAAACTCCATGACAAAATCAATGGGATAGCCGCCCTTGCTCTGGCTGTGTCGAAACCACTTGTTTCCCCGGACGGTCAGGCTGTCATGTTCTTTCCAGCGGTATTCCCGTCCGCTTTTGATAAGTGTCTCTCCCTGTGTGCGGAGAAAATCTTCCAGACTGACGGCGTTTGCCCGGTCAATCTGTGCTTGGGTGTAATTCATCGGGATAGTTCCTCCTTTTTCTGTCGTGTTTGGGGTCGATTTTGGAGCTTTTGTTCCTCTGTGCGCTCGTTAAATCGGGCGGCAGTATCTACACATGACTTGACCTTCCAAAGGCGGTGTAAATCGTCTCTGACAGCCTTAAACTCGCCATAGGTGGTTTCGTGCGCCTGTTCCAGCTCGTCATACTCGTCGGACAGCTTTTTCATATCCACCTTGCCGTCTGGGAACTCCCCGGTCAGCTTTCGTCTGGCGGCGTAGAACTGTATCAGTTCCGCTTCATGCTCTGCCTTGTACTTGGCTCTGGGCTTCTCAAACTTGATTTTCTGCAAGCCGTCATAGACAGGCTTCAAGTTCTGGAAAGCAGCGGAGCTGTCATAGAGCTGCTTGATTTCTTTCATTCGTGCGGTCTGCCCGTCCAGCGTTTTCTTCAAGCTCTCTGTGGTGGAGCTGTGTTCATTGACACGGCTTTCCAAATCTTCAAGGTTGTAAATGCCGTTTGCCCGGAGATAATTGAAAGTCTCGTTCATCTCCTTTAGGTTGCTGATTTTGCCTTTCTGGGAATAAGCCCCGGCTTTGCGCTGGGTGTAGTAGGCGTTCAGCAGAGAAACAAGGTTGGGTGCCTGCGGCTTGGCAAGCTCCGCTTTTGCTTCGGCAATCCAATCAAACAGGAGAGCGATTTTCTTCTTGATGTCCCGGATAACGGCATTGGTTGCTCTGATCCAGCGGTTGAACTCGCCTTTCTCGGTGCGTATGCCTTTCTTCTCCATTGCCCGGACGGTTGCGCCCTCATGGACGGTGGGAAGAAGCTCCACGCCCTGACGCTCATAGCTTCGGTGGTCGATACGAACATCAAGCCCTTTCTCCGCAAACTTGGCGTTGCATAGTTCCGCCCATGTCTGCCGCCAATGTTCCAGCGTTTCGGGACTGCCCCAGTCGGTAGTGGGAACGGCATTGAAAACATACTTGCCGTTCTGGTCTCTGATACGATTTCCGTCCTCGTCCAGCTCGTACACTCGTCGTTGCTTTAGCCCCCATTTACCGTCCTGCTCGATGGGGCGGATGGGACAAAGCACATGGAAGTGTGGGTTTGGTATGCCGCCGTCCTCCCGGTCTGGCTGGTGTACGGCGAAGTCAACCACCATGCCACGGCTCACAAAGTTCTCCAATAAAAATCGCCTTGCAAGAGCGATGTTTTCCTCAAGGGAAAATTCATTCTGCAAGGCAATGTCAAAGCTGTATGCAAGCTGGGCGTTCTTTCCACGCTCGGCTTTTTCCACGGCGTTCCATAGGGTCTGGCGGTCTGCGTATTCTGGCGGTGCATGGGACGGCAAGAGAATGTCAGAGCAGATCACGCCGCCCTTGCGGGTGTAGTCGCTGTATTCGCCGTAATACTCGCTATACAATCGCTCCCCGGCACGGTAGGCGGCAGAAGCAATAGCGGACTGTCCTGCGCTTCGCTTAGTCTGCGTGACGCTCAGATGAAATAGTGCCATCGGCTTTCAACTCCTTTTCTCTGTTCGCTTGGTTGGTGTGAGTAATCGCCATGTGACGGACGGCTCGCTGGACTTCGGACAGAGAAAAGATGTACTCCATCAGCTCTGTCATTTCGGTGCGTGTGAGATCTTTGACCTCCGGGGCAAGGCTCTCAATCGTGCCGCCCAGATTGCAAAGACGATGGGTGCGTTTCTGCCTTTCGCCTTTCTCCAGATATTTCTTTCTGTTCTCAAGACGGTTGAGCTTGTGCTTCTCCTGTGCAAGCTGCGTCTCGGCTCGTTCCTTTTCGGCTCGGAGCTGTTCAAGGGTTTTCGGTTTTGTCATTGTGATTGACCTCCTTTTTTGATTTTTGGGATAAAAAAAGACCGTCAACTTTTCGCATAGTGCGACCAGTCAACGGTCAGTTTTTCGGTATTCAGTTTTTCAAACTTGCTGGCGGCGAACAGCATTTTATGCTGTTTGCGGACGGCAAGTCCACAAGGGATAGCCGCTTTAGCGGCGCAAGGGGGTGTAGCCACCTTGACGGAACGAAGTGACGCAACATTCTCGGTCAAGCAGTTTTCTTCTGCTGACGGAGAATGAAGCTCCGCAGGACGCACGATACTCCCGATAGGAGAGTATAGAAGTGCGCCCTTTAGTTCCTAAAGGGATTTTATCAGTTCGCCAAACTGAAAGTTTTGCCGCCGTTAGCTTTCGCATCTTAAAGTTATTAAATTGATTTCTGGTGTATTGAATAATCGAAAATCCAAAAAGGATATAGAAGCACTTGCACCTAAGCCTGCACTAATATATTGCTGCATATCCACTATCTGGTTTAATCCCTTAACTTCATTTTGTTTAGGGAAATAACCATTTTTAATTCCAGATGTAGGGGACGGAATATATAATGCTCCAATTAGCGGCAAGCGGATTTGTCCCCCGTGATAATGTCCAGCTATTGAAAGTTCATAATCAAGATAACCAAGCGTTTTCCAACTATCTTGTGTCAAGTCTGCCTGTATGGGGTAGTGATTTACTCTAATCTTTACCTGCCCATTCTCATTAAGCAGATTGTACCATTCCTGCAACGACTGCCCGTAGGAAACCACATTTTGATAATCTTCCGTGGTTTCAAACATATCCTCTGTTACTCCCAGATAATTCATTTGAATATCTGACTGGCATAGTTCTGGCACAAACCATATACTGTCATCGCCTTTTGTAATCTCAACAGGAGAAAGCAATACTTCTGCCCCTGCCTGTTCGATTATTTTCCCCATATCTGTTAGTTCCCCAGTACAGCTTCCGTTTACGGTTTCTATTGCAAACGGTCCCGTATTCCCATCAATCCAAAATACGGTTTCTTTGTTCTCAATGCCATTCAGTAATTCAAGAATTGACTGTGAAGATTTACTATCGCTATTTTCGTATTTGTTCATATCGCCCGTAAAAAGAATGCAATCATACTCCATACCGTTGATTGCCTCCAGCAACTCTATTTGTTGCTCCCCAAAATACTTTCCGTGAAGATCAGAAATTTGGAGAATACGGTAGTTGTCAAAGCTCTCCGGCAGATTTGTTAGCGATATATCCTGTTCTGCCACGATAAAACGATTGTTGTCGTAAACATTGTAAATTGTGCCTATGAGCAGTAGCAGTATAACAGCCACCAACACTATTTTCTTAACAGATAATTTTTTCTTGTTCATCATCAATATCTCCACAAAATTCCGATTTGTTGCTCAATTTCGTATTCAAATTATACCATAAAACTTGTGAACAATTCTACTGCAACTTTTGTGAGATATGAGAAAAGTCCGAACAGTTTTCTGCCCGGACTTCCTCGCTCAATTGTAAATCAATTCCGCTTTTACGGCTTCCTCCGCCTGTGCCTTGCAAGCGTTCATCTGCCGCACCCATTCCATTTGGTTTTTGGCTTTTAGTTGCTCGGTCACGCCGTTTTGCTCTGCCAGTGACCGCACGATCAGCTCCATACGGTTTCGTGCCGCTTCGTCAATCTCGGCGCAATGCTCAAAGAGCTTGTCGGATAGCACCAGCTCATTGAACAGTATCGGGCGGTGCATTTCCAGATACGCCTTGCGGAGTCTGCCGTAGTGTCCGAGGGGCTTTGTCTTGCGGATAATGATGTTCGGGATAAGATAATCGCCGTTCTGTCTATAAGTGATGTTCATGCTGTTTGTACTCCTTTCATCGGCTCTCTCTGCGGTAAACTGCTGACAGGGACGAACACGCCCTTTGCAATATCCTCCGCACGAATGGCGGCTTTCTTGGCTTCGATTTCTGCCTTTTTCCGCTTCTTGATTTTGTCCTCGTATCGCTTCTGCGCTCCGCTGGCTTTCCGCTTCAAGTAGTTCTGATGAAGCCTGTCCTTGCGTTCCTCACGTTTGCGGATTTCCTCTAATTCCTCCGGGGTCAGCTCCACTTCTCCAAACGCCGGGGGAACAAATCGCCCGACAAAATTGAAGTAAATCTCGACCTCCTGTGTGGTCTGTATACTGCCCTTGCGGTCACGCTCATGCACAAGGATTTTCTCGATAAACTCGTTGAGCATAGCAATGGTCAGCTTGTCGAAGTTCTCGTACTTGTCAATCAGAGCGATAAAACGGTCAGCGTCCTTTTCGTGCTTCTCATAGCTCTTGACAGCCTTTTCCAGAACAGAGATTTCAGCGGTAAGCTCGGACTGTTCCTTTTCGTATTGAGCGTCCAGAGTGGCGTATCTGCTGTCGGACAGCTTTCCTAAAATGTTGTCCTCATAGATTTTACAGAGCAGGACTTCCAGCTCGGAAACTCTCTGCTTTGCTGTGGCAAGGCGTGTCCGCTGCTTCCTGACCTCTGTGGTCTGCTGGCTGGATTGCGCTTCCTGCACCACACGGACAAACTCGGCTCGGTCATGCTTCGCATACTCGGCAATGGCTTTCAGCATTTCAGAGACAAGGGACAGTACCACATCTTCATTGATACGGTGCTGGGTCTTGCAGAGCGTTCCGCAAGGAACTTTGGTGTACTGTGAGCAGGTGTATTGAGAAATGCGCTTGCCGTTGTTGGTACGGTGGACATACATCTTGCCGCCGCAATCGGCACAATAAAGCAAGCCTGTGAGGGGAGCCGCTTCGCCCCAGCCGTCCGGGTAGCGTCTGACATTCACACGGATTTTCTGCACAAGGTCAAAGGTCTGTTGGTCAATGATAGGCTCATGGGTATTCTCAAAAATTGTCCATTCGTCCTCCGGGACATAATGGCTTTTTTTGTCCTTGAAGTGCTTTCGGGTCTTGAAATTGATGGTGTGTCCCAGATACTCACGCTTTTCAAGAATGTTGCAGATGGTGGAAGAACCCCAGCCGTACACATCTTTGAAAGTCTTATTCTTGTTCACGCCCTCGCCGTGCTGGGCAAGGTAAGCGGACGGAATGAGGACTTTTTCTTCTTTCAGCTCGCTGGCGATCTGATACGGACCGTAGCCCTCAATCGTCATGGCAAAGATACGCTTTACCACCTCGGCGGCTTCGGGGTCAACCAACCATTGGTCTCTGGCTTCGTTCCAGAGATAGCCGTAAATGACCGTGCCTGTAAGGTGCTTGCCGGACTTGCCTTTGGACTGGAAAGTGGAACGGATTTTACGGCTGGTGTCTCTGGCGTAATACTCGTTCATGATGTTGCGGAAAGGGGTAAAATCATCGTCCCCTCTGGCGCTGTCCACGCCGTCATTGATGGCGATAAGGCGAACGCCACGCTGACGCAGGATTTCCATAATCTGACCGACTTTCAGATAGTCACGACCCATGCGACTCATGTCCTTGATACACAGGTACTCCACATTCCCGGCTTCAACCTCTTTCATCATTGCCAAAAATCCGGGACGGTCAAAGCAAGTACCACTAATGCCATCGTCCGTGAAATGGACAATGTTCGTAAAGCCCTGCCGTGCGGCGAACTCCTCCAACATAGCCTTTTGAGAAGAGATTTGTCAAGGGGGCTTTCTGCAGAAGCTACAAGATTTTCAATTGTATCGCAAAATGTTTATTAGCGCAGTTCTCTTATGAGGACTACGCTAATTTTTGCTCAGTATACTTTTTACAGGATTGTTGCCCAAAGCTTGGCTTATCGTCTGGATGTCTTGGAACACAATAGAAAATAGTCAATCTAAACTCAGAAAGCCACGACGAAAATCATCGTGGCTTTCTGTTTGACTAAATTTTTCGTTATGCCAAATCACCGGCTGCCTTAATCTTCACACGAGCAGTATTACCGGGATAATACTGCAGGGGAACATCTTCGGCATCGATTATTTCAACGGTTTCACGGATGGCTCCTGCGGCGACAGCCAGTTCAACAGCCTCTGCACGAGCTTTAGCAAGGGCTTCGTCACGAGGGATTTCATTATAGTCGATCAGTTGCTCGTAGGTGCCACTGACCTTGGAAATGGCAGAACCGATGGCATTGGCAACACCGCCAAACTCATGCTTCGTAACGCTCTTTGTACCGGCGAGGTCTTCAGGCAACACAATTGAGCCACCGCCGACAAGAATAACGTCAACATCATCGGAAGAAACTTTCATAGCGTCAATGGAATCCTCGCACAATGCACGAATGGCTTCCAAAGCTCTCTTGGCGAATTCTTCATCCAGATGTGCTACCAGTGTCTTGTCGCCCAGTTCGGTCATACCCAGACGAACTGCAATATCAGTAGCAGTGCATATATCACCGCCGAAGCATAGGGCCTTTTCCGTGATTTGATAACCCACAGAGTCGGGGCCGACGGTTACAGTGCCGTCTTCACGCTGACGGACAATGGAGCCACCACCAAGGCCGATAGAAACCACGTCAGGCATACGGAAATTGGTACGCACGCCGCCGATGGTGACTGCTACACCAGACTCACGGGGGAAACCGTTCTGGATCACGCCCAGGTCGGTAGTGGTGCCGCCCACATCAATGACGATAGCGTTCTTCATCTGGCTCAGATAGCCTGCACCTCGGATAGAGTTAGTGGGACCGCAGGCAATAGTCAAAATAGGATACCGGCGAGCATAGTCCATGGTCATCAAGGTACCATCATTCTGGCTGAGATATACTTCGGCGTTGGTTACACCTTCGTCAGCCAACGACTGTGCAAAGCCCTCAGTGAATGACTGCGCAACACGATAGAGCGCTGCGTTCAGAATAGTGGCATTTTCACGTTCAATCAGGCCCATGGAGCCAATCTCGCTGGAGACGGATACATGGACATCATCACCCATGATCTCACGGCACAGCTTTGCAGCTTCTAATTCATGGTCATTGCGTACAGTAGAGAACACACAGGAGATAGCAACAGATTTTACATTTTTCGCTTTCAGTTCTTCAAAAAATGCGGTTGCAGCAGCCACATCCAACGGTGCCAGTTCTTTGCCGTCGTATTCAAAACCACCACGGATCACGGTAGCTTTTACAGCAACACTTCTCAAATCATCTGCCCAGTCTACCATAGGTGAGATGCCTGTTGTAGCAGGTGCTCCGATGCGCAGAACGCCAATAGGAGCCAAATTCTTTCGTTCTACGATAGCATTGGTACACTGTGTAGTACCCAACATGGCCTGTCCGATTTCTGCTCGATCCACATTGGATGCTTCCAGAACGGCACGGACTGCATTGAGAATACCATCGTAAATATTGGCAGAGGTGTGCTGCTTGACAGAAGCAACCACATTCAGATTTTCGTCGATCAGAACGGCATCGGTGTTGGTGCCGCCTACGTCAATACCAAGTTTATACATATTAGCAGCCTCCTTTGCAGCGTTCTTCCAGCGGGATGTAATCCGTATCGACACCGAAGTATCTGGGGCCTGCCAGTTCCAGACCTTCTTTTGTCCGCCACAGAGGGAAGCATTTTAGGCCAATGACCATGACTCGCTTGCCGTATTTCAGAGCGTCAGTAGGAACAGGGGTAAATGTCTCCGTGTCCACCAGACAGATTAAATCCGGTGTGGTAGCAAGAATTTCACCATTGACCACAGCGGTCAGGTTTTCGTTCTGAAATTCCACATATGCGGACTGCCCCTTATAATCGCCGATACCATCCAGCACAACCTTGCCGAAGTTAAAGCCGCCGCGCACTTCACGAAGTACATCGCAGATTTTGCCTTTGAACAAGCGATAGCCTTCGGAGAAAGCCAAGAAGGCTTCTTCCGGGGTTTGATCGGTAACTTCCTTGACCTTACGGATGGCGGCGCCCAGCTGTTCGCTGCGGGTGACGATGTCCTTGACGCCGTATTCCTTCATCATTTTGCCTTCCATGATATACAGACCGCAGGTAACGGAGCCGCCGCAGCTCATGGTGACAGCACGGGCCAGTTCCTCGGTCCATTTGTTTGTGATGGTGTTGAAGATGACGCTGTTGCCCTTTTCGTCGGTTAGAGTCATAGGGGTGGCACTTCCGCCGCCGATGGTAAAGGTGACCATCTGTAGTTCGGGGAAGGCACGGCCCATGCCATCACAGTCTACCATAGGAAGTCCCAGACGGGCAGCCGCAGCGATAGGCAACATGGAGTTGACACCGCCGGCCTCCATAGGCATGACCGCATAAACCTCTTTGCCAAAATACTTGGATACGGTCTCGTAAATTGCTTTGTATTCCTCGCCACCGGTGCCTTTTTCGCAGAGAACTGTAGGCGCACCCATCATAGCAATGGGCATGATAATGGCATCGTCAGGAACTTCATCCGGAGACAGCAAGGTGACTGGACCGCACTCCTTGACAGCACCGATAGCCATCAGCTTTCCTACATATGGATCTCCGCCTCCGCCAGCACCCAACAGGGCTGCGCCCAAAGCGATATCTTCAATCTCGGGGATACCAATTTTACGCAAAGTGAAGCACTCCTTTTTTTATAATATAGCATATAGGGTACGGCAGAGTTCGCCGTACCCTACATTGCAATTGATTGTTCAATTAGTCTTTCTTCGGCATGAGTTTAGCGAGAATCACATACAGAACCAGAGAAACAACGATGCCGTTGACAGGACCAACAAAGAAGGGTACGTTCAAGAAAGGCATAGCAGCAACCAGACCGGGGAAATTTGCGAAAGTGCCACCGGTAATGCAAGCAACAATTGCACCTACCAGATAGGAAATCAAGCCTGCTGCGGAAATAGCGCCGCCCAGTTTGAAGTTCTCTCGCTTGCCCTTGCAGATGATCCAGTAATGGGCAATAATGACACCGGCTAAAGACGGAATCAAGCCAGACATCAGAGAAAGGAAGCCCTGGAATGCGTTGAGCAGACCGAATGCTGCCAGCAAGGTACCGAGCGCACCGGCAATTCCGGTTGTGATTTTAAATTTACTCTCATCAAAACCGAGGAGATTGCTCAGAGCCAGACCGCCGGAATAAGCGTTGGTAACATTGGTAGTCCATGTTGCGAGAACCAGAGCAACAAGGCCAAGAATGGGAACGCCCAGGTTAGCAAGAATTGCAGAAATATCATAAAGTCCGGTAACAATACTCATAATCGCACCGGTGAGCAGCATAAACAGACCTGCGGGAATAACACCGACGATAGAAGACTTGACCACGTCGCCGCGGTTCTTCGCATAACGGCAGTAGTCGGCAGAGATGACACCACCCAAAGCAAAGGACGCAACTGTCATGGAGATACCAAATACAAGGCCGGAAGACTGGGCAGGCGCATAGTTTGCGATGGCTGCTCCGCCGCCATGGGCAACAATACCGGCGATGATACCGTAGAGACAGACAATGACCAACAGAGGAACAGCAACATAGTTCAGCCATTTGAGACCCTTAAAGCCAGCGCAGGCAGTAATAAGCATGATAACGCCCCAAACGATAGTGCAGACGATTACCATGGCATTGCTGGGAGCAGTCTGCCCCATCATACCGGAAATCATAGATGCAAACGCACTACCGCAGGTGGCCGACTGAATACCAAACCAGCCAATACAGGCGATTGCAAGTATCGTACTAATTATGTATCTGGCCCCTTGTTTACCAAGTGCACCTTCCGCCATAACGGAAACAGGCAATCCGGTATCACAGGCCTGCATACCAATAAAAATCATATAGGCGCAAATGAGGCCATAACCGATCAGAATGGAAAGGATGATTTCAACCAGGGAAAGTCCGCCGGAACTGAGAACACCACCGACCATCAGACAAGGAACACAAATCATGCCGCCAGCCCAAACCATGGCAATGGAGGTCCAGCTTTGACGTTGTTCCGCTTTAATTTCGAAACCAGAGTTTTGATTTGACACTAGAGTACCTTCTCTCTTTCTAAGAATATCGCATATTATAACCGATTTAGCGTGTCAAAGTAAATGGCCCGTTAGCCGAAATAAAATATATATCTTTTGTCCAAAAGGACAAAAGAAACGGGGGCGCGGTTTTTCTCCGCATCCCCCTGTATCATTCAGTAGTATTATAGTATTATCCCAACAGGCGATTTAAGGCTACTGCACGATATAAAAAGAATTTTTCGGGTTCTTTGTCCACATGATGACCCAAACAGTTGCCTATGCGCCCAAGACGATATTTTATTGTATTTTTGTGCAAGAAAAGCAGATCTGCACAACGACTTACGCTACTTTCAGCATCAAGAAGATATGCGCTTAATGTGTCGATTAGATCTGTCCCTTCGCTGAAATCGTTCAGCAAATTTAGTGGTTTTAAGGCTTTGGTAAGCCTTTCTTCACCGTTGTCGACTGTTTTACGGCACTGTGCTGCAAACTCTAATTCTTCCTGAGAAAAGTTTTGTCTTGTTGGCCAAATTTGTTTTGCATCATTCAGATGATCTTTGATAAGAAGAAACGCCTGACGCACGTCGGTGGTATTGCTCAAACTATGACAACGGGCAAGATTTACCTGAATGCCTACACTGGTCAAATGCTCCAACAATGCATTGCTCAAATCCATTATGCTTTCGCCCTTGTCCTGCCATACCATAAAGCCAACGACATAATCTTCATATGTGTCTGCAATCACTGTATCACATCGATGTGATAGATGTTTCTGCAGCTGTGTCAGGGCTTCCATTTCATGCGGTTGTCGTTGAGCCTCATTTGTATTCTCAAGACATAAGACCCACATAGAGTGAATAGATGCAACATCAATGTGGAACAAATCTGCCAATCGGCGCATTTTGCGTGGTTCGTCACGAAGGATCGCACGAATCAGTTCAGAAATCTGTATTTCCGCGTGGGTGCTGCTCCATAGACTAACGGCAAGGCGAACTAATTCGACTGTCTGCAAAACCAATTCTCTACTTATAGGATTTCCATCTTTCACCAAGTATAATTCCATGGATTGCAGATTTCCTTGATTCAGTGGGCAACGCCACACTGTACGATTGTTTGGCAAAGACACAGGGCACATAATATCGACACAAGTAAAATCGTTTACCTGCAAGTCCAACGACATAGGCCAGTTTGCCTGCCCTAATGCACGCCCATGACTATCTGTTAAAATCAGAGAGGTGCGGCTTCGGTCACGCGCCATACGAAGCACAGCATCTATTGTCCTTTGGTGCTCTGGCAATCTGCTCATCTGATCCAGCACATCAGGAAGCAAGGTGATTTCTGTTGTCTGATCCTTGATAACAGCTTCCATTACTTCACTGATTACTTCACTATAACGCAGATCCATTCTGTTTTCTGGCATGACGATGAGCACAAAATTAAGTTCGTTTGCTATGTCAATAAGCTTTTGGTCGACAGATGGCATGAAAATTCCGACATAATACAAAATCAAGCCGATCTCGCCAGCTGCAGCCAAACGCCGAATGTTTGCACACTGCAAATCAACCTCATTGGCAATATTCGCAAATGCAGTTATTACGATTTCACTACCCGAAAACTCATCGTTATGGAAGAGTTCCTCTTGCAACACACTGGGATCGGCATATTCTAATACCGAAACAGATGAGAGAGGTTTCATCAATCCGCCTTCGCCAGCTACTACTTTTGCGCCATTTAAGCAAGGTAGTTTTAATATATCTACAACTGTGATGCTCATGATATGACCTCCAACTTGTCACTTATTGGCTGTTATTCAAAGGGATTCAGACTGGTATTGTACCGAATACTATCAAATTGCTACTGTACATAAATACAAGTACCCATAATAATTATAGCACAACAATGCGTAAATTTCTACCGCATTCACGAATTAAACAAAAAAAAGCGGGAGTGCATCACAAAAATGCACTCCCGCAAAATTTATCGCTCCCAACTGTCTCTGTTTTTCTTCTTCGGCTGTTGTTCACGATTTTGTTTATTCTGCTCTGCCTGCCGCAAACGTTCACGGACAGAGCGAGGATAATCGGTATCTTCATTCAGTAAACGAGATGTTTCCCGCTTACTCTCCTGCATCAGAGCGTGGTTGTACTTGTCACCGTAAGCCTGCTGTATGCGCTGGATTGCGCTCTGCTCCACATCGGGACGAAATGCTTGGCGGGCATCTTCAAGTGCAGACGGCTCAAATTCTGCTGCTTTCTCCTGCAATTCAGCATATTGCCTCAATGCCAAATTTAACTCGTAAGAATATTTCTGCTCCTGCTCCTCCAGCTTTTTCAGCTCTGCCTCAGTGCTGGATATATCCTTTTTCACGGAAGAAATACCGCCTTCATCAGTGCATTGCAGGCGTTGGAGAACGACCGCCTTTTCGGTTCTCAGTTCTTCCAATAGTTCGGTCAGCTCTGATATACGGGCAGTAAGCTCTTTCTTCTTTGGAACATTCCAAAACGGAAGCTCTTTTTGCGCGACAAGAAGTTTTTTACGTTCCTTGCTCGTTTCTTTGATTTTATCCACAAGCGCATTGTATCTGCCGAACTCTGCTTTGACAGAGGAAAGATAATCTCTCGCTTTCTGCTTTCCTGTACGGATATGCCCCAACTGATAACAGAAGATCAGAACGCTGCGCCGCACGTTCTCCATTGCCGTTGCAATAGCAGGGAGTGTATCCTTGACTGCCTGCATCAGCTTTTTAACGGTCGCTTTCAGCTCCCGAAGCAGCGCATTGTCGGCCTTGATCTGTCTGTTCAGCTCACAGCGGTCAGAAATAATGCCCTTCGCTTCCAACGCACGGGCAACTACACCCTCGTGGATCGTAGGCTGTTCGGTCAGACCTCGCTCGGCATGGCTGCGGTGGTCAATACGGGCATCGTGACCGTACTGCTCCAAATAGCGGTTGGTCACATCTGCCCATGCCTTGCGCCAAACAACAAGCTGTTCCTCGCTGTTCCAACGCTCGGAGATGGGATTTTGTCTGCCGAACTTGGTGCTTTTCGGGTGCTTGCTGGCTCGTTCATATCCATGCTTTTCTGCTTCGGAGGGCGGCATATACACCTTCTTGCGACCAACCTTATACGGATATTGCTTTTTCCAACCGTCAGCCTGTGCTGCCTTGAACTCGGCGGCAGTAAAGCCCCGTTCCTCGCCGTCTTTGACACAGAGATACTCTTTCTCGGTCTTGTACTGCCAGTTGCCCTGCTCGTCCAAAGGGCGCACGGTCAGCATAATATGGGCGTGGGGATTATGCCCCGGTGGGTGCGGATCGTGGATCGCAACGTCGGCGCACATTCCATCGGCAACGAAACTGTTTTGAATAAAGTCGGACAGCAGTTCCTGCCATTGTTCCGGTGTCAGCTCGATGGGCAGCGCAGGGACAAACTCACGAGCAAGGCGGCTGTCCCTTGTTTTTTCGTTTTCCTCCACAGCGTTCCATAGCATAGCTCGGTCTTTCCATTCGGGCGGAGCGTACTCCGGCAGGAACACCTCCCGCCATACAAGCCCTTTCTTACGGGTGTAATCATGCCTTACGCCATCGTAGTCATTGAGAATATTGGTGCAGCTCAGATAAGCGGAAGCGGCAACCGCAGAGCGCCCCGTACCTCGGCTGACCACCTTTGCTTCCAAGTGGTAAATCGCCATTCGTTCTCACCGTCCCTTCGTTCTTCGGCTTTTTGTTTCTTTTTCGCAAAAAGAAAATGACTATCAGTTGAAGTGATAGTCATTCCGCAAATAAAGCTGCCGGTGGCAGGTTTATGCGGGCAGTTGGTGGAATACCGTCGGTTGAAGCGACGGTATTTTGTATAGGTGGTAACACCGGCCACCGACTGCGTGGCCAATGACAGCAGATCCGCAAAGCTGTGGCATTGGACATAAGGCTCCCGCAGGAGCCGCATCCGCCTCGCAGAGCGCACGGTTGCCGCAGGCAATACCACCGCCCTTTCGGGGTGGTGAGTAAGTGCGCCCTTCGGGATAAAAGAAACGGGACGCCCGGTTTCCCAAGCGCCCCTCGCATCAATTCTTTCGTAATATCCCATATAAAAAGTCCTCCAGTTCTTCAAGGCTCATCGTAACAGCCTGCGGTAAGGCTTTCTCCAGTATCGCACCCTCCTGAATCAATCGTCTGGTTCGTGCTTTTCGCTCCGCCGCACGATTTCGGTTTTCTGCCTGCTCCACTCGGTGCTTGGCTTGCAGTAATTTCTTTTCATCTTCGGTCATAAACAGTTCCTCCTGTGGTAGTAAAAATAGGTTGGTTTGATAGCAGGCAGCTACTAAATATCCGTCTGTTTGGTATCACGGATTTCTGCAAATCCGCTGTAAATTCTTTGTGGTAGTAAAAATGCCCCCGATTGGTATTGCGGTAATACCAATCGAGGGCAAAAGTAATATCAGAAGCTGTCGGCAAAGTCCAAAGCTGCGGATAATTCCTCGTCATCCGGCTCCGGTGCTGACATTTGCGGTGCAGGCTGAGTAAATTGCATCATCGAAGCCGGGACAGAGCGCAAACTCTGCCCGATCACCTCCATAACTCGCTGAAGAAAAGCATCCTCTTTTTCACGGGTTTCCAGATACGGGTCGGAAGCAAGGCGATTCTGACGGTCAAAGTAGTCATTGACAGCAGCAACAATCGCCTTGCTGTAGGAGCGATATTGCCGCTTGTCCATCTGTTGTAAATGCTCGTAAGCCCTACAGTCATCCTCGTCAGCAAGATTTAGGCGCAGGGTGGTCGTGTAGATCTGCTTCATACGATGCCGCCTTTCTTATTGAGTTTCTGTTCGGCAAGCAGTTCATAGCCCTTTGCGGTAGCGCAAATATCGTCATTGATGGTCACACGGTCTTTTTCATAATTACCAAAGTTTTTGAGGATGCAGCTCCCGCCGCCTACCACATACAGGCGCATCAGCTCCGGGTCATATTCGTGTTCACGCAGTCTGCGGAAGATACCAGCAGCATATTCCGTTGCAGTTTCACGAATAGCGGTCAGATAGCGTTCGCTGATGTCAGCCGTGCCGTGGCGAATCACACGGTCAAGGACAGTTTCATCCACGGATACGCCAAACTGCTTCATTAGGTTTTCACGCACCGCAAGCATACACTGATTGGTGCCGTACTTTTCGGTAAAGCACTTTTTCGCCAGAGGGCGGCACTCATTGATATACATGACATTCATTGTGCCGTTACCAATATCGCATAGCATATTGATACCCTTGAACTCACGGAGCTTATCGGCAACAGCGGAAAAGCCCTGCGGAAAAATATCTGCGCCCACAAAATCAATGTGATAGTCCACGCCCTTGAAATTGAAGTCGGCGCTTTCATTCTGAAGCAGATATGCCTTGAAGCTGTCCTTCTGCTCGGATACCCAAGTCAGCGGAAGTCCGGCGGCAAGGTGGACACGGGCAGAGGTCAGCTTGCGGATATTCAGCTCACGGGCAACGGCGGCAAGGGTGAGAATATAATAATCGCCGTCGGTCATCTTGTCGGAGATAAATTCTTTGTGTTCTTCACCGATCAGATAATACTTACCATCGTAGATCAGCAGATTGCTTTTGAAGGTAGGTTCTTTGTCATAGGCAGCAACGCCAGTCTTGAAACAGCAGTGGGCGGTCTTGATATTGCCATATCCGTGGTCGATGCCAATGATGATGGGATTGGTGGTTGCATTGTAGTTATTCATAAAATTCATAGTGTTTCCTTTCTGCCGCATAGCGGCGATACAAAAATGAAGTTAGATTTCTGCCAAGTTGCCACTTTGACAACTTGGCACTTGAGAAAACTGTCTGAGTGAAAGTTCCCAAATTGGGAACTTTCAGTTTCGGGGCAACAAAAAAGCGACCTATGATTTCTCATAAGCCGCAGGCAGATGAGGGTTCAGTTGAAAAAGTGGTTCTGCTCATAATGAGCAAGACCTAAAAGTGAAAAGTACCAAATTGGCAACTTTCACTTTGAAAGGATCAAGTTGTCAAAACGGCAACTTGATTTTAATATACCGGAATTGCTGTATGGTAAGTTCCCAAAACGGGAACTTACCAGATGGGAGGGGCATGGGTTTTGGCAAGTCCCCAAAATGGGAACTTGAAATTTTGGTAAAGTGCCAGTTTGGCACCTTACCACATCTGGAGTAGAAAAAGATTAACCGCAAGTGGTCAAAATGACCACCTGCGGTATCAATGCGTTTTATGCTGTTTTCTGTTCTTTTTCCGGCGATGCCGATTCGTGCTTTGCTTTCCGCTGGGCTTTCTTTCGTGCGCCCTGGCGCTTGATCTGCGCCGCATAACGGCACTCATCACAGCAGAATTTCACATCCGACCTTGTTGTAGTAAAAGTCTTGCCGCAGTTTTCGCAAGTAACCTCACGGCTTCGCTCCTTTGCCGCTTCCTGTCGGTAGAACTTCGCTCGACAATTCGGATTGCAAAACAGCTTCGCCGTTGACCTTGCTTCAAAGGTCTTGCCACAGCATTTACAGGTCTGCGTGATCGGAACGCCAACGGTGCGCTCACCGGATTTCAGCTTTTTGTAGCGTTCACGGCTGCGGGCACGTTCTTTCTTCAAAAATTCCTGTCGTTTGATTTCTTCCTCGGTCAGCTCCGGTGCAGGAAGCTCAAACTGTCCGATGAACTTCAAATAGATTTCAACCTCTTGTACTCGGTCACCGTCTACTTTTTCGGGAGCGTGGACAATGATTTTGTCGATAAACTCATTTATCATCATTGTGGTCAGCTCGGAAAAATCGGTGTATCGCTTGGCAAGCTCCATGAACTGTTCCACACGGACAGTATCTTCTTCAAAAGAGGACAGGTGTTCCTCGGCAGCCTTCACCGCTGCCTGCAATTCTTTCTGCTCCGCTTCATATTCAGCAAGCAAACTATCAAAGCGTTCATCGTTGATGCGACCGGTGGCAAATGATTCATAGAGCTTCTTGATAATATTATCAAGATCAGTAATGCGCTTACGGTCTTTGTTCAGCTTGCGCTTGGTGTCTTTAGCCGCTTCCTTTTGTCTGATCTGGGATGCGGTTCGTACCTTTGCGGCAAATTCCTCTTGGTTGGAAATGGCATAGGTGCTGACCGTGCGGATGGTGTTCAAAACAAGCTCACGAACGGCTTTTGTTCTGATATAATGACCACTGCAAGCATGAGTGCGCTTTTGGTGTGCCAGCGTATAAGTGGAGCAATCATAAAAATCCGAAGGATAAGGATTGTTTTCTGTGCCGCCCCTTGAACGATGATTGGTCATCTTTGCGCCGCAGTCTGCACAAAACAGAAGTCCTGTCAGCGGATTGGCTTCGCCCAGCGTGTCGTGTCTTCTTGGCGTCTTGCGGAGCTTTTGTGCCAGTTCCCACGTTTCCTTATCTACAATGGCTTCGTGGGTGTTCTCAAAAATCAGCCATTCCTCTTTGGGATTCATTATAGGCGTTTTATCCTTATAGGACTGCTTGTGAGAACGGAAATTCACCGTATGCCCCATATATTCGGGCTTGGCAAGTATCTGCCCGACAATAAAGCCACTCCAGTTATAAGGGTTCGGAAATTCCTCTTTGCTTTTCCAAATGCCCTTGTTCTGCTTGCCAAAGTAGACGGCAGGAGTATCAACCTTGTCCTCATATAAAATGCGGGCAATATCATAAGGGCCTTTGCCCTCAATGGTCAGTCGGAAGATTCTACGGACAACTGCCGCAGCTTCTTCATCAATGTGCCAGGTATATTTATCTCCCGGCATTTTCTTGTAACCATAGATGGCGGCGTTGGTGGTAGGCTTGCCCGATTCACCTTTGACACGGATGGCGGTTCGCTGCTTGCGGCTCAAATCTCGCAAGTACCATTCGTTCATAATATTGAGAAACGGCGCAAACTCGTTGCTGTTCTGATCGTCACTGTCCACGCTGTTGGCAATCGCAACAAAGTGAACGCCATGCTGACGGAACATGACCTCGGTATAAAAGCCGGTCTGCAAATAATCTCTGCCGATTCGGCTCATGTCCTTTACCAGCACATGGGCAACCTTCCCGGCTTCAATATCTGCCACTAACTGCTTCCACGCAGGTCTTTCAAAATTTCCTCCACTCCAACCGTCATCGGTATAGTGCTGGATATTGGTGTAACCTCTCTGCTGGGCATAGCTTTCGAGGTATTTTTTCTGATTGACTATGCTGTTGCTATCGCCAACCTGGTCATCGTCACGGGATAATCTCTCGTACAATGCCGTAATCTTGCTTTCAGTCTGTAATGCTGCCATAATCAGGCGCTCCTTTCAGACTGACGGCTCATTTGTGGTTCTTCCATTATACCACAATTTCCGTCAGAATCTATCACTTCATTACGAATAATTCGTAAAATTTTATCTTCCATTGTTTCAGTGGCACCCTCGCTGAACACGACCTTGACCTTATAGGTGGTGCCGCCGATACGGTGTGTGGTATAAGCAAAGTTCTTGTTTTCGTTTTTTACCATAGGCAAATCTCCTCCATAGATTGAAAAGTTCACAAATTTCGAGTATAATAGTTGTGGTTCCGGTGATGTGTAACCATTTGCAGGGTTAAAAGCGACATTAAGGTATAAATACCTTACCCAAGCAGAAATGCCCTCCAAAAAGCCTTGCGGCACAAGGCTTTTCGAGGGCAAAACGGTTACATGGTGTCTTGTTTGGTGTCTTACTGCTGTTTCTCTCTGTGCTTACGCACTCTTGCTGCGGTTTGCCTGCGGCGGGCATCTTCGGCACACTTGTCCGAGCAGTATACTCGTTTCCCCTGTGCCGGGAAGCCTCTGCCACATTCCTTGCAGACCTTCAGCGGCTGCGGTTCAAATACGGCTTGCAGCTCCGGTACTGTGGGCAGCAGCGCATTGCGAAAGCGTCTGCATAGGGCGCTGTTGGTGTAGCAGATGCCAAACATAGGACACTCACAGTCCAGCGGCAGGCAGCAGTATTCCTTGTCGTAGTTGGCGCACTTGGAAACGATCAGCTTTTTGATGCGTTGTTTTTCCCGTGCGGTCAGCTCACGATAGGTTTTACTCATAGGCAGGTTCCTCCTTTCTTTAGTGTCGGTAGTAATATAAAGACAGACAAAATATATTACTCCATCACTAATAGGAGAAATATGGGGTGTTTAGCGGAACCATTTTTCGCAGAAAAGAAGAAAATTTCAAAAATATTTTTGAAGGGAGGTTTTCGGCGGTGAACAACGATCCCAAACGATACGATGATGACGATCTTTACGAAGAAGATACCGGGTACGAGGATGAATATGATACGGATGATTATGATTACATAGTCGATGACGAGGACGAAGATGAAACCGCCCTTTGGGATGATGAAGAAGCTGCCGCCGATGATTCGGACGAGCCTCCCCAGAAGAAGCAAAGGAAACGAAAAGAAACGGTTTATGCTGATGTTGACACAGATGATGCAGAAACCGAGGAATATGAAACTGTTCGGCGCAGACTTGCCAAGGAACAGCGGATAATTGATGAAGTTGAAGCGGATGCTGCCGATAATCCTATTGAGGATGACGATACCGGAGACGAACAACCGGGGCGAAAGCTACTTCAAAGAGAACTAAAGGCGCAGGCACTCAAACGTCTGGAGGATTCTGCCCGTACTCTCAGAGATTACGAAAATCTTGTTGCTTGGTACGATAAGTTGGATGCCAACCGTCAGCGCAAGGAGCGTTATCACGAGCTGTACCGAAGCGGTGACGATATTCCTATTGATTACGGTGCGGCAGAGGACGGTCTGTATTTTCCAGATACCTTAAATGATGTACTGGCGAAACTGGAACGAAAGGGCGAATTTATAGATTCCATCTTTTATTGCCCTTACGATATACACGAGCTTGTAACCGACGAGGATATGTCAAATATCCTGCGAGATCTGAACGAGGATCAGAAATTCCTTTTGTTCCTGTGGGCGTTGCGACAGTACAGCTCCCCAAGAATTGCCGCCATTAAGGGGCAGAGTGACAGAAATATCCGCAAGGTGCGAAACACGATGCTCAAAAAAATAAGAAAAAAGCTGCTGGAAGTTCTCACTAAGAAAGTGAAAGCGCAGCAGCCCTTGACCTTACTTGAAAAAGAATTTTTGAAAGATAACGGCATATCTGTTGAATAATTCGCCAAAGTAAGTATAATAGTAATATAAATATGAATTATACAGATTACGATACATAGTGGAGGTTTTGAAAATGAAAAGCCTGTTTGAACGCACCAGTTCTAACTGGGTGCGATATAGTGAATATGAATGGAAAGAAGCGGCGGACGGAACATTATATCTGACTCCGGCAGAGAAGGCACAGCCGAGCATTTATGACCCGCTGAGTGAATATCAGAATATCGTTTTGGATGCCATCAATATCGGGCGTATGAAAGGCGGTAAAAAATCCGATAAGGAAATCCAAAAGGCGATACGACAGTTTGCGTTAAAATACGGTCTGCTTGGTCTTATGACTGCGCTGCCTACCACGCCTAACTTTATGGACTATGAAGCGGTATATCTGCCGAAGAACCATTTTATCCGTGAAGAATCCATGTCCACAATGGATTACTTGGATTTGTTTTTTCCATTTAACAAGCCCGATGTGGTCAAGCGTGGTATCGAATCCATGTGGAACATCAACAATGACCGTGTAATGATGGCACTCGCTATGACCATGAGCGATAAGCCGATGGCGGTCAATATGAGCTTCCAGAGAGAATATGCTGAACGATATGAATGGATGCAGCAGCAATTTGAAGATATTGCTTTTACCTATCTGACGGCGATGCTCTACTATGAGGATTATGATTACTTGAATTCCGATCAAAAGATGCTGATGCAGCAGGGCATGGAAGCCTTTGGCGGCATTGCGCCCACATACAAAATCCGTCTGCTTGACAAGCCGACGATTGTATGGGATTTTCATTCGCTGATGCTGGGAGTACAGATGATGTTTAGTTTTATGCTGACTGACCAGGACAAGCCGCTTCGTGTCTGCAAGCATTGTGCCGAGATATTTGTGGCAAGCAGGCCGAGTGCGATTTTCTGTAGCCCTCAATGTAAAAACAAGTACAATGTCTACAAGAGCAGGGCGAAGGATAAGAAAGATTGATAGGAAGGGATAGAAAAATGGCTGAAAAGAAAACGCCCACACAGGGCAGTAATAAATTACAGATACGAAACAGCACAGTTGATTTCCTCGTGTTTACGAGAGATGCCCACGAAGAAGGTATTGAAGTCCGTGTGCAGGATCACGATGTATGGCTGACACAGAAAGCCATCGGACAACTTTTTGACGTGGAAAGAAGCGTTGTCACCAAACATTTGAAAAACATCTTTGAAAGCGGTGAATTGTCCGAGGATTCAGTTTGTGCAAAATTTGCACAAACTGCGGATGACGGAAAGACTTATCAATATAAGTTCTATTCACTGTCTGCCATCATAGCTGTTGGTTATCGTATCAACTCTGACAGCGCAACACAATTCCGTCAATGGGCAACGAAGGTGCTGGATACCTTTACCAAGCAGGGTTATGTGCTGGACAAGAGCAGATTGATTAACGGTCAGATCTTTGATGAGGATTATTTTGAACACTTAATTTCCGAGATTCAAGAAATCCGTGCCAGCGAGCGTCGATTCTATCAAAAAATCACAGATATTTATGCTACAGCGGTGGACTACTCTGTTGATAGCCAGATTACAAGGGATTTCTTCGCTACTGTCCAAAATAAAATGCACTATGCGATTCACGGCAACACAGCAGCCGAGGTTATTATGGCAAGAGCAGACCACACAAAGGAACATATGGGCTTGACCTCTTGGAAAAACGCACCGGATGGCAAAATTGTGAAAGCAGATGTTTCTATTGCCAAGAATTACTTATCCAAGGTAGAAATCGGGGAACTGAATGAAATCGTCACGATGTACCTTGATTATGCCACTCGTCAAGCAAGACGACATATCCCTATGACAATGGCAGATTGGGCATCTAAGCTGGATGCTTTCTTGCAGTTCAATGATGCGGATGTTTTGCAGGACAAAGGCAAAGTGACCGCAGCTATTGCAAAAGCCTTTGCGGAAAGTGAGTTTGAAAAATATCGTGTTATCCAAGACCGTCTGTATCAAAGTGACTTTGACAGGCTCATTGCCAGTACCGAGGACAACGAGTAATTTGCACGACAGAGATGCTTTACAGTCACCTTTGGGGGTGACTGTAAAGGTGACTGATTTTTCAAGCAAAAGTAATGCCCGTTATCAGCCAATACAGCCGATAACGGGCATTCATCATACATATACAATTTCGGTCAACACGATTTCCTCGGCTCGATTATGGATGCTGTTTTTGCGGCGCACCCATTCCATTTGATCGGCGGCTTTGAGTGCTTCGGTTACGCCCTCCTGCTTTGCCATAGCAGTACAGAGATATTCCATACGCTCATTGCAGCGCTTGTCTACATCCACCAAGTCCTCGAACAGAGTACCCTCGATCACGAGGGTGGTATAGAGGACGGGCCGGTGTTCCTTCAAATAGGTACGGCGCATACGGCCATACTTGCCGAGCTGATAGTCTGGCATAGGCGGCAATTCAAGGTTTGGGATGTAATAATCGCCAACTTTGCTATAAGTGCCACCCATTTCTTCAAATAACGATTTCATAGGCAAAAAGCTCCTTTTTGTGTGATTTTAAGCGGTTATACGGACTTTTTTACTCCTTTCCTACAACTGCTTTTCAATTCACCACAAATGAGCCGCAGTCATATGTATTAGGTGGCAGAAACCACCCTTTACATATTAACTCTTGATTGGAAATGGAGTTGCTCTCACGCTGCTGGTCATCATCTTTGCCAAAGTCATCACGGCTCAGTCGTTCATACAGAGCTGTGATTTTCTCGTTTTTTCTCATAACTTACGCTCCTTCCTTCGGTTTTAGGTTGTGTGTTCTAAGAGACTTCCCAACCGCTTGATTAAGAAGTCTTTTAGAGCATACAACACCCGCGGCCATTTTGAATTTACGGTACTGCTTCACAGCAAAGTGGTCCGGGTGCTCCTTTTCCAGCTTGGCGAACAGGATGTCCACCGGGCTTTGGAACTCCTCGTCGTCCTCCCGCGCCTCACTGGCGTTGATGAGGTCCAGCAGGGTGATAAAGTTGCGCTCCTCCGGCTCCGCCTCGTACCAGATGTACCCGATGAGGGCGGAATAGTACAGCCGCTCGGCCTTCACCCAGAAATCTTCACTGGACTTTTCGCCCTCGCCTTTGGTGTTGAGGATCAGGGCGTTCACCAGCTTCAAAATATCCTTCTCGCTGCGGATGTACGCCAGAGGGTTATACCGCATGGACTTCTTGAAGTTGATGAGGTTCAGGCTTTTGATGCGGTATCCCTTGCGCTCCAGCAGGGCTCCTACCTCGTTCAGGATGGTGCCTTTCGGGTCAGTGACCACATAGGAGGAATGGCACTGGAGCAGGTTGGGCTTGACAAAGAACCTTGTCTTTCCGCTGCCGGAACCGCCAATGACCAAAATGTTTTTATTCCTGGCATACTTGGGCTCCTTGGGGCGGCTCGACATGGTGATCCGTTCCGTCTGAGTGAGGAGGACGTTCTGGAAGAAGTCCGGGTCTGCGTAGGGAGCGATGTCGGCCGGGGTGCCCCAGCGGGCGCTCCCGTACTCGATCCCCCGGCGGTATTTCTTCGCGTTCTTGCCTTTGGAGTAGACCGCCAGCCGGATCAGCACCGCGCCGGCGGCGCCCATGCACAGGTCCAGCAGATGGAAGCTGGGCGCCAGGCTGGCAAAGGCCGCCGAAAAGCCCTGCCCGATGTGGAGCAGCTTCTCCGAGGCGTCCGCCCCAGGCGCCAGCCGTATCCCCTGGCAGAGCTTGTCAAAGAGATACACGAAGATGAGATACGGGAGGTTGAGGATGATCTGCTTTTTCAGCTTGTCGGTCATCGCGCCACCTCCCGGTCCTTGGTCTTGACCTTCTCCCGTTCCCGGTGTTTGGTCTTTGACTGTTCCTGGGCCTGGACCAGCCTCTCCCGGATGGTGGGGCGATTCTCCCGGCCCAGGGTCATGGCGGTGAACTCCTTGAAGGCCGGCTGGAGCTGGTCTTTATCCTTCGCCTTGAAGAACACATAGTAGTGCGGTGGGTCGGTTGTGGGGTCCTTTTTCAGGGCATAGTCGATGTCATACTTCTTCGCCACCGCCGAAAACGCCTTGATGTTCTGCTCCGTGATCTCGATGTTGGTCAGGGAGGCCCCATGCTGTTTGAGCTGGTGCAGGGTCTGTTTTCCCTGGTGTAAGCTGCGCTGGGAGGGCTTCTTCTGCATCTCCTCCAGCACCTTTTTCACAGCCTTTTGGAGCAGGTCCGCCGTCATCTTGCCGGTCTCCACCGAAAGAGAGACCACGCCCTGGGTGATTTCTTCCTGCACGCACATCACCTCCGATCTCCGCCGCCGTACATATCGTGGCTCACCAGGGAAGTGTAGTAGCTGTCGATGGTGGCCGGGGCGTTATACAAAG
>Ga0129308_1001183_pt1 | contig 29372 bp, 22 predicted proteins | sample L827metagenome_FD_94440 | JGI IMG/M metagenome (GOLD analysis project Ga0129308, IMG submission 94440) | Ring-tailed lemur group fecal microbial communities from Wisconsin, USA - L827 metagenome | ecosystem: Host-associated > Mammals > Digestive system > Large intestine > Fecal | place: USA...
AGCTTCCTCGGTTTTCTGCTCGGGAGTTTCCGCAGCTTTCGGCTCGGGAGCTTCATTCTTCTTGGGATCAGCTTTTTTGCTTTCAGCGGCTTTTTCAGTCGGCTTTTCCTGTTCTTCTTTTTCGGCGCGGTCGCCTGCCGACTCTATGTAGATATCCTCGTCCGCAAGACTTCCCACAAAATTAAGCTGTTTTACTGGGATACGTTTAAGAGGAGAATAAATAAACTTGCCGCAGGAATCGTTGCAGTTTACAAGTCCCCTTTTTTCGCACAGAACCTTGTTGCCGTCCTTAGCTCGTCTGCCGAACTGACAGTAGTCGCATTTTGGAGCGATATGTTTGTCAAAATATTTGCCGCCCTTGAATATAGAAAAAAGATCCATGATAAACACCTCAAATAAAAGTCGAAATCGTCTAATTTATATTATACCATAAATTTTTTTATTTGTCCAGTATTTTTTTAGTTTTTTTGTTGGAATGCAAATAAAATGTTGGAAAGTTTCAACGCTCATCAAGTTTTGAGAGATTTTTCAAAACCTCGTCATAAAGTTCGTCAAACTCGGGGAGACTGTCGTTGGCTAACCGTCCCTACAAATTCACTTGCCTACTAAACAGAAAACGATGTCCCCCTAAGAGGAACGGGACATCGTCTGCTGTTTAAAATATTCAGATTTGTGTTATCGGAGCGCTTGCGGCAGCCACGGGAGTCGGAATATTATGCTCGGCGGCAGTTTCGGTCTTAACGACCTTGACCTGATTATAGCATTCCATACCCGTACCGGCAGGAATAAGCTTACCGATAATAACGTTTTCTTTAAGTCCGAGGAGCTTGTCGCTCTTACCTCTGATAGCGGCGTCCGTAAGAGCCTTTGTAGTCTCTTGGAAAGAAGCCGCCGACATAAAGCTATCGGAGTTTGAAGAAGCCTTCGTAATACCCTGAAGAACAGGCGTATACTGCACAAGCTGCAAATCGTACTCTCCTGCGTCGATACGAGCCTGAAGCTCGGCGTTGATAATATCTATCTCCTTGCTGTCAACGAGAGTGCCGGGCAGCAGATAGCTTGAACCCGATTCCTCGACTTTCACCTTACGGAGCATCTGACGGACTATGACCTCGATGTGCTTATCGTTGATGTCAACGCCCTGCAAACGGTAAACCTTCTGAACCTCGTTGATAATGTAGTTCTGAACCTCCATTGTGCCGAGGATATTGAGTATATCGGCAGGATAAATGTTACCCTCCGTAAGACGAGTACCCTTGGGTATTTCCTGACCCTCCTGCACACGTATCTTGAAGTTATAGGGAATCATATAGTTCTCGGACTCGCCCGTTTCATCGTTGGAAACAATGATGTTTCTTGTGGTCTTGACTTCCTCGATGTGAATTTTGCCCGAAATTTTTGAAAGAATAGCTGCGCCCTTGGGTCGTCTGCTCTCGAAAAGCTCCTCAACACGGGGAAGACCCTGAGTGATGTCCTCCGCGTCGGCAGAAGCAACGCCGCCCGTATGGAACGTTCTCATTGTAAGCTGAGTACCGGGTTCGCCGATGGACTGCGCCGCAATTACGCCGACAGCCTCTCCGACGGATACGATATTGTTAAACGCAAGGTTCGCACCGTAGCACTTTGCGCAAACGCCCGTTCTTGCCTTACAGTTGAGGACGGAACGTATCTTGATACGCTCAACGCCCGCTTCGATGATCTTCTTTGCGTCGGTATCGCTGATAAGCTTGTTTCTTGAAACGATAAGCTCGCCTGCCTCATCTCTGAGGTCGTCTGCGAGGAAACGTCCGACAAGTCTCTCCGCAAAGGGTTCAACAACTTCGTTGCCGTTTCTGATCTCGAATACTTCGATGCCGTCGGTAGTACCGCAGTCCTCCTCACGAATGATAACGTCCTGAGAAACGTCAACGAGTCGGCGTGTAAGGTAACCCGAGTCGGCGGTACGCAGAGCCGTATCGGCAAGTCCCTTTCTTGCGCCACGGGAGGCGATAAAGTATTCCAGAATGTTAAGACCCTCACGGTAATTTGCACGGATAGGAATTTCGATTACCGCGCCCGAAGTATTGGCGATAAGTCCGCGCATTCCTGCAAGCTGACGGATCTGTGAAATAGAACCACGCGCGCCGGAGTCAGCCATCATCCATATAGGATTGTATCTGTCGAAGTTCGCTTTCAGAGCGTTTGTAACGGCGTCTGTAGTCTCTGTCCAGAGAGAAACTATCTTCTTGGACTTCTCCTGAGCCGAGATATAACCGTAGCTATACTCGTCTGTTATCTCCTGTACAGCCTCGTCCGCCTTGGCAAGTATCTCCTTTTTCTGAGGAGGTATCGTAGCGTCGCATACGGCAACAGTAAGAGCCGCACGGGTAGAATATTTATATCCGAGAGCCTTGATACGGTCAAGCACCTCCGAAGTGGTCGTTGTACCGTGTATCTTGATACATCTCTCGATAATATCGGAAAGCTGCTTCTTTCCTACAAGGAACGCAACCTCCAAGTCAAACTGCTTATCGGAGTTCGTTCTGTCAACATAACCCAAATTCTGAGGAATGTTTTCGTTGAAAATAAGTCTGCCGACTGTAGCGTCGATAATTTTCGAGACTTTCTTGCCGCCAACGTCCTTTGTTATCTTGACCTTGATGTTGGCGTGGAGCGTAACGTCATGCTCGTAATAAGCCATAAGAGCTTCGTTCACATCGCGGAACACCTTGCCCTCGCCGGGTTCGCCGGGCTTATCCATTGTAAGGTAGTAAGAGCCGAGTACCATATCCTGAGAAGGTACGGCAACGGGCTTTCCGTCCGAGGGTTTGAGCAGGTTATTTGCCGCAAGCATGAGGAAACGAGCCTCAGCCTGAGCTTCTGCCGAAAGGGGAAGATGTACAGCCATCTGGTCGCCGTCAAAGTCGGCGTTGAAAGCGGAACATACGAGAGGGTGAAGCTTGATAGCACGACCCTCAACGAGAATAGGCTCAAACGCCTGAATACCGAGACGGTGAAGCGTAGGCGCACGGTTGAGCATTACGGGGTGATCCTTGATAACGTCCTCAAGAGCGTCCCAAACCTTGTTGTCGGCGCGGTCGATGAGCTTTCTTGCGGACTTGATATTGGCTATCGCCTTTTTATCGACAAGTCTTTTCAGAACGAACGGCTTGAAAAGCTCCAAAGCCATTTCCTTTGGCAGACCGCACTGATACATTTTCAGCTCAGGACCTACAACGATAACGGAACGTCCCGAGTAGTCAACACGCTTACCGAGAAGATTCTGACGGAAACGTCCCTGCTTACCTTTAAGCATGTCGGAAAGCGACTTCAAAGCGCGGTTGTTCGGACCTGTAACGGGTCTGCCGTGTCTGCCGTTGTCGATAAGAGCGTCAACAGCTTCTTGAAGCATACGCTTTTCGTTTCTTACGATAATATCGGGAGCGTCAAGCTCGAGCATTCTCTTCAGACGGTTGTTTCTGTTGATAACACGTCTGTAGAGGTCGTTAAGGTCGGAGGTCGCATAGCGTCCGCCGTCCAGCATTATCATAGGACGAATATCGGGGGGAATTACGGGGATAACGTCAAGTATCATCCATTCGGGCTTGTTTCCCGAAAGGCGGAACGACTCGATTATCTGTAATCTCTTTATAAGCTTTACCTTTTTCTGACCTGCCGGCAGACCGATAAGCTCGTTTTTCAGATCGTCTGAACAAAGCTCGATATTGTTCTTCCACTCAACGTCTGTAAGCTCCGCAAATTTACGGCATTCGTCGCATTGGCATTCCATAGGATTATTGAAGCATGTTACCTTTCCGCCGTCAAGAGAAATTTTGCCTATTTCGATAAGGCGGTACTTCTGAGCGTCATAGCGTGCAGGGTCGTACTCGTTGAGGAGCTTTTTTATAGCCTCCGCGCCCATTTCCGCCTTGAAATCTTCGCCGTATTTTTCAAGATACGAGAAATACTCCTTTTCCGAAAGGAGCTGCTTCTTCACAAGCTCGGTATTTCCGGGATCGGTAACGATATATTTCGTAAAGTAAAGGACTTCTTCAAGCCTTTTCTGAGACACTTCAAGAACCTGACCTATACGGGAGGGCGTGCCTTTAAAGTACCATATATGTGAAACGGGAGCGGCAAGCTCGATATGTCCCATTCTCTCACGGCGGACTCTTGCGCGCGTTACCTCAACGCCGCAGCGATCGCACACCTTGCCTTTGAAGCGAATCTTCTTGAATTTACCGCAGTGGCACTCCCAGTCCTTGGTAGGTCCGAATATTCTTTCACAGAAAAGTCCGTCTCTTTCGGGCTTCTGTGTTCTGTAGTTTATAGTTTCGGGTCTTTCAACGACGCCGTAAGACCAGCTTCTGATCTGTTCGGGAGACGCAAGACCTATCTTTATAGATTCAAAAGTATTAAATTCCAAACTGCTACCTCCTGCAATTTTATGCGAATACTTGATTCAGTTTTTTTGCGTTTATACAGGGAAACGCCCTGCATAAACGCTTGCTCGGCACGGTTTATCAGTCGTCGAATGAATCGTTTTCGAGATCGAAACCGACAAAATTCTCACCGTCGTCGCTGCCGAAGATGTCAGCTTCTTCCTCCTCGTCGAAACTGAAAGTATCGTCCTTTTCAACGCTGTCGAATCCGTCGTCCTCGTCCGCATTGAGACTAAAGCCTGCATCGCCGATCTCGTCGTCGGAGAGAGCGTCGAGGCTTTCCGTCTCCTCGTCGTTGAAGTCGCCGCGTACAGGGATAGGATCGTCGTCGAAGCTTTGTTTGAGGTCGATCTCCTCCTGATTGATGTCAAGCACCTTGACATCGAGACCGAGGGACTGCATTTCCTTGATAAGGACCTTGAACGACTCGGGAATGCCCGGAGTAGGAACGTTCTGACCCTTAACGATAGCCTCGTAGGTATTTACACGTCCGATAGTATCGTCCGATTTGACAGTAAGGATCTCTTGGAGGGTATAAGCTGCGCCGTAAGCCTCCAACGCCCAAACTTCCATTTCTCCGAAACGCTGTCCGCCGAACTGAGCTTTACCGCCCAGCGGCTGCTGAGTTACAAGCGCATACGGACCTACGGAACGAGCGTGTATCTTATCGTCAACAAGGTGGTGGAGCTTGAGGTAGTACATATAGCCCACCGTTACACGGTTATCGAACTTTTCGCCTGTACGTCCGTCATAGAGCGTGAACTTACAGTCCTCGCTGAATTCGAGAGCCTTGGGGTTGATGACCTTATCCATTGTGTTAAGCTCGAAGTCGTCGTCACGATGCTCCTTGTTCTGTTCGTCAGCCATACGGAAGCAGGCTCTTATGTCGTCCTCGTGCGCGCCGTCAAATACGGGAGTCATGATGTGCCAGCCCAAAGCCTTGCACGCCATGCCGAGGTGAACTTCAAGCACCTGACCGATGTTCATACGCGAAGGTACGCCGAGGGGGTTGAGTACGATGTCAAGCGGAGTACCGTCGGGGAGGAACGGCATATCCTCCTCGGGGAGGATACGTGAAACTACGCCCTTGTTTCCGTGACGTCCTGCCATTTTGTCGCCTACGGTGATCTTACGCTTCTGAGCGATATAGCAGATAACGCGCATATTTACGCCTGCCGAAAGCTCGTCGCAGTTCTCACGGGTAAAGACCTTGACGTCAACGATAACGCCTGCCTCGCCGTGAGGTACTTTAAGGGAGTTATCACGGACTTCACGAGCCTTTTCGCCGAAAATAGCGCGGAGAAGTCTTTCCTCTGCGGTAAGCTCGGTCTCGCCCTTGGGAGTTACCTTGCCGACGAGAATATCTCCCGACGTTACCTCGGAACCTATTCTGATAATACCGTTTTCGTCAAGATTTGCAAGAGCGTCGTCGCCCACGTTGGGAATATCTCTTGTAATTTCCTCCGGACCGAGCTTCGTATCGCGGCACTCGATCTCGTATTCCTCGATATGAACAGAGGTGAACACGTCCTCACGCACAAGACGCTCGTTAAGAAGAACGGCGTCCTCGTAGTTGTAGCCTTCCCATGTCATGAAGCCGATAAGCGCGTTCTTTCCGAGAGAAATTTCGCCGTCCGCCGTAGCAGGACCGTCCGCAAGCACCTGTCCCTTGGCGACCTTTTCGCCTCTGGAAACGATCGGACGCTGATTTACGCACGTACCCTGATTAGAACGCTTGAACTTGATAAGCTCGTATTTTCTTTCGATACCGTCGCTGCCGATAACGTTTATCTTATCCGCGTCAACGTAGCTGACAGTACCGTCGCAGTCGGAAACGATACATACGCCCGAATCGACCGCCGCCTTGTATTCCATACCGGTGCTGACAAAGGGACGCTCCGTTTTAAGCAGCGGAACAGCCTGTCTCTGCATGTTTGAACCCATGAGCGCGCGGTTAGCATCGTCGTTTTCAAGGAACGGTATCATTGACGTAGCGACTGAAACGACCATTTTAGGCGAAACGTCCATGTAGTCAACGATCTCACGCTCGCATTCGAGTATCTGATCGCGGTGACGGGCATTAACTCTCGGACGGGCAAGCTTTCCGTCCTCTGTAAGCGGCTCGTTAGCCTGAGCTACAACGTAGTTGTCCTCAACGTCGGCAGTCATGTAAACTACCTCGTTGGTTACAACGCCCGTTTTCTTGTCTACCTTGCGGTAAGGGGCTTCGATAAAGCCGTATTCGTTGATACGAGCAAACGTGGCAAGGTACGAGATAAGTCCGATGTTAGGACCTTCGGGGGTCTCGATAGGACACATTCTGCCGTAGTGACTGTAGTGAACGTCACGTACCTCGAATCCTGCGCGGTCTCTTGAAAGACCGCCCGGGCCGAGAGCGGAAAGACGTCTTTTATGAGTAAGCTCGGCAAGAGGGTTGTTCTGATCCATGAACTGCGACAAAGGCGAGGAGCAGAAGAATTCCTTCATAGCCGAAGAAATGGGTCTTATATTGATAAGTGTCTGAGGAGTGAGGGTATTGACGTCCTGCGTCTGGATGTTCATACGCTCACGGATACCTCTTTCCATACGGGCATAGCCGATACGGAACTGGTTCTGCAAAAGCTCGCCGACAGAGCGTATACGTCTGTTGCCGAGGTGGTCGATGTCGTCAACCGTTCCCACGCCCTCGCAGAGGTTGATAAAGTAGCTGATAGTAGCGAAAATATCGTCAAGGATAATGTGCTTGGGAACAAGCTCGTCAGCCTTTTTCTTGATATTCTCCTCAAGCTCGTCGTCGTCTGCGGAGTTCTCCAAAATATCACGGAGAACCTTGAAGGAGACCTTCTCGTTGATGCCGTACTTTTCAACGTCAAAGTCGATATAGCCCTTTATATCGACCATGCCGTTGCCGATTATCTTTGCGACACGCTCCACAAGGCGTATCTGAGTTTCGCCTCGCTCGTTGGTGTAATATTCCTTGGCTTCTACGGTAACGAATGCGGAATAAACGCCTGCCTGCTCTATTTCGCACGCTCTGTCGTAGGAAACGGTCTCGCCTGCTTCCGCCATGACCTCGCCCGTCATGGGGTTCACAACAGGCTGGGAAAGGGTATGTCCGGCAAGACGTGAAGCGATGCCGAGCTTCTTGTTATATTTGTATCTTCCGAAGCGGCAGAGATCGTATCTCTTTGCGTCGAAGAAAAGGTTATTGAGGTGAGTGATCGCGCTTTCGACCGTCGGAGGTTCGCCGGGACGAAGCTTTTTATAAACGTCAATCAGACCGTCGGAGGTGTTCTTTGTCTGGTCTTTTTGGAGAATGGTTTGTTTCAGACGCTCGTCTTCGCCGAAAAGCTCGAATATCTCCTCGTCCGTTCCGACGCCGAGCGCACGTATAAAGGTGGTCAGCGGAATTTTTCGGTTTTTATCAATACGGACGTAAACAATATCGTTGGAGTCCATTTCGTATTCGAGCCATGCTCCTCTGTTGGGGATAACGGTGGAGCTGAACAAATCCTTACCCGTCTTATCCTTTTCAAAGGCATAATAAACGCCGGGGGAACGGACGAGCTGAGATACGATAACACGCTCTGCGCCGTTGATAACGAAGGTACCGCTGTCGGTCATGAGCGGAAAATCGCCCATGTAGATCTCGCTTTCGCTGACTGCGCCTGTTTCCTTATTGCAGAGAGTAGCGGTCGCGCGCATGGCTACCTGATAAGTAGCTCCTCTTGACTTGCATTCCGCAAGGGTATATTTGGGCGTATCGTCGAAGCGGTAATCCTTGAAATTAAGCACCAGATTGCCGTTGTAGTCGGTAATAGCGGTCATGTCCCGAAAAACCTCTTTAAGTCCCTCTTCCCTGAACCACTTATACGAGTTCTTCTGAACCTCGATAAGGTTAGGCATTTCGAGAGGCTCGGTAATCTTACCGAAGCTCATTCTGACATTTTTTCCCAGCTGCTTAGGTGTAACATTCACCATAGGCGGAACCTCCTTTTTGTTTTTGCGTTTAAGTATCCGTTCCAAAAAAATTTCAAGGCAAGCTTAAACTGCCTTAAAAAATTTTTCAAAAGCTATTGACAAGAGTATCAAATTATGATATAATATCTTGAAAGAATAGCGATACCTCCACATACTGATACATTATAAAATTATATCATACTCAGACCGCTTTGTCAAGGCTTTTTTAAGCGGTTTTGAAAACATTGGAAACTTTGTCGGATTTTTCATCGGAAAATCCGATTTTTTTGTTGCTTAGTACAATATCGCAAAACGAACCGAAATTTCCCTGAAAATATTTTCCCTTTTTGTTTACATTTTTCAAAAAGAATGGTATAATAATATCAAGACAACTCTCGGATTTTAAAAAACAAAAAGAAGTGATAAAATGTTTGCAAAAATCTCCAGTCTGGGACTTTTCGGACTTAATGCGTTCCCCGTAGACGTTGAAATAGACGTTAGCCGAGGTCAGCCCCAGTTTGATATAGTAGGTCTGCCGGATATGGTCGTAAGAGAAAGCCGCGAAAGGATAAAGGCGGCATTAAGAGCCTGCGATATAAGCTTTCCCGTAGCGTCGGTCATGGTGAACCTCGCTCCGGCAGATACCAAAAAAAGCGGCTCAGTCCACGATATGGCTATATTTATAGCGATACTCCGTGCAATGCGCGTGATAAACAAAGATACGGACGGCTGCGCATTTATCGGAGAGCTTTCATTAAACGGCGACGTCAGAGGGATAAACGGCGTTCTGCCTATGATAATCCTCGCTCACGAACTCGGCATAGAAAACGTCTTTGTACCATTCGACAACGCACGTGAAGCGTCTGTTATCAAAGGCGTGAACATATATGCCGTAAAAAACGGCGAGGAGCTTATACGTCATTTTCGGGGCGAAGAACGCCTTTCTCCATGCGAAAGCTACATACCGCCCGCCCCTGTATACGATGAAATACTTGATTTTGCCGACGTCAAGGGACAGCAGTTTGCCAAAAGAGCCTTGGAGATCGCAGCGGCAGGCGGTCATAACGCAATACTGGTCGGTTCTCCCGGAAGCGGAAAAAGCATGCTTGCAAAAAGAATGCCGTCAATACTTCCTCCGCTGACCTTTGAGGAGGCTCTTGAAACAACGAAAATACACTCCATTTCGGGACTTCTGTCACCCGAATCCCCCATAATAACGAAAAGACCGTTCCGCGCGCCGCATCACACTATTTCCTCTGCCGGACTTGCAGGCGGCGGCACGATTCCAAAGCCGGGGGAAGTCTCGCTCGCTCACAACGGACTGCTGTTTTTAGACGAGGTGGCGGAATTTGACAAACGTACTCTCGAAATACTACGTCAGCCCATCGAGGACAGAAACGTTACAATATCCCGAGCCTCGGGAACGGTCACCTATCCGTGTACATTCATGCTGATAGCGGCTATGAATCCGTGTCCCTGCGGATATTACGGTCACCCCACAAGAAAATGTGTCTGCTCCGCAAAAAAAGTTTCCGAGTATCAGCAAAAAATTTCAGGGCCGCTCCTTGACCGATTCGACCTCCACATAGAAGTTGCGCCTGCGGAGTTCAAGGACTTATCCTCCGACAAGAAAGAGGAATCCTCGGAGGAGATAAGAAAAAGAGTTTCAGCCGCCCGAAAAATACAATCGGAACGCTTCAAGGGTACTTCAATAACCTGCAACGCCCTGATAACGGACGACAAGCTTCGGGAATACTGCGTTATGGACGACGGCGCACGGGCTTCTTTGGACAGGCTTTTCAAATCCCTTAGCCTTTCGGGAAGAGCGTATTCGAGAATTCTGAAAACCTCACGAACTATCGCAGACCTTGACGGTTCGGAGCTTATCAAGCGGCATCATATTACGGAAGCCGCTCAATACCGCATTGACGATGAAAACAGAAAACCGCAGGACATATAGTAACCCTACCTGAAAATCAAACAAGTTCACTGATAAAAATTCTCCATAGCTGCGTTGTCGTCGTCACCGTGCGACAGCACGCTTTCCTCCTCCGCCTTGCTATGAAAAATTTTTATTCGGTTCATTTTGTCTGATTTCCAAGTAGGCTTACTATAAAATAAACGGAAAGGACGATATATGAGATCCGCATTTAAAAAATTACATTCAAACAAGCATAATCTCGATCTGGGACTGATGTTCGCCGTGACCCTGTGTGCAGTATTGGGCGTTCTGCTGATATACAGCATTGCATCGAGCGAGGTCAGCATAGACGAGGGTATCGGCGATAAATACTGGAAAACACAGCTCGTTTCCATGTGCATCGGACTTACGATAGCGGTAATAATATCGCACATAGACTACCGAAAGCTGGTAAAGCTCTGGTTTGTATTCGTACCGCTGTCTCTTGCACTTGTCGCATTGACGTTTACGTCCCTCGGCATTACAAGAGAGGGCGCGGACGACCGTGCATGGATAAGCGTGTTCGGAGTAAGCCTGCAGCCCTCGGAGATAATGAAGATCGCCTTTATCCTCAGCTTCGGCTATCATCTCTCAAAGGTCGAAGAAGAAATGAACAAGCCGCTGAATATGCTGCTTCTGCTCATTCACGGAGCGTTTCCCATTGGAATTGTCGTGCTTCAGGGAGACTACGGTACGGCTATCGTTTTTGCCGCTATATTCGGGTTTATGCTCATATCGGCGAAAATCTCATGGAAATACCTTGTGGCAGCTCCCTTTGTACTTGCGGCAGGAATAGCTGTAATGTGGTTCAACTTCCTCAGCAGCTTCCATAAGGAACGTATCCTGATACTTTTTCACCCCGGCACAGACCCCGAAAATATCGAATATCAGCAGGATCTCGGCATACGCGCGTTGCAGTCGGGAGGAGTTTTCGGCAAGGGACTTTTCGCCTCCGAGCATGAGTATATTTACGTTCCCGAACTTCACAACGACTTTATTTTTGCGCACGCAGGACAGGTATTCGGATTTGTCGGATGTATCGGTATAATCATTGTTTTGGCGTATATCTGCCTTAAAGTTTTTGCGGACAGCCGCATCGCTCGCGACCGTTTGGGACGCTTTATCTGCATGGGCGCGTTCGGCTTGTTTTTTACCCACTGTCTGATGAACATAGGAATGGTACTGAAAGCCGCTCCCGTTATCGGCGTACCTCTGCCGTTTATCAGCGGCGGCGGCACGGCTATGGTAAGCATGTATACCATTATAGGACTGGTACTCAGCACCTATGCGCACCGCGCCGTAAACTATAACGTTTTCTATGACGAGGACGAAGAATAGCCTTTTTTCGCTGTACAATACAAAATTAAAATTAACTATTGCAAATTTTACGCTAATATGGTAAAATGTAATTGATGCAGATTCCTGCATTTAACCTATAACAAAAGGACGTGTTGATTATGTCTGTAAATTATGATGTAATTATTGCAGGCTGCGGAGCGGCAGGATTATACGCCGCGCTGAACCTCCCCCAAAGCCTCAATATTCTCATACTCTGTAAAAGGGAACTGCCGCTATGCAATTCCATGCTTGCTCAGGGCGGAATTGCCGGCGTTTACGATTCCCCCTCAGACAATATCCGCTTTCACCAAAACGATACTCTCGTGGCAGGCGGCTTTAAAAACAACGTTGAAACAGTCGATATTCTTGTAAGCGAAGCGGCTCGCGATCTGAAACATATAATCGAGCTGGGCGTTGAATTTGACAAGAATCCAGACGGCTCATATCACCGTACTCTCGAGGGCGGACACAGTCACCACCGCATATTCCATAAAGCCGATTCTACAGGTAAAGAAATTACTACGACCCTCCTGAAAAACGTTCAGCAGCTCTCAAATGTGACGATAATGGAAAACGTCTTTATGTGCGCTGCTAAAAGAACGTCAACGGGCTATTCTGCGTTTCTTAAAGACGCCGACGATAACTACTCCACCGTCAACTGCCACTTTATGATACTTGCAACAGGCGGTATCGGACGAGTATATCAGTTTACTACGAACTCGGCTATCGCAACGGGTGACGGCATTACTTTCGCATACGAAATGGGCGCAAAAATTAAAAATTTAAGCTACGTTCAGTTCCACCCCACGGCGTTCAATAACCGCGCTACCCGTGAATGCTTTCTTATTTCCGAAGCGGTACGTGGCGAGGGCGCATACCTGCTCAACTGCCATAAGGAACGCTTCATGCACAATTATGACGAACGTCTGGAGCTTGCCCCGAGAGATGTAGTGTCCCACGCCATAATCCTTGAATCGCGCAAGCAGAATTCCACCGATTTTTACCTTGATATAAGCTATAAGGACAGCGAATTTCTGAAAAACCGCTTCCCCATGATATACAAAAATCTGCTCGAACAAGGCTACGACCTGACCAAAGAGCCTGTGCCGATCTTCCCGTGTCAGCACTATCTCATGGGCGGTATCGACGTTGACAGCAACTCCGAAACTACTCTGCCCAACCTTTACGCATGCGGCGAATGTTCGCATACGGGCGTACACGGCAGCAACCGTCTTGCAAGCAATTCGCTTCTGGAGGCTCTTGTTTTCTCGCGCAGAGCCGCCGAAAATATCGTATCGAAGCTCAATTCCGCTCCGAAAGAATTTGAACAGGCTGAGTTCGACGCTCATATCGGGGCTGAAAAAACACCCTCGGGTATCCGCACGGAAACAAGAAAGATCATGCAGAACAGCTATTTTGTAATTCCCGATAAGGAAGCCGCCGCCGAGGGTCTGAAACGTGTCGAGGAGATAAGGAACGACCTTCTGAGCGGAAAATATGAAGTTACGGCTGATTATGTTCTTGCGAAATCTATCGTAACCGTGGCATATATAATACTCAACGAGGTCATACAATAATATATCGATTTACTGCCTACAACTTATGTGGGGGACGCTGGCTAACCGCCCCGTACCCTCTGTCACTTCGTGACATCTCCCTACACTGTAGGGAGTCACCCCACACCCCCTGCCAAAGGGGTGACCCCTTTGGAATCTCTGTTGTCGTGAATTGGACTGTGGAAATCTCCAAATTAATATGATGCTGTTAGTCTCCATAATTTCCACAGTCCAATTCACGATAATGGACACCAAGAGTTACCTCTTTAACAGAAAGTAAAGGGTAACAAAATCTACTTAAGTTGTAAACAGTGCTTTTAATACAGGAAAATGGTGATATTTATGAAGCTTTTACAATGCTATGTTGACAACATAATAACAACTGCGCTTATGGAGGACATCAATTATATCGACGCCGCAGCGGATAATCTTATTCCCCCCGAACACGAAAGCTCGGCGTACTACGTGGCTAAGGACAGCGGCGTGGTATGCGGAATAGAAATTGCAAAGAGAGTTTTTGAGCTTGCCGGAGGTAATGTGACTTTCAAAATACTTATGCAGGACGGAACAAAGGTTCAGAAAGGCGACATTATCGCCGAGCTTGAGGGAAGTACCCTGACTATGCTCAAAGGCGAACGGACTGCCCTGAACATTCTCCAGCACATGTCCGGCATTGCAACGGCTACCAACAAATGCGTGGAGCTTGTGAAAGGCACGAAAGCGTCCGTTACCGACACGAGAAAAACGCTCCCCGGACTTCGCGCATTGCAGAAATATGCCGTGACCGTCGGCGGAGGTAAAAATCACCGCTACAATCTTTCCGACGCCGCAATGCTCAAAGATAACCACATAGACGCATACGGCGGTATTACTGCGGCTGTGTCTGCGCTGCGTGAGAAGATCGGTCATACGGTCAAAATTGAAGTCGAAGTCCGCACGCTTGACGAGCTGAAAGAGGCTCTTGCTAACAAGGTCGAAATAATTATGCTCGACAACATGTCCTGCGATGAAATGAAGCAGGCAGTCAAAATAACCGACGGCGCGGCTCTTTTAGAGGCTTCGGGCAACGTAACTGCCGATAATATCCGCTCTGTTGCTGAAACGGGCGTAGATATTATATCTCTCGGCGCATTGACGCATTCCGTTAAGTGTTTCGACGTTTCTATGAAAATTAATAAAAAATAACAGTCGATACAACCTCATTAAATAAGGAAATATTTTGTGAAAAAAAAGAAAATACTTTTTTGTGTGTCTATTCCTATTATTACGGTTTCTCTTTTATATTTCATAGGAATGTTTTTGTTCGGTGGAAAAAGAATATCTATAGAATTAAATTCTGAAATAAAAAACAAACTTATTTCTTTATATGAAGTAAACGGTTTAGATGAAGAAAATGTTGTTTCCTTTGAATATATAACATATGTACGAAGCAGAACGTATGTTTTGAGGATCAATAAAAATGAGGAAACAGAAAAAATTATAGCACAAAATCCCCATATCGACAGATACGCAAAATTAAAATTGTTTGGATTTCCATATAATAATGAAAAGTATATGCCCTATTATTCAAATGAATGCTGCTGCTTTTATGATGATAACTATTATTATTTATCAGCATATTATGCAGGAAATGACTACAACAAAAATATCAGTAAATATTTTTGGGAGTTGAAAGAAAAATCAGATAAATAACAACAAGCCCCGAAGCAGTTTCAGCAATTGCTTCGGGGCTTATACTTCCCTCTCAGTATCGAACTAAAGGGGGATTTTCATATATTAAAATAAGATTACTTATTAAGACGAGCCTCGATCTTATCCAGTTCCTCATAAAGAGCAGCGGGGATCTTACCGCCCTTGGCAGCGATGTCGTCATTGTAGTATCTTCTCATCTCAGCGATCTCAGCCTTCCAAAGGTCTGTATCAACGTTGAGGAGCTTATCCATGATCTCGGGAGTTACCTCGTCCTCGATACCAGAAACATTGATGTCTCCCTTCTAGGGGAGGTATCCGATAGCTGTCTCGTCGGCTTCAACAGTACCCTCGCAGCGCTTGATGATCCAATCGAGAACACGCATGTTGTCGCCGAAGCCGGGCCAGATGAAGTTGCCGTTCTCGTCCTGCTTGAACCAGTTTACATTGAATATCTTAGGAGCTTTATCGCCGAGCTTTTCGCCCATTTCAAGCCAATGCGCCCAGTAGTCGCCTACATTGTAGCCGATGAAAGGCTTCATAGCCATAGGATCGTGACGGAGTACGCCTACCGCGCCAGCCGCAGCAGCCGTTGTCTCGGAAGATACGGCAGAACCAACGTATGTACCGTGAGTCCAGTCAAAGGACTGATATACAAGAGGAGTTGTAGAAGCTCTTCTGCCGCCGAATACGATAGCGGAGATCGGAACGCCCTCGGGATTGTCAAACTCAGGCGAAATGCAGGGGCAGTTTACAGCGGGAGCTGTGAAACGTGAGTTGGGGTGAGCAAGCTTCTTGTTCTTGCCGTCAGCGCCGACCTGAGAAGTCCACTCCTTGCCGTTTGTCTTGATTCCCGTCCACTCTGTAGCGTCCTCGGGGGGATTCTTATCGAGACCCTCCCACCAAACCGTATTTTCAGCGTTGTTGAGAGCTACGTTTGTGAAGATAGCGTTCTTCATTGTGGAAGCAAGAGCGTTGTAGTTGGACTTTGCGTTAGTTCCGGGAGCAACGCCGAAGAAGCCGTTCTCGGGGTTGATAGCGTAAAGTCTGCCGTCCTTGCCGGGTTTGAGCCATGCAATATCGTCGCCTACGGTAAATACCTTGTAGCCGTCTTTAAGATAGCCCTCGGGAGGAATAAGCATTGCAAGGTTTGTCTTTCCGCATGCAGAGGGGAACGCAGCGCAGATGTACTTTGTTTCGCCGTCGGGCTTCTGAACGCCGAGTATAAGCATATGTTCAGCCATCCAGCCCTCGTTCTTGCCTTGGAAAGAAGCGATACGCAGAGCGAAGCACTTCTTGGAAAGGATAACGTTTCCGCCGTATGCAGAGTTGATAGACCAGATAGTGTTATCCTCGGGGAACTGTACGATATATCTCTTTTCGGGGTCAACGTCCGCCTTGGAGTGGAGACCTCTTACGAAATCGTTGGAATCGCCCAGCTTGTCGAAAGCAGCCTTGCCCATTCTTGTCATGATGTTCATGTTGAGAACAACATAAATAGAGTCTGTAAGCTCAACTCCGACCTTGGAGATAGGAGAAGCGACAGGACCCATAGAATAGGGTATAACGTACATTGTTCTGCCCTTCATAACGCCGTCGTACATAGGACGGAGCTTAGCGTACATTTCCTGAGGATCGCACCAGTTGTTAGTAGGACCTGCGTCCTCCTTGGTTCTTGTACAGATAAAGGTTCTGTCCTCAACACGGGCAACGTCGTTTACGGCAGTTCTGTGATACAGACAGCCGGGAAGCTTTTCCTGATTGAGCCAGTACATTTTGTTGGGGTCGCCTTCAGGGAGCGATGTAACCTCGTTAGTAAGTTCATCAAGCTGCTCCTTTGAGCCATCGATCCAAACGACCTTCTCGGGCTTGCAGAGAGCGATCATTTCATCGACCCATTTTAACACATTAGCATTTGTTGTCAATGACATCGTATTATACCTCCTAAAAAATAATCCTTTTCAGGTGAGGAAAAGCTTTCAGGCAACGCCGCACAAAGGCGGTTCTAAAAAAGCACCTTGTTCCTCAAATACTATTATAACTTATTTTTGTCAAGCTGTCAATATCTGTGAATGATATTTTTTTGACATATTTCACATCGTTTATTTTCATAGTCATTTTGCACAATTTATTTTCCGTATTGTTGTGTAAAAGACAGATTTTTTCAGCGTTTCACTCTTTTTTCACTTAACTTATTGAAACTGTTGAGAAATTGTGGTATAATCATTTTATTAACTGCGAGAAAGTGAGGAAAATCAAATGAAGAAACCTATTATCACCATAGAACGCCAATACGGTAGCGGCGGAAGCATCATCGGCAGACTTGCGGCTGAAAAGCTCGGTATCAACTGCTACAACAGACAGATACTCGATATGACGGCAAAAAAATGCGGTATTGATAAGGAACAGCTCGAAAGCGCGGAAGAAACCGTTCCCACAAGCTTTCTGTACTCCCTGCTGCTTTCTTCAAATCCCACGCGTTCCCTTGAAGATAACCTCCCTCTCTCGGACAAGGTGTTTCTTATGGAGAGCCGTATAATTTCGGAGATCGCCGAAAATGAGGGCAGCTTCATACTTGTAGGCAGATGCGGAAGCTATATTCTTGAAGATAAGGGCTGTTTCAACGTGTATATTTATGCGCCGCAGGAATTTCGTATCAAGCGCGCGATCGAAGAATACGGCATAAAACCCAATAAAGCCGAGGCTATCATGAAAAAAGCCGACAAACGCCGTGAAACATTTTTTAACGTGAATACGGGCAGAAGCTGGCAGGATAAAGAGCTTTATTCGCTTTGTCTCAACAGCGAGATCGGCGACGAGCTTTGTGCGGAAATTATCGTTAAAGCATATAACGAATACAATAAAAAATTCTCTTAATAATAGGAAGTATTACACATTTAAGATTTTAAAAAAAACTATAAACGGAGAATAGTTTAATGTATTTTGAGAAATTAAAGTCTTTAATTATGCCGCCTGAAACCCCAATTAATACAGGAAATATAGAATTGCGCAATGAAGTCAATAAAAAACTTGGCGTAACTTTGCCGGAAGAATACTATCTGATCATAGAAGCTTATGGCACAGGTAGTTTTGGAAACGATTTAACGCTTTTTAATCCTTATACCTCAAATCCCTATCTTAATTTGTTTCAGCAAATCAGCGAGTGGGGAGAAAGCTATAATATGATGAAGGAAGAATTTGGAAGTGAAACAAAAAATTGTAAATATCCTTCTTATCAATCTGAAATTAGTGAAGGCTTTCCATTCGATTGGTACCCTGAAAAAAACGGACTAATTTTATGGGGGTGGATTGAAGGAGGAGGTTTTTCATTTCATTGGCTGCCAAGTGATGATAACTGGTCAATTGTTGTTTATGATGACTCGGACGGGTATAAAATATTCGATATGGGAATAGCAGAGTTTATATATAAATTAATGCTCGGACAGATTTACTTTGAAGATTTGTGTGATGATATATCAGAGGATAAATTGTTATTTACAAAGTGCTGATATATTAAGGCAACCTCTAAAAAACTGTTTGAGCAATGAAAGTGTCGGGCGGCGAACCGTCGCCCTCCGAGGAGCTATGCACAGCATATGCCGTGCATAGCTGATTTTGTCAAAAGAGGTTTTTAGAGCCTTTATGCTTGAAAGGATATATATATGGGTACATGGGGAACTGGAATATTTCAGAACGACATTGCAGACGATGTTAAAACAACATACATTAACAAGTTGAAAATGGGAAAAAGTGATGAAGAAGCACTGGAAGAAACTATTTCGGAAAATATTGAGTTTTTAAGTGATTCTGAGGATTCTCTTGATTTTTGGTTTTCTTTGTCGTCAATAATGTATGATTATGGTCGTTTGAACGAAGAAATCAGATGTAAAGTAATTACTTTGTTGGAGTCGGATAACGATTCTGAACGGTGGACTGAAAAAGAAAATAAGAAAAGGAAAATCGAATTAGAAAAATTAAAGACAAAAATGTATTCAGAAGTTCCTCCGAGAAAAAAAGTAGCGGTAACAAAAAAGTTTGAGTGCAAATGGAGAAAAAACGATATATTTTTTGCCGAAATTAAAGCAATTTGCGATTCGGATAAAGATGGATTTTTTGTTTTTTGTGTTTCCGATACAGTAGAATTTGACACCCGAATAAAAGGTTTAGGCGATATTTTGCCGGTAACTTATTTGAAATACGTTCCTGAAATTCCCGATTCACTCAAAGAAATTGATGAACTGCCTTTTATATTGAACCGTAAGCAGGAAGATAATAAGGATTATCGCTTTTTATGGTTATATGACGGTTTCAGCAGAATTAAATCGAAATTTATTTTTGGAGGAAATTATAACTTCCGCAGACCCGATACAAAAACATCTGTAACTTTTGATGATAAGTTATATATTATGCAAGTGTGGCGTAATATTTCACGCTATATTTAATTTGCTGTTATCGACCATTTGACACAGAGCGAATACAGAAAGCTCGTAGACGAACAGCTTATAAATGTTCTTGGAAAAATGTTTAAGCAGGACATTGACAGCGGTAAGATAAACGGTATACGCTTCTTAAATAAAAACGCCGAGGGTATTGCCGAATATGAATTAGAATAGGCAGCAGCTAAAAAACTCCGAGATCTCACATAACAAGAGAACTCGGAGTAATTTTATTTATGATATTTCCCACCGCAGGCGATCTGAAAAGCGCGGTAAATCTGCTCTAACAGCATTACTCTTGCAAGCTGGTGCGGAAACGTCATTTTAGACATGGAAAGTTTTAAATGACCCATTTGCTTTATTTCGGGGTCAAGTCCGAACGAACTGCCGATAATAAAAGTCACGGAGCTATGCCCGTTCACTCCGGCGGACGCTATTTCCGCCGAAAGCTCGGTACTGCTCATCTGCCGTCCCTCGATACACATGGGAACTATCATACCTTTGGCGTACTTTTTTATTGCCGCCGCTTCTTTTTTCAGAGCAGCGGCTATTTCCTTTTCGGACGGCGAATCGCTCAAACGGCATTCGTCAAGCTCGTGCAGCTCGAAAGCGCAGTATCTCCCGAGCCGCTTTATGTACTCGGCACAGGCGTTCCTGAGATAATCTTCTTTTAATTTTCCTATAACTATCAGATTTATATTCAACTTCGCACACTCTATTCATATTTTTACGCACTTGTGAAAACAGGTTAAAAAATCACCGCTTCGCCCGAGGTTTCCACAGGCGCAGTTCCCATTAGATAATCACGGTTTCTGACGAACTCCGACAACGCCGCTTCAACGGTTTTATCGGCGACCTGAGGTAGGTTATTATCCTGACTGAGATGTCCGAGGATAAGATGAGTTGTCCCCTGCTTTATGAGCTTTGCCGCCTGTTTTGCGCAGTCGTTATTCGACAGATGACCATTAGGCGACAATATACGTTCTTTTAAGTAAATAGGATAAGGTCCTCCGCGAAGCATTCTTTCGTCATAATTCGACTCCAAAAGCACCAGTCGGCAGCCTTTCAGCGCGTCGTCCACCTCGTCCGTAACATGACCCAAATCGGTACATACGGCGCAGACCTTTCCGTCCGAAGCTGTTATCCTGTAGCCGCAGCTTTGTACGGTATCATGCGGAGTATTGAAACAGGTCAGCTCGCAGTCTCCGCAGGCTATTTTCTTCCCCGTCATATCAATAACGGGAGAATTGGGAGAAATTTTATCGCCGCCGCAAAGCCTTTGCAGCGTGCGCTTCTGTCCGTATACGGGAACGGACGTATGCTTCGTAAGCATTTTCAGTCCGCTTACATGGTCGGAATGCTCGTGAGTTATAAAAACTCCCCTTATCGCCGAAAGAGGAAGCCCATTCCGCTCCAGAGCCGCCGTGAGCCGCTTGAAGCTTACGCCGCAGTCGATAAGTATGCCGCCTTTTTCCGTGCCGATAAACGTAGAATTGCCCTTGCTGGAGCTGAAAAGTGTATATATTCTTGCCATCAGCTTCTCGTAGGTATTCTTGTCGCTACTCTCATAGCAAAATCATTGAAATTCTGCGTTTGGAGTATAATACGTCCCGGACCTGTAAGACGGGTAAGGAAGAGTCCCTCGCCGCCGAAGAAAATATTTCCCAGACCCTTGACTGTCTCAATATCGTAGCTTACGGAGGTCTCAAAGGCAACGACGTTTCCCGTATCGACCTTTAAAGTCTCACCCGGCGCAAGAACACGGTCTACCATATCGCCGTCAACCTCCAGAAACGCCATTCCGTAGCCGAAAAGTCTCTGCAAAATAAATCCCTCGCCGCCGAAAAGACCTGCGGTGAACTTCTTTGTAAATGTCGCTTTAAGGTCTACCGTCTGCTCTGCGCAAAGAAACGAGCCTTTCTGCACGATCAACTCGCCGCGCGAAATGTCCACGGGAACGATCGAACCGGGGCATGTAGCTCCAAAAGCAATTTTAGCTCCGTTGGCTTGCGACGTATAATTTGCCATGAAAATAGATTCGCCCGTAAACATTCTGCCAAGACTTCTGCCAAGTCCGCCCCTTGCGTTCGTGGACATGCTTATGCCGTTTGTCTGCCATATCATTCCCCCCGACTGCGTGAACATGGATTCTCCGGCGTTCAGCGTAACCTCGACGGCAGGCACGGTATTTCCGATTATCTGATAATTCATAATTTTTCCCCTTTCATGTTTTCCGTAGAAACAAAAATTTCGTCCTTTTTATTTTACCATTTTCTTTTTATTTCGTCAATATAAAAATTGAATTTTTCTGCGCCTATTGCAATTTTTATCATAACATGATATAAGCAGCGTGTCGCGTAAAAAAAATATTTATTGAAATTTATTTCCGCGTCTGTTGCAATTCTCATCATAATATGCTATAATAGACCTGTTCATAATTGAAAAAACAACGTATACGACAGAACGGAGGAACATTATGGGATGTTTGGGAAATATTATATGGTTTTTGTGCGGAGGTATATGGCAGGGGCTTAGCTGGGCAATTTCAGGCGTTTTATGGTGCTTAACGATCGTAGGTATACCGATCGGAGCACAGTGCTTTAAGTTTGCGTCGCTCGCCTTTTTCCCGTTCGGAAAGGAAATAGAATACGGCGGCGGAGCTGTGTCTTTGCTTGTCAATATCATATGGCTTCTGATAAGCGGCATACCGTTGGCATTATCGGCGGCTGTAAACGGCGCGCTGCTCTGCTGCACTATCATAGGGATACCGTTCGGACTACAATGCTTCAAGATAGCAAAGCTCTCGCTCATGCCTTTCGGAGCGTCCATTACAGAAAGCTGAGCAACAGGGGAATCAATTTTAATATTTACAGTAAGCTTATACAGAAGATTCTGTTTCCTTTTACTTTCTGTTAAAGAGATAACTTTTTGGTGTCCATTCTCGTGAATTGGACTGTGGTAATCATGGAGACTAACAGCATCATGCTGATTTGAGGATTACCACAGCCCAATTCACGACAACAGAGATTCCAAAGGGGTCACCCCAATATGCACTAACCTACTTGACAAAAACAATCCTCGATGGTAAAATATAAGTGGTGATGAAAAATGGAAATAAAAGATGTACTGAAGTTATTGCCGGAGGGTTACAAAGAAGCGTGTTGGGAAACAAAGGCAATGAGCAGGAGAAAAGGAATACAGGATGAAGAAACACTATTGACATTATGTCTGTATTATGGATATGACCGCTCATTAATAGATACACAGAACTATGCCAAAACATTTCTGTCGGTGGATATCAGTGATGTTGGATTTATGAAACGATTTATCCGCTGTAATGACTGGCTGAAATGGATGAACGAGCAGATGGCAATAGAACGTAACGAGATATACGATAAACCTGAAAAGCTGAAGGATTATCGAGTTATGGCGATAGATGCTTCAGATATCGTAAGCAAGGGAGCAGTAAAACAAACATGGCATTTGCATTATGCGGTGAATCTGTTTACAATGAACAGTGAGACATTCAAAATAACCTCAGAAGAAACAGGTGAGAGCTTAAAAAATTTTGAATTACAACAGAAAGATCTGATATTGGCAGACCGAATCTATGCGACAATCACAGGAATTGAACACTGCAAAAAGTCAGGTGCAGAATTTATACTTCGACTTAGGAATAAAGCATTTCAGCTTTATGACAAAGACAAAAATAAAATTATGCTTGTTGATTTGTTGAAAAATGTCGGGGATACCTGCTGTGATTTTGACGTGTATTATTATTCGAATGAAGAAAAACAATTAAAACCAATCAGACTATGTGCCGTTCAGAAAACAACAGAGGAAAAAGAATTTGCGAAAGAAAATCTCATAAAAAAAGAAAGTAAGAAACAGATAAAATATTCAGAAGATACAATATTCACACACGATTATTTTTTCGTGGTTACATCCCTTGATAATACATTTTCATGTAAAGATATCCTAGATCTGTATCGCTTGCGCTGGCAGGTAGAAATGGTATTTAAACGTTTTAAATCGATTTTAAATTTAGGTTCAATTCCAACCAGAACAGCATCTTCAAGCGAGGCATGGCTTAATTGTAAAATGCTTATTGCCTTGCTGATTGAGAAATTGCTGTCAACGGTTGATTTTTCCCCCTGCGAACAATTCTCAGAGGAGTCTTTGGAGAGAGATCAAAACGTTATATCTTTTGATTTCGGTTTGCTTTTTGAATGTACGTCAATTTGATTTTCAATCCGATTTTTCGTCTATATCTAAAATTTGCTGTATCGAAAAAAGAAAATCTGGTTACCGTATGCAAATGCTTGATTTTAAATTAGGTTAGTGCATATTGGGGTCACCCCTTTGGCAGGGGGTGCAGGGGGACAGCGTCCCCCTGCGTAAGCTTCCTGTCATAACATTAAAGATTGATTTCCGCGGCTAAACAAACCGATCGGCATGGCGTTCACAAAAAATTTACATTTTCCGTATTGACAAAACAAATTCGTCAGAGTATAATAAAATTATATTCGGCGTTGCTGTAAATCATACAGGAGCGTGAATAATATCATTTTTTAAATGCTATGAAGGGAAATAAAGCCTGTCGAGCTTCACAGAGAGCCGCTGTTCGGTGCAAATGCGGTATGCGTACATGGGTTATAGCTCCTCCCCGAGCAGTCGATTCAACAGAGCCAAATGCTCCAAGTAAATTTGACCGGAGTCTCCCGTTACAGAGATATGCGTTAGTTGACGCAGACGAGAGGGTGCTTTGCACCAAGAAGAGTGGTACCGCGAAATATAAAATTTCGTCTCTTCCATGCCTATAGGGCGTGGAGGGGACTTTTTTATTTATCTGCAAACTTTTCTCATAGCTGTTCCAAACAGAATCAAACACATCTATGAGAAGCACAAAAATGGAGGGAATTAAAATGAAAAACACCGAAAAATACACAAGACAATTTTTTGAAGCTCCCAAAACTTCAATGAAATGGGCGGAAAAGTCCTATGTTGATAAAGCTCCGATATGGTGCAGCGTTGACCTCAGAGACGGCAATCAGGCGCTTATTATCCCCATGAATCTGGACGAAAAGCTCGAATTTTTCAAGCTTCTCGTTGAACTCGGCTTCAAGGAAATAGAAATAGGCTTCCCTGCCGCATCCGAGACCGAGTACGAATTTTGCCGTACCCTTATCGAGCAGGATATGATACCCGACGATGTAACGATACAAGTCCTCACACAGTCCCGTGAGCATATCATCAAAAAGACATTTGACGCGCTCAAAGGCTGCAAAAACGCCATTGTCCACCTCTACAATTCAACCAGCCTTGCGCAGCGTGAGCAGGTTTTCCGCAAATCCAAGGAGGAAATAATCGACATTGCCGTTACGGGAGCTGAACTCTGCAAAAAATACCGTGAAAATTATGAGGGAAATTTCCGATTCGAGTATTCCCCCGAAAGCTTCACGGGAACAGAGCCGGAGTTCGCTTTGGAGGTCTGCAACGCCGTTCTGGACGTATGGCAGCCGTCCCCCGAGGATAAGGTCATTATCAATCTGCCTGTTACGGTGCAGCTCTCGATGCCCCATGTTTACGCAAATCAGATAGAATACATGTGCGAAAATATCAAATACCGTGAAAACGTCATTATTTCACTTCACCCCCACAACGACCGCGGCTGCGCTGTCGCCGATACGGAAATGGGACTTCTTGCAGGCGCAGACCGTGTTGAGGGAACGCTGTTCGGAAACGGCGAACGTACAGGAAATGTTGACATTATCACCCTCGCCATGAACATGTTCTCACAGGGCGTTGACCCCGAGCTTGATTTTACGGATATTCCGAAAATAACAGAGCTTTACACAAGAGTTACGCGCATGAACGTTTACGAGCGTTCGCCTTATTCGGGAAAGCTTGTTTTTGCGGCGTTCAGCGGCTCTCATCAGGACGCTATCGCAAAGGGCATGAAGTGGCGTGAGGAGGGTCATACCGACCTCTGGACAGTCCCCTACCTCCCTATCGACCCCGAGGATGTCGGACGGGAATATTCAGCCGACGTTATCCGTATCAACAGTCAGTCGGGCAAGGGCGGCATAGGATATATCCTTGAAACTCGCTTCGGCTACGATCTTCCCAAGAAAATGCGTGAGACCGTTGGCTATGCGGTCAAGAGCGTTTCCGACCATAAGCATAAAGAACTGCTCCCCGACGAGGTCTACGAAATATTCAAGTCTGAATTTGTGGACATTACAACGCCTCTTAACGTCCTCGAAGCTCATTACGTTCAATGCGGCGGTATTGAAGCTACGGTCACTCTCACCTACAACGGAAAAAAAGCCGTCGCAGCCGACACGGGTAACGGACGTCTTGACGCGGTAAGCAACGCTATCCGCTCGTACACGGGACTTGATTTCAGCATAAATACCTACAGCGAACACGCTCTGGAGGTAGGCTCCGCTTCAAAAGCCGTGTCCTACGTTGAAATTATTTCCGACGGCAAAAGCTACTGGGGCGCAGGTATCGACAACGATATTGTCGTTTCTTCAATAAAAGCTCTTGTTACGGCTGTAAACGTCATGGAAACTAACAGACCTCGTGATTGAATTTACAGCAGTTATCAGCAAATGCCTAACTGTTAAATACGTACAATAAATTATGTTCAAAGTATACAATATTACCAAATCGTTCCGCTGCTATTGATTTTCCCGTGGAAAAGTGATATAATTATTTCAATAGCATTTATAGCACTTATTGAAGGAGCAGACTGTAATGAAAACGGCTTATTTTTCTTCCGTTAGCGTCATTATAATCAGCGGCACGGTCATTGGCGGCTGTAGTCGTTATTCATTCTGCCCGAATGGTGCTTTTGCTTGATATGTCGCATTTGCGTATAAAGCATAACCTCCGGCAGAAGTCGGAGGTTTTTTATTAGACTTATGTCTGCAATCACTGTCAAAAAAATCATAAACGTAAAGAGGAAAGTAAAATGAAGATCTCAGGCGCAAAAATTATTGTTGAGACCCTGATAGAACAAGGCTGCGATACCGTTTTCGGCTACCCCGGCGGTCAGGCTATCAACATTTTCGATGAACTGTACCTCAACAGCGGCAGGATAAATCATATCCTTACCGCTCATGAACAGGGTGCTTCCCATGCCGCAGACGGCTATGCAAGGGCAACGGGCAAGGTCGGCGTATGTATCGCCACATCAGGTCCGGGAGCTACAAATCTCGTCACGGGAATCGCTACCGCTTATCTTGATTCAGTCCCCCTTGTCGCTATCACAGGCAACGTCCCCACGGCTCTTATCGGTCGGGACAGCTTTCAGGAGGTCGATATTGTCGGCATAACCATGCCGATAACAAAGCACAACTTTATCGTCAAGGACATTCGGGAGCTTGCCGACACTCTCCGTACAGCCTTTAAGATCGCCAAATCAGGCAGACCCGGTCCTGTTCTTGTTGATATTCCGAAAGACGTTCAGACCGCCGTATGGGACTTTGAGCCTAAAAAAGACCCGATACGCCCTTTCCCCCTGAGCTTCGCCTCGGAAAGCAAGCTCAGACAAGCTGCGGAAATGATAAAAAAAGCAAAGCGTCCGTATATTTACTTCGGCGGCGGCATAATCTCGGGCAAGGCGTCTGCCGAGCTGCTTCAATTAGCCGAAAAAATTGACGCTCCTATCGGCTGCTCCCTTATGGGACTTTCAGCCGTACCGAACGATCACCCGAGGTTTCTCGGAATGAACGGTATGCACGGTCACTATGCGTCCTCGGTTGCGCAGGACGAAGCCGACCTTGTTATAGCTCTCGGAGCAAGATTCTCCGACCGAGCTACAGGCGACAAGAACCGCTTCAACAAAAATTTCAGCATTATACATATTGATATAGACTCGGCGGAGCTTGACAAAAACATCACCTCAAATCTCGCTATACAGGGAGACATCAAGGATTCGCTTTTCAGGCTCATTCCCATGCTTTCGACCGTTGAACGCCCCGAATGGGACGCTCGTATCGAGGAGCTTCGTGCGGAGGAAAAACACCGTCTTGAATGCGCCGCCGCTTCCGCCTTTGAAAAGAAATGCGGAAACTGCACAAAGCCTTGCAGTATGACGGGCGTTCCTGCGGAAAACCGACTTTCGCCGTACAAGATCATTGATATTATCAGCGAAAAAGCCGACGAGCATGACGTTGTTGTTACGGACGTAGGTCAGCATCAGATGTGGACTGCTCAGCGTTATCCTTTCAAACGCCCTCGCACGTTCCTTACAAGCGGCGGACTTGGTACTATGGGCTACGGTCTCGGCGCGGCGATCGGCGCGGCTTCTGCCGAGGGAAAACGTTCTATCCTCTTTACTGGGGACGGCAGCTTCGGCATGAACCTCAACGAGCTTGCCACGGCGGTATCACAGAATACCCCTGTTGTTATCGTTATCATGAACAACGGCGTTCTCGGCATGGTTCGCCAATGGCAGACGCTGTTCTTCGACAAGAGATACTCCAACACAACTCTTGACAGACGGACGGATTTCGTAAAGCTTGCCGAAGCGTTCGGCGCAAAAGCTGCAAGGGCGTTCACCGCGGACGAGCTTGAAAAAGCGGCGGAAGAAGCTTTCTCCTGCAATTCTCCCTTCGTTATCGACTGCGCTGTTGACTGCAATGAATTCGTTCTTCCGATGCTTCCTCCCGGCGGCTCTATCGAAGACATAATCACGGAAATAAAGTGAGGTGCTGAATATGGAAAATATGAATAATCAGTACGTTATCGGCGTTATCGTATCTAATATAAGCGGCGTGCTTTCGAGAGTTTCGGGAATGTTCACTCGCCGCGGATTCAACATAGACTGTCTCACAGTGGGGGAAACGGAATCAAGCGGTTTTTCCCGAATCACCGTAGTTTTCCACGGCGACGACGACATCAGGGAACGTATTGTCAGACAGCTTGAAAAGCTCCATGACGTTAAAGAGGTGGAAGTCCTCGACCCCCGTGAAACGGTCATCAGGGAACTGCTTCTTATAAAGGTAAGAAACACGCCGTCCACACGTCAGGATATTATGACCGCTGTTGAAATATTCCGCTCAAAGATAGTCGATTACTCGCCGACCGCTCTTGTTTGCGAGCTGACGGGCGAAACGTCCAAAATAGACGCTTTTATCGAGCTTATGAAGCCCTACGGCGTTATGGAAATGTGCCGTACAGGTATGGTGGCTATCGAAAGAGGAGAAAACTGCCTGAAAACTGAGAAATAACGTTATCTTTACAGGCACTCAACTAAAATATAATTGCTCAAAAAGCAATTACATATATTAATTATTTTTAAAGGAGATTTTCAATCATGGAAAATACTGCTAAGGTTTTTTACGAACAGGACTGCGATCTTTCGCTTCTCTACGGAAAGACGATCGCCGTTATAGGCTACGGCTCTCAGGGTCACGCTCATGCCCTCAACGCTAAGGAATCCCTCGGCGACAAGGGCAGAGTTATTATCGGTCTTTATGAAGGCTCTAAATCATGGGACAAGGCTGTTAAACAGGGCTTCGAGGTATTCACGGCTGCCGAAGCTGCAAAACAGGCTGACATTATCATGATACTTATTAACGACGAAAAACAGGCGCAGCTTTATAAAGAGGACATCGAGCCTAATCTCGAAGCAGGAAATATGCTTATGTTCGCTCACGGCTTCAATATCCACTTCGGCTGTATCGTTCCCCCTGCCGACGTTGACGTTACAATGATCGCTCCCAAAGGACCGGGACATACGGTTCGTTCCGAGTATCAGGCAGGCAAGGGCGTTCCCTGTCTCGTAGCCGTTCATCAGGACGCTACAGGCAAGGCTCAGGATATGGCTCTCGCTTACGGACTCGCTATCGGCGGCGCAAGAGCAGGCGTTCTGGAAACTACTTTCAGAACAGAAACAGAAACAGACCTCTTTGGCGAACAGGCAGTTCTCTGCGGCGGCGTATGCGCTCTTATGCAGGCAGGCTTTGAAACTCTCGTTGAGGCAGGCTACGACCCGAGA
>Ga0129308_1001184_pt1 | contig 29358 bp, 22 predicted proteins | sample L827metagenome_FD_94440 | JGI IMG/M metagenome (GOLD analysis project Ga0129308, IMG submission 94440) | Ring-tailed lemur group fecal microbial communities from Wisconsin, USA - L827 metagenome | ecosystem: Host-associated > Mammals > Digestive system > Large intestine > Fecal | place: USA...
AATGAGAAAGAGATATGGATTTATCTATGTAGATAAAGATGATGAAGGAAAAGGAACTTTAAATCGTATCGAAAAGAAATCATTTCATTGGTATAAAAAAGTCATTGCATCAAATGGAAAAGACTTGTCATATTAAAAAGAAAATTTTTGTTTATATTTTAACTCCCTTAAGATATGAATGATAATTAAAAAAATGTTTATGAAAGAGAGTGAAGGCACTCTAAAAAATGAGGAAAATGATATGTTAAATAAATTTACGGCATTATTAGAAAAAATATTGATGCCTGTTACTAATTACATGAATAATAATAAATATGTATGTGCTATTCGTGATTCATTTACAATGATGATGCCAATTATTATTGTAGGATCATTTGCATTATTGTTTAATATTTTTATTTGTTCTAAAACTGGTTTAGCAAAGTATGAATCATTGGCATGGTTAGAAAACTATTCAAATATGTTTTCAACTGTTAACTTTGCTTGTATTTCATGCATGGCTTTATGGCTAGTGTTTTTAATGGGATATACTTTAGGAAATAAGCAAGGTGGAAATCCATTACTTTCTGCTTTGATTTCAACTGTATGTTTCTTTATTGTATCTGATCAGGAAAACTTAATGGGAAATTTAGGAGCTTCTGCATTATTTTTAGCATTCTTTGTATCTATATTATCTCATATTATATTTACTCAACTTATGAAATTTGAGAAACTTCAAATTAAGTTGCCAGAAAGTGTTCCACCAATGATTTCACGCAGTTTTAATGCCTTGATTCCTTCTTGGATCACGATTACTATTTTTGGATTGTTTGCTGGTATTCTTTATGGATCTACAGGATTATATATTAATACAATCATTTATAATGTTATTCAAGTACCTTTTAATCAAGTTGTAGGGTCTCAATTAGGTGTAAGTATAATTGTTATTTTATCTCAATTATTATGGTGGACAGGTATTCATGGTCATATGGCAATGAATGTTATAGCTAAGCCAGTTCGTGCAGCTGCTTTAGCAGCAAACATAGCTGCGGTATCAGCAGGTTTAGTACCAACTGAGTTTTACACTCTAGCTTATGTACATTTATTTACAAATTTAGGTGGGTCTGGAATTGTTATTTCATTGGCATTAGCTATTCTTGTATTCTCAAAAAGGCAGGAATATAAAGATATTACAAAACTATCAATGATTCCTTTGATTTGTGGAATTTCAGAACCAATGGTTTTTGGACTTCCGATTATGTTGAATCCTGTATTCTTAATTCCATTTGTATTAGTACCATTGATTACGGCGAATATTGGATATTATGCTATTACATCTGGCTTCTTAACTGCATCATACGTGGAATCAATTGCAGGTATGCCAATGTTTATTCAACAATTTTTAGCATTTAGTGGACAATGGCAAGCTATTTTCTTGACTCTTGTTGTTATAGTCGTTGGATTTATTTTATATGCACCGTTTGTCATTATTTCAAATAAAAAAACTAAACAAGAAATGGATTTAGAGAAAAATAGTCAATAATAATGAAAAGACAAATTTTAATTATATGAATAGATGAGCTATTGTGGTAAGCAATAGCTTTTCATATGTTAAGCAAAATTGAAAATGTTTTACAATGAAGTCAAAGAGATTATCATTTTTCTATGGATGAGTGAATAAAAGAATATACTTTTTCTTTGATTTTAGAATACTTTTATATTTAGGAATTTCATTGATGGTATAGATGTGTCTCAAACATTGATATAAAAATGATCATAAAACTTCAATGAGCATATAATCTGTTCTATTTTTAAAATAGTAAAAAATACGGATTTTATTTTGTCCCTGATACTATGAGAATTCATCTTTTTAGATGATAATAAAGCTAGTGTATAGTTAGTTTGCTGTGAAGGAAGATTGTGTTTCAAATACAAATTTCATCTTTAGCTTAAATAATTTGTCATGTTGATATCAACATTAAGATTATGATTGGCATAAAAGACATAATAATCATTAAGGATTTCTTGATAACTGAATTAGCGATGAAGCAGCCATATATAGGCACAAGTTGGGTTATTTCATGAAATGATTTATATCCTCTTCTTTTGGAATGAACATCAATATGATCAATAAAAGCAAGAGACAATTTCAAATCATTTATGATGTTTTGCAGTACAAGACTTTCTTCTTTTTTGATAGGAAGAAGATAATGATTTTATTTTTTGAAGAATATGATATAATAACATCACATGAGAAAAGGTAAATTCCGTCATGAGAGGAGCGATACGATGAATTTAGATAAATTATTAAATCCTAGACAAAAAGAAGCTGCCATGTATTTAGACTCACATTTAAGAATCATTGCGGGAGCAGGAAGTGGAAAAACGAGAGTTTTGACTTATCGTATTGCTTATTTGATTGAAGAAATTGGAGTAGCGCCTAGACATATTCTCGCAATTACTTTTACGAATAAGGCTGCTAATGAAATGAAAGATAGAGTCATTCGTATATTGGGTGATTATGCATCAGGAACATTATTATGTACGATTCACTCTTTATGTGTACGCATTTTAAGGCAGAATATTCAGGCTTTGAATTATCCACATCAATTTATTATTATGGATGAAGAAGATCAAAAGTCGTTATTAAAAAAGATTTTTAAGGAAAGACAAATTGATCCAAAGACAATAAGTGTGAAAAGTTGTATTCACTATATTTCAAGTTGTAAAATTGTGGGTGTGAATCCTGAACGTGCTTTCTCTTTAGCAGGTGATTTTGTTGGAGAACAGAAAAAGGCTGTTGTTTATGGTGATTATGAAAAATACAAGGAAGATCACTTTATGCTTGATTTTGATGATTTATTGTTAAAAACGATTGAATTATTTGAAAAGTTTCCTGAAATCTTAGAGAAATGGCAAAGAAAGTTTCATTATATTCATGTAGATGAATTTCAAGATGTAAGTGAAATTGATTATCGATTGATTCGATATCTATCAGGTCAGGCAATATTGTGTGTTGTAGGAGATCCTGATCAAACGATCTATTCATTTAGAGGTTCAGATATCAATTTTATCATGAATTTTGAGAAAGATTTTCCAAATACAAGAACAGTCATTTTAGATCAAAATTATCGTTCGACGAAAACAATTTTGGAAATTTCTAATAATTTGATTCGTAAAAATAAAAAAAGAATGGAAAAGGAACTTTTTACACAATTAGAAGAAGGTGCGAATGTTATCCATTACTCAGGGGTTGATGAAGAGGCTGAAGCAAATTTTGTCTGTGATACAATTGAAAATTTGATTCACACTGTTGAAGGTGTCAATTATCATGACTTTGCGATTTTATATCGTGCGAATTATTTATCTCGTGCTTTTGAACAAAAGTTGATTCAAAGACAGATCGATTATAAGATTTTTGGTGGTTTAAAGTTTTTTAATCGTAAAGAAATTAAAGATGCTTTAAGCTACATACGTTTAATGGTTAATCAAGATGATTTGTCATTTGAAAGAATTGTCAATGTTCCTGCTAGAGGAGTAGGTGAAAAAACCTTGCAGAAAATCCAAAATAAGGCGATTGAATATGGAATAACAGATTATGAGGCTTTGTGTTCATTTGCTGATGAAATAGGATTATCAGGTAAGACAAAAAAACAATTGAAAGACTTTGTGACATGCATTGAACGTGCAAAAAGTTCATCACTTACGTTACCAGAAGTATTTGAAAAGTTATTGGCAGATGTAGGCTATTTTAAAATGTTGCGTCATGATCAAGATGATAATCGAATTCAAAACATCATGGAATTAAAAGCTTCTATCTCCAATTACATGAAGACTCATCCAGATACAGCGACTTTTGAAAGTTACTTGCAGGATATTGCTTTGTATACATCACAGGATGATATGTTTGATGATGAGTATGTCTCTTTGATGAGTATTCATATGGCTAAGGGATTAGAGTTTAACTATGTATTTGTTGTTGGTTTGTCAGAAGATGTCTTTCCAAGTTTTAGGAGTATTTCAGAGGGGGGCGATGATGGTATGGAAGAAGAACGTCGCTTAGCCTATGTTGCTTTTACACGTGCTAAAAAACGTTTGTATTTAACAGATAGCCAAGGATTTAGCTATATTACGAATTCTCCAAAAATATCTTCTCGTTTCATTGATGAAATTGGTACTCATCATGTTGAACATACTGGACATCCTTCAAAGTTCAAAACAAAAGAGTATTTAAATTTAGGACCAACGGTTGAAGAAATGATTGGTCATAATGATATTGATGAATGGCATAAGGGTGATTTTGTTGAACATGATGTTTTTGGAAAAGGAGTTGTTGTGAAAGTCAATGGGAATACGATTGATATTGCATTTGCCATGCCTCATGGCATTAAGACATTAATGGCTCATCATAAGGCATTACATAAATTATCAAATTAATGGATCAGGAATTTCCTGATTTTTTTCTATATTTAGTATTTCTTAAGAAAATGATAAAAATAAAATGTTAAGATAGAAATATGTCATAAAGTGAGTTTTATTTTTTGCAGTTTGTATTTTATTCATGAATGATTTTTGATATAATGAGTCAATGAAATGGAGTGTATATAATGTCATTAGAAAGATTACAAGAAATTAAAAAATTATTAAACGAGTATAACTATCAATATTATGTTTTAGACAATCCTTCTGTATCAGATCAAGAATATGATCGTTTAATGCAAGAACTTCAGTTAATTGAGGCACAGCATCCAGAATGGTTAACAGCAGATTCTCCAAGTCAAAGAGTAGGAGGTCAGGTGTTGGAAAGTTTTACAAAGGTGACTCATCAAAGAATGATGTTGTCTTTGGGAAATATTTTTAATGAAGATGAATTGCGTACATTTGACGATCGAATAAGAGAAGTCTATCCACAAGTTGAATATGTTTGTGAATTAAAAATAGATGGATTGGCTGTGTCATTGGTGTATGCTGATGGTCATCTTGATTATGGGGCAACACGTGGTGATGGAACAATAGGTGAAGATATTACTCATAATGTAAAAACTATCAAGTCTATTCCACTTTCTATTGATTATGATGGGGATTTTGAAGTGCGTGGAGAAATTTTTATGCCTAAAAAGTCTTTTCAAGAGTTGAATCATCAAAGAGAATTAACGGGAGAACCATTATTTGCTAATCCACGCAATGCTGCAGCAGGAAGTGTAAGACAGCTTGATTCAACAATTGCGTCCAAGAGAAAATTAGATGCATTTTTATATATGGTTCCCACAGCAACTGAAGTTGGGTGTACAACGCATAAAGAAGCTTTGGATTACATTAAACAGCTAGGATTTAAAACGAATCCAATGACAAGAATCTGTCCAACTGTTGATGATGTTTGGACATTTATTCAAGAAATGACTGAAAAAAGAGAATCATTACCTTATGAAATAGATGGAATTGTGATTAAGGTTAATCGTCTCGATTGGCAAGAGCATTTAGGTTATACTGCAAAAGTGCCTAAATGGGCAATTGCTTACAAATTTCCAGCTGAAGAAGTTGTGACTAAATTAAAGGACATTATTTTTACTATTGGAAGAACGGGGCAAGTGACACCTAATGCTGTTTTAGAGCCAGTACGTGTGGCAGGTAGTACAGTGCAACGAGCAACTTTACATAATGAGGATAATGTCAAACATAAAGATATTCGAGTTGGTGATTACGTTGTTGTGAGAAAGGCTGGAGATGTGATTCCTGAGGTCGTGCGTTCTTTGAAAGAACGCCGTGATGGTAGTGAAAAGAAATTTGAAATGATTAAAGTCTGTCCTCATTGTGGTTCACCACTTGTGAGAAAGGATAATGAAGCTGCTTATTATTGTTTAAATGAATATTGTGATTCTAAAAAAATTGAACGTATTATTCATTTTGCTTCTCGTGATGCGATGAATATTGAAGGGTTGGGAGAAAAAATAATTGAACAGTTTTATAATTTAGGTTTTATAGAAAGAATTGAAGATATTTATGATCTACACAAACATACTCAAGAAATTATGGATATTGAAGGTTTTGGTAAGAAATCCATGGATAATCTTGTGGCAGCAATTGAAAAGAGTAAATCAAATTCAATGGAAAAGCTTTTATTTGGTCTAGGAATTAAAGGTATTGGTGCGAAAATGGCTGATAATCTTTCTAAGGAATTTAAAAGTATTGATGCCTTATTTCAGGCAAGTACAGCGAAACTTCTATCTATCAGAGATGTTGGAGATACAATTGTTCAGTCAATTAATCGTTTTAGAAGTGATCCAAAATCTATGGAAGTCATTCAAAACTTAAAAGATATTGGTTTAAACATGAACTATTTAAAAGAGACATCTTTATTACGAGAAAGTATTTTTAATGGAAAAACAGTTTGCGTAACAGGAACTCTAGAATTGATGAGTCGTAAAGAAATTAAAGAATATTTGGCTAGATTAGGTGCAAATGTAACGGGTAGCGTATCTAAAAAAACTGATTATTTGATATGTGGTAAAGATGCTGGAAGTAAACTTGAAAAAGCACAGACTTTAGGAGTCATCGTCATGAGTGAAGAAGATTTCAAAAAGGAGGTTGACTTATGAGAAAATGGGTCATTATGATATTGGCTACTGTGATGTTGGTAGGATGCCAAGTCGCAAAGGATCAGGTTCAAGAACAAACCAATAGTGCAACTGCTTCTATGAATTCTTTTAATGATTCTTATTATAAAATTATTGGAACAGATGGAAGTGAATTGCGTGATGACTTTTATTTATCGTATGGCGGAAGCAGTGATTTTCAAACAGTAGGTCGTGGATTGCAAATATTATCATCAGATTATTTTGCAGTTGGTAGCCATTATATGAGTGAAGGACAATATTTGACATTAAGTCTAATGAATGAGTTGTTGGGAAGAAAAAGTGAGTATTCTATTCAACCATCTGAAGGGACAGTGATTGAAAATGTGAACGACCCAACGATGGTACAAACTATTCAAGAGCAGGACTATTATGTAAGAAATGGCAATTCATATACGCTGAAAGGAGTCTCATTTGCTTTGATTATCGAGCCAAGAGGAAAAACAAACAATGTCCTTCCAACACCAATGAGTGATGCATCTATAGAAAAATATGGGAAAGAATGTATTTCAAAGTTCTATAATGCAATTCAAAAAGCAGAGGATTTTGAAAAAATTAAAGATTTACCAATTCTTATAACAGTTTATCGCGCTACTGATAATACATCAAGTACAGTGGATGGTAACTATATTTTAAAATGTTATTGTCAAAAGGGACTTGGAGAAATCGTAAAAGTAGATCATGAAAATGTTTTATTTACAAGCAGTAGGGCTGAAGAATTAGATAAAACAACATATGCTGATTTCAATGCTATTAAGACATCTTTAAAGGATGCTGCAGTTGAAGCAGCAGGACTTGTTGGTGAAGCCAGATATGTTGATGGTTCTATTCAATCAATGTTGATGACAGCTCATTTAAATGTCAAAACATCAACAGAATTAATGTATTTGACATCATTACTTGCTGATGCTATTGACTCCAAATTTACATATGATTTTGATATTAAAGTTCTTGTTAAATCACAGGATACTTTACAAGCAATTATTATTAAAGAAAAAGGACAAAAAGCTAAGAGTTACGATCTGTATTAGAAATAATCAATGAAACCTTTAAACAATTGATATTTGGTAAAGTTTCATTTCAATAAGAAAGAGAACTTCTTGATATGTAAAAATATTTTGAATTTTGATAAATGAGAGAAGTTGAACGATTTATGAAGTGTTGAAAAGAAGAACCTCATAAATAGTCTATACATTTCTAATATTTTTTGATACAATGTGAGAAAGTAGGTGAAATTATGGCACAAAAGTTTCGTTTTGATGATGAAGATGATGTCCAGACTCATTATGAAGAACCATCACATATAGATGAATTGGAAGATATGAAGAAAGATCAATTTGAAGAATCTTTGAATGAAAGTTATAATCAAGAAGAATTAAGTGTGCAGTTTGAAGATGTGAATGAGGAAGAAGAATCTATGAATAAGAAAAAGAAGAAATTTGTTTGGAAATGGTGGTATTATGTTCTGATTTTTTTACTTGTTCTTTTCATTGCTTTAGCATTATATCTTTTTATGGTTTCTAGAAATGATGGTCCTGTTTATGGAAATCGTTGTGAGGGCTTGGTTGTTATTTCTAAAGATATTCGAGATTCAGCAATAGGAGAGATAAGAACTCAATATCCTGAAATTCAAGATATATCTTTTGAGATTGCTTGTCGTCAATTAAAAGTAGATATTACTTATCAAGAGGGTATGGATACTGAAAAGGCTAAGCAGATTGCTGAAGAAGCAGTTCAAAAATTGGATCAAATGGCAGGATATCCAAAGGATGAAAATTCAACTTATAGTCATTTATTTGGTGAGATTGATAATGTCTCTCAATATGAAGTGAATATGATTTTGATTTCTAAAGATTCTGAAGATTTTCCAATTTATGGAACTAAACATACGCAAAAAGATAGCTTTTCGTATACATTAGCCTCTGTAAAAGATAAAGAGAGTCAACAAAAAGCTTTGGATACTTTAAAAAAAGAAAATAATGAATAAACGAGCATTGCTCGTTTTTTTTGGAGGTTGCTCTAATGAAGAAAAATGATTATATTTATGGCAGATGTATAGATTATACACATGATGCTCAAGGTATTGTTAAAATTGATGGTTTTCCAGTATTTGTGAAAAACATGCTTGTTGAAGAAGAAGGAAAAATAAAAATTATTAAGGTCTTAAAAAATTACGCCGTGGGAAGACTCATAGATTTAGAAAAAAGAAGTCCCTATCGTGAAGAAGCTCGTTGTCCACTGTTTAAACAATGTGGAGGTTGTCATATCCAGCATCTCTCTCAAGAGGGTCAACAACAATTCAAAACACAAAGAGTTAAAGAAACAATGCAAAAGATTGGACATTGTGATGTCGAAGTTTTCCCATGTTTGATGATGGAAAATCCATGGTTTTATAGAAATAAAGTACAAGTTCCTGTCGGATTACAAAATGATAGTCTTATAACTGGTTTCTATAAACAGCATAGTAATGATATTGTTCCAATGACAGTTTGTTATATTCAAAATGAGCAATCAAATTTATTAGTAAATCGTACAAGAGAATTACTAGAGAAATTTCATGAAGAGGCTTATGATAAAATGACTCATCAGGGGAATATAAAACATATTCTTGTTAAAGAGGGGCATATAACAAAAGAATTAATGCTCGTTATAATTACCTATAAGAAAAAAATCAAGAAGGTTAATGAAATTGTTTCTATATTAAAAGAGGAATTTCCATCATTAAAGACTGTCATTCAAAATATGAATTCACGACATGATAATGTTATTTTGGGTGATGAAGTGAAAATACTTGATGGACCTGGATATATTGAAGATATGTTGCTAGGAAATAAATATCGTATTTCGGCAAAATCATTTTATCAGATTAATCCAATTCAAGTCGAAAGACTTTATCAAAAGGCGATTGATTATGCTGATCTTAAAAAAACAGATATTGTAATTGATGCATATTGTGGGATAGGAACAATTTCTTTATCAATGGCACGATATGTGAAACAGGTATATGGTGTAGAAATTGTTGAACAAGCTATTAATGATGCAAGGGAGAATGCAAAAAGAAATCACATTGATAATGTAGAATTTACATGTCAAGATGCTGGAGAATTTATGCTTTGTTTAGCTAAACAAGGGAAGCATATTGATATTGTGATAGTTGACCCACCTAGAAAAGGTTGCTCTATAACTTTTTTAGATCAATTAATTGTTTTATCTCCTAAGAAAATAGTATATATTTCGTGTGATGTTGCGACACAAGCAAGGGATATTGCCTATCTTCAAGAACATGGTTACCATGCTGATATTTGTCAACCTGTTGATATGTTTCCACAGAGTCATCACATAGAAAACATAGTTCGACTATCATATCGAAAAAAATTGATTAAATCGACATAATTTCAATTATTTTTGGTTAAAAACATAGATTTAAAAATCACGATTTTACGACTGTCATTACAAAAATGGCAGTATTTTTTTATGAAGTTCGACTGCCATTTATATTTTTGAAGTAAAAAGTGTGCATGAAAATGGATAAAATAAGTCGGCAGTTTTCATATGGCTTTGTGGAAACATATCTACGTGATAATAAAAAGGATATAACTTAAGGTAGAAGTATGTTATGATATATAAAAAGATAAATTAAAAGTTCCTGATGAAGAACTTATAGTCAATCTTCTTATCAAAGAAAAAAAGCAAGGGAATTAGTAAAGTAAATCATGTACAATAAGCTTCAGTAAATAAAAAAATAATATTTTAAAGAGGATAAGAAGAGATTTAAAAAATAATGTATAAATATAAAAATTGTCAGCGCTAATTTTTGCTGACAATTTTTCATAGAACATCATATTCTAAGATAAATTTATATTAATATTCTATCATTTTACAACAATCTTGAAAAGACAAAATTTAACATATTTATGTTTTTAAGACTTATAAAAAAAATTACTTGATAAATAATTCTATTTCTTTAATGATTGTAAATAAAATGGAGGGAAATAAAAATGAATGAAATAAGCAATAATGAATATTATTTTGAGAAGATAGGATGTGAATGGCTAATTTATAAAAAGTTAAGTATTAAAAAATCTAGTTATGTAAAATATGAAAATTTATTTCTAAGTTATATTTTACCATATTATAAAGATTGTAAATTAAAAGAGATTGATGATGTATCAATCTCTATATTTTTAACTGAAAAAATGGAAAACTTGTCATTAAGCACTATAAAAACGTTATATTATATAATTCAAGCCATTTTAAATTATGGAAATAAAAAATATAATATAACAATTAATAGTTATAAAGTTCATCTTCCAAAAAACAAAAGAAAAACAAATGTTCTAACTCATGAAGAACAATTATTGATTGAAGAGAAAGCTATGCTAAAAAATAAAGAAGTAAGTCATGCAATATTTTTAGGTTTATATGCAGGATTAAGGATTGGTAAGATATGTGCATTAAAGTGGACGGATGTTGATTTTAAGAATCGATTATTATATGTTCATCATACTGTTCAAAGACTTAAGAATGAGACAGGTACTCCTAAGACTGCTTTAATAACTGGTAGTACCAAGTCATTTGAATCTACAAGATATGTACCAATATCTAAACCTTTAGCAAATTATTTATTAAAAATAAGAATAAATTCTACAAATCAATTAGTAATAAGTAACTCAGAATGTATCGATCCTAGAAAAATTCAATATCAATTTGGAAAATTATTGCAAGAATGTAATTTGAAAAATATTCATTTTCATATGTTACGACATACATTTGCTACAAATTGTATAAAAATGGGAATGGACATCAAATCTATAAGTGAAATATTAGGACATTCAAGTGTAAATATTACCTTAGATTTATATGTACATTCTTCGATAGAATTTAAAAAACAGCAAATGGCTAAATGGGATAAATTTGAAATTGAAAAAATCACCTAGAATATGATGTTCTAAGAAATAATTTACAAAGAATGATTTTTGTAATTTTCTAATTAGAAAATATATGAACTCTGTATAAAGATATGTTCGTTATTTAATAAACAAGAAATTCAGGGAGGGGGTATATTTATGTCAAAATTAGTATATATAATAAAAAAAATCCCTGATTTATCATTAGTAAGATATCAGGGGTTAGAATCTAGTGGTGTAGATGGTCTTATATCTATACAAAAACATTTATTTAATCTTTTTTTAAAAAATAGTTATTTAAGTGGAACGACATTTTCATTAATATATAAGTTTAATTCAAACAAAGCAAAAGGAAACCGAATTGAAGTATTTTTGATTTTTTCAGGCGATGATGAAGATTTACATTATTTAAAAAAATTAATTGAAGCCAATTCCATCAACATTTATTATGATTTACAATTGTATTCATCATTAGAGAATAACAATTATTCTCATGTTGGATTTATTACCAAAAAAGAAAAATATATTAGAGATGTTTCAGATCCATTCAACAGTGATGAGTATTATCAAGTTTCATCATGGGAAACCGAAGAAAAAAATCGTTATTTATCATTATTTCATTTAATGAGTTTGTTTAATGATGATATTGAGTTTAGGATAGATTTTAAAACTGTAAATTATTATGAAGATTTAGAACAGACTATATTGAATGTAAATAGAAATTTATTATCAAAAAAAGCAGGGAATTCTTATAGTCACTTAAATAATAAAATTTTAAAGTATAATGAAAACTTATTAAAAAAGTATGAAGAATCTATTCAAATAAAATCTTATATTTCATGTTTTAGCAATAATGTGTTAGATATTTATTCAACACTAAATTCTGTTGGTGCAGAAGCTATTGAAAAAGGAGAATACTCTATATATATAATTGATGGAAATTTTAGTGATGATTTTTTATCTGAGGTATCAAATAAATTCAATAATTTTTATACACCTTTAATTAATAAAGATATATATAATAATATAATAATTTGTAAGGAAAAAACTAATAAATGGGGGCTAGGATATTTACCTACATTATTTACATTAGATGAAATATCTCCATTTTACCGATTGCCTATTTTATATGAAAATGAGGAAATAGAAATTCCTAAAGAAACGAGTAATTTATTAATACAAGCTGAGGAAAATCAACTTATAGAGTTAGCTATTGATGATCATGGATATAAAGTGTCTTTGCCGATTACAGATATTAATAAACATCTATTTATATGTGGTATACCAGGATCTGGTAAAACGACTACAATGCATAGATTACTAATAGAGTTCATAAAAAATGAAATACCTTTTTTGGTATTTGAACCTGCAAAATCAGAATACAGGGAATTATTAACTATGGGGTTAGATGATATTTTAATATTTTCTCCTAAACCATCTACTTTATTTAAGTTAGAAATTAATCCTTTTGAATTTCCTGTAGGTATAAGTTTAAGTGAACATATATCAAATTTACTTTCTATCTTTACTGGTACATTTTATTTTCCATCACCTACACCAATGATTATAGAAGAATCAATAGAAAATATTTATAAGAAACAAGGATGGGATTTACTTGAAATTAATAAAGCAGATAAGTTATATCCAAGTCTTGTGGATTTTTATAAAGAGATATCTAATGTGATTGATACAAAGGATTATAGTCAAGAAAATAAAGATAACATGAAAGGGATTTGTGAGATTAGAATTGGAAATTTATTAAAAAGAGAAAAAGGGGAAATATTTGGAACTGACTACTCAACTATTAGACCCAATAATTGGATCAATATATCAGCAATTATTGAATTAGAATCATTAGATTCTAATTCAGCTAATTTTGTTACATTATTATTATCTACATACATACGTGAAACACTGAAGGTAAATCATACTGAATCGAAAGGAAAGCCTAGACACGTTTTGTTATTTGAAGAGGCTCATAATCTTATAACTTCTAATCTGGATATTGGTGAAGAAACTGCGAATGTTAAGGTATCATCAACAAATTATATTATAAAAATGTTAGCTGAAGTTCGTGCTTTGAGAGAAGGTATAATTATTGCTGATCAATTACCATCAGCAATGGCACCTGAAATATTGAAGAATACATCTACTAAAATAATTCATAAGATTACTGCTAATGATGAGTTAGAACGTGTTGCACAGACAACAAATGCCACACCAATACAATTAGAAAACATTTCGACATTTGATAAAGGTGAGGTATTAATGGATATTGAAAGTTTAATCAAGCCTTTTAAATGTAGAATAAAAAATGTAGAACAACATGGTCAAGCAGGAATAAATGATGAAAAACTTTATTCAATATATTGTAAAGGTAAAGCATATAGTCTTTTGGAAAAGTTTAAAAAAGAATCAGAGTATTATTATGATATAAAAAACTCATATATTAAATATAAAGAAAAATTAGAATTTGTGTACAATGAGATGTTAAAACATTATGATACCATTAAATTTATGGAAAAATATAAAGATGATAATTCTTTTGAAATAAAAAAATTATATAGAAAATATATTAATGATTCCATAAATGATAGTAATAATGTTTGTACATTGAAAGAAAAAGGAGTAATGATAATGAAAGCATTTACAGAAGATGAAAAATTATTTAAAACTCTAAAAGATGATTTGTTGAATTTATATATAAAGATAGCTATTTATCAGGAGGCTTTTGACGAAGCAAAAAAGGTTTTAGATAAGGAGGTTTAATATGTCATCAATTATTAAGTTCAAAGAAGTATCAGATAAACAAAGAGAAAGTGCAAAAGAAATTCATCAAAAAGCAGTTGAATTGAGAACGGATATGGATGTAGTTAGAAATGCTATGCAAAAACTTTCTATAGAAGAAAATATTCCTGATGAATTGAAATCAGAATTATCAAATTTGATAGAGTTAGAGAATGAGAAGCAAACTCAAATTAATGAACTAAAATATATACATTTAGAAAAGTTGGAAGATGAAGTAAAATATTTAAGATCAGAATTAGAAATTAATATAGAAGAAACAAAAAAATTTATAGATGATGATATAGATATTGTTAAAAATAAAGCTATATTAAGCTTGGATTCTATGAAAAAAATCTTTGAAGAAACTTCAGATACTGATGAGATTTTAGAGAAAATAAATGAATTATTAAAATAAATAAAAGGAGAATAATAATATGGCAAAGGTAGAAACATTAAGCAAAAACAATGAGAAATTTAAAGAAAAATTAAATGAGTTTACAGAAAATCAAGAAGAATTAATGGAAAGAAAAAAATTAGTTGCACTTGAGAGGGTAAAAGTAGCAGAGACAACTGATACACCTGAAGAGTTTAAGGAAGTAATATCTGAACTTTATAGAAGAGAGGAGGATTTAGTAAAAGAAGGTGAAGCATTAGCAAGAGAAAAAGGTGAAACATTAATGAATGATATAACTAATAATTTAGAAACTGCTAGAAAACAACATGAAGCAGTTGATAAGTTTTCAGATAGTAAATTTGACTTTATAAAAAATAAAGTTGAGAGTGTCTCAGAAAATTTAGATGATATTGAAAGTGAATCAAATGATATGTTAAGTGAATTATATAAACAAATAAAAAAAGCTACACACAAATGGGGAGGCGAAAATGACTAATGAAAGAATTTGAGAATGATTTGGACATTAATAAGACTTATTCAATAAATATTCTTGATGATTTTTCGTCTTATATTATAAAGCAAGAAAATAGTTATTTTGAAAACATATCATTATTAGAATCGAATAAAAAGATTATAGAAGAGTATCGTAAATCTTCAATTCAAGAATTTAAACTTGAAAGAGATAGAAAAATTGTCGAATTTGATAAAAGATATAATAAGCTTTTTTTAGAAAAAGACCAAAAAGAAAAGTCGATTGAAGAGGTAATGGAATTATTAGACTCATACGAAGATGGAACATTATTAAGTAATACTTTTAATAATCCTGTTGCTGTAATTGAAAGAAGTACCTTGAATTTTACGCCTTATCATAAAACTACTTTTATAAAAATATATAAGAATCATTTTATTGATAATAGACATGAATTGCAAAATTTACTATTAAAGTTAAATAATGATTTTACAGATATAGAAGAAAAGAATTATAGACAAATATATAAAGATTTATTAGATAAAGAAATTGAATTAAAAATTGATATATTAAATAATCAATTAGAAGATTTACAAAATAAAATTTTACAAGAATATAATGATAAAGAAACAGATATAATTAATAATATTAAAAATTTCGTTATTTCTAAATACAGCAAAGACATATTAGATAGTTATATTTTAAAATCAAAACAATATGATATAGAAAAAAATTATAAGAATAAAGAATCAATGCCTAAGTTTTTAAAATTAGGGAATATATCAAAGAGCTTATCAAATAAATATAAGATTTTTGATAATATATTGAATGATATGTATCCAATGGAATATTATAGAGATTCAAAATTGATTCTTCCATATTGCCAAAACATTTCAGAGGGAATATCTCTTTATATAAGAACTATTAATAGCCAAAGAACAAAAACACATGATTTTATGAAGTATCTTATAATGAAATTGTTTATAACTATGCCTGCAGGAAAGATGGAAGCAACATTCATTGATCCTTTAGAACTTGGTGAGACATTTTCTCTTTTTTCAAAATTGGGTGATGAAGAAGAAAGAATTATAGATACAAGAATTTGGTCAAAAAAAGAGGAAATTACAGAAAAAATCAGAACATTTAGGCAGGTGCTTGAAACAAGAACACAAGATTATGGTGTTAATAAAAAGAATGAATTATTGAAAAAAGAGTCGATTAAGTTACTTGCGATAACTGATTTTCCTACAGGATTTACAGAAGAATCATTAGCAGATTTAAGGGCTATAATACGTAAAAGTTCTGAGTACGGAATTATTATTATGATATGTGGTGCGGAAATACCTAGTCAAAATATATATATTGATGTAAAAAAAGAAATATCAAATAATCTAGATGAAATTGATATGACTAAAGAACATGCTAAGGTTGTTATAAATGAAAAGGAATATCATTTTATACCAGAGATAGATTATAAGATTTTTGATAGAAGTTCTTATTATATTCAGGAGATGAATAAATATATATCAACTTATGTTCGAAGAATAGAATCATTTGAGAATTTGTTTATTGAAGACATCGATGATCCTAATAATTGGAGAAATGACACTACACTTGATGGCATTAGTATACCTATAGGAATTAAAGGCGCTGATAGTATATTGAAACTTGATTTAGGTGTTGGAACTACTCAACACGCATTGATTGCAGGACAAACTGGTGGTGGAAAAACAACTCTATTACATACAATAATAATGAGTTTATTACTTAAATATTCTGCAGATGAATTACAATTGTATCTTGCTGATTTTAAAGAAGGTATAGAGTTTAAACCTTATACAGAGTTAAAATGTAATTCATTTAAAGTAATAGCAATAGACAGTGAAAGAGAATTTGGCTTAAATTTATTGGAAAAACTATGTAAAGAATTAAAATCTAGATCAGAAACGATAGCTCAAGAAGGATGTACTGATATAGTAGAATATAGAAAAATAACTCACAATAAAATGCCTAAAATTATTTTGATTTTTGATGAGATTCATGAATTATTAATTGAAGAAGATGATATAACTAATAAATCTCTTCAATGTCTCAACAAATTGGTGACTCAAGGAAGAGCTTTAGGCATACACTTAATACTTGCGTGCCAAGATTTTAGATTGGCTACAGGAATTAATAATTTATTTAGTCAAATTGCAGTTAGAATAGCTATAAAAGGTGATGAAGAAAGTGCAGGGTCTATATTATCTTCGGATAATGATGGATTTAAGTCATTATCATCAAGACCTAGTGGCTCAGCTTTATATAATGACCATAATGGAGTATCTTCAGCTAATCAATATTTTCAAGTTGCATACTTAAAAAAGGAAAAAAGATTATCATATTTGCAAACTCTGTCATCTATTGAGCAATCTTTAAATCCTAATGAAGTTATTAAAACAAAGTTTTTGTTATCAAGAATTGAAGATGACTATTTTTCTAAATTTAATCAATTTATTTTAAATGATACAATTAGTCCAATATCCAATAATAATGACTGCTATGGGATTATAGTAGGGGAAAATTTTAAATTAGACAATAAATTTTTCTTTGAATTTACAAATTATCAACATTCAAATTTGATAGTAGTTGGTAAAGGTGAAGAGGCAGCTTATTCAATATTCCAATATCTTACAATAAGTATTTTATATGAAGAACTTTCAAATGAAGATGCAAAAAAAGATAATGAATTAGTTGATATATTGGATTGCTCTATAATCGGAGATGAATTGAGTGAAAATATTTCCAATTTTAATTATTTATCATCAAAATTTAATAATAATCAGGTTAAAACAATTAATCCAAGGGAAATCGAGAAGATAATATCTTTATTAACAGAAAGATTAGAAAATCGTATTCAAGGAAATGAATCTTGTAATGAAAACATTTTTTTCATGATTTTTGGGTTAGATAGATTACATAAATTAAAAAGTAGTAATCCTTATCAGCAAAATGTTGTAGTAACTAATTTATTAAAATTGTTGGATAAAGGATCAGAATATGGGATTCATGTTATTGTTTGGACAAAAAATATTAATGTATTAAATTCAATTTTAGGTGATGGCATACTTTCATTGTTTAGTTTAAGAATTTTATTAGATGGAAATGAAAAAGATTATGAAGAAATAGTTCATGAGTATAATAGTAAAAATATTACAGAAAAAACTGCTGTCTTTATAGATATAGATGATATTAAAGATAATGTACATTTTAGAACTTATAAAAATCCTTCTAAAAGATGGATTTCAAAGTATGCAGAAATATATCATAAGCATGAAGATGATTAATTATAATGGGAGGTAGAAAATGATAGGAAAATTAAATATAAATAGCATGAATGTAAATATAGAGTCTGATGAACTTGAAGAAAATGATAGAGAGCAACAAAAAGTAATTTATGAACTGAGGACATTATTTAATGAATTTAATAATCAAATTGAAATTGAAGGTATGAAAATAATGGATAATGTAGTAATTCTTCCAGAAAGATTTGCTAAAAAAAGAGATGCATCTATTGGAAAATATGGAATATCTAAAGGAGCAATGGTAAATTTTAATGATGATTTTAAAAAGAAAGTAGAGCAATCAATAGCAAAAGTTAAAATTAATGATTTTTTTGATATGTGAAACAGGTAAAAATGATAGGTTCAGTAAATATTAATAAAAAACAATATTCTTTTCAGGAGTTGGCTCATTTTAAAAAATACTATTGTACATTATGTAAAAATATAAGAAAAAGATATGGTATGATTGAGACTTCAATACTTTCATATGATATTACTTATCTTTTTATGATTGCAAGTTATGAATATAAATTTAGTGAAAAAAAAGAATCATGTTATCCAACAAGACATATAACCATTTTAGAAGGTAATGAAGATATTATATCTTTATTTGCTGATTTGAATATTTTATCAGTTTATTTTAAAGCAATAGATGATATTCATGATCAAAATAAATTTATGGCTAAATTACTTAAATCAGTTTTGTCAAAAGCTTATAAAAAAATAAAAATAAATAATCAACTTTTAGTAATTAAATATGAAAGAATTATGAAAAAATTATTTGAAAATGAAAATAATTTTTCTAATGAAGATTATTTAAAGTCAATTGAAGATTTTTCACTTGATATAGCTAATATATCAACAATAAATATTAAAACAGAAAATAGGATAATTATTCAAAAATTATTATATTATATTATTTACATGATTTACTTAAATGACACAATAGAAGATATATCAGCAGATTATGAACACAATCTTTTTAATCCAATTTTGTTGAAAACTGAATATTTTAGGAAAATAGACGTTTATAATAGGCTGAAATATGATTTGAAAAGTATTATTTATTCCAACTATACAAAATATACTGTATTAATAAATGCTATTAACATAAAAGAAAAGTCATTATTAAACAAATTATTTATTTCAATAATTTCTGAAGAAACTAAGGAATTATTAGGATTAAGGAGTGATTGAATGGAAATTTTTGACTTATTAGATGTGGAAAACGGTAATATTAGTGAATTACAGAAAAAATACCAGATGATGCTATATATATATCAATTGGGTATCATTGCAAATAATGATGAGGAAGAAATACGAAATATATTTCTAAAAAAACAGGAACAATTAAAAAGGGTAGGAGAAGAATTTTTTCAAGACTTCAAAGTAGAACCACTAGAAGTTGATGATGTTAATGAGATATTATCAAGTGTTTATCAAGTAATAAATTTAAATAATTTAAATTACAGTAATATACATTTAGTTAATGGATTAGAAAATTTAATAATTTCTTTGCCTGATTGTGGAGAAAAATATTATTTGCTGGCTATGTTACACATAAACAGTTTGCGCAATAGCAATTTTACAGAAGAAATTGTCATCAATATTAATGTTATTAATGGTATTATTAATGATTTGAAAAAAGCATTGTCTTATGATCCATCTAATGAATTATATCAAAATTATATAGATTTAGTTAATGAAGCTATAGATGCGTATACAACACAAGAAAATGAAAGATTAAGACAAGTCGAAAGAGAAATAGAGCGTGAAAGACAAAGACAAATTCAGCAGCATTATAATCAAAAAATTAAAGACACACTTGGTACTATAGGAGTATTTTGCTGTCCTTGTTGTTGCTGTATGTCAATATGTGGATCAATATGCTAAAGGAGAATATATGGAAGATAAAATTATAACATTTTTAGCATTACTTACGAAATATAGTAATGAATATGAAACAGAGTTAATAAATCTGTATAAAAATTATATAAATCAGGATGAACTTTTAAATAACGCCCTAAAAAAACTAGAAAATACTATTTTTTATCACAATAAAGGAGAAAATTTATACAATCAAATTATTGAAATAATTAATAGATATAAAACAGATGTAAGTTCCATTGGTAAAAATAAATTGTTATTAAAATCAAAAATTGAAGAATTGAACACAGAAATTAATAATACAATTAATGATTTTTTGTCTTGTGAAACAAATACAACTAGCATTAATGTTATAAGCAAAGAATATGAGAGAACAATAACAGAGTATTATAGATCTATATTTAATGTACTTGTTTATATATATTATATGTTTTTAAATTCAGAAAAGATACAAGTAGAGTATCCAATAAATGATAATTCAAGTAATTTGAATGATATAATACGAGGTAAGCTTATTCCAGAAATGCTTAATAGGAATTTTAATTCTAAATCATGGATAATTGAATCTTCATTTGAAAATATTAATGAAATTAAAATTTCAAAAAAATATAGATTGTGTTATACAAATTATGAGTTTTCAGATATATTAAAGAAATATACTAACAAATTATTTATTTCACCTAACATAATTTTTGATTATGATTCTAATGCTCTGATTGGTACAGGTAATATTGTATCGTTGGATATAAAAAATGCGAAATCATTTTTAGGTACTTCTATTTTAAGAGAAATACCTAAATATAAATTAAATGATAATATGATGTTTAATAATGATCCAATACATAACTTAAAATTAATTATGAATGAAAATGAATTTTGTATAAGTCCCAATAGTTATGTAAATTTCTTAAATTCTATATCTGATACTTTAACTGTACTAGAAAGAAAAAATAATAAGAAGTGTTTTATTTGTGGTAGAAAGATTACAGATGGAAGAGTTTGTCAACATCATAAAATACGAATCACATCTTAAAAGAATTAACATAGGAAGAATTATATATCCCATTACTGGCTTAGGTAAAGGTAATAGACTTGGTATTTGGGTTAGAGGTTGTAACTTGGGATGTGAAGAATGTATGTCGAAAGACTTATGGGAATTTGATGATAAATCTTATATGACTATACAAGATATATATAACACAATTTTAAAATATAAAACTAAGATTGATGGAGTTACTATTTCTGGTGGTGAGCCATTTCTTCAAATAAAAGAGCTGATAATTTTAATTCAGCTAATAAAGAAAAATATTACAAATGACATTATTATTTATTCAGGATTTAATAAAAAAGAATTAAAAGAGTTATTTTTAAATGATTATATAAAGTTAAAATCTTTAGTTTCTGTAATTATTACAGGAAGATATGAAATGAATCTTAATCATTCTATAGGTTTAGCAGGTTCTATTAATCAAGAATATATAATATGTGATAACAACTATGATTTAAATTATTTAAAAAATTACAAAAGAAAAATTGATATTGTATCAATAAATAAAACATTAATATTGATTGGAATATTAAATAATGAAAGGAGGAATAAAAGTGAATAGTGAAAGAATATATGATCAAGAAACAATTCTAGATGATGAATATTATGATCAAGAAACAGTTTTAGCAACTGATATAGAATTGCAAAATGCATGTATAAATGAAATGTCAGCTAATAAAGAAATACTAGATATTGGAATGAAAATTGATAATTATATAATTAAACAAGTTCTTAGTGATAGAGGAGCACAATCAAATGTATATCTAGTAAATAATACTGCCGATGGAAATGATTATGTTCTTAAATTATATCGTCATGGATATGTACCAAGTCACGATATTATTACACTTTTTAAAAAGAGCACGTGTCCTTATATTATAAAAGTATTAAATGATGGCTATTTTAAGCAACAATATTATGATATAACAAAATATTATATTAATGGAACTTTAAATGATAAAAATGATTTAAAAATAAAGTTTATAAATGAAATAGTTGTTCCTTGTTTGAATGAAGGTTTACATTATTTAAATGGTCACAATGAATTTAAAGTTAATATAGTTCATGGTGATTTAAAACCAGATAACATATATATTTCTGATTCAATGGATAAAGTAGTAATAGGTGATTTTGGAATCAGTAGTTTACTTGATGAAAATGGCGTGGTAGTTGACTCTATTAAAGGAACACCAGAATATTCACCACTTACTACAAGTTTTTACAAAAAAATAATTAGAAATTCATCATATGATTATGCATCTTTAGGTTTGATATTATTCAAATTGAATTTTGGCTATTCATTGTTAGCAAATATGTCTGAAGAAGAAATAGCATTAAAATGGAATCAAGGATTAGTAATCCCTAGTTCCAAGAATTCCAGATTGGATACTTTAATTCGAGGGTTATTAAATAGTAATGAACATGATAGATTTGGTTATGACGAAGTAAAAAAATGGACTCAATTTGAATATATTAATACTAGTCATAAAAAATTGCTTAGTAAGAGCTATAATGAAGAAAATGGCGAAATTAATTATATTTTTGGAATATTTGATAACAAAGTGTATGCAGTTAATTCTTTAGAGGCTATGGCAATTGCAATGAGAAATCATTGGGATAATGCAACTAAAGTAATAAGAAGAAAAAATTTTTATGTATTTTTAGATCGTTTCGATACAGAAATAAGCAAAAAATATAATAATCTTGTAAAAACAAAAGATATCAATGCTGTTGTATTTGAGTTTATTAATGAATTTTCCTTAAACAATACGATTATATATAAAGGAAAAGATTTAGGAGATATTTATGAATTTTTTAATAATTTTGAACAAGATTATTTATTAAAGTTAGAATTTCTTTCAACAGGAATGATGGAGGAAATAATTGAAAATAGATCATCCTTTAAAGAATTAGATTTTAAAGAAATAATGAACTTGGATATCGAAAATAAACAAAAAATGATATTTATAAAATATTTATTTGACAAAGATAAAAATATAGAGATATTTGGTCATACATTAACTAATATTGAAGAATTATCGCGTTTAGTTATTACTTTAAATAAAGAACAGATTAGTATGCTACTAGATAATAAAAAACTAGTATCTTGGTTATATCTCAATGGAATGGGCAAAGATGCATTGCAGCTTTTAATTTAGAAATTATGAGTAGTTCATATTATACAAAAATAAAAACACGTAGAGAGATTCTTCAAGAATTGAAAAATGGAATCCAAGTAAATTTAAATCTAGCTAATGATATAATAAAAGGTAACTCAGAAATTAATGTAGAAGTTTTTTTTTCATCTATTAAAGGTGTTACATTATGTGATATAAAAGAGAGCATTATAAATACAATAGGAATTACAGGTACTAGTAATATTGAGAATATAGATGAATTATTTATAGAAAAAGGAAATATGCATTTTTTTGATGCTCGAGGCATACTAGAAACAATACATATAAATAATAAATTAAAAAAAGAATTTGAGCAAACATTGGATAATTATCAAAAAGAAATTAATACTTTTGAGATTATTTCAGATGAATCTATAAAACATTATAATAAATTTGTAGATAATTTAAATAATATAATTTTGAATGAACATATTTTATTTTCACATAAACTTGAACTTATAAAAAGTGAATATAATTTACTTATAGATTATTTGAAAAAAAATGTAAGTAAGAAAAAAATTGAAGATAAGATAATAGTTAATATTCTAAAAAAATTATATAAAATTGATGCAAATGATATTGATGTAACTGATACAGATCAAGTAATGTCAATATTGGAAAAACGATATACAGAACAAGCTATAAAAAATGTATTATTTGAATTAGGATATTCAGAGTATGCTATGTTGAATTTTAATGCATTGGATGGAATAGCTTATTCTAATGATAACTTACTTAATAATTTATTTATTGCAAATGACGAAGATAAATTAGTAATAGAAAACATTTATGAAGATAGAATTTATCAAACATCTTCTAATTATGAACTAGAAAATAATTTTACTTTGTCTTGCCAACAAAATGAACTTTTAATAAAAAAATTAATGGAATATGGTATAGAATTACAAGTATTATATAAAGAAGAACCAGAAATTTCGAATGTTTCTATTATAAATAATTCTACTAGAAATAAAATTAAAACATTACATCAGAAAGGAAGAAAAATGAGTGAAAAGAATTAAGGTATGTAGTTGTGGAAAAATATATTACGAAGATGAAAACGAATTTTTCCCTGATATATGTGAACAATGTGGAAGCTTTTTAATTGATATTGAAAGCATTGATGAAATTGATAATGATAATATTAGTATCAATAAATCAGTTCAAAAAAATAAAAAAATAAGCAATGGATTTTACTTAATAAATTCAGACTTAAATATTAGTATCCCAATAATAAAAGATTGTATTATCGGAAGAGGAAGAAATAGTGTAGGACATGAACAATTGCAGTTTAATTCAGTTAGTAGAGAACATATTAAGATAAAAATAATTAATAAATTTTCAATAGAAATTGAAGATGTCAGCAAATTCGGTACAAAGATTAATGGAAAAAAATTAGTAAAAGGTGTTCCCACAAAGATGTCTATTGGAGATACCTTATCTTTATATGAATATGATGTAAAATTAGAAAGAAAATAATATGAAACAAAGAAATATAGATGTACCAAAATGGCATAAAGATTTAGATATTTTTAACAATATTAAATCAACCTTTATTATTGAAGGTAATGTTCATGATTTACAACCATTTGTAAATGTTGATAAACAAATTTGTGATTTTTATTCATTAAATGATTGTTTATATAGATATTTGAAAAAAAAGGGTTATGATATTGTAGTTTTTTATAATAAGACAGAAGGATTCCATAATCATTTTTCACAAAATAGTATTGAAAAAATAAATAGTATTATTTCAAGAAAGATATCAAATAATTGTGATTTGCTAGAGGTGTCTAGAATACTTAAAGAATTATTAGAAAATAAAGAATATTTTGTATGTATAATTTTTGATATAGCAAATACCTTGATTAATTCTGTTGAAATGCTAAATGAAAATGAAATGCATTTTTATACATCTTTATTGCTATTAAGCAAAAAAAGAAAACAATCATTAAATTCTACTGGTAATTTATTGACTAATCATATTTTTTTAATATGTGATAAAAGTAATGATATACCTGCTTGGATTTACAATAATAATCCATATGTTGAAATTATGCATATTTCACAATCTAATAACGAGTATAGGAAAAATTTTATTGTAAGTAGTTTAAAAAAACTTGATTCTTCTATAGATGAGATAATGCTAGATGAAAAAGCAAGTTATTTATCATACCTAAGTTCAGGAATGAGTAATTTAGATTTACATGGTTTATTTGTAATTGCTAAACAAAACAAGTGTTCTATTGATGATATACCTTTTATAATCAATAAGATGAAGTATGGTGAATCAAATAGCCCATGGCTAAAAATTGATCAAAAGAGAATAGTTAATGCTGATAAAATTTTGAAGCAACGAGTTAAAGGACAAGATCATATAATTGATAAGGTAAAGGATATTTTAATGCGTGCTACATTAAATATATCTACAAACTCTAGAAGCAATAAGCCTAAAGGAATTATGTTCTTTGCTGGTCCTACAGGTACTGGTAAAACTGAATTAGCTAAATCTATAGCAGAATTATTATTCTATGATGAAACAAACATTATTAGGTTCGATATGAGTGAATATGGTGAATCTCATTCTGATCAGAAATTATTTGGAGCACCGCCTGGCTATATTGGATATGAAACTGGAGGACAACTAACTAATGCTGTTAAAAATAATCCCTTTTCAATTTTATTGTTTGATGAAATAGATAAAGCAAATTCTGCGATTATGGACAAATTTTTACAAATTCTTGATGATGGAAGAATGACAGACGGACAGGGAAATACAGTATACTTTTCTGAGTCTTTAATAATTTTTACAAGCAATATAGGAATGCAAAGAAAGATAGAAGATTATTTAGGAAATACAGAGTTTAAAAATTTAATAGATTATAGTAATTCATATAGTGAAATGAGTGAAATTATAACTAAAGAATTAAAAAGTGTAATGAAGCCAGAAATCATAAATAGAATTGGTGATAACATATTGATATTTGATTTTATTAGAGATGAGAATGTTGATTTAATTCTAAAACAACTTTTAGAAAATGTTATACAAGATGTAAAAAAGAAACTAACAATAACAATAACATATTCTGATGAATATTATCATTATTTAAGAGATGAATCATTATTAAATATTGAATATGGGGGTAGAGGAATTAAAAATGTTGTTGAATCTCATTTTGTAAATTATGTTTCAAAAGTAATATTTTCAAACGAAGAAATATCAAATGTATATATTGATTATGACAATGAAATAATATTCAAAATTAATACTTAATATTATATATTTACTTATAATTTTGGTAATCTAAATTTTAGCGTGGCGGATTCTAAAAGTATCTAAAATATAGCGTGGTATTTGGAAATAAAAATAGGCTCCGTGTCAAGAGTGGAGGATTAAGGAATAGATTATCGTGAGATAGCTATTCCTTTTTTGTGTTCTTTAAAAGTAAAAGTATAACTATAACCTAAATGAAGGATAATTCTCTTTCTCAAGTTGTAAAAGTATCTAAAACCATGTGCATTTCTTTTAACCAGTTTGACTACATTATTCATGCTTTCTATAAACCCATTATTAAAACTTGTATAATAGTATTTTCCATTTCTTATGTATTTTGCTTTGTATGTCAGTGATCTCACAATAGGCATAAACCAGTTCTTTCTTATATTTTTAGCTGTAGTCATATAATATTTGTTTTCTGTATTGAAAATATGATCCAGCCAGTCATTCATTTCTTTTTTATAATCACTATGAGGATTATGCAGTATTTTTAGCAGATCCTGATATATTCTATAGTTTTCATAAAAGTCCTGAGTTTCTTCAAACTTAAATATATGTTCTATATATGATTTGCATGTGAAATATCTTTTAAGATGATGACAGTACCATTCTTTTTTATCATCAAGATCATTTTCATATTTGTCAAACAGATGAAGTTCCTTCTTTATTGATTTTGCAAGTGATTTGTTTTTGATTTCATTACAAGTATCAAGTCTAGCTTGAACCATATTGGAACGTACCAGTTTAACATAGTGAAATTTATCGGCGATGATAGTCGCATTAGGGAAAAGTGTACGCATGATGGATCTGAAGGCACCAGAAAGATCCATAACGATAATCTTTACCTTTTTACGCTGCCTGAAAGGGAATCTAAGAAAATAGTTTCATACCTAAATATATAGATTTTATAGTTTATAAGCAATGTATAGTTATAGATAAAAGTCGTAGATTTTCCGTGAAAATGAATAGAAAACTAGGGAATTTAATTATGAAAATATTCCTAGTTTTTTGTGTCGTAGAATAAATATATGAAGAATATGAATCGTAAATGATGTTATATATAGAAAATTTCTTGTATGGTTTGAATGCCATTTTTAAAATGATGATTTAAAAATAAAGACAATATATTGACTTAATGATATACTATGTATAAAGAATAGATAAATTAGAATTTTATAACGAGGTAAAAAAGATGAATTACAAGGAATACGGAAAAGAGAATAGATATGTAATTATTCTTTTACATGGTGGTGGTTTATCTTATTGGAATTATCGAGAGGAAGCAGAAATGCTTCAAAATAAATTTCATGTCATTATTCCTATATTGGGTGGTCACACAGGAAGTGATAATGGTTTTACAACAATTGAGGATAATGCAAAAGAAATCATTTCCTTTATAGATGAGAAATTTAATGGTTCTGTGTTGTTAATAGGTGGGTTGTCTCTTGGCGGTCAGATATTACTTGAAATACTATCGCAGCGAGGTAATATTTGCGAATATGCAATCGTTGAGAGTGCTTTGGTTATTCCTTCAAAGCTTACATATGCTATGATTAAACCAGCGTTTGGAAGTTGTTATGGATTGATTAGACATAAATGGTTTTCAAAATTGCAATTCAAGTCGCTTAAAATAAAGCAAGCGTTATTTGATGATTATTATAAAGATACATGTGGTATTACAAAACAAAATATGATTGCATTTTTGCAGGCAAATTCTCTATATTCTATAAAAGAAACAATTGAAAAGTGTACAGTAAAAGTTAAAGTATTTGTAGGTGAAAGAGAAAATTCTGCAATGAAAAAATCTGCACAAATAATCAATGAAAAACTGAAAAATAGTTCTTTGCGTGTTATGAGAAAAATGTATCACGGAGAGTTTTCAATTAATCACGTAAATGATTATGTGGAAGAAATACTTGCAATGGTAAAGGTGTAACAATTCCAGTTTATCAATTAATGGAATACTTTTAATTAATACTAAGTAATACTATTCCCACAGATGAAACAAAGAAATGACCACAAATAACTTGCATACAAGTAGCATGCAAAGAAAAAAAGGATAAATTTGACATTTTTTCATCATACAAGTGATTTATAACTGCAAATAAAAAATCCGTAAATTTTCTGTGAAAATGAATAGAAAACTAGGAAAGTTGGTTATGAAAATAACCCTAGTTTTTTTGTGTCGTAGAAGAAATATATGAAGAATATAGATCGTAAATTCTGTCAAGTATAGAAAATTTCTTGTACGATTTGAATGTCATTTTTAAAATGATGATTTTAAAATAAAGACAATATATTAATTTAATGATATACTTGTGTATAAAGAATGGATAAATAAGAAGTTGTAGAGGTGGTTAAGAATATGAAAAGATATATCGCCTTATTGCGAGGTATCAATATAAGTGGTAAAAACAAAGTGGCAATGGTAGAATTAAAGCAAGGTTTTGAAAACCTGAATTATGCAAAAGTCAAAAC
>Ga0129308_1001185_pt1 | contig 29341 bp, 31 predicted proteins | sample L827metagenome_FD_94440 | JGI IMG/M metagenome (GOLD analysis project Ga0129308, IMG submission 94440) | Ring-tailed lemur group fecal microbial communities from Wisconsin, USA - L827 metagenome | ecosystem: Host-associated > Mammals > Digestive system > Large intestine > Fecal | place: USA...
AATGACTAGAAAAAACGTTCGTTTATTTTAGTCATTACATCGGATCTTTATGAATTCAGCATAAAAAAACTCTGTATTTTCCGACTTTAATTGAAATAATATCGGAAAATACAGAGTTAAATATTCAACCGGACGAAAGCTTAAAGCAGCTATTCTTCCTCTTTATTCAGTTTTCTGACCAGGTCATCCGCAGCACGAAATTTCACCGTGCTTCTGGGTGCAAGCATCAGAGGTTCCATTGTTTGCGGATTCCTGACCGGACGAGGTTTCTGAAACATTGGAGAAAAAACCCCAAGCCCCCCTATCCTTACTTTATTTTCTGATTTCACTTCTTCAAATACAGTATTAATAAATGTATTCAAAACATTCCGTACAACACTTTGCGTATACCCCGTCTTTTCTGCGATAGAGTATATCAATTCTCTTTTGTTCATCATATTTTCACAGTTTTAAATTTTTTGTTCTTCCAACGATCCACTGTTCCAAAGCGAATCGTTATTATTAAATAGTTTGTAGATTTGTTTCATCTGACTTCCCGACAAGTAGAGTTTTTTCAGGCCTTTTTCATAATCGGCCAGCCGGTGAAAATCCGATCCTACATAATCATAATATTCTTTATTCAACAAAATCCGGGCAACCGACCGGGCTTGCTTTCCATACAGTCCGGCCAACGAGAACAAATTCAACTGAAACTTATATCCCTTGTCTTTCAGAAAATAATAATCATCCTGCGTCATATACTGATACAGTTCCGGATGAGCGATAACAGGCTTATACCCTTCCAGCATAAGGTCGAATAAAAAAGTCAGGAATTTCTCGGGTGCCGACAAGCGGGAGGTCTCCACCAATATCTGCTTACCGGGGAAAGTCAATACTTTTCCCCTCTTGCGGGCATCAAAACCGTTATCCAGCATATATTCGGCAGCCAGACATAATTCAATATCCGCAGGGCAGCATTCTTTCAGAATGGAATATTTTGCCAGTAAAAGTTCTAACGAATTATTCGTACATTCTTCTGCAATATGAGGAGTAAGGAAGATCCGCTTCACCCCTACCTCCCTCATCCTCTCCAATGCAGTTATCGAATCCATTAAAGACTCCGATCCCCCATCCACACTGGGAAGCAGATGTGCATGCACATCCGTCATTCCCTCAAGCAATGTGGTATAAAGAATATTTCTCTTCGGTATAATCCAGGTCAACATAACGGAAACTATTTCGATTTTTTCTTTTCATTCCCGTAACCGTAGCCATAACCATAGCCGTATCCGTAACCATAGCCGTAACCATAGCCCGAATGGTTATAGCGTACACCGTTCAGGATCAGGCTCATATTCCTGAACTTATTCTGTTTATACAGCTTCTCCAGTTCCGGAAGCTGGCGGCGGTCCATCAAACCGGCACGCAGGATATAAATGGTCAGGTCAGCTACGCGATTCACAATAGCCGCATCGGCAACCATACCGGCAGGAACATTATCCAGAATGATATAGTCATACCGCTTCTTCAGCTCTTCGATCAAAACTTCCAAACGATTGCTTAACAAAAGCTCGGAAGGATTGGGAGGAACAGGACCCGTATGGATAATATCCAGATTCTTCGCAAGTTCCTCTTTACCTATGATTACATCTACATCATCCACTTTTCCGGATAAATAATTTGTAACTCCCATGTTAGTGCTAGCACTAACATGGCTGCTAAGGGTACCCTTACGAATATCGAGATCGATCAGTACCACCTTTTTGCTGGTCAAAGCAAAGCTCATCGCCAGGTTCATCGACACAAATGTCTTACCGGCATTCGGATTGAAAGAAGTAAACATCACCACTTTCATATCCTTTGCTTTCACACGCATGAAATCCATATTCGTACGAACAATGCGGAACGCCTCCGAAATACTGTCGCGCCCGTTTTCACGCACGACTATTTCATCTTTATTCTTCTTGTCACGCAAAGGGATTTCTCCCAGGAACGGAATCGATACGGCATCTTCCACATCTTTACGTGTACGCACGGTTGTATTCATAACTATCCGCAGCCAGATAATACCAGCAGGAATAGCCAACCCCAATACCATAGCCGCCAGTAAAATCATCATCGACTTGGGAGCCACCGGACTCCGGCTACCCTGGGCAGCATCGATCACACGGGCATTACTTTCCGTGATCGCCTGCGATAAGGCATTCTCTTCCCGTTTATTCAGCAGGTAGAGATACAATTCCTCCTTGATCTTCTGCTGGCGTTCGACCGACAACACATACTTCTGTTGTGTCGGTACAGCCGAGATACGGCGTGTCGTTTGTACCTCCCGCTCCTTGATATTCTTTATCTTGATATTCAGACCGACAATCAGGTTGTCAACCGCCCGGATTATAGTCTGTTTCATCGCATTCAGCGAATTGTTCAGATCCATTACCACCGGGTTCTTATTACTACTGTTGTTGATCAGTTTGTCACGTTTCAGCAACAGGTTGTTGTACTCGCTGATCTGTCCCTCGATATTCACATCCGCGATACCGGTATTGGCAGGTATCAGGTCGGCACTTTTATGAGGGTCCGTGAGGTAATCGCGTATATATTTGGCAAGCGTCCTCTGGTTCTCCAATCCCAGCCCTTCTTTACTGTACTGGCTGCTTTCCTGCAGGTACATGCCTGTCTCGGAACTGATATCCGTCAACTGGTTTTCCCGTTTATACGTTTCGATATCGGCATCCACGCTTCCCAACTCCTTCTCAATAATGATCAGACGTTCATTGATGAAATTGGATGTATTCACCGTTACCTGGTTCTTGTCGTTTATCGCATCCTCATTGTAAACAGCGATCAACATATTCAGGATATCCTCCGCACGCGGGATAGACACATCCTGCAAGGTCAGGTTAATGATCGTAGCCGTTTTACTGGCTAATGCCACTTGCAGGGCATTGCTGTAATTCAATGCGACATCTTCCCGGTTTTTCTTCCCGACAACGACAGACTTTCCGAAATATTTATCCGAATAATACAAGGTCGGAGTTACCACCAGTTTGCCGACAGGCGTTGCCACCGTATCGTTCAACGCGACCTTCTGCATTTTCCCCTCGGCCGTAGAGAAATCCGACAGCATCACTTCATTTTCCGACAAAGGCGTCACTACCAATGAAAACGCCTGTGTCACCTCCGCTTCCGGGAACTGTACGGCTACAGGCGACTGCGTATACAACTCAACCGTACGCAACCCGTCCTTCTCTGTATAGCTGATATCCAGATTCAGACGCTCGGAAACAATCTTCATCAAACGTTTCGATTTGAAAACCAACACCTCGTTATCCACGTTGCTTTTTACATTGAACATATTCAGTTCTTCAAAAGCCGCCGATTCACTAAGACCGCCCCCTTTGGTATTATCCTTGATCAGCACGGAAGCCGTACGTGTATACACCTTCGGCGCCCATTTCAGATACAAGAACGCCACCCCGCAACAAAACAGGGCAGACAACAAGAACCAGTACCAGTTAGCCAGGACTATATGGAAAAGGTCGTTCAGATTCAGTTCGTTTTCTTTGTCACGTAAATAAGTCGTTTCTTGTTCAGAATTCATTAGATTATCCGATTATTTAAAGATTAATACCGCGATCGTCGTCAGCAACGAAATGACAGAAACCCAAACTCCGATCGAGTTATTCTGGTTAATGCTGCTCTGACCTGACTTCGCTTTATTCGGTTCCACATAGACAATATCGTTCTGTTGCAGGTAGTAACAAGGAGAATTAAAAATATCCGCCGAACGCAAGTCATGGAACAGGATTGTACGTTTTCCGTTATTTTCGCGAATCACCCCTACCCGGTCACGACGTCCGTAGATTGTCAGGTCGCCCGCCATACTCAAAGCCTCCAACAATGTGATACGATCGCCGGAGATAGTAAAGCTACCCGGACGTCCGACTTCACCCATCACGGATATCTTGAAGTTCAGGAACTGTACCGTCACAATCGGGTCCTTAATCAAATCGCCTTCGATCAGTTTGTTTTTGATCAGTTCGGTCAACTGCATACGGGTCAGACCTTCCACATGGATTTTTCCCAAGATGGGAAAGTCGATGTTTCCGTTCGTATCCACCAGATACCCTAAAACACGTTGCTGTCCGCCAGTGTTAGACCCCAACTGATAACTTACCATCGGCATATTGAAAGGCAATGCCAGTTCCGGATCACGACTGTTTACCATAATAGCCAGCAAATCGTCACCATGGATAATCACTTCATATTTCTGCTCGATCTCCTGCTGTTTCAACGGGACGACATCCTGCAAATAGATAATCTTTTTAGTCGATGTGCAGGCGGTAAAAAATACCGCCATACACACGACCAGACAGGTCACATACTTCTTAAACATAGTTACTTACAGTATTAATTATGCTCAGGTTTCATGTTTCCCTGCTCTTTCTCGATATTTTGCGATACCGTTCCATACTGTTCGACCACAATGCTTTCCACACCACGGTTGGTCTTAACACGAATCGTATATTTTATTACCGCCTGCTTATAAGTGACAGTCATCTTCATGTCGCCACTTACCGCCATACTCTTTGACATTTCTATTTCGGAAACGCCTTCACTAGCCAAGGTATTCTTTAAAGCATCCATCAGCTTAGCCTCTATATCGCCTTTCACTCCTTCGCTTTTGGATATGACTTTCCAACCTTCTTTCGCCTTGACAGAAAAATCTTTCGATACAGCCATTGTTTTTCCCAGATTGTCCACCTCTTCAGACAAGAGGGTTTCGCTATTCGGCTCGGCAGACAAATCAGTAACCACTTTCAACTCATGTACGGAAAAACCATCCAGCTGCAGGACATAAGATTTATCCGAATCGTCATAAATAACTTCGCCATTATCCGTTCCGTTGACATAATGCTTCACTTCCGTGAAATAAACATCGTTATCAGCTTCCACAGCCTTCACCCTTATTTCCAACGGCTTTTCAAACTTGACACCGTCCGGTTGGCAATCAAAGCTAGATAGCGCCAATGCAGAAGATGTTGTTTGCGGAGTAGAAGTCGACACCGCTTTATCGGCCACTTCTTTCAGCTTTTTATCAGCAGCCGATACAAATGCCGTGATTGCTATATCCGTTTCTTTCTCTACTGCACCGGCGGGAACAAACGCTTCGGTATTCCGGGTAACAGTAAATAAAGCATCTTCCTCCGGAGTTACTTTAACTGATTCAGCCTGCTTAGTCAGTATCTGCGAATAAAACACGGTGGCTCCTTTTTCTGCTTTGCTATCTACCGTCACTTCATGTTTAATCGTGAGGTAGCCGTCTTTAGCAAAGTTCAGTTCAAAGGAACCTTTTTTATCCACCTCGATCTGGTAAATACCGGAAGCATCTGTTTTTGCCGATGCATTTCCGGCAGATATGGAAACATCAGCTAACGCATTTGTCCCGTCCGTTACCTTACCGGTAATAAAATAGGCTTCTTTTTCCAATGGGTTTTCCACTACTTCAGGAACCGGTTCCACTTCATCTTTTTTACAAGAGTTGAAGGACAATCCCCCAACCATCAATGTTGCAGCCAACAGGCTCAACGACCAAAAATTAGTTGTTTTCATACTAAAAATGAATTAATTAATATTTATTTTGTAATGATTTTCAGAATCTCTCTTTTTATAAAATCCGGAGCATCATATCCCCGGCTACCATTTTCATCGGGGCGGACTTCGTAGCTGTAACCTAATAACTCGTCGCCATACAAACCGCCATGACGAGCCCTGTATTCATAGCCGAAATATTCAGGTAACCTGAAACGGACGGCTCTGCGTTTCCCCCGCTTCGTTCCCGGAATCGGGAGAGCAAAATGAAAACCACCATTCATCTCACCATCGGTGAACAGGCCATATACCCCGACCGTCACCTCGCCAAAATGACGGCGGCAATCTAATCGGGCTCCCATATCGCCATACACCAGCCGCACAGCCGCCAAGTCTATCTGCAAACCGTAATGCGGTTCGTTATACCGTCCCCAGACGGAACCCGACACCTTTCTCCAGGTCGAAACCACCCATTCCCCTCCATAGCAGGTACTCGACCCGGTCAGTCCGACATTCGCACCCACCAACCACCGTCCCCGGTCCGGTTGATAACGGAGGGCAGCATCCACTCCCATCCGGTTACCCGTGAAGTTTCCGACCGTAAACCGTCCCAACACACCACCCGGCAGACGAAATTCCTGCCGCAGTGTAATCACTCCCGGACGTATATATTTGCGGAAATCAGTCATATTCGTATAAACCGGCAACACGACCTGTCCCGTCAACACCGCCCCTTTCCAAAGGTCCATCTGGATAGCCGGAGAGAAATTGACCGCTACCCCATATAATTTATCAAGCCATGAATTCTGTAAGAACAGTTCCGGATACAACACCACATCTATCCGTCCCGCCATCTTATTTCTGCTCTCCTTCCCTTTCAAGCGCCGCATCGCCTCATCCGTACCGTAACTCACCTCCAATGCCGCCGTCTGCCGGGGCAGTGTCAGCAACAAACGCGGTATACGGTCGTCCAGTACCACCAGCTCATACGCAGCCGCCTGTTCCGCCTCCGGCAGGCTGCGCAAGGCTTCAATCACAGCCGCCAGGCCGCGATACGTACCCCGGTATACATTATCTTCATAGGCTATCGTACAGACCGAATCGGTCTGTGCCACCAGTATCTCCTCCATGCCGAGCGATAACAAAGTTTGTTCAGCCGCTTCTGCCACCGACCTTCCCGCCGGTTGTTGCCCCAGCAACCCTGCAACCATCCCCCAGGCCATCAGGCAAACCACTCCCAAACGTCTTCTTCTCATTGTCGGCCTCCCTTCTTTTTGAGCAATACCAGCTCATACCGTATCCCGCCCGATACCGCTTTCAAGTCGTAACAAAACAGATGTATCGTAAAATGATTGAAAAGACGCACGCTACCGCCCATATTCACCGCACTGCCGTCGTATTCCGCCATCAACGAAAGCGGACGGAAGAAGGCCGGTGAATAACTCATTCCTCCGAACACTCCGTCACGAACGGCATGCTTACGGAACGGGATATTCCATCCGAACGTAAACATCAGGTCATGACCGCCGGGCCGGAAGTGCTTCGTCGCTACCCCGTACACCGACGAGAAATAACGGTTACCGGTAACCTCACTGAATGTATTCAGTTGCCTGGTCGTCAAAGCGTCATTGCTCCCCACGACCACCGACGGCCAGTATTTCCCCTCCTTCAACGGACGTATTCTAAGCGACACCGAACGGTCCTGATTCCATTTACCCGTCTTGAGTTTCAGCAACGTACACCGATACCCGATTTCCAGGCAAGGCAGAAATGTCATATTCAAGAAATAATTTCCGGAATCATAATCCCAGAAATCGGGAAGCATCTGCTCCGGCAGATAATTTACTCCCATCATAAACGTCCCGTCTGCCTGCATATCTGCCGTCGGAATATTCAATAACCCTGTCCCCCCCATCGAGTGTTGAGCATATAAGAATGAATCCCCCAGCAGAATGCCAGCAGCCAAAACAAATAAAACCCTAATTTTCAACTTTATTTTTTAATTTTCAATGATCAAACCGCCCCCGGCCTACCCAGCCACACCGAAACGTGGCGCAGTTGCTCCCGCCGTTCCGCCAGCTTTATAACCAGTTCATACAGCAACTCTTCATGGTCTTCCTGTACCACCTGACGGACCAACCGGGAGATCAGCCGGAGCAAACGCGCCTCGCTGTACAGGAACAGCAGATAAGGCAGATATACATCGGACGATAACAGTTCCAGATCAGTCTTCAATTGAATATCATATTCCCGATGCAGTTCATCAACAACACATTGAAGCGAGACCGACAACCCATTCTCCGTTCCTGTCTCCTGTAAATGTTCGAAAATACGCTGATGATCCGCATCCTCAAACCAGAGATCATCCGTCTCCAGGGCCGAAGCCACCAGGTCGATAAACAGGTACTCCTCCCCTCTCAAACGAAAAGTAGCTTCCGGATACAACAGGCAAACCGTCAGCAAGGCACACTCCGACGAATGCGGCCTGTTCTGCAACCGCCCGATCATCCGCGCAAAATCTTCCCTGCCTAACCGACGGAATAAAGAATCCGGATCTTCCCCATCAGGAATCAACGCCGAATCGGCATCCATTCCCGCTTCCCGCAAGCGCAACACTGCTTTCTTCGAAGCCGCCAGCCCCGCCCCGTCACCGTCGAGCAGCAGACAGGCACGGTTGGTGTACTTCTTCAACAAAGCAATATGACTGCCGGTCAAAGCCGTCCCGCACAAAGCCACCGTATTGACAAATCCGGCAGCATGCATCGCGATCGCATCCTTATATCCTTCGGTAATAAACACATAATCTTCTTTCCGTATCACCGCCGCCGCACGGTTGAGCCCGTACAAGGTAGCCCCTTTGTCATACCCGTCGGCTGCCGACGAGTTGATATATTTCGGAACCGAAGTATCCTCGTCACACAACCGGCGCGCTCCCATCCCGACCAGTTTCCCATACTCGTCGCGCACCGGAAAAATAATCCGGTTGCGCATCACCTTCCATTCGGCAGGAACCTGTACAGGCGACATGCCCACTTCAAAATCCAGATAAGCAGCCGAAAGCTCCGTACACCCGCAGGCATAAGGCAATAACAGTTTCATAAAAACCGCAAAATCCTTTGCCGGCTGTTTCGCCTGTCGCTTGATAGCCAACTGCCCTGTACCGGGTAATCCGATACCCGGCTTATCCCCGGCAAAGCCTGTGGTCAGTTTTCTGACCGCTTCATCCAGCGTACAATGTTCCATCTTCCTGACAAACTCTAACACGTCCCCATGTTCCCCGCAGGCAAAACAGGAATAAGTCTGTTTTTCGGGATTCACCATCAACGACGGATGATGGTCCGCATGAAACGGACACAAACCGATATAATTCTTCCCCTTAGGCTGCAAATGCTGATAACCGCCGATCACCTCCTCGATACGAAGAGATGATTTTATTTGTTGAAAATCATTCTTCTTCATAACGCATCCGGTTATCATAGTTAGTAATATGGGTAAATGACTTATCGTAACGGAAACGGGCAATCCCGGTCGATCCGTTTCGCGTTTTCAGTATATATAATTTTCCTACCCCCCGCAGGCTCTCCCCTGTCGTCTCGTCCTTGAAAATACCGTAACGTTCGGGGCGGTGAACGAAAAAGACACAATCCGCCACCTGTTCGATCACACCCGAATCACGCAGATCGTGCAATTCAGGGACATATGCCTTATCGGCACGTTGTACACTATTACGATTCATCTGCGACAAGACCAGCACCGGACAATTGGCATCGACAGCCAACTGTTTCGCCCCTTCTATATTACGGCCCACCAACTGGTCCATCGTCTCCCCGGCACGTCCTTTGCGTTCCATCAGGTGCAGATAATCGATCACCACCAGGTCACACAGCCCCTTCTTCTTCTGTAACATCACCTGGGCACGGATATTCTCTATGCCATTGCCCGGCGTATGGTCGAAAAAGAGCGGCAGGTCTTCAAACTTCCCCGCCATTCGTTCCATCTGTTCCAATTCAGCCGCCGTCAGTCCCTCGACGCGCAAGTGGTCGGCATCCACACCGGCATAACCGGCAAAAAGACGGTTCATCGTCTGCATGGCCGTCATCTCCAGGCTGAAGAAACAGACCGCTTTTCCCGAAAGCGCCACATTCATGGCGATGTGCATGGCGACAGCCGTTTTCCCGTCGCTCGGACGTCCGCCTTCCACCAACAGTTCACCGTTGTAAAGTCCGCCCGTCACGTAGTCGAACTCTTCGATTCCCGACAGGATACGCATCTTGTCATTCCCCGTGCTCAATCGTTCACGATGCATCTGAAGCACCTCGTTAGCCGTACACCCGATACGTTCGATCGGTTTGCCCACCGTGCATCTCTCGCGCAGTTCGAGCAACGACCGCTCCGCCTCTTCTATCAACAGCGTGTAAGAAGATTCGAACACGCCCGCCTTTGCGCCCAGCATCACAAAAAGAGTGTTCAACAGACGGAGCATATACTGCCTTTTCACCTCTTCCACATAATAAGGCAAACCCGAAATATGGCGTATGCGCCCCGTCAGCGAAGCCAGCCGTTTGATGCCGCCCCACTCCTTCCAACGCTTCTCGTCGGTCTTACGCATTTCGGTATCGACCGTGATCATATCCACCGTTTCCCCTTTGTCGTACAGATTGCTGACAGCCTGATAGATAAATGCCAGGTCCGGACGGCTGAACATATCCGGCTTCAAGACGGGAAAGGTGCCCACTATTGCTCCGGCATCGAGCAGCAAAGCGCTGATAACGGCTTCTTCCACCTGTTCCACACTGATGTTGTTTTCTGCCGCGAATATTTTATTTTCGATATTGTCTGTAGTCATGGTCGATTCAGTTAACGTTTTTATTTGGATATTGCTTGCTTCTTCCCCCTATCTTGGCCTCAGCCTCCGACAAGCGTGCAGCGGCATCTTCCGCCAGTTTCGCTTCGTTCGTCCGACCGTTTTTGCCTGTGTCGCGCAACTTGTATTCCTTCTCCGAAACAAAACAGAATTTATCGTATCCGTTTACGCGGATGACAGAGCCGCCCGGTACCCTGACTATCTCGACCAGTTCTCTTTTCTCCAGTTTCTCAAGCAAGCGGCTGATCGAGCCGAAAGGTATTCCCGACAATCGCGACAGCTCACGATACGTGCCTACATACTCCCCTCTGTAACTTATCACCTGGTTATTTCCCAATTTCACCACCCTGTCATCGAAGTTGCATGAAATAAACAAAACCAAATGCAACTTGGCCAACATTTTTTCTTCTTTCTCCAAACTCAATACCCTGGAATATAAGACTCTGGGTACTTTTATGAATGAATGTCCCATATATTCGAGCGCCACCCGTTCATGTTTTTTGTTTTCTTGTCTCATGTGTATTACTTTAACGTATAACATCTGAAACGCAATTTGAAACACTTTTAAAACGCTACTCATCCGGTTAACAAAAAGATTTGAGGTTTTTCGAAACACTTTCGAGACGCATCACCCTATTTTCTATATATATATTAAAGAACTTCTTAAAAGAACATATAAAAAATAAGCATTGATTTTCAAATTGCATTACGAAAACAAAAGTAGACGGTCCGGAAACGGATGGCAACCCGCTTTTTTCCGCATTTTATTTTTTTAGAAGGCTTTCTGACAACAGGTTATAAAATTAAAATACGTATTTTTGTATAAATACAGTTTGTTAAACTAGTATAATCTATACTACGAATGACTCAAATGTGAACTGAGGTATTCTTTCGTACAACTCATTTCAAAAATGGTGAGCAGGGCAGCGGCCAATCTCCCGTAGGAGATATCTCCGAATAAACCGGCTTCTCTCATTTCGAGAAACTGTTCAATCACTTTCGTCTTTCCCTTTTCATCCAATGGAATTTTTTCAAAAGCCTCGACCAGATTCGTGTAGCCGAGTTGAAGCAGGATCAATTCTTTATTGTTTTCGAAAAACTGCATCCGCAGACTATCCCAGCGCCCCGTGCATTTCGTGTCATTACACGCCAAGACAGGGATGAGCATTAATATCAGACCGATTTTATCATCGTTCTTCTCGATTGCGTCCTCCAGGTACGTATACGCAAGGTTTCTACCGGCCAAAGCGCCGATTCTTTTTTTACGATCTTGATCAGATCGATATATTTTTTATCTAATAAATCCATATGACAATTGTATTATGCTGTCAGAAAGCCTTTTTTTACTGTCAATTTCCTAACTATATAACTGCACACGCATAACTGTATAATCCGCCACACATAACTATCTGTTTTCTCACTTATGGTTCGCCCAGAAAACGGACGATAACCTGCACCTGTATGGGTGTCAGGATTCTTTTCCCCTTCTTCCACCCGCACCGTTCCAGTTCGTCTGTCAACGGAGGGTTCACCTGTACCCATTTGCTTAATCTTTTGCTAGACGATTCGGGGGTCAGTCCCTCTCCATACAGCAATGCCAATTCCTGCCACCCATACGATCTAATCTTGAATTTTCCATCTTCCATATTTCCTCCTCCGTTGTTTTACATACCTTGAAGTTACAAAATAAAAATGACACAGGAAGCATGATTCTCAATTATTTTAAAAAAAAATAGTTAATTGGCAATCAAAATAAGAACAAATATTCATCAATCTTCCCGTTGAAGGACAGAAAGGAATTTGCGTTTTCCCATCTGTGTACCTTTGTATTGTTATCGATAACCAACCAGTTAATCGTCAATAGCTTTCGGAGTATTTCCATTGGCATATTGGCACATTGTCAAATAAAAAAATTATTTCCCATGGCTTTAAAGTATCACTTAGTACAGCGTCTCGACAAGAGTAAAGATGCTGCTGCCGGTTCAAAGCTGTATTACGGCCAGATCCGTGCCCAACAGAAACTGGAGTTTAACAAACTCTGCGAAATCATTGCTTCTTATTCTACGGCTTCACGCGGTGATGTCATGTTAGTGATCGACGGTTTGTTGTACGTCATGCGCCAACATCTGGAAAACGGCGAAGTGGTCCAGGTGGGCGATTTCGGTAACTTCCGTATGCTGGCCGGCAGCAAGGGGACAGCGGTTGCCGATGATTTCACCACGAGTCTGTTCAAAAAGGGTCGTATCGTTTTCACACCGGGTTCCATGCTGAAAGAAGTCACAGCGAAACCGAAGTTTGAGAAAATTGTACCGATCACCTCTTCCGGCAACAGTGGCTCGGGGAGTGACCGTCCTGAAATCGAGTAATGACGCACCATGAAAAAGCAAGATTTCATCAAACAGTATTTGCCTCTCGCCCAAAAGGCGGGAGTGCAATTCGGAATGAACCCGGTCATCATCCTGGCCCAGTCCGCCATCGAAACCGGCTGGGGCGAAAGCACGCTTTGCAAGGAGCATAACAACTTTTTCGGCATCACGGCTTACGGTCATCCGAACCCTTTCTGGAAAGGCGACCGCAGCGACCTGTCTGCCGTCACCGGTCGTCCGTCCTTATGGTTCCGCCGGTACGCTTCACCGGAAGACAGTTTCCTCGACTTCGCCCGTCTGATCCACTCGGCCTATCCTGTGGCTGCGACTCTCACCTTCCACCCTGCGGCTTACGCCAAAGAGATTGCTTACAGCAAATATATCAGCGAAGTGAACGGCGATAACCGTGCGGCTTACCAGCGCATGTTGGTGGCGGTCAGCCGGTCGATAGAGCGATTGAAGGTAAATTAATTTTCAATTCTCAATTTATAATTTTCAATTTCCATGAATGTCCTTGAAACAATTCTCAACTTCCTCACCAGCCTTGCCCGGATCATCTTCCCCCGCAAGCGAAAACCGGCAGCCGGTGACTGCCCCTGTCCTCATCCTCTGCCTGCTCCTCCTGAGCCTCCTCTCCCTCCTGATGAGGGAGACGGAAGTGACCCTGACCTGCATCGGGGCGATTCTCTCGCTCTCTCCCAGGGGAACTGGGGAAGCACCAGAGATGGGAAGAATAACCTCCCGCCCGGAGCCGACTGGCTCGGAATGTCCGGATATAGCCTGATGCTGATGGGCGGGGCGGGGTGTCTTTATAAATGGTTCCTCTCATAGGCGGGATAACAGAGTATTCCCAGCATCAGACGAGTTTCTTTATAGGTTTCGTCCATATTGATCCATACCTGCAGCATCCTGATAATAGTTATAAATTGATAGATATACCCTCTCGAGGGTATATCTACCAGGCGGATGCTTACAAAACTATCCTCTTTTCTTTTTATAATAAACAAACAGTAGTTTTCTCACAATACTGAAACCTAAGTATTTAAACATTTTCACCTTCTTAACATAAGGACACCAAGCGTAATCTATCAACCACCAAAGCTTTTTCATCTCATAAAAAAAAGCTAACTGTTCACTAATAACTACGCTATTTGAAAGAACGACCCATAAAACATACTGAAGAGCCATATAATTCAAAAGAGCTTCACTATTGGAACAATTACCCACTTTGCCTTTTGCGGCATACTTTTGTAAGACTCCAGCAATGTCGCTTAGGTTCTTCACTCCAACATTTGCAGAAATTGAACTGGCATTTTGTTGTCGATACACATAAAAATATTCATTGATAGCCACAAAGGTGTGAGCATTTAATATCAACTGAGCACAATATTCTATATCTTCACTTAATTGGTTTTCTACAAAACGTACACTGCGTTCTTTGAGTAATTTAGAATTTACCAATTTATTGCACGCAGAAGTAACAAATACATTATGTTCAAGCAATAGTCTTAACCCCACCTCTTTACCATACAAATCACTAGGCAAACCCATTTGTATAGTTTTATTACGATCTGTTGTTTGATAGAATTTTTTGAAGCCATATAAAATAACATCGGGCATTTTTGTTTCACACACGTCAACGCATTTTTTAATAGCATCAGTATCATCCCAATAATCATCGCTATCAATGAAAGCAATATAGTCACCTGAGGCTATATCAATACCCGCATTACGGGCAGAAGATAAACCTCCATTCATCTTATGCACAACTTTTATTCGGGAGTCTTTGTTTGCATAATCATCACATATGCAAGGGCATTGGTCAGGAGATCCGTCATCCACAAGAATAACTTCAAAATTCTTGTAAGATTGAGCCAATATGCTATCAATACATTGGTTTATATATGGCTCCACTTTATAAACAGGAACAATAATACTAATTTTCAAATTCATACCAATGTCTCTTTTATTGCTTCGTTAAAAGGTTTTACAATATAATTACCTCTCTCATATTTTGATGCTTCCATCGTGTAGGCAATACCACCATAACCTTTATTTACGATCGAGGTGAAAGATAATAAACCAATTCCAAGTCCTAACAGCTTTGATGTACATCGTTTTATTCCTACAGCTTTAGCTATCGAAGACATCAACTCAACAGCACTTACAGTCTTATCATCTTGTGGAAGGAACACCCCTCCATCACGATTGATAATTACCAATCTACAAAACTCGGTAAGATTATCAATATAAAGCACGCTCTGCTTTACATCATCGAAAGCTTCGGGAATAGCTGGCAATTTTCTCACAATAGAGGCATAACCGGTTATATAACCACCCTTACAGTTCTTTCCATACACATTAGGGGGTCTGATTATGGTTATCGTAAACTTATCATTCTCCAATTCTTTTAACTGCAATTCTGCTTTATACTTACTATTTCCATAAGGCTCACGAGGATTAGCCGGAGTTTCTTTCGTGATAATTGCTCCCGCCATGGTTTTTCCCATACCATATACTGCCATGGTACTAAAAAATACGAACTGCTTCACGCCTTGACTCTTTGCCCTCTTTGCCACTTCTACCGGTAAAACAGTATTTACTTTATGGTATATCACAGTATTGATTATGCCTTTACGATGGACTATTCCGGCGACATGTATTACAACATCATACCCCCAAAAGTTAAATTCTTTCCATGAATCCAATCTGACATCAAGGAAATCAACTTCAAAAGAAATATCTTTTGAGGCCAGCAACCATGCCCCTATTTTATCACCAATATAACTATCCTTCCCGCTAATAAGCACCTTCATATCAAATTATTTTAATCCAAGAAGTTGCATACGATTATCCATCAATTCTCTGATAAATCGTTTCTGTTCAAAGTTCTCTTCTGCGAACTTACGTCCATTTTCCCCCATACGCTTAGCCTCTTCAGGGTTCTCAAGCAAATAAATGACGGATTCTATTATATCCCCGACACTTGCCACATTGATCTCAAGACCTGTCAACTTATGGCGCATAGCACTCGACGGACCTGGATATTTCGTAGCGATTACAGGAACTCCCATCGCAGAAGCCTCAACCACACTCATTCCAAATCCCTCACGATAGCTTGGCAATATACATATATCCATTGCTGCCATGTGTTTAGGAACATCGGGTACACGGTCGGTTTTGATGATACTGTTACACTGACTGAAATACTGCAACAATTCCGGTTCTATAGACTCTTCTTTCTCAATGGGACCAACAAACAACAACGTAAGATCACTATATTTCTTTTTAAGTTCTCTGAAAGCTCTGAACAATTCATTACAACCTTTCTCACGTCCCAAACGACCTACAAATCCAAGAATCCTGCCTTCAGGGATATTGTAACGCTTACGTATCTCCACAGCAAATTCACCTTTGCGCAAAATATTATATGCACCAAGATCCAAACCTTTCGCGCTCCCTTTCCATATCACACAACTTTTGGAGGCATCATAAAGCCTATTGGCCCTGCAGAATTGTAAGTTCCCATCACTGTCAGGTTGTATCATAGTAGAATACTTACAGGTAATGCGCTCTATAGTCTCTGTGAGTTTACGAGCCAATCCTTGTTTAGTTACATACACCATACCCCATTGGCAATAAAGACGTACAGGGATATCCGCAAATTTAGAGGCAACTGCAGAATAGAAACTCGCATTAGGAGTAGAGTATTGGATGAGGTCAAATTTTTCTTTCTTCAAAAAATTATACATTTTCCAGATACTTTTCAGTGAACCAAGTACACTCATCCCACGAGGGAAATCAATAGGATGAGTATAGACAAATGGATAATCCTTCTTTAAGTCGGCTTCGTATTTATTGTCCATATTGCAAACAATCGTCACGTCTATCCCACGCTTGTTGTATTCACTCAAAAAAGGCTTTATCCAATTATTTATGGAAGACCATAAAGTGGTGACTATGCATATATGCTTTTTATTTGCCATTAGCAAAATCTTTTAGGTTATTATACATTACATTAAACATTCTCTCATTGTTGCCACTGCTCACAAAAGAGTTGTGCGGACTCACGGCCACATTCTTCATTTTCCATAACGGAGATTCGGAAGCCAAAGGCTCCTGTTCAAATACATCAAGAGCCGCATACAGATCCTGACGTTCTGCGAGCACATCAATAAGAGCCTGCTCATCTATAAGTTGTCCACGGGCAATATTCACTATTATAGCACCTGTTTTTAATACTTTAAGAAGTTCTCTGCCTATCAAGTGATGCGTTTCTGATGTTAACGGTGCAGTAATTACAATAATATCATACTCACCTACCATCACAGGCAGTTCTGATACAAGATGCATCTCGTTAAAATGAAGGGTTGGATTAATATGAATATCAAAACCAATTGTATTTGCCCCTAACGCCTCGAAGCGTTTAGCCACTTCTTGCCCAACATTACCTGCGCCGACCACCGCAACATTAGTTCCTGCAATTTCTCGCAATGTCCGGCATTTATCCCATACTCCCTTTGCTTGTGCAATCGCAAAGTGATTCGTATTTTTATAATGCTCTAACACTCGCATTACAGTCCATTCAGCCATAGGTATGCTATAAACACCGCGAGCATTAAATAAAACAATCTCTCTTTCCTGCATCTTATCTACTGGCACACGATCTAATCCCGCACTTGTAAGTTGCACGAGTTTCAAGTTTTCAAATTCATCAATATTATGATGTAGGAAGAGTCCATTGCATACAGTAGCATCAATTTCTTTTACAGACAAAGGCAATTCTTCTGTCTCTTGCTGCATGAAAAAGACCTCAAAACCAAGTGTCGATAACTTTTTCTTTTGGTCTTCTGTATAACTGAAAGCACCAGTAAGAAGTAGGTTCATGATTGTTTATTTTTTATCGATTCAACAATATCGGAGACTGACTTCTGAACAAATTTTCGGTTACTCTCAAAAAAATCAGCTGCTTGAGCAGATAGAGTAGACTCTAAAAATCGCAACTCCTGCATACCACAATTAAACGTTTCACGCAATTCCACTTCGTCAATAACTTTATCACTATTACAGAATGCACGGGCAAGGATTGCTCGAGTAGAACCCAACCGATAATGTTCGGCCATCACATGCTCAGCTGGCAACATGCCTCCCCCAAGGCGTGCTATGCCACCAAATCCATAAGGCACACCTCTCTTCTTAAATTTTTCGACTAAACGATCAACTGTACCATCGGCCAGCAACTGGAACATAAAGGTCATACCATACGACAAATGCAGGTCATTCAATCCGATATACATCTCATCGATGCCATCAAGAGCGAGAATATCATCTATCACCTCCACAGCCTCTTTTGTTTCAATAAGCAATATAGTTTTGGCACGACCACCTACATAACACAAAAATTTACGAACCTCCTCCACTGTCTTAAAAAATGGAAGCATAATAATGTCTGCCCCATTCTTTACAATAGCATCTATCTCTACCTCAGAATTTATATGAATTGGATTAGAACGTACTAAAAGTTGGGCTTTACTAAGGATGTAGTGCATAGTCGCTACATCATTCAACGAATGTTTAGACTGCACTGTATCCATACCTCCCTGTCGTTCTTGTTTGCCAATTTGCTCAAGATCAACAAATATTCTGTCCACCCCGGCCTCCTCAGCAATCAATGCAACATCAGGTTTATTGGTTATATAGAAAAACTTTATCATTATTACTACATCTTTACCCTTGTTTCACCAATATTCTCGTTGTTGGCATTGCTTAAAACCTTAAAGATTGTCATAAAGAAAATCTTCATATCGAATGCAAAAGAAACCTTACGGACATACTCACAGTTCAACTGAATACGTTGAGGCCAGGGTACCTCTTTGCGACCATTGACTTGTGCCCAACCAGTGACACCGGGACGCACATCGAACATATGTTTCTGCTCTTCAGTGTATTGTTCAAATGGCCAAGGATGATAAGTAAGTGCAGGACGAGGCCCTATCAATGCCATATCTCCTTTCATAATATTCCAAAGTTGCGGCAATTCATCGATACTTGTAGCTCTAATAATTTTACCAACGTTAGTTATACGAGAATCACCTTTATAAGAATATACACCGGTACCAGTCTTTTCTGCATTCTGACACATTGAGCGAAACTTATAAATCCAAAAAGGTTTCCCCCAACGACCAAGACGCTCTTGCTTAAAGATTATGGGACCCGGACTATCAATTTTAATAGCAATAGCTGTGATAATTAAAAATGGTGACAGCACCAACAACGCACAGAGTGCTATCACCGTGTCAATGATTTGCTTTACAGTAAGGTACATAGTAATATATTAGAATGGCAACCACATATTAAGAGTAAATATTAAGTTAAGTAAATTAGCACGAGTATTTGTTTCTTTCATGTTAACCACACGTATGTTCATGTCATAGAGTTCTTTATTAAGATACTTTTTCATATCAACATGGTGTTCATCGCTAATTCGCTTCTTAAGAGGAACACGCAGCAAAGAGTCAAGGAACTTACGGTTATTGTACAAGAACGTAATGTCAAAACAATAACGCATCTCTGTAATATTTAGACCGCCCCAACTGCCCCATGTCACCTCATTATAATGAAGATCAGCAGGAAGATAACCATTAGCCACCGCTTCCTTATATTCATATTTATTGATATAATCAGCAAATATTTTATCTATCTTATGAGCCATACAACGATTACCAAGAAATATCTTATAAAGGTTACGGAACAACTTTGGAGAAAGATCTGGCATAGAAGTACGGTTATAATGTTTGTACCAATAAGCACGAATCGTTTCACTTACCCAAGATTTCACCTCCACATCAATATCACAATGTTCTTCAAGATAACAGCGTTTACGCACTTCATTTGGACACTGAGGAGCAATATAACCATCATTGTGGTCAAGTATAGCCGCCTTAACCTCAAAATCCTTAATATCTCTATCATTGTCTGGTATTTGATAGATTGTATGTTTAGTTTTGAAATGGTCTGCAATTTTTTTTGCTGCAACCACATCAGGCACTTCTTTAGGTGCTGACTGATACGAAAAGGTCGCATACTTGTCGTAATAACCATTGCAAGCTGCAAACGTGGTATTACTGTCTATACCACCAGTCAAAGAAATTGCAGGTTTATCCCATTTTTTAAGCAATAATTCTGCATTACGTTTTAATATATCAGCAGAATAGCGAATTACATCATTGTACTCCTTATCATTTTCTGTCATCTTGATATCACGCACTGGGTAAAATCGATGGTGTTTTACACCTTTACCAGGAGTGTATTCAAAATCAATATTTACCACAATACGTTTAACACAGTTATAAGGTGAGATGTCACCTGGCATATAGGGTCCCATCACGCGATGATACCATCTATAGTTGATAAGCTCCTTAACAAAATCCGTCATCTCAAGACCATAAACATCATCAAATAGTTGAGTGTGCGAACTCATCATGAAATTACCATCAGGCATTTCTCCATACCATGCCCCATACATACCAGAAGGATCAACCTGAAAATGGATTGTTTTTTCTACAATCCAACCCATCATAAACACACCTGTCAACTCATCTATGCGATCTTGAAATTTATCAGTACCGTAAGCATCTGCTATATGAGCTAACTGCTTCTTTTCATCCCACTCCATGGTGAATGGGTTATAGCAATGTCCTATGAGCCACATTGTACACTTATCACCTTTTACGATATGGCAATAAGATTCCTTATGTAGAAGTGCCACCCTTCAGCTATCTGCCAGTTCCAATTACCATAAAAAGGAAACAAATCCATATTATTTAGAGCATTTTGACTAATCAAGAATCCACGACGGAAAAGAAGATATTGTAGCTCTCTATGAGCATCCAACTTCAATTGCATCTGTCTACTTTTTGTTACCTGTTTCATTTTTATTCTTATATTTTTTATCTATTATAGACATTAATTCCATGTAAAATGACTTGTAATATTTAAAGATAATTTTGTTGTATACAGACTATGCTATTAACTTCAATAAGTTAATAATAATACAGATAATCTACCTTAAATGCTTTTTAAGATAGTTTTATATTCTTAGATTAGATATAATCCCTTCACGTTTCTCTTTAGTCAGTTTATAATCAATACATTCTTTATTTTGTCTTATTGATTTAGATATACAATAGGTTACAACTATAAAAGATAATAATTTTGCTCTGTGTCGCATTGCTGTACCTGAATTGGTAACACCTATTCCAAATATAAATACAACTGTCAAGAGTGACATTATCAAACCCCGCTTAAGCGTATTGAAAGCATTAGGCTTTGATTTATATATACCCCAACAAAGTATTAAATACCATATACTGTCAATAAAAAAAGCAAGGATATCTTGAATACCTCTCCATTCCCAAGGCACAGGCGATAATAAGAAATAAAACATCTTGAATGGAGAGAAAGCAATTGCATCAGACATGCTTGAGACTGGTAACCAAAGCAAATAATCACTCCCTCCTTTATCGTATTGTTTTTTGTAACCCGAGATTAATACTTCGTCTATATTTTCACTATCCACACCGTCTAATTTGTTTCCAAATATATCCATATAATTGGATAAAAACATCGAAAAGCCTAAAACTGCAACAATGGCCAACCAACTTCTAGCATTAAGTTTAAAGGTATCTTCTTCCCTTTTATACAATGTTAACACCAGAAAATATCCGAAAACAATACCAATTGTTCCTCCATGCATATAGGTTCCACCTAATAATAAAACTATTGATTGTACAAAATCATTAACACTACCAAACTTGTACCATTTTAAAAAATAAAAAAGGCTTATAGTAGTAAAAAACTCTACCCACGCTTCACGCAATAGTCCACCTGAAAAAATTATTAAATTAGGCTCAAAGCAAAGTATTAATGTTCCTATCTTAACGAGTCTTTTTTCTATATTAAATAACCTAAGACATTTTTGTCCATAAATAATAACTCCTACACCAAATAGAACATTTATAAATTGCGCCATTACTCGTGAGCAATTTGTAAATGAATAGAAATACGTTAGAAAAACAGTGTAATTAGTTACATATCGAGGATCACTATTTCCTTGATTTGATTCTGCTAAATAATGAAAGAACTCAGAATCAGCACCCAAATTTGGTATGGAAAATAAATGTAACATATCGCATAACAACAAACAAACACGAACGAAAACAGCTGCTACTATAAAATTTTTGAACAACAGGTTCTTGTTTTGGATTATAGCAATAACAAGAAACAATATTCCTAATAACAATCCTAATAATTCAACAGTTCCTAATTGATAATCCATAATTAATTATTTTTACAGCTCATGACTATATTTTATTTAGTATCAAGCGATATTGCAAAAATTATATTCATAGTTCCTTTTCATGTAGATAACTATCTTATATGTTTTATTATTAGTTTTAGCCACAAAGGAATTTTCCTTTTTAATTTTGATTTAAATATTGTTTTTCTATGTGTTCTACTATAATATTTATCAAGACCTTTTGCACCCTCTTTCTCATAAATATTCCACAGTTTGTCCAACCCTCTGTTGTGGTGAGTTGCCGAGACCAATTGACCATTCTCGCGTTGAGCTAATTCAATGGAAGATGGTATTATATATAAATAATTAGATAGTTGCTTTATTATATCATGCGCTTTTATAGTATTTGCTAATAAAACAGATACTCCAAGTTTAGTATCAAAATCCGGATGAGCATTCTTCACACCCCAATAGTCTCCTATGGTAAAATCACTCGCGCGTTGAGTAGTTGCATATTTACAGTTATAACAAGATGGTCTATAAAGATTTCCTCCCCAATAATAATAATAATAATAGGATTCCCCTGTAGATAAATATATATGTTTTTTAGTGCCTGAAGTCTTCTTGTAGGTTGCATGTAACAAAGCACCCCAACCTCGTTTTTTGTCCCTAAACTTTAAGTCAATAATATTTCCTCTTACTTTACTTTCAAGCAAGTCAAGATAGCTGCGCAAAAAACGAGCACTCGGAACGCCATGGCATATTAACTCCACACAAACAAGATTTTCGTAATCTTGTTTTAGATAAGCTCTCAATCCAGCACATTGACACGGAGTACCACTGAATAATACTTTCTTACCTTCTCGTAAATCTGCTTTAACCAAAGATAGACAACCTCCAATTTGACTCTGTACATACTTTGAACCTTGTAATTTAGGTAAATCATCTGCTTTTTGAATACGAATATGAATAGGCATCATATTTTCATTCCAAGCGGAACCATATACAGTACCTCCTTTATCAAGAATCCACTGGGCCAGTGCAGAAAAAGCACCTCCAGATGTACTCTCTTTCAACTGGATAATATTTTTATTCTTTACTGCGTATACATCTTGTCGTTCAGTATTGGTAACAGGTTTGTCTGATCCAAAAACACAGACAGAATTACATAATCTACAATTAGTACACAGAGATTCATCTACACTTGGATATAAAAAACCACGCTCATCTTCCTGCATTGTGATAGCTTTATGGGCACAAACATTCACACAAGCCTCACATCCGCAACATTTTGTTTTATCTTGTATCTGTATCATTAATCCTCCAAAGCTTGTTTAAGAAAGTTGATAGATTCTGTTCGTAATTGCCTCAACTTTGCTGAAACAACACTCATGTCTAATTTTAAGTGCTCTTTAGAAGGCAGTGGTGCGTTCAACTCTATAATTCTGTTATTCAACCCAATACTATCAAGCAAAGATACTTGACGAGAATCACCACTTTTTCTGTTTTCAATTATAGAATATACAGGTCGTTCGAAATTTACAGCGAAGGCTGTTCCATGAAAAGAAGTTGTAAGCACAATCTCTGCATCACGAATCATCTGCATAAACTCAATAGGGCCAAGTCCCACCATATAATGCGAATCCCTATTGAATATTTTTTGAGGAGGTCTGGTTCCATATATCAGTTTGTACCCAGTTATGTTTCGAACATGCTCTGCAAACTCATCTGCATATGGAAAAGCATTAAAAGTATAATTTAAAAAATAGCAAAAAATATATTTCTCCTTAATTATACGCGATTTGGGAATTTCTTTATTCCATTCTTCTATATCTAAAAGCAGAGTAGGGTCTAAAACAACCGATGCTGATTTTCCACATAATTGTTTGGTCAATGCAACACCAGACGCTTCTCGTACCCCAATATAGGAGTATTTAGACAAGTTTTTGTGATATAGTCCTCGTAGTGTATGTGGTATATTAGTTGTTCCATAACTTGCTGCATACGAAACACACTTTTTATTTTCAGGAACAAAATTAAGTAAGAAAGACATATCCCCCCTAGTGTATCGAGGGTTCCACACTTGATCACTTCCTGTCATATAAATATCATAACTGGGAGAACATGTGTTAATGTCATCAGGAGACCAATATGTTTTATTAGATATATGAACTCGTTCTTTAAGAAAATTATCTGTCAATTTATGCTGTTTAAGCAATCTTATAGTATATAATATTTTTATAAATTTCTGCTTAAGAGTTATTTTGCTTGTAGAAATAGGAATCTTTACAATAGAACTATTTACTTGAAATGAATTCGGAAAAACATAGTCTATGAGTTCCGACTGATATCCTAGTTCATCTACTACCTTACATAAAGCAAAGGCTTGTAATACAGACCCATAGTTATGAATGCGATGTATAGTTATGATACCAACTGTTTTCATGTTTGCTAATTCGAATGTTGTAGATATATATTTTCTAACATAGATGCGGTGTTTCGAATATCAAGACCATTATTTTTTAATTCGCATTGTCTACTCTCCCTTCCATTATCATTAACAAACTCTTTCGCGGCATACGCCCAAGCTTTGTCATTACTTAAAGACAAATACCGGACAGATGCTCCAAATGATAACTCAGGAGTGATTGTATTTGATAAAAGAACAGGAAGTCCGGTTGCCATAGCTTCAACAGCAGCAACAGGAAAACCTTCATACAAAGAAGGTAAGATAAAAACATCGTATGCTTGTAACAATCTACTAACATCGCTACGATTACCCAAACAGAGAACTTTGTCGCTTAGGTCTAATTTATCAATAGCCATCTTCGTTTTTAACATATCCTCACCGTCTCCTGCCATAACTAATATAGCATTTGATATCTCTTTCTGAATCTCATTAAATATAGAAATAGCTTGTACATTATTTTTTGGAGGAGCTACACGTCCTACCATGCCAACTATAAACTTGTCCTCAACCCCAAGTTCACCTCTAACTTGTTCACGTAGATTCTCGTTATATGAATATAGCTCCGTATCTATTGCATTAGGTAACACCTTCACCCCCTTCGTTTTTATATTCACCTTACCAAAAGTATAGATTCCGGCTTTTTCTCCACAAGCAATTAAACATGTCGCATAATATGCATTAAGAATGTAGCCACTCCATTTTCTTAACTTTTGGCATAAGCCAAAAGAAAGAGAACCTGCAGTATGTGCATGTGCAATTCGAATCTTAAGTCCAACTTCCTTGGCTGCTTTTAAAGCAACCCATGAGGTGTCATTCTCGTGTACATGAATCGCATCATATTTACCCTTTATCAACAAAGTCTTGATATCATTCACATAGGCCTCTCTGTCAATAGATTTAAGAGCAATTTTATAGATATTTGCACCAAGGCTGCGTAAACGTTGGCCGTTGAGACCGTCAGCATTTGTAGTCAATGCTACATCAAAGTGGATTTTACTACGATTTATATGGCTATAATAATTAACAACAACAGAAGATATACCACCGGCATCTGCACCAGCCATCACATGAAGAACTTTTATTTTTTTCATCCTTGATTCTTTTTATTGAATCGGCTCACATATCTTAAGATACTAATACGTTCGCGCTTTGTTAATCCCGTAAACATAATTAAAATACATGTCCCTAAAACCGATAATAATATTTTTGTAAACAACTGTATAATATTCCCGCTATCATGTTGCTCTGGTATTAAAGTAATGACGATTAAAATAACCAGCATCGGCACTCCTATTGGAATTAAAACTTTTTTAACATATTGCCAAATAGGCAAAGATATTATAGGCATAATAATTATAATACGTATTGCACATACCAATAATTCAACTGCGAGGTATATTGCCATTACTATGACTGGTGTAGCTGAGAACCATTTTAATGATACATATGAAATTGGCAAGGTTATCATTGATATTCCACCTGTTATTATTTGGTATTTTTTTATTCTTCCAGTTGCTTCTATTGTTGCTTCCAAACAATAATTCAAACTGAAAGCTAATTGTTGAATTAATATTATACGAACGAATGCAATAGAATATTCAGGATACTCGCCTAACCATATTTTTAGAACACCAGGTGTAAACGCATACAATGGCATTATCATCACCAATGTTAAAAATACAGTCATTTTCGATGATAATAATATGAGTAAGTGCATTCGTGGAATATCTTTTTGAGCATATGATTTTATTATTTGCGGTTTCACAGCCACAATGAAATTTGAACAAAATTTTAACAATGCAGCATGGACTTGATTAGCTATACCTCGAGCTGCATTAACAACTGGACCAAAAAAAATATTTAACAAGATATTTGTTCCTTGCATACTTAATAATGCGGCAGTACTTCCACAGACTTTCCATGAAGTGAAGCTAAATATTTGTTTTACATCTTCCTTAAAATATTTAACTTTAGTTTTTACCTCTTCAAAATTCCTGTAGCAATATATAGTATAGATTGTTCTCATTAGAAGCTGTACCCCAAACATAAGTACAGCATAAAAAATAAGTTTATCTTCAGAAAACCATATCATTCCAAATGCTACTGACAATTTTAATAGAACATCTATTACTGTTATATATGCAAATGCAGACATCTTTTCATAAGACATAATTAATGCCGTATACGGAAGACTTACAATCGCCAGAAGTAAAACTCCTAACGAACACTGATAAGTCCACATAGCAGCATATATTCTGGTTGATGGAATATTTAGTTGAGTGCTAACAAACCACAGTCCCAATGTCTCTCCAAGAATTAAAGTTATACCAGCTATGAGCCAATGAGAAAATTTTATTGAAGAAAAAACACGCTTCCTGTCTACTAAATCGCCACACCCCATAATGTGCGTTATATATCGTATGCTAGCACCATACAAAGCAGAGTTAATAAAATCTAACATAACAACTAAGCCACCAACTAAATTGTAGATACCATAGTCCTCTACTCCTAAGGTTTCTAATACAATACGACTGGTGTAAAGAGCTACAACCGTCGTAAGTAGCATACGTATATAGAGCATATAAGTATTCTTTATGATGCGTTTATTATTAGATGAGGAATCTGACATTTAAATTTATTTGTCTAAGTAAAATGGAAGCTATATAATTTAAACATACCTCACAAACAAAGGTAATATCTAAATTAGGAGTTTTAATGTTATATATAAAATTCAATCCAACACTTCATACTCCGAATTCTTGCTCTTGAATTCAGGAACGATTCTTTTCATCATTCGGACAGTTTCCATCTTGTCCACTCTGATTGCTAGATTGATCAAGGGATTCATAACTATGCAGATATCATTATAATCGTATTCCCTGACTTGAGCGCAGTAGATCTTTTTGTTTTTTGTAGGTAATGTGTTTTCTTTTGTTGCCAGAAGTTCTTCATACAACTTTTCTCCCGGGCGAAGACCGGTATATTGGATTTCGATATCCTCGCCGGGGACAAGCCCTGCCAGTTCGATCATACGACGGGCCAAATCAGCTATCTTTACAGGGGTTCCCATATCGAATACAAAGATTTCATTGCCCTTACCCATAAATGCTGCTTCGAGTACCAAGCGGCACGCTTCCGGGATTGTCATAAAGTAGCGGATGATGTCGGGATGAGTCACTGTTAAAGGGCCTCCCTTTGCTAATTGCTCACGGAAACGGGGGATGACGGAGCCATTACTGCCTAATACATTACCAAAACGAGTGGTAATAAAACGAGTCTTACCCGGATGCAAACCTTTACTGATGGCGATGCTCAGGCTTTGTACATAGATTTCTGCCAGACGCTTGGAAGCTCCCATCACATTTGTCGGATTGACGGCTTTATCGGTAGAAACCATAATGAACTTATCGACATTATACTTGACAGCCATATCCGCTACATTACGAGTACCATATACATTCGTATGAACGGCTTCGCAAGGATTCTCTTCCATTAGAGGAACATGCTTATAAGCGGCAGCATGAAATACGAACTGAGGCTGAAAACGACTGAAAACAGATTCTACACGATCGATCATCCGGATATCTCCCATTACAGGAGTAAACTCTACTTGAGGAAATTTTTCTTCCAGTTCCAGACGTATATTATGCATGGGAGTTTCGGCACTGTCGAATAAGATTAATTGTTTCAGATTGAATGTACATAATTGACGACAGAGTTCGCTGCCAATAGAACCGGCAGCTCCGGTAACTAAAACCACTTTACCTTTTAAGGAAGCGGCGATTTCAGCCATATTGATACAAATTTCCTCACGGCCCAATAAATCTTCTATATGTACTTCAGGAAGATTGTGAAAATTAACCCTGCCTTTCTTCAATTCATCGACAGAAGGGAGTATCAACATACGAACCTTCTTTTTTTCACAATAGCGGACTAAACGCTCACTCTCTTCTTTTACTAAATGATAGTCAGTAAACAGAACAGCTTTAATATTTTTCCTATTAACCAAATGATTAAAGTCGACCTGTTCTCTGATTGAGTAAATTCTGTATTTTCCTACACGTAAACAAGTGTGATCGCCAAAACGTAGGAAACCACAAACTTTATACAGCAGTTTGTCGCTCAGGGAAGCATCAAACAAGAAAGTCCCGGATTTATCCCCCTGATAAATCAATAGTTTTCCTTGATTTAAAGATACACTATTGACTATAATTGTATAGAAAACAATCATGAAGACACGAAGTATTGTTAAAAGGAAGAATGTGAGGGATAAGTCTACTACTGCTCCTAAGGCTAATTCACGAGGAGATTGAATCGTCGTGGTCAGGTAGACCAAAACAACGATGAAAAGTACCTTTATTAATGAGGATAAAGCGAGACGTCCGGCTTCTGTAAATGCAGAGTGCCGGATCACACCTTTATAGGTCTGGCACAAAAAGAAACTTGCCAGACTACTGCAGAAAGAAATGGATAATATATGAAAAATAGAATCGTCTACAAGCTCTGTCCCAAGGATATACCATAGGAATGACAGAGAAGTAGCAGTAGCCAGAATTGATAAAAATAAATCAATAAATAGGACGATCCAACGGTTAAAAAATTTAACGCGTGATAATACTAGTACAAAACCATTGATATTCATAAGTAACAAGTTAGGGATATTATATAAAAAAGCTCGTCAGTCCCATGCGACTAACCTACATAAACAACTGAAATTCTTATACTTGAAGGTTATTGGAGTGACTAAAAAAAACGATCGTTTTTTCTAGTCA